>Ga0172364_10001137_pt1 | contig 20213 bp, 12 predicted proteins | sample LakKivSesite10cm_FD_114545 | JGI IMG/M metagenome (GOLD analysis project Ga0172364, IMG submission 114545) | Sediment microbial communities from Lake Kivu, Rwanda - Sediment site 10cm | ecosystem: Environmental > Aquatic > Freshwater > Lake > Sediment | place: Rwanda: Western Province, Lake... | reverse complement strand
TCTTTGATAATTTGCTGGCTAAATCTTTTGGATTCATTCTACGTAAGTCTTCGCCGGAAGCTTCTCCATCTTTACTTGGAAGGTTTGGATTATAGTTTGTCAGTATTCCTTTGAAGAGCTTCGTGTTTACGATTCTTCCTTTGTCGCCGACTGTTCCTGGGTTGAAGACATCGATGGCGAAGTAGGGCGACTTGTCAAGGTCTGAAAGCCGTGGTTCTGGCAACCCCTTCTCAAGCAGCTTCTCCCTATCTTTCATGTGGTTCTCTAGCACGTGGCTGTATAGGGTTGTTCTGGCAGCCTCGTCGGTTGATGATTGCTTGAGCCTCGACCACATGCTGCTCACGGCTAGCGGCGTCATGGCTGCAGTCAGCCTCTTGAACTCTTCTCCCGCCTTAGCCTTATCCTGCACCTTCAATTCTGGAAAGTTTTCGAGGAGCATGTTTCCAGCCGCCTCTTCGCTCAGCCCAGATATCTGGCTTTTCAGCAGTTCGCCCTGCTCCTCAGTCGCTAATGGTGAAGCATCGGATGTGGCGGCGTGGGTTAAAAGTCCGCTTGCAAAGGACCCAGCCCTCTCGTCCATGAGCTGGTGCAGTGAAAGGTGTGCGGCTCCGGCCTCACCAGCTAAGGTTCCAGCCACCCCTTGAAGCGATGGAACCATGCCCAGTCCAGGCATGTATGTTGTCATGCGCCTCGAGAGGGCTGAGGTCAACCCTTTCCCACCTGCTACTCCAGCGCCTCGCAGGAGCCCTGTGGCAGCGAGTCCCACGCGGCTCCGTCCAGTGGCGCCTATAGCCCCAGCTGCCTGGAGACCGTGCCGCAAACCTAGAGCTCCGCCTGCTACGGCTCCTCCTGCAACGGCGATTGTTCCAACCGCTGCTGTTGAGACAGCTGCCGTTGCGACTCCCGCGGTCGTCATGAAGAGGCTTCCGAGCCTTGGAGCGAGGACCGTGGGCATCATAGCTGCCGCTATTAAAGTTCCGAGGGCTGCCACGGTCGCCATCAGCCCAGCGAACCCTCCAGTGCTTATTACTTCATATCCGAAGCGTATGAACACGGCTGACATGAGGCTTGCAATGGTTAAGCCTATCAGCATCTCGATAAAGGACTCGCTTATCCGCCTAGTCAGCGGTATCAGACGGAGAACCAGCAGAAGCGGCATTATGGCTAGGCAAGCTCCAACGAAGAAGATCCTCAATGTGCCCAGGATTCCAATGGCGATGAGTGTTGCAGCAACCATGACGAGGAAGAAGACCCCCATGAAGAACGCGACGATTTGGTCTGTGAATCCTCCCGGGGGCTTCAATGCCGCTGAAATAATGGTTTGGATCATGCCGGGTCCGATTATGAGGTTTGAGTTTGGATCTGTCAAATAGTTGAACAGGTCGGCCACAACATTGTACAACGAAGTGACCAGGAAGATCATTATCAGGGTGAAGAAGCTATCCGTGATGATGCTTGCTGCTGTCCCCTCACTCACGACTCGGAAGCTTTCAAGCGCATAGCATAATCCCGCAACGACCAAGACGACTGCGAAGAATACGAAGGATATGTTCCGCATCAATTCGAAGAGGTTCATTATTGCGGGTCCGATGGTTCCGGTAGCTGAAGCGTTGGCTGGCGGCAACTCAACTAGGAAGAAGTATGCTCCCCGCTCCCCACCTATAGCCCCTAATAGGAGCCCTGCTATTTGGGGGGCTAAAGCATAGATGAGACCGCCAACTACCAAAAAGACCGCTAGAAGGATGGCTTCAAGCAGCAACCCTTTTCCACCCTACTTTGTTGGGAGTGTCAAGCCTTAAAAGGAAATTTTGTTATAGCAGGTTTCGAGATGATGAGACATGGTTCGTGAGCGAGATCTTACTATTACTGCTATGCATAGGATCTGCAAGAAGGCTGGAGCTGAAAGGGTTAGTGAATCTGTTTCCCTTGAGCTGGCTCAAGTTCTTGAAGAAGTCGGAGTCAAAATCGGTAACGATGCCTTAGAATACATGATGCACGCAGGAAGAAGAACTTTAAAAGCAAGGGATAACGAGATAGCGGCTAAAAAGATATTCGAATCACGAAGATTCTAAACGAGTGCATGTCTCACTTTAGAGATCCATTCACCAATTTATTTACATTTGGTAACCTCCTTCTCTCAAATTGTAGGTTGTCTTAAACCATTTCTTATTTGCTGGAGAAGGACGCGACGCCCTTCTACGAGTCTGCTAAAATGGTTCTGCTCTGCTGGAAGTGCCACATGTTGCCTGATTATCCCTGCTTATTCAGGAGTTCGCTGCTAAACATGGTCGTGAGAAGGTTGCTAAGCTGGCAAAGAAAGCTCTGATCGACGCGTATGTCACACTTGAAGAGATGAAGAGCAGAGGGTATGAACGCGTCCAAAGGCGAGTAGTGGAACGCATGTTTAACCTTTATGGTCTTGGCTGGAAGAAGATACTGAAAATGGTTGGGACGCTAGGACAAGGAACCGCTATCAACCTCCGCCATTAGGATTACGTCTTGGATCCGAGCAACCTGCCAACTGAAATAAAGTTAATAAGAATTGACGTCAAAAAGTGATTGAGGTGAGTTTTCTATGCTACTAATAGAATGTCCTGTTTGTGGGGGGAAGGTCAGTGTGGATGACCCAAACACTGAGAAAGAGGAAAATTGGTTAGAACTAGTAGTAACATGTCCCCATTGTAACGAGCGTTTTAAAATCCAAAGGGTAGCGTGGGTGAGACAAAATCTTAAAGATCAATACGCCTATATTAGGGACCAGTCCAGTCAGGAACAGCGAGTCAGAATATATGAACATTAATAGGCCTTAGAAATAGAAGGCTCCTTTTTGTGCATAATCCGGCGACCATACTGTTTTTCCTATGCCTTATTAGCTATGGAAACGGCGAAATCTAGCGAGCCTATACCGAAACAGTCAAATGTGTACGAGGAGATAGTCAGAAAAGGACGAGATGTTGTGAAAAAGGAAAGTGAGAAGTGAACTCCACATTGATGGATAATGATAACAATAAATTAGTTAAAAGTCAAAATTACTCTAGATGAGCTGATAATGATATGCAGGTAGAAGACATTAAGCCCGGCACAGTGATTGCCGGACCAAAGTGGCCAGAACCTGTTGAGGTGAAGAAGATTGATAACGAAGGTTCTTATGTCCATTTAGTTGGCGCTACGATTCCAAGCGGCCAACACATTGACCAGCTCATACCAGTAACGGATTTCGCGAGCATCCAAATCAGGTCGTTGGTAAGCGATCTGAAAGGCGAGCCAGCCAAGGTTTTCTTGGCCTTAGAAACAAAGCGCTACAGGTTTGCTTCTCTCTACGATCCATTACTCGCGATGAACACATCCAAGGTCGACCCGCTACCGCATCAGATCGAGGCAGTTTATGGATATGTCCTGAAGCTTCCCAGAATTCGTTTTCTCATTGCTGATGACCCGGGTGCAGGAAAGACAATAATGGCAGGGCTGATCATTAAAGAAATGAAGTTAAGAAATCTCGCAAAGAGAGTTCTGATAGTTGTTCCTGGTCATTTGAAGGATCAATGGAGAAGAGAGCTGAAAGACAGATTTGAAGAAACATTCGTGGTTATCGATAGGGGTATTCTTGACGCTCATTATGCAGAGAACGTGTGGGAGCGAGAGAATCAGATAATTACGTCAATGGATTTTGCGAAACGTGATGATATTATTCCTTCGGTTGGGTCAGCAAATTTCGATCTTATTGTAGTTGACGAAGCCCACAAAATGAGCGCATACAAGTATGGTGACAAGACTGTAAAGACAGACAGATATCGATTAGGCGAGGTGCTTTCGCGGTCTTCTGACCCGCACTTGCTTTTTCTCACGGCCACACCACATAAAGGAGATCCTGAGAATTTCCGATTATTCATGGATCTTCTTGAACCGGGTTTCTTTGCTACGGCTGAGATGCTTCAAGAATCAATCAAGAATCAAGACAACCCGCTATTCATCAGACGCATGAAAGAAGATCTGAAGGACTTCGAGGGAAAGCCGCTATTTCTGCCTAGATACGTTAAGACCGTTGGGTTCCGTCTGTCTGACGATGAGAAAACACTCTACAACGATGTTTCGAGGTATGTCAAAGAGCAATACAACAAGGCTCTGAGGAGCGACAAGAAAAGAAATGTGGCGTTCGCACTCGTTATTTTGCAGAGAAGGCTAGCCTCTAGCACATATGCAATCCTGAGATCGCTTGAACGGAGAAAGAAACGTCTAGAGGATTTGGAGAAAGGAGTTGAAAAGGCTCCAGTCGGAGAGAAGGCGTTCGACATCGAAGAAGTAGAGGACCTCAGCGAGGAAGACCGATGGAAGGAAGAAGAAATCTGGGAGACTTTAAGTGTAGCTGAAAACAGGCAGGAACTCGAAGCTGAGATTGATACTCTTAGTGACCTAATCCAGCAGGCGAAAAATGTTATCCAGAAGGAGTCTGAGGTCAAGGTCAATCAACTGAAGCAGACAATGGAAAGGCTCTCGAAAGAATTTCCAAACAAGAAGATTCTCATTTTTACCGAGTCAAAGGACACGCTCGATTATTTGGAGAAGAAAATTCGTTCGTGGGGCTACTCAATCAACACGATACACGGTGGCATGAGGCTAGAAGAGAGAGTCAAAGCTGAGTCGGTTTTCAAGAACGAGACACAAGTGATGGTCGCTACCGAGGCAGCAGGGGAAGGCATCAACCTCCAGTTCTGCCACTTGATGATAAATTACGACATACCATGGAATCCGAACCGTCTGGAGCAGAGGATGGGAAGAATCCACCGATACGGCCAGACGCTGGAAGTTTTCGTTTTCAATATGGTCGCTGAGGATACACGTGAAGGCAAAGTGCTTGCCAGGCTCTTCGAGAAACTAGAGGAAATCAAGAATGCCCTCCAAAGCGACAAAGTTTTCGATGTCATCAGTGAAGTGCTGTATGGCACGAACCTTTCTCAGCTTTTGATGGAAGCAGCGGCGAGCGCTCGTGATATTGATGAAATACTGAAAGAGATTGATATCAAGGTAGACGAAGATTACATATCGAAGGTAAAGGAGAACCTTGGAGAGAGCCTTGCGACAAGATACATAGACTATACACGCCTGAAAGAGATGGCTGAGAAGGCCAAAGAGAACAGGCTCATCCCAGAATACACTGAAGCGTTCTTCAAGAAGGCGCTCTCAAAGGCCGGAGGAAAGCTGAGAGAGGAAAGACGGATTTGTGGCAATCGAATCAATTCCTTATGAAGTCCGGGAGATTGCTAACGAAGACAGTTTCAAACGGCGCTTCGGAGTACTATTGAGAGTTTATCCAAAGGTCACTTTTGACAAGGACATCGGTTTCAGGAATCCTGACGCTGAATTCGTGTCGTTCGGGCATCCACTATTTGAAGCAGTGCTTGATTGGGTGGAAAGAGAACTAAGCCAGGAACTGCAGAGAGGCGCTGTATTCATTGACCCTGACGGAAATCTTGATAGTTTTATAGTCTTCTACGAGGGCGAAGTAAGAGACGGCACAGGTTCTACAGCAGGAAAATCGCTCTTCGCTTACTACATTGATTCTAGGACTGATGAAATCAAGAGTACTACGCCTACAATAGTCTGGGATTTAGCGGAAGGGAACGGAGCAGAAGCGGGATCTGTTGACATCGATTCGCTGAAGAAAAAAGTCTTGCCGCATGTCATATCAGGTCTCAATGATTACACAAGAAAAATTCAGACCGACAGAAACAGGCAGGCAGAGATCAAGCAGAAGTATGGAATCACATCACTGGACAAACTCATCGTAGATTTGGACGGAGAACTCATCGATCTTTATGCGAGAAAAGAGAAAGGCCAGAATGTAGACTTAGTCATACGAAACAAAGAGGATCAGCAAAAAAAGTACCTGAGAAGCAAGCAGGATTTGGAGGATGTAATCAGCAAGGAACGCAACCTGACAATGAGCATGCCTGTGTTTGTAGGAATCATCCGAGTAAGGCCTTCCCCAGAAGTAGCCGAGGCGATGGTCCGTGACGAAGAGATTGAACGCATTGGCATGGAAATTGCCATGAAGTTTGAACACGATGCTGGAAGGATTCCTGAGGACGTGTCAAAGGTGAATCTCGGGTTCGACATCAGGTCGAAGGATAATGAAGGCAATGTCAGATACATTGAAGTCAAGGCAAGGGCAGGCATAGGTCCTGTTGCTCTGACCCAGAATGAGTGGTTTAAGGCACAGCGACTCTCAAATAATTATTATCTGTACGTTGTTTGGAACGCCGGCAAAGATCCGAACGCACGGCCGTTGGTTATTCAGAATCCGGTTGAAAACGTGAGCGTCGAACAATTGGTAGAAATCGTGCGTTATGTCATAGCAGTAAAAGAAATCGAAAAGAAAGGAACCGAATATGGAAGATAGAAGATTCATTGAAGAGGCATTCCCTGTCAAAGATATTAGTGATGAATCCTCAAAGGAGAAGAGTATCAGGCATAGTCATATTTCCACACTTCACATATGGTGGGCACGCCGACCCCTTGCATCTTCTAGAGCAGTCAATTTCGCCTCGTTAATTCCCGCACTGAAGAACCAAGAAGAATCGCAGCGAAAGAAGGATTTCATCGTTAAACTTTCGAAGTGGGAGAACTCACTCGATAGAACAATTCTAGAAAAAGCTAGGAAAGAAATTCTGGAAGTAAGTGAAGGTAAATCTCCTAAGATTCTCGACCCGTTTGCTGGAGGAGGTTCGATACCTCTTGAGGCACTTCGCCTTGGGTGTGAAACATATGCGAGTGATTACAACCCTGTAGCTACTCTTATTCTAAAATGTACACTCGAATATCCACAGAAATATGGCAGAAAGACCACCAAGACAGCACATGGTTTATTCTCCGATAAGGAGGATAATCGACTGTTGCATGATGTGAGAAAATGGGGGCAGTGGGTACTAAACGAAACGAAAAAGGAGATAGGCCAATTTTATCCTCAAGAAAAGAATGGTTCGATTCCAGTAGGATACATCTGGGTCAGTACTATCTCCTGCCAAAATCCTTCTTGTAATGCTCAGATTCCACTAATTCGACAATTTTGGCTTACCAAGAAAACTGGTTCAGAAGTCTCACTTTACCCTACCATATCAGGCAAAAAGGTCGAGTTTAAAATCGTTGGCATCCACTATGGAAAAATCCCGAAGAATTTCGATCCAAACAGGGGGACAGTTTCAAGAGCAATTGCAACTTGTCTGGTCTGTGGATCAACCGTGGACGGCGACACTACAAGAAATCTTTTCTCAACTGGAAAAGCAAAAGCAAGAATGGTCGCAGTAATTTCACACACGGAAGATAGCATTAGCAAGGCATATCGCCTGGCCAACGAAGAGGACATGAGAGTTTTCAGTGATGCAGAGAAGTACCTTCAAAAGAGAAGAGAGAACCTTGTGAGCGAGTGGGGCCTTGATCCTGTTCCCGACGAACCTACGCCCGAAGGAAAAGGTCGAGGTGCAGAGAGAGCATTTTCATTAAGAAATTACAGGATGAACACGTGGGGGGATCTATTCAACTCCAGACAAAAATTGGCATTGATTGTCTTTGCAGAGAAAGTGAGAATTGCATACCAGAGAATGTTACAAGAGGGTTACGAAGGAGAATACGCCAAGGCCGTGGTCACGTACCTTGCATTGGGCGTAGATCGGTTGGCCGACTACAATTCGAGGTTGACAAGATGGGGTTCGATTGGTGAGTTTGTTGGAAACACATTTGGCAGACAGGCATTATCCATGGTTTGGGACCACTTCGAATTATATCCGTGGAGTGGGACTACCGGCGACTGGAATTCAGATCTGAACTGGATCTTGAAAGTGATTACACACCTTTCTGCTTCTTCTGACTCTCCTGCGACGATAACGCAATCTAGCGCAACTTCACTGTCCTATCCAAATAGTTTTTTTGATGCGGTCTTCACGGATCCACCATACTATGATAATGTTCCATACTCTTACCTTTCTGATTTCTTCTATGTGTGGCTAAAGAGAACACTGGGAGCTCTATATCCTGATTTGTTCACTACGCCCTTAACACCGAAGACTGAAGAAATTGTAGCCTATTCGAACATCGACGGCGGTTTCGAAGCAGGCAAGAAATTTTTCGAGAGTATGCTCAAGAAATCGTTCATCGAAATCAAGCGTGTTTTGAAACCAAATGGGATTTGTGTCATTGTATATGCCCACAAATCAACTGCAGGATGGGAGACTTTGATGAATTCACTCTTGGATTCAGGATTGGTAGTAAGTGGTGCTTGGCCAATTCATACGGAAAAGAAAGGACGACTGAGATCACAGGAATCCGCAGCCCTTGCTTCGTCAATATATATGATTGCTCGCAATTTCGATAGAGAAGATACAGGTTTTTACAGAGAAGTCAAAGACCAGCTAAAGAAGCATCTGGACCAAAAGCTAAACCATCTTTGGAAAGAAGGAATCTCGGGAGCTGACTTCTTCATCGCCGCGATAGGTTCTTCGATCGAGGTATTCGGTAGGTATGAAAAAATAATCGATGACGAAGGAATCATCATAAGAGCAGACAAGTTGCTTGAAGATATACGACGAATTGTAACTGATTATGCTGTGAGACAGGTCCTTCACAACGGATTTGCTGCTGAGATTACACCTCTTACACGATTCTACGTATTGTGGCGATGGGCATACGGGGATGTGAAGCTTGAGTTCGATGATGCTCTGAAATTGGCACGTGGCGTTGGCATAGATCTTACTGAGGAATGGAACAGAGGTTTCATCAAAAAAGATAAGGAATTTGTGAATATTCTAGGACCTGAAGAACGGGACTTGAACGATCTAAAAAACTCACGGGAATTGATTGATGTGTTACATTATGTTTTGTTGTTATGGAACAAAGGAAAGAATGATGAGGCTGTGGATGTTTTGAAAGAGACAGGTTTCGGTAAAAGTGATGTCTTCTATAGAGTTGCTCAGGCTATAGCAGAATCATTACCAAATGTAAGGGAGAAGAAATTGTTAGAAGTTTTTCTGTCAGGCAAAGAACGTATTACTGAGCACGTTAGAAAAGAGTCTGTACAAAGGAGGTTGTTTGAATGAAGCCGTTCCATACAATTGCAGTTCCTCATAAGGACATTCTCTCTGGAAAACTTACGATGGAAATATTTGCAGCAGACCTGTGGGAGACCTATCAAGGACGAGCGCCAGCTGAGTACAAGGATGCTGACACATTTTTCAAGAAAACGTACCTCACACAAGGTTTGAAGAATCTTCTGTCAGTGATTGAGAAGAGGCTCACGGGACAAGGTGGCGATCCTGTCATCCAGATACAGACGCCGTTCGGAGGAGGTAAGACGCATGCTCTTATTGCAATGTACCATAAGGTGAAAGAATGGAAGGCCAAGACCGTAGTGATTGTCGGCACAGCAATGAGCCCTCATGATACAATTTGGGGAATAATTGAGAAACAACTCACGGGAAGCGTCAAGAAACTAGCTGGAAATGGGTCGCCAGGCAGAGAAGTCTTGAGAGAAATTCTGCAAAAGCACCAGCCTCTGCTCATTCTGATAGATGAAGTTCTCGAATACACAACGAAGGCTGCTACCGTTCCAGTCAAGGATTCGAGCTTAGCAGCGCAGACGATTGCGTTCATGCAGGAGCTTACGGAAGTAGCGGGGACTCTAGAGAATGTATGCGTCGTTGTCACTCTCCCATCGAGCATAATGGAGCACTATGATGAGAAAGCAGAGAAATTATATCAGCAATTGCAGAAAGTGGCAGGGCGAGTTGAGAAAATATACACTCCTGTCCAGGAAACTGAAATAACGAAGGTAATCAGATGCAGATTGTTTTCTGAGATTGATGAAGCAAAAGCCAAGGCTATAGTCTCGGAGTTTGTTGATTATGCTGAAAAAGAAAGTATCCTACCAGCAGGAAAGGAGCCCTCAGAATATAAGGAAAAATTCCTAGATTCATATCCATTCTCGCCAGAAGTCATCGAAGTTCTGTATCATCGCTGGGGTAGCTTTCCTACATTCCAAAGAACTAGAGGCGTTTTACGACTTCTTGCACTTGTGATTCATTCGCTTAAGCAGAGCGGCAAGCCATACCTTACGCTTGCAGACTTCGACCTAAGCAAAGAGGAGATTAGGAGGGAGCTAATCAAGCATATTGGAGCTGAATTTGATAGTGTTATTGCAGCAGACATAACCGACCCAGATTCTGGCGCCAAGAAGATTGACGGAACACTAGGGAAATCGTTCCAAGGTCTGATGCTGGGGACTAGATCGGCAACGTCCATCTTCCTTTACTCATTCTCAGGAGGTCAGGAAAAAGGCGCACACATGGGAGACATCAAAAGGTCAGCGACTACCACCGAGAACCCATCGAGCGTAGTAGCAGAGGCAGTCGAGCAACTCAAGACTAAGCTTTTCTTCCTACAAAGTCAGAATGACAAGTGTTTCTTTTCAAACCAACCGAACCTCAATCGTATATTGCTCACAAAAATGGAGAATGTCAAACCGAAGGATGTAATCGACAAAGAAAAAGATCTGCTGAAGCAACAGATTGTCGGAGGCAAATTGAAGGTATTCTTATGGCCTGACAAGCCAAAGGACATCCCAGATACCGAGGAACTAAAGTTCATCATCATGCCCGACAAGGATGAGGGCTTCATGAAGAGCGTGCTCGAAACGAAAGGCGAGACCCCGCGAGTTTACAGGAATACGATTTTCTTTGTATGTCCTTCAGAAGTGGAGAAGAATGCGTTCATTGAAGCGATGAAACGCAGGATTGCTTACGAGCACATTCAAGACGACAAGACGCTCAAGCTTACAGAGGAACAGAAGAGTGAAATTGTAAAGAACCTAAAGAGAGAGCAGGAAAATCTGGACGATTCCATACGCAGACTCTATCGCTTAGTCTATGTGCCCGCAAAAGACGGAGTTAGGGAGCTTGACATAGGCATACCAACATACGGCGAACGAAGGGGAATCGACCAAGAAATCTACGAGAAACTGCGTACTGAAAAGGAAATTCTCGAAAGAATAGCACCACTTGTAATCAAAGAGCGATATTTGAAGGAACAAGAGTACGTGAAGCTACTACAAATTTACGATTCGATGCTAAAGACGCCTGGCGAAAGAAGAACGATTGGTCCGGAAGTCATTGATGAAAGCATTAAGGAAGGAGTGAAGACAGGGCTTTTCGGATTGGGAGAATTGCATGGAGACGGGACAGTGGTATGTCGGTTCTTCAAAGAGGAGCCGCTGATTGCCTCAACTGAAAACGAAGTGCTGCTTAAAGAAAGTGTTTGCGTAGCTCAGAGACAAGGCATTGTTGTAGAGCCCGTGGAGGCTATCACTCAGATTGGAGAGGCAGAAGCACAGTGGATGAAGTCTTCAGAGATCAGTGCGAAGATGATGAACGAACTAGAACTGAAATTTAAAATTCCGCGAGGCAAGATTTCTCAACTCATGGGCGTGATGCATTTTCTGCAGAGCAAGTTCCAATCACTAGAAATGGAGATTCGAGCAAAAGATGGCTCAATGTCTGAAGACGAGTACTCCAACAAGATAAAAGAAGCATTGCGACAACTAGGGATTGAAATAGAAGAAGAACAAGATTGTTGCGAGGGGCAGTCTCAGACATCGTAGTCCTCAATCACTTCATAAGTCATATTGCTGAATCTGGTTTTGATTCTATTTAAAGCGTAATTGCTTTGAAATGGTCGGAAGGCTTTTCTTACTCTAGATTTGTGGAAGCATAAAATTATGCCTCGGTGGCAAGATACAGCTTTCCCAATCTAGGAATCCTTTGAGCTATTTTCGCGAATCGACTGTCACAGCCATTCGGAAGAGGTCGGATGACTTGATGAAGTTCTTTGATAGCCGCATTGATAGAACCCACAACGATTGGGAAGAACTTGAAGTAAAACTGCATCATGAATCTCTTGCATAGATGTCTGGCCGAGCACCTCATAATGCAACATTGTCCTTTCACGTAGCAATTCTTTGCTCCCTTTCAAATCGATATCAGGCTAAGGCCAGTCCTATCAGAAGCCAAACTACTAAGCGACGGTGAACAAGGCGATTGAGCAATGTATCACATTGTGAACATATACAAGTCAATCTTCATTCATGACAACCATTTTTCATCTAGATAGCACAAGACTAGAACACTGGCAAACCATAAGCATCCTCAAACGTACCTACTCCTTTGCCTAAATCTTCTAACGTTATTTTTTGGTTCTTAGTTTCAAAACTGAATTCGTTAGGCGCGACTGCGTATTCTATGTATACTTGGGAGCCACCACCGTTCATAGTGAACCGTTTTTCTGCATAAGCTTCTAAGACTATTCTGAGTTCATTATCCTTGTCCCATCCTTTAATGGTCCACGTGGATGTTTTTCCTCTTTCTCCTGAAATTTCTAATCTTGGCTTCTTGAATCTGATGTATCTCTTAGTCTCATTGTCATAGAAGTTCATGGATCTGTGGAGATACCTTTTTGAGTCCTTTCCAGTTTTTAGGCAGAAGAAAGAGACCGTGGAACGGTTTTGGAAGATGACTCTCGCCCAGTGAAAGGAGCCATACGGCATGACCCCGACGACCTTCTGCAAGTGAGCGGTTCCTGCAAACTCTTCTCCGAGCATATTTCGCTCAGCGTTTGAATAGATGTCGACCCATCCCACTCCGAACGGGGGAATGAAGACGCCGTGTGCATCCCTATTTTCAAGAAAATCCCCCTCTGTCATCTTCAGTTGGACGAGACCATCTATCTTCAATTCGTATTCGGGGAAACTGCCCTTAAGGTTTATTTTTTGATCATAGATTTCGGAGACTATGGTTTTTTCTCTAGGACTGGCCACTATTATTGGGTTGGTGACTCCTAGATCGTGCATTTCCTTCCGGTCACAAATCCAGCCTGCTGTCACCGCTTGAAATGCGCTTTGATCTATCTTCTTGAGGGAAACCTTTTCACCGTTGAAGACCATAGTTCGTCCGAATTTCCTGAATATCAAAAGCATCATCTGCCTCCCATCGTTGCCAAAGAATAGGAACCACCAGTACTCCTTCCCTAGAGGAGGTAGAGCTTCAAAGCTGTACATCACCCTATCCAAAAGCTCTCCACTAACGTTTGCTCTGTTTATGGAATTGAGCTCACGGAGCAGAGCATATGTTCCTCTTATCCCCTTGATCTCGTCTACTATATGTCTTACCTCATCGAAAGCTTCGTCAGCAATCGTCATTTCAACCCACCGTTGGCAGCGTAATTTCCACTTTTTCTAAATCTTTGATCTTTTGATACATGATTAGGCGCGTTGATTCTAGGCTGATCGCCGCAAACAGTCTCATCCTATACCAGATCTCAACTAGTCCCCGTAGGGAAATCGTCGCCTTGACACAATTCTTAAGGAGTCCCAGGGTGCCGTTGCTGACTTTTGACAAATCTAGGTCTTCTAGGTTAACGTCGAGGTTGATGGTCGCATCTTTTTGTTTTCCAGATATGGCCTTGATGTACTCAACGGTACTTCCTGTGGTTTTTATGACATAGCTTGTAATCGGGATGTCTTTGTATGTTATGGTAAACTGGACCATCTGTGGGCCTAAGACTTTGAGTAACAACCGAGAAAGATCTATGACATTGTGCACGCCGACTTCCCTTGTGTACTCTTCGACGCATGGGTCTGCCCCAGCTTCAGTAGCTATCCGCATATGCGTTAGGAGTTTTTCTGTTTGGGAATCAAATGCAGCATTCCACGCGAACTTCAACGTGTCGAGTATCCATCTTATGAAATCTTCTAAAGGCATTTTCTCTTCTAGCTTCATCGAAACTCTGGCGTGCTCGATGATTGTGTCCAACGTCCAGAACTTAGCGTGGCAGTAGGTAGCCAACTCCTCAAGCCTTTCTCTGCTCACGTTTTTCAACTCAAATACGGAGTGCATCTCATCATACTTTGTCCAGTCGCGTTCAACAATTAGGCCATTCTGTTCCAAATCTCTATGTAGTCTGGTTCCAGGGAACGGGGTAGCGACGCCGAAGCCCACACCTGACAAACCTATTTTCTTGGCGTATAGAGGAAAACTCTTTATCTCTTCCTCGGTTTGGTCAGGTAAACCGATAACGAACGTGCCTCCAGCCCATGCACCGTTACTTCTCAATATCTTTACGGCTTTCTCCTGCATTTCCAAGGTTATGCCTTTCTGTATATTCTTCAAGTCTTCGGCTTTTGGGCTTTCAATCCCCATCTCATAGTTGAGGATGCCGTTCTTACACATCTTCTCTATGATTCTAGGGTTCCTTACAATACTGTCTGCCCTAACTAGGACTGAGAACCGTATGTCCAGATTGTACTCATGCAAGAGATCGCACAAGTGATCAATCCTTCTTGGTGAACCCATAAAGTTTGGGTCTGTTACAAAGATGTATAGGGGTTTCTCCTTGTGAAAGGACACAATTTCCAGCAGTTCTCTCATCACATTTTCTGGCGAGCGAAATCGTTGATGGCCCTTGTTCATCATGGGTTCACAGCAAAAGCTGCACTGTCCCCAACAGCCTCGGGACATGCTAATTACATCTCTTTCCCTTTCCCCATCGAACGCTATGTGTTCTCTGTAATCATACCTCCTCAGATGCCGTGCTGGGAAAGGTAACGAGTCTAAATCCTCGATTAGCGGGCGGTCGCCGTTGTGAACTATCTTTCCACCCTCTTTGTAGGATAGGCTAAGGACATCTCTGGCAGAGCCCTTCTGAACCAGTTCCTTCATCGTGTATTCTCCCTCACCTCTGACGATCAGATCAATCTGCTGGTATGAAAGCAGTTCATCAGGTATGGCTGTCGGGTGATAACCGCCAAGAACCGTAGTGCAACCTTTTTCCTTGGCTATATTCGCGATGCGCAGACCTTCATTGTGGTCTGTTGCTGACATCGTGATGCCGACTAAATCGGGCCTGAAAGAATCAAGGAAGTGTTCAAGGGGAGTATGTTCAAGTTCCATGTCGATTATGTTGACATCATCAACCGCATCCTCTATTGCAGCAGCGATGTACTCCAAGCCAATAGGAATCAAATCTGAAGCAAAGCCTAATCCCTTTCTCCCATCTGGCTTTACTAGTAGAACCCTTTTAAACATTGTCTTGTGCTTCCTCCTCTCCATTTTTATTTACGAGTCCGGTCACGTTCCAAATTGCATCTCTCACGATCTTCCCATGTTTTTCCCAGTAGTAAAGACCCGAGACGAGTCCAGTCAACGGAAGAAAGAATCCAGTGATAACGTTGCGAAAGAAAGAATTGTGAAATTGGCTCTCCAGAAAAGATGACTTCCAAACACGGATGTTGAACTTCCAGCAATCTGTGAGAAGCTCCCATCGCAATTTAGAAAAAGAATCTAAATCTGCTCCACGCTGGCTCTTCAGGAAACAGTTTTCCAAGGGAATAAAGAGTAGCGGGACCAAGAAGGCTCGATACTTGCCTAGATCATCAAGTAATTCAAGGGTCTCTTCCGTGTCATCTTCAGTTTCGTCAGGTAAACCTATTATGAGGGTTGCTAGTGGATACCAGTTGCAATCGTTTAAGATTCCGAAGGCTTGACAGACAAGCTCTTGCCATTCTTCAGGTTTATATGGAAGGGTTTTTCCAGCCATGTATTTTCGGATAAGCCGGGTGCTACCGGTTTCAATGCCTGTTTCAGCCGTCACAATTGGCTTGCCATTAAAGCGGTAAAAGCTATGTTCAATTAATATCTCCGATATTTCTTTCACCATTATAGGGTCGTAAACAACTGGAGCCAAGGACATGTGAGCGGGTTGAATGGCTTTCACTCCGGGGTGAGATGAGATCTGCTTAAGTAGCTTTAGAACAGCTTCCTTGTTGGGGATGAAGCTGTTGTTTTTGGCGCCGTACAGAAAAATATCTTCTGTGCTGAGACTGATCAAGTCGGCTCCTTCTCTGACGTTGACCTCCACCTCTTCCATAATTTTATTGACCGGGAAGTCTCTTCTCCTTCGCGTCGTAGGTGTGCAGAACTGACAATTTCTCCCGCATCCTCTTGAGATCTCTACAAATCCATGAATTGCTGCGTGCTTGATTGCAGGTATTTCTCCATTCTTGACACCTGTTTCGACGCGAATAACCTTAGGAAGCTCTTCTCCCTTCAAAGCCTTAGCGAAAAGCTCTGAAACGATAGTTTCACATTCTCCCATGACCACGCAGTCAATCCCATAACGTTCTATCATGTTCTCATATTCGAGTTGCCACGCTCCAGCACCACCAACAATGATCTTTGGCCCATATTTCTGGAGACTCTTATGAGCGACCAGTCTACAGAATTCTATCGAGTTGAGGGACCCGCCTCCACCTATTAACGAAGAGTATGTTTTACTTACATATCCCATGCCCAAGGGGTCCATCGTAGATATACCGACGACCTTTGTGTTCGAGCCGACGAAGGCATCTAGATCGTAAGGATGAACAATAGCAATGTCGGACTCCTCGAATCCTTTCTCCAGAAGGACTGCTTCGACCTTTCTAAGTCCATAGGGAGCATATTTTGCAGTACCATTGTGATTTTTTTGTACAGGTGGATATAGCTTCTTTCTAGGAAGCCATAACGGTATCAACCACTTCGGAAAACCTGCCGTGAAGGCGGCAAAATGACTGTTGTTGTAGTCACTCATCTCCGTTGCTGAACCCGTTAGAACAATTTTGGCGCCGCGCACTCCCGTAGGGATTCTCTGGCTCACTGATAATCAGACCTTCCAGTCTAAGTCGATCATGTCATTGTGTGTCATGACTCTGAATATGCCAATGATATTCATCAACAGTGAAAGCGGTGAGTAGATGAGATAGTAGCACAGGAACTCAAATGGGTTGAAGTGGTATCCAAGCTCTCTGGCCGCTGAGTAGAATATACATGAAAGGGCAGTGTAGGTCAGAGTAGTTACAATGCCATTCTTAACAACTAAGATACCGAAGGTGGTTAGAAAAATAATGAGCGGGACAAAATTGGGTTGTGTGGATAGAACAAGTAATGCCAAATTAAGAATGCATAGATAGAGAGCATCAGGAAGAAGACAATTAAAGAAGACCAGAAGAAGCGAAGGCATAATGAGAAGCAGGGAAGGGAGTATCACTTGGGGCTTCCTGATTGAAACTCTCGCTAACAGCCTGTAATGATCTTTCAACCACACTCCCGCCCCAATCCCCCACCTTCTCCTTTGCTTATACCAATCCTTCCATCCTGATTGCGGTTTGACAGATACTGAGACCCTGCCTGTATACCGGAAACTAAGGTTTTCGACGAAGGACCTTGTGGCCAAATCAACATCCTCGTTTATAGTTCTCCTAAAACCTCCTAACCGTTCGAATGCTTCCCTTCTAATAGCAAACGCAGCCCCATTCACCCCAAGAGTCTTTCCAACACTCTTGGAGAAGAACCAACTGACAAGACTACAGCCTAGGTATTCGTAATGAACAAGCTTTTCCAGAAATGAACATCTATCTGTGCTCTTCTTAATATCGAGAACGTCTATCCCTTTCATCTCCCTCTCCAAGATTTCCAAGAAACCCGTCTCAGCCGTCTGCAATTGGACATCACTATCGAGAAAAAGCAGAATGTTTCCAGATGTGCGATTAAAGGCTTCATTCAAAGCATTTACTTTGCCTATTCTTCCATCATTCAAAATGAATATGATTCTGTCACGAAACCTCTCAACAACATTAAGGCTTATTTCTGTGGGCTCATCGATTACAACTAAAACTTCCTTAGACTGGTATGGATCTCTCAGCAGGTCAGTTAACAGGCGTTCGAGAAGACTGGATTCTCTATATACAGGTACTAAGATACTTATCTTATCCAAGTCTTTAGAAGCCACCATTGGGGTTCAGTGTCTAAACCAACCCAGGCTGCAACACTTGTTGCAATTCTTCAAGTTGCAGATCTTTGTGCTTCTTCATAGTAGAGAGCAGATAAGTCATGAAGAGTTTGGCCCTCTCGAACTCTCCAACTATTCGTTTCATATTGGCTTTGTACTTTGGGTTACTGATTTCCTGTAAATGCCTCGACATATTTACAATGATCGGGCTTATTTCGTTATCAGCGAACCTTTTGAAAAAGTTCTCTAACGCGTCCACGAACGTGAATACGGCTACGTAGAGCCTCTTTCTCCCCTTCCGCCCAGATGTTACAACGAACCCCAATTCATCTAGCCTGGAGAGTGCTACGCTGACCAGTGCCGATCCGTAGCCTGAAGTTTTTCTTAACTCTTCCTGAGTCATAGCGTCACCTGAGACTAGGAGTATCCCCCATATGTTGCCAGTGCACTCGTCAAGACCCCACTTGTATGTGAGCCGACCAAGCCTTTGGACAAATTCCATAGTTACTGCGTCCATCACATCAAACGCCCCACAATTTTCGATATTTTCTGAATATTCGAAATATTTAAATGTTTCTTAGAAGGGAAGAAGGATGTGCCCTATGTAATCGAGGCTTTGAGGCTTGTAGGAAGTCATGAGGATCTGGAGGGAAGACCTTTTCTCAACCTGGTCTCACAAGCTTATAGTTTTAAGTCTAGTGCTTCACCTTTGTTTAAAATATGTTGAAGTGATTCCAAGATGGTGGCTAATAACCAAAAAAAACTACTTGACAAAAGCATACATCTATAACACGCTCATGAACCTTTAGACAAAGAGATACCAAATACAGAAAAACAAGCCAGCCACCCAAAGACCTAACGAGTTAATCCAAGCATTGTTTTCTTTCATTCGGTTTCTCACTGCAGCTTGAAGGTGTGTGAAGCCGGTTATGCCCAATGCTGAAGAGAAATATATTTGTGGTTCCGTATTCAAGCCAACGATGAAGGTATAAACCTGCGGTATTGGGATGAAGGCTAAAAAAATTATGAAAGGGACCTCAACCAAAAGTGTGAAGGCTACAACTGCTCTTGGGAATCCTAGATTATCAACGAGAAAACTGAAGAGAATGTTCCTCTCTAGCCTTCTGAACTGCTTAGGCTTTTGTTTGTAGAATCGGTGTGTCGTGTAGAGGTCTAAGGCAAGGCTTGCTGCCCAGAAGGCTGGAAGGATTGTAGTAATGATTGGTGTTATGTTAGTTAAGAAGGGCAGAGTTATCATCAACGTGGAGACAAGCGTAAGAACTTGGATGAACCCTTCAGCTTCGCCTTTCTTCAGCTCTGGCAAGCTGTATCCCCGCGTAAATTCCGCCAGCTATCGCTACGACGACGCCTATCACCATTAGGAGCGTCAGCAGCCTGTCAACCATAGCAACTAGTTCAACTGGGAGGTCTGCTGGCTTGCCACCTATGTACCATGTTCCCGTGGAGGGATCGTAGGTTATGCCTGTGATCCAGTAAGCTATTGGTTTAGCAAGTGCCATCATGGCGCCGCCTAAGACGACTCCGGCAAGAACCCTTTGTGCCCTAGCCTGTTCTTCAGGACCTTCCGCCCTAACAAGTCCAACCATAAAGTGGCATAATAAGGGGGCTAAAAGTACAGCGAAGGCTACCTTAAACGTTTCCTGAAAGTTAGGAAAGATAAAGAAAATTATTAGAGAGGCTATGCTAAAAGCACCAGTCTTTTCTAGGGCTTCAAGTACCCATTTTGTCTTCTTCTTCAACGCAGCCCTTACGAAATCCGCCTTCACATTTAAGCCTAGCTTAGACATAGCCTGTTCCATCCTTGCGATGAAGTTTTCGTCGATGTATGCCGCCACACTTTTCAGAGGATTCTTCTTTCCAGGTCTAGGCAACGTTTCACCTCGTAAGAAGGTGTTTGTGAGGGTTTTTAAGGGCTTTAAAGAGTTTGTTCCGCTTTCTCTCCACCATGTCCATGAGGCTTCTACCTCACTTTAGATGCCAAGCGTCGCCTTCATGAGCAGATTGGCTATTTGGGTTGAGAAGGCTATTCCAGCAGCTGCCAGCGCGAGGTTCACGGTTATCCAGAGCGTGTTCTTCGCTGTTAGGTCTACTGCTTTAGTTGACAGTAGGGCTACGCAGGTTGAAGCCGTTACGACTAGTATGTAGCACATGTCCATGAGCTGCTGTGGAACTTGAGCTATCTCGCCTAGGATTCCAGCCTCGACTCCAGGTGCCAGAGTAGCTGAGAAAGCCGTTAAGAGGGTGAACATCAGAGCTGTGACGAAGCTCAAGCCTATTGGAGTGAAGACGCTCAGAAATTGGTATAGCCTCATGCTTGCTCGGGTTTCACGTTT
>Ga0172364_10001130_pt1 | contig 20311 bp, 14 predicted proteins | sample LakKivSesite10cm_FD_114545 | JGI IMG/M metagenome (GOLD analysis project Ga0172364, IMG submission 114545) | Sediment microbial communities from Lake Kivu, Rwanda - Sediment site 10cm | ecosystem: Environmental > Aquatic > Freshwater > Lake > Sediment | place: Rwanda: Western Province, Lake... | reverse complement strand
TTCTTTTTTGATAAAAAAATTCAAATTGCATTTCTGAAACATTCTGCTTAAATTATATATATAAAAATTGAATATGTTTTAAATAAATATTTTCCTTGCCGTGCGGGGGGACGCTTGTTAAAAAAAATCATTCTTTCTAAGAAGGAGGTGGGGATATGCCGTCAAGAAAGGTTAAAACTTATTTGGATAATGCCGGTATTAAATATGAGGTCATTGAACACACTATCGTCTATACCGCTCAGGAGGTCGCCGCCGTCACGCACATCAAAGGAAATGAACTCGTCAAGGCAATCATGGCAAAGGTGGATGGCGAACTGGTGATGCTTGTCCTTCCGTCAACGTGCAAGATTAATTTTGAGCTCCTCAGGCAGATTTTTGAAGGGAAGAAGGTAACCCCCGCCCGCGAGGAGGAATTTTCATCCCTCTTCCCCGATTGTGAGACAGGCGCAATGGCTCCGCTTGGAAAACTTTATGACGTGAACACCCTCGTGGATGAATCCATCGCTGAAGATAAAGAGATTGTCTTCAAAGCGGGGACGCATCACGATATTATCAAGATTTCTTTTGAGGATTATAAACGGATTGAGAATCCAAAGATGGCGTCTTTCACAACGCACATCTGAATAATACTTCACCACAGAGACACAGAGGACACAGAGATTTATATCATGATGAATTCTCTGTGATCTCTGTGACTCCGTGGTGAATCTTAAATCTTGGAAGGTGCGCATGACAAAAAATCGGGTGGAATTTGTCTGTGAGGTTTGCGGAAATTCAACATTGCGCTGGGAGGGACGCTGTCCGTCATGCGGGGAGTGGAATACCCTGCGCGAGATGAGGATTCAGGAGGAAAAGGTTCAGGTCTCCAGCGGGCAGAAGGAATTCTCCGTTGAAAAACCGGTTCCCATCACTGCAATCCCCGCAGAGGGCGAGGTGCGTCTCCAGACTGGAATCGGCGAGTTTGACCGCATCCTTGGTGGCGGACTCGTTCCCGGCTCCGTAATTTTAATCGGTGGCGAACCCGGCATCGGCAAATCCACGCTCATGCTTCAGGTGCTCTACACATACAGCGTCAATTTCGGACTTTCCACGCTTTATGTAACAGGCGAGGAGTCTCTGGCTCAAATTCGTCTTCGTGCAGAAAGACTCGGCTCGCTTAACAACAATCTTAACATCCTTGTTGAGACACAGGTCGACCGCGTGACATCCCATCTTCGGGAAATGAAGCCCGCCGTTGTGATTATTGATTCCATCCAGACGCAATATGCCCCTGAGGTGCCATCCGTGCCGGGAAGCATTTCGCAACTCAGGGAATGCGCCGCCCGTCTCCTCTATCAGGCGAAAAGTCTGACCATCCCCATCTTTTTCATCGGACACGTCACGAAGGCGGGAATCATTGCAGGACCGCGCATCCTTGAGCACATGGTGGACACCGTCCTTTATTTTGAGGGAGAGCGTCATCACACTTATCGCATTTTGCGCGCCGTGAAAAATCGATACGGCTCAACAAATGAAATCGGCATCTTTGAAATGACCCAGAACGGTCTTGTTGAGGTAACCAACCCATCTGCATGTTTTTTAGAGGAGCGTCCTGTGGACGGCGTCGGGTCAGCCGTCTGCGCCACGTTGGAAGGCACACGCCCACTCCTCATCGAGGTGCAATCTCTCACGAGTTATAATGGCGGATTCGGAGCGCCACGCCGAACCACATCCGGCATTGACGCCCGACGCGTTGCACTCCTTCTTGCCGTGCTTGAAAAGCGTCTGGGGCTGATTTTTGTTGACCAGGACGTCTTTGTCAATGCGGCGGGGGGCATCAAGATTGAGGAACCAGCGGCAGACCTCGCCACACTCGTCGCCATTGTCAGCAGTTTCCGCAACAAACCGGTGGATGCAGATATTCTGATAATCGGAGAGGTGGGACTTTCGGGAGAAATTCGCTCAGTGACACACTTTGACCGGCGTCTGCACGAGGGAGAGCGCCTCGGCTTCAAACGATGCCTGACTTCCAGAACTCACCAGAAGAAAGAAAACAAGACATCAGGGATTGAGATTATCGGTGCTGGAAATATCCGCGAGGCACTTGACCTCATCGGTCTGATTTAAGAAGCAAATTTTGTGTGGGAATTTATTTTCTCGCTTTGACAAGCCCCTGCTCAAGCAATAGCTCAGCGATCTGGACGGCATTGAGCGCCGCACCCTTGCGCAGATTGTCGCTCACAATCCAGAGGTTCAGCCCATTTTCAATAGAATCATCCTCACGGATGCGCCCCACGTAGGTTTCATCTCTCCCATCACAATAAATCGGCATAGGGTATTCATTCTTTGACGGGTTATCCACAACAGCAACGCCGGGCGCTCTGGAAAGAATATCACGCGCCTTTTTCACGGTTAGCTTTTTCTTTGTCTCAATATTTACACTCTCACTGTGACCGCGGATAACGGGCACACGCACAGTGGTCGCAGTGATGCCGATTTCCGGGGCGTGCATAATCTTCCGCGTCTCATTAACCATCTTCATCTCTTCTTTTGTATAACCGTTTTCAAGGAAGACGTCAATGTGAGGCAGACAGTTGAAGGCAATCTGGTGCGGATACACCTTTTGAGTAATGGGGCATCCATCCATTATCTCAGTAGTCTGCATCAACAGTTCATCAATCGCCTCGGAGCCGGTCCCTGAAACAGATTGAAATGTTGTGATGACAAGACGCCTGATTCCAACGGCATCATAAATTGGCTTGAGCACCACCACCATCTGAATGGTTGAGCAGTTCGGGTTGGCGATGATGCCCCTGTGCCATTTGATGTCCTCAGGATTGACCTCCGGCACAACAAGGGGAACGTCCTTTTCCATCCTGAAGGCGCTGGTATTATCAATGACAACGGCGCCCGCTTTGACGGCGTATGGTGCAAACTCTAAAGAAATGGCAGAACCGGCTGATGCAAGGACAATATCCACATCCTTGAAGGAGGTCTTTTTCAGAACTTCCACATCTATCATGCGACCACGGAAGGGAAACTTTTTTCCTTCGGAGCGCTGGGAGGCAAGAAGCCTCAAGGTCGCGCACGGGAAATGTCTCTCCTCAAGGGTTTTCAACATCTCCTGCCCAACGGCGCCGGTTGCGCCCATAATGGCAATTCTGACCATTTTTACACGCCCTTTCATTTTACGTTTAAAAAATTGCAGTCTTCATACCCAAATGGTGCAGATAACTTCAAGAGGAATCTTGCAGGTGGATAATATAAGGTTTCACGAAATCGTGAGAAGCGTTCTGAAGTAAATACCATCCACAGATTACACAGATTACGCAGATGATACACGCAACCAATCTTATTTATTCTTTGATTTTCCGTTCCCCGCCCCGATAAAGAAAAGTTGCCCGAATGCCTGCGGGTTCTGCCAGGAATTCTTCCGCCGTGTCCATGAAAACTGGATTTCCTGAAAGAACGGATTAACCGTTGTGGGGTCATCATCATCCGTCATGGCAAGACCAAAACCGATGAGAAGTCCGGCAAAGGGGTTGAGTTTGAACTCTCTCATGGGAATGGCACCCTCAAGAATCATTCCCTTAAAAGCCCGCCCCGAGAGGGTCTGAGACGGCTGTGGATTAAGATTCAGGGCGATGCGGGAATCACGGGAATAATCCTTCAATTGCGACCATGAATAAACCACAGGACGCCCGCGCTCGATAAAAAAACCATACTGGTAATCATCATCAGTATAATGAGTCAGCTGGCTATCGCCCTCATAATTAGCGTCAATATAAATCTCAATGCCATCATTGTTATAGACGGAAAATCCCGCACAGGGGCTTGAGAGAATATCGTCCTGAAATTCCGCCGCAAGATAAAACCATTTATCATCCCAGGCAGTATAGACCCGTGCAGAGGAATCTTCCGGTCCATCCCACTTGACATAACCTGCAATATATTGCTCCTTACTGCCAAGATGGACGGGATGCGCCTGTGGGGGCCAATCGGAGAGATTGCCGTCAATCTTTAAAGGAATATCAGTCCTGACACATTCATAAAATGTCAGCAATTGCTTGACCTCCATACTCACCCCTGAGTTAAGCATTGCCTTTGCCATGAATTCGAAGACCTCGTCCGAGGCGTGTCGTGATAAAATCCCGATGCGTTCATTGAAGGTGGCATTAGGCGCAATGGGTGGAATATTGATGGAGGTTTTTTCGATCAACACCCCTTGCCGAGGAGTAAGTGTTATCTCACCTGATATCTGTTTCAGGGAGAGATTCTTGACGGAAAGCATAAAATTTCTGGAGCCCTTTCCCGGCAAGAGCGGAGTCAGAGAAATATCCAATGGCTGGGATATTTGCGCCTCGCCCTGGATGAGCACTGCTGGCAACTTTTCCTTTATGGGCACAACAAGGGCATGAAAATGAGCCATTCCGGGCATCGCCTCAGCGTCTGCGCTAACCATCCACCCGCCGGCACACCTTTCAAATGAAAGCCTCCCCTTTTCATCCGCCTCAAAGGAAAAATCGGCATTACCCAAATCCACAGGAAGAACAATTTTCAAAAAACGCCCCTGCCCGCGAGGTAAAATGTTTGTATTGCCATCAAACTGAAAAGCCAACTCCTTTGTTGGCGAGGTATCCCAATCCACCACCTCACGAGTGAGAAGGAGGAGCGGGAGTTCGCCAATCCGAAAATCAACCTCCCCTTTGTATGGGCAGAGTTCGTTTTCGCCGCCATTCAGATAAATTGCGCGGACATCTCCTTTGCATGATGCCACCAAATCTGTATAACCCGTAAGTCCCCAGACTGCATAAATGTGTGAGCCATCATTTTTGCTGAAATGCAGGATGCGCACATTGTTCTCATCCCGCATCAGGGCACCTTCAAATTTGATGCCATCAAGCGCAAAGGCGAGTGTTTTTGTTGCAATATATGATAGCTTCGGGGTGTAATCCTGATGTATCATCCCGAAGCAGTCCTCAGCCCATTCTCTGTCAGGTCCATCCGGACCAAACCAGTAAATAAAGACTGTCCGAACGAAAGGAAAGGCAAAGGCGTTTAGATATGTGCGTGCGACCCTGACCCCCTGCTCATACTCCATCACGCCACCGCTGAGATTTGTGGGCCAGCCAACCTCTGTGACCCAGATATCCTTTGGAGGTTTGCCACACCTTTCAGCAAGTCGGGTGCGCAGGGATGCCATTCTTTCAAAGATGCGGGCGTCCTCCGGCGTTTTGGGATGACAGTAAGGGTGCAGGGAGAGGACATCCATGAAATCATACCCACCTTCATCAATAACCCCCTGTAGAAACTTTTCATCATCGATGCCGGCAAGGCACACGCCGCAGACGATTGTATCCGGATTGCCCTCCTTGATGCGAAGATATGCCTCCTTAAGAAGATGGGCATAGGCGACGGGGTTGGACTTCGGTCTCCAGAATCCATCAACATTGGGCTCATTCCAGACCTCGAAATAACGCACCTTTCCTTTGAACGCCCTTGCCATTGTGAAACAGTATTGTCCAAAAGCCTTAACGGCGGCGGGAGATGTGGGTGCCATTCCGTCGTCATAAAGCGGATTGGCGTAATCCAAAATTATAAGGGTGTCCAGTCCGTTTTTAAGTGAATAATCCAAATTATGCAAGACACCTTCAGGAATCTGATACACACCTTTTTTCTTTTCCACAAGGTGCCAGAAACACTCATCGCGAACCTGACGAATCCCCGCCACCTTAATCAGGTCAACGCTTCGTTTATGTTGCTCAAAACCGCCTGTAAGGGTATGCATCTGGACGGAAAAAATGGTGGGTTGTGAATGGGAAAAAGGCGAAAACTGAGGGCTTTCAAATAAATGTTTGTCTTTCGCGTTCAAAATCGGGACTGATGAAAAAAAAAGAAACAAGGTGATAATAGAAATACCGAAAACTCTATCTATTTTCAAAGCAATGTCCCCATGTCTCACTTCTGCCCTTCCAGGCGGTCGATGGCAAATTGAGCCGCCTGGTAAAAGGTATAAAAGTTCTGCATACTTTTGAGCCTTTGCGACATGAACTCCATCTGGGGTTCCCTATAGTCCGACGTCTTACCAGGCTGCACCTCGCTTACCTGAGACTTGCGCTCCTGTTTCACCTGATTGAGAAGTGCGATAGCCTGGTCATCCTTATATTGGAGTTCCAGAAGGCGCGCCTTGCAAAGTTTTGCATCCGCACCAACCGCACTGTCTTTTCCGAGCTCAATTGCCTTCCCATAAGCCGACATGGCAGAATTCAAAAGGTGACGGTCTTCAGTGAGGAAATATTTGTTCTCATAGGCATATCCGAGGGCAACATAACCAACGGCTTTATCATTAGCCGTTGTGGAGCGCATAATATATTCATTAAAGAGCGCAATAGGTTCATCAAGGTCCTTTGCCGTGTTTGCCTTAAAAAAGAGGGCACTTCCTTTGAGATAAAGCGTATTTATGGCAAGCGGTGAGGAGCGATAATCATTAAGAATGCGGTCGCAGTTATCAATGCAGAGCTGTGTCAACTGTGCCTTTTGCTCAGGTTTTTCTGACATCAGCGACATCTGAAAATAACTCGCCGCCTGAGAAAAGAGAAGATTGGTCTCCTTCATTACATTCTGCTTCTGAATGGAATATAGTTTCCAGCCAATAAAGAGAACGACAAAAACGACGACTACAATAAGTATCTGCTTCTGATTTTTGCTAATATAATCATAAACGCTCATGCCAAAAGTTCGGATTTCATCCTCCCTGATTGCCTTTCTGGTGATTTTGATGTGCGCCATATTTTTATTCCTTTCCTGGTGACTCAAAAAAGCGAAAGAGCATCTAACAGAACCTACCCATGCTCATCAAGCAGAATTTTTAGGAATGGATTAAATAATTATCCGGCTCAAGGACATATCTTTATCTCGTGCTATAAAAACTAATGCGCTCAATCTTTTTTTGCTTGACTCAGATTAGACGTTTATCAAATAAGTCAATTTGTTATTTGTGAGCGGGAATAGCTCAGTTGGTAGAGCGTCAGCTTCCCAAGCTGAACGTCGCGGGTTCGAGCCCCGTTTCCCGCTCCATTTTTTTTTGTCCACAATACTCGTTTAAATAAAGGGATTTACACCTGCAGCAGGTGCAGGCGCTGATGGCGCGGCTGGCGTTGCTGCTGGAACGGGCGTCGTTTCTGCCTTCGGGAGTGGTTCCGCACCCGTAGCAAAAGGCGAAGGGGCGGATGGAGTTGTTGCCGGTGTTGCCGCTGGCAAAACTGCGGTGCCCGGTGAGACAAATGGAGATGCCGGTGTTGCCTCAGCAGGAGCCTTTGCTGGCGCAGATGTCACCAATCCGGGATTTATCGGTGAAGGTTGTGATGGGGATGTCACAGCGGCAGTTGTGGCAGAGGCACCTGGTGGTTGAAGCCCGGTCCCAGTTACGGAAGGTGCGGCTCCCTCCTCCGCTGGTGGAGCTTCCACCCAGCCAATTGAGCTCAGATATTCCATAGTCTTTTTATATCCCACAACTTTACGCTGAGTATCACGCTGAGAAAGCTCAGCCTTCTCCCCTTGAATCTGTTTAATGCCTGCATCGAGACGTATACGCTGGTCTCTTGTCAGGTTCTCACTTTTTTGAACGTTCAGCAACGCATTCTCAGCAATAGTATAATATTTAAGCGGGTCGGGGAACACGAAAAAATAGGGCGGGGGGGGGGCATTGTAATACATCGGGTCTGGAGGAGGACCGGGCGTCGGGTCGGGAGTTGTTGCCAATTGCCCCAAATGTCTGGCGAGTGCGGCGAGAAAGAACTGGAGATTTGGCTGGTCAGGGTCAAGTTCTGCCGCCTTTCTCACCTCTTCAAGAGCACCTTCAAGATAAATATGGTCGAGATATTCGAGTGCCTTCTTATAATGGTTCATCGCCTCAGGCTTCATCTTTCTGCAATCGCTATCACTCAGGGGCACAGGTTCCCCCACGTGGTCCTGCGCCAGAATCGTAACAATCATTCCTACGGAAAAAAGGGCGACCAATATTTTACACAAATATTTATTCATCGCCACCTCTCCAACCTGACATAATGAACATCACGAAAAGAATTGCCATTTAATTTTTGAAAATCAATTAATACTTAAATATCTTCTGGGCATTCCAAATACAAGCTTTTTTTTTATCCCTTGCATCCACTATAAATATCTTGACACAAAACGCAGTGCATGAAATTCAAAAATTTATATGTGCTTTACGTGAATCACACTTCAAGGAGATTTGATGGAAAAAAAACTGATTATCGCCGGATTTGGAGGACAGGGCATAATAATGGCGGGCACAATGCTCGCATACTCCGGAATGCTGGAGAAAAAAAAGGTAACCCTTGTCCCCTCTTATGGACCCGAGATTCGCGGAGGCACCGCCAATTGCACCGTCGTCCTCAAAGATGGCGAAATTTATTCCCAGGTTGTTTCCCATCCCGACATCCTTATTGCCATGAACCAACCCTCCCTCGACAAATTTGAACCCCGGGTGGTCATGGGTGGCAAGATTTTCTATAACGCCTCGCTATGCTCACCCGCTAAAATGCGCAAGGATGTTCAATATCACGGCATCCACGCCACGGAATTGGCTGGAAAATTGGGAGACATACGTGTGGCAAACGTGGTCATTCTTGGCGCCCTTATTGGACAAACACATCTTGTCAAATCCCGGACATTTATCGACAGGACCCTCCCCGAACTTCTCACAGGGAAAAAGGCATCCCTCATTGAACTCAACAGGAAGGCATTCTTAGAAGGCATGAATGGCGAGGAATATTTATTACAGTCATAAAGTTATGAGAATAATAAACCACCGGGAACACGGAGAAATTCATAAGAAATAAAAATTTCCTTCAGTGAACCCAGTGTTCCCCGTGGTTTTTATAACTATTTTCGTTCATTCTTTACATTTTCGATTTTCTTCTCAGCGCACGAAGCAGATAGGTTCCAATCGGCTCGGGAAGTAGCCGGGCATTCTTGTCCATCTGGATAGCGAGATTAAGCGGGGCAACGACCACCCACGTCTTCTTCATGTGCGGGTCATATTTCCCGACAGGGAAAATCTGCGACTTTTCATCAAGATACTTCGGTAAAGACTCGCCCCCGTAAGTAAACCTTGCCAGCCGCTCCTCAGGATAAACGTATAAATCAAGAGCGGCGTCCTCCGTCAACGGTCCCCCCGGAAACCGGAACATATCATTCAGGAAAAGGCAGAGGTCGGAACCCGTTTCCTCACAGATTAATCCTGCCGCCCATGAGGCAAGGCATGTAGGGCTTGTCACCTCGAGGGAATCCTTAGCCAGATAAGTCAGCACGCGGCTTTCCCATGGTGGAAGCGTTTGTGATGTATCATAACCATAGTTCCATTTCTTCCCCTTTTCATCCCATGTAAAAATCGCCCAACCATCACGTTTCTCCACAGAAAACTCACCCTTATTGAAACTCACCTTCAACGACGCCAAACCCTTTATGGGAACTTCAGAGAGATGGATTGCAAAGCGACGAACATTCTCTGTCACAATATCAATGGTATCAGGTTGTTTCACCATCACACACACATCGGCGTAATTGGGATATTGTGTCGTCTCCAGAATCCTGAGCCAGTATGCACTCCCGCGCGAAGGCGTGCGCGTGACAAAATGGATGACATCAGGACGCGGATTCCTGCGGTGCCCTTCCATCCATTCAAAAAGGTTCGGGAAATTATCCCCTATCATTTTGCTACTATGCCCGTAACCGTGTTCCTCTTTGTAATGAAACGAAATGCCGAGCTCAGTCAGTCTTTTTACAGGCATACGCGACTGCTCCACTGACACAATGGGGTCTTCGGCGTCATGGATGATAAAGGGGTCAAGGTGTAAGGCATTTGGCAGAAGTTCCATCTGTGCAAAACCGGACATTGGGGCGATGGCGGCAAAGATGTCAGAATTTCTCAGACCCACCCACCATGTGCCCCAGCCACCCATGGAATGCCCCACAAGATAAACACGGTCAGGGTCTATGGAAAGTTTGCCCTTAACTGTTTGAATGATGTCAAGGACATCCTGTTCCGCCGCGCCGCGGTAAAAATAGTCCCCTCTGCCATAAGGCGCCGCAACCACATATCCATGCCTTTCAGCATATTCCTTTATCGGCGTATAATCAAACCAGGCATTCTGATTGACACCCTTTCCGTGGAGGACAACGACAAGAGGAAAAGATTCCCGCTTTGACCTCTGCCCCGGCACAAACAACCGAAATGGCTGGGCAGTGCTGTCATATGTGCTGATAAAAGTCATTGCCCGGTCCTCGCTGAAGCCATCCATCATGGCAAAGGCAAAAAGACACAGAAAAATAAACGTCGGCTTCGCAAACAACATACATAGTTATCCATACAAGCGTAAAATTCATTAATTCAATGAACACCTTGTTGAGAGAGATATGCAAAATCAAGATTTTTTCCCTTGCCTCGTTCAATTCATTCTATATGTTTAATATTTTGAAGGTTGTTTTTCCTAATACTCTTAAATTTTCATGCCAACTCCATTTCACTGGAGGTGTCTGTATGAGAAGAATTTTCAGGTATTCGATGCGTGGCATGGTCATGTTCATTATTACAGCATTATCGTGCCTTTCTGCGGGGACCACCTTAGCGCAGGTCGCCGAGACGGTCTGTTTCCTGCCATGGGGCGATAACACCGGCGAGATAGGACTGCTAAATAAGCCGGAGGTTGAGAAATGCGGACCGCTTGCCTTCTGCGTGGATGGCACAGGGATATTCCTCCTTGATTCCGTGCATGAGCAAGTGTTGGGCGTTGATAAAGCTGGCAATGCGAAAGTCATCGCACAAAAAGTGGGGGGCTGGGCTATCTGCGGAGATGGCACGGGCGGAGTCTTTGTCCAGGAAACTGACCATATCCTCTCTCTCAACACGCAGGGCAAGAAAACGGCGTTCACACTCAAAAATAAATCCGGCAAAGCGCCCAGACTGATTGAGGGATATGGCAATGAGCTTTTTGCGGACTCAAATGGCGTCCTTTGTGTGCGCGCCGTCACCCAGAAGGTCTATCCCGTCTCCGATGCACCGCGCATCAAGCGCCCGTCAGCCGTCAAATCCTCTCCACAACTCCATTACATAATCAAGCGCATGTTGAAAAACGAGGTTCGCATCCTTGGACTCGATGACAATGATAAGGCGCTGGTGAGCATACCGGTGCAGATTGATGATGGACAGGCAGGGGCAGTGCTATTCAAAGGGACAGACGTTGCGGGCAATGTCTATGTCGAAGTGGAGTGCATCAAGAATGGTCATGTGCAGTTGCAGGTTCACTGCTATTCGCCGACCGGCAGTCGTATCACTGTATTCAGCTTGCCGAACAATTACTTCACCACGGTTTATAAAAAGACAGAGATTTCGCCGGAGGGGCTCGTCTATCAGATGCTCACCATGCCGGACGGCGTCCGGATTCTCCGTTACGGAAAGGAGTGATGCACATGAGAAGAAATAACCTTTATTTTATTCCGATAACAATAATCATTCTTTCGCTCCCCGGTCTGCTCACAGCAACCTGGTATCCCTATAACGGTTCAGTAAGCCATGACGTGAAACGAGACCGCATCATGGCAATAGCTGAGGATTATGCCACGTTGTATTATTACGTTGGACCCGATAATATTTCCGGCTGTTCAGGTTCCACATGTCCCGATACTGTTATCGGCTGGAAGACCGGTGTTAAATACTGCTGGGGTGGGGAGGATACCACAACGATATATCTCCTCCGCCTGACGGAGGGCGATGTGGCGGGCAACAAAAACACATCAGGGTCCTCCTCCTACGACTCATGTAGCGCCGGTGTCGATTGTTCTGGCTTTGTCTCCAATGCCTGGACCTCCCCGCGCCATACCACCTCGTCATTCTTTAACATATCAGTTCCTATTCAGTGGGAACATCTCAGGATGGGCGATGCCATGAATAATGCGGGAAGTCATATCCGACTCTTTGATTACTTCATCTCCAACGTGGGCACACATATGCAGTATGAATCTTGCGGCACATACTGGAAGTGTGTTCACCGCTCCTTAGCACGCGATGATAACTACCCACCTATCCGTTACAATAATACAAGCGGTTATAAGGTCTATAATTATCCCGAACCGGTTATCACATATACCAGGAAAACGGGCATTGAACGTGTGGAGGTGCGATGGGATGGACAGGCGGATAGAGGCTTCCGCCTTTATCAGAGCATGGACGGCACAAACTGGACTCTCATCCGCAATTATGACCAGATTACATCCCTCACGCGCACCTGCGAAGTTTCGGGAATGTTACCAGACACCACCCACTTTTTCAAGATGACCGCATTGAACACGGGCAATGTTGAAACTATCCCCTCCGCAGTCGTTCCCTATCGCAATGATGGTTTTACCCCACGAATAATCCTTGTGGATGGCGCAGACCGTTATCGAGAGCAACATAGCGCCAACCACACTTTTCTTACACGTGTTGGTGCGGCGCTCGCCTCACGCAGAATAGGGTTCGATTATTGCGCAAATGAGGCAGTCGTCGATGAGCAGGTCAATCTTGGCGACTATGATGCGGCTGTCTGGGTCCTCGCAGAAGAATCCACATTTGATGAGACCTTTTCCTGGGCTGAGCAGATGCACGTTATGAATTTTCTGAAAGGCGGCGGTTGTCTCTTTGTTTCCGGTGCGGAGATTGGCTGGGACCTTGACCACATGGCAAATAGCACCACACATAAAAATGGCTGTTCAAATGACTGTCCCTTTTATAATAAGTATCTGCGGGCGAGCTATGTCGCTGATGATGCCGGCACTTATCATGTGCTCGGAACGGCGGGTTCTATCTTCAACGGGCTGGACTTCAATTTCGATGATGGCACACATGGGACTTACAACGTTCAAACTCCCGATACCATTAATCCTTATGAAGGAGCAACTATTGGACTCAATTATGAGGGTGGCGCCAATGCCTGTGTCTATGCATCCTCCCCCACATCGGGAACTGTTGTAAATATGGGATTCCCCTTTGAGACCATTTATCCAGATTCAGCGCGTCTCAACATTATGAAGGCAATCCTGAACTATTTTGACCTGCCGGTAGTGGCACCAACCATGAAGTCGGTCATTCGTTCAGGTGCGGATTCCGCTGTCATCACATGGGCAGGTCAAGCACAATTGGGATTCCGTCTCTATCAGAGAATCGGCAGTGGCTCCTGGACTCTTATCCGGGACGAATCATCGCTCGGGACGGATGCTCAGACCGCCACAATCACCGGCTTGAGCACGTCCACGCGCTACGCCTTTAAGGTACAGACTGTCAATTCAGGTGGGGCAAGCGCGGACTCCGATGTCATGGTCTGCACCCTGCCGCAAAGTGAATCGACCGATAAAATACTCATTGTGGACGGCGATGACCGTTATAATGCCACGCACAGTGGCGCAAACCACACACTCCTGGAAAATTTCGCTGATGCCCTCACCAATTATCGTTATGATTCCTGCACAAATGAGTGCATTGCGGATGGCTCCGTCTTGCTTTCAGATTATAGCGTCGTCATGTGGATGTGCGGTGAGGAATCCACTGAAAGTGAGACCTTCAGCAAGACTGAACAGCTCAAGGTGCAGGATTATCTGAAAAATGGTGGCAGACTCTTTGTCTCCGGCGCGGAAATCGGCTGGGACCTCGTGGCTGAGGCAGATACCAATAATAATTACTCCAATGGAGACCCGAATGACACGCCATTTTATAATAACTATTTGAAGGCATCCTATGTTGCTGATGATGCGAATACGTATCAGGTGCGGGGCATCAGCGGAACGCCATTTGACGGACTGAACTTCAACTTCGATGATGGAATGCATGGAACATATAACGTTCAATATCCCGACGTTATTGTGACCTACAGTGGAAGCACGGCTGTCCTGTATTACGGGGCTTCCGGGACAAATGTGGCGGGTGTTGCGTTCACGGGGACGGTCACCGGTGGTTCCGCTGAGGCAAAAATCATCAATTTCGGTTTCCCATTTGAGACCATCTATGATGCCACTAACCGCCATAATGTCATGACGGCTGTCCTGAGTTATTTTACCACAACTGAGGTAAAGAATTGGAATGAATTTATAATACGTTAGCGTTATTCTGATTCTCAGCTGACCTGACTGAAAGCCATCCAGACCTCTGGAAATTGGTTTAAGATTTTGCGTTTAACATCTTCCATATCAATCCTCTGACCAGCCTCCGCTTCAAGGCTGGTCATTTTTATTCCACGAAGCCCGCAGGGAATGATTGCATCAAATAGGGAAAGGTCGTTGGAGACATTTAACGCCATCCCATGATACGTTATCCAGCGGCGCAGATGAATCCCTATGGATGCAAGTTTGCCATGCTCTGTCCACGCACCGGTCTTTCCCATGACCCGGAATGCATGAATGCCGAAGGCGCCCGCTGTTCTTAATAAGACCTCCTCATAAGCCGCAAGTAAGTCATGGAGTCTCTGTTCCCTCATCTTCAGTCTTATCACCGGGTAAATGACAATCTGCCCCGGTGCATGAAGTGTAACGTCGCCTCCCCTGTCTGTGGGAACAACGGGGATACCGGCAACGGATTTTGTATTGGCGCCGCACGCCCCGACGAGATGTTCCACACGCGCCCGCCGTCCCATAGTTATGACAGGTTCATGCTCCACGAAAAAGACAGTATCCTTGCCTTGACCTGTGATTCGCCGCTCAACAAAATCCATCATCTCAGCCACGGCGCTCACATAATCACGCCGCCCCCAATCAATATAGCAAAAACGCCCATCCTCCCCTAAGACGTTCTGCATGAACCTCACCACATTCCGAAGAGATAATGATGAATACGCTCGCCAAGATACAGCACAATTATGGCGGCGATGGCGATGTAAGGACCAAATGGGATATGATGGACGCCGGGCAGGGCGGATTTTGTTTTCGTGCCAACAGTTTTATAAGCGGAAATTATCTTTTGAAAAATCTCATCTTCCTCCGTGGGTTGTGCTTGCGTTAAATCGTCCCGCTCATCGCCTTTTCCAAACTCACTGATTTTATTATCTGCATCACTGCCTGCTCCTCTTCGCCTTGCGCGGCGCTCTGAAATCCCGCGCGCAAGTATCATTCCGCCACCGACAAGCGAACCGATGCATGAGGCAATTGTCAGGACATATACACAGTTCACCACCCCCAACATGGCGCCCACAAGAAGGAAGAGTTTGACGTCGCCGAACCCCATCGCCTCCCTGCGAAAGGCAATACTTCCAGCTACCCCGATGGCGTATATAAGAAGCGCCCCAGCCACAGCGCCTGTCAGCGCATTTGCAAGAGGTGAATAAATGGCGACCTGGTAAAAGGGCAAAGTCCCAGCAATGATAAACCCCTTTGGATAAAATCCAGCCAGAATCGCCGCAAAAAGGGCAAAAAGGGTGCCGTAGACAGTGACACCGTCCGGAATAATCCAGTGGTCAAGGTCTGTAAACGTCGCCACAATCAAAAGACAGACAAAGACGATATACACCGGAGTTGCAAGTGTGTAACGGAAGTGAAAAAATGTTATGCCAAAAAGGATTCCCGTAAGGAGCTCCACAATGAAATAGCGCACGCTGAATGTGCTTCCGCAATAACGGCACCTCCCGCGCAAGCAGATGTAACTCAAAAGCGGAATATTATCATACCAGCGGATAGGTGTCCCGCAGGAAAAACAGTGCGAACCGGGCGCCACAATGGAAAGCCCCGCAGGAATCCTGTAAATGCATACGTTCAAAAAGCTCCCGAAAAAAAATCCAACAAACGTCACAATCGCAAGATGGACATAAAAAAGGTCTGGAGAAAAAAAAGAATCGCCCACATTCATCACCCTTCACGGTATCGTCTTTTCCTATTCTAAGATGAAACGCTCTGGCAAGTGATAACTTCATAGATAAGCACCTTCCAAGAAGTCTCTCAATTTACAGATATATTTGAATCAGGTGATTGCTTGCATATTGAACTTCTTCGGAAAAACAAGATTTTAATTTTCCTGACTTTTTATTGGCGTGCATCGGTGGTCATAATTATTCTGAACTCCTGAATAAGAGCGCAAAATATTCATTTTGACCTTGATAATGTGTTTTATCTCTTGTCATTTTGCTCCGTAATCTCTACATGTCTATATCGTATTTAATTCAAAGATGTGACGATTAGTTTTTCTATGAAACTGAAAAAATATCTGAATATCAGGCGCGCAATCGGCGACCAGTTAAAACTGCGCCCCTCTCTGCGAGCGCTCCCTTTGTCCTTCCATTTTGAGGTCAATGATATTTGCAACCTGAAATGCCCCATGTGCGCCCGCCAGACTGATTACGTGCCGAAAAATACCGGCAACCTTGAGCCGTCCATCGTCCGGCGCATCAGGAAATGGCTCAAACGCGCACAATATGTCGGTCTTGCAGGCAATGGCGAGCCGTTTCTCCACCCGCAACTATTTGACATACTTGATGACATCCGGCATGCGGGCAGTGTGCCTTCCATCATCACAAACGGGACGCTTCTCACACCGGCAATTCAGGAACGTCTCATCGCTTTCGGTCCCTCCATTCTGAATATCTCAATAGACGCCGCAACGAAAAACACTTTTGAATCCATACGCGCTGGCGCAAACTTTAACATCATTCTTAATAACTTGGACAGTCTCGTCAGTTTGAAAAAGATAAAAAAGACCCCGTTCCCAATCATCAATTTCCTCTCCTGCGTCATGAAAAATAATAAGACTGAGCTGATGGGTATCATCCATCTTGCGGAAAAATTCGGCGTCCCAAAGGTCATCTTTCAGACCGTCTTTCCATTTACGGATTATGGTCGGGAAAATATGCTCAGGGACCTTGATGAAATAAACCAAGCCGTAGAACCGGCTATAAAACGCGCCTCAGAACTGGGCATCGAGGCAGTCATTGCCCCTCTATTCTTCAGTCTGGAAAAACGACTCAAACAAGCAGGAGAAACACTGCACCCCGGAGCACATCTCTTCTGTGAGAATATCTGGCAGACCATGCATGTCGGCGTTAATGGCGACGTGCGGTTCTGCTGTTACTGGACGGGCAAACCCATCGGGAATCTTGCTGAAAAGGGCGTCCCGCAAATATGGAATCACCCGGAATTTATCAATCTGCGCTCCACCATTTCACGCGGCGAAATCCCAACTGACTGCCGTAATTGCAATGTTCTTGAAATTCACAATCCGGATGAGATACGTTCCCGGCTTCAAACAAGGTTGAAAAATCTCTGATTTATGGGAGGTCAGCAAATGGATGCACAGGAATTAATTGAACGTATGGGGAAAAAGGCACGGGAGTCAGCCGCCGGACTTGCACTCCTGAACCCGGAAGTCAAAAACCATGCCCTCCTTCAGATGGCAGACTCCTTTTTATCCCATAAAGACATTATCAAATCGGAAAATCAAAAAGATATGAAGGCTGGGGAGGATAAAGGACTTTCCAAGGCAATGCTGGACCGTCTCCTTTTGAACGACAGGCGCATTGATGAGATGGCAAATGCTTTACGGGCTGTCGCATCCCTGAATGACCCCTGCGGGGAAATATATGACATGCATGTGCGCCCCAACGGACTCAAAATTGGACGGATGCGTTGCCCCATTGGCGTTATCGCCATAATTTATGAATCCCGCCCGAACGTAACTGCCGAGGCAGGCTGTCTGTGCGTAAAGTCGGGCAATGCCGTGATTCTGCGGGGCGGCTCTGAGGCAATTCATTCCAACACCATAATTGCCCGCCTGATGGCGGAGGCAGGAACTGCCGCCGGACTCCCGGAAGGAGCGGTTCAACTGATTGAGACAACCGACCGCGATGCGGTGAGCGTTCTCCTTCGCGCCAATCAATATGTCGACCTTATCATTCCCCGCGGAGGCACTTCTCTTATCAAAAAAGTTGCCGAGGAATCTACAATCCCCGTCATCAAACATTACAGCGGAAACTGTTTCATCTACGTGGATCAAACGGCAGACATAAGTCAAGCAACCACAATCATTGACAACGCCAAGACACAGCGTCCGGGCGTCTGCAATGCCCTTGAGACATTGCTCATCCACAGGGAGATTGCCTCTCCTCTCCTTGCCAGACTGACGCCCACACTTCTTAATAAAGGGGTTGAGATTCGCGGAGATGAAACCGTCTGCACCCTTGTCCCCAAGGCTGTAGCGGCGAAAGAATCCGATTGGGATGAAGAATATCTTGACCTTATACTCGCCATCAGGATTATGGATTCAATAGATGAGGCGATAAAGTTCATCAACGACCACGGCTCCCATCATACGGATGCAATCTTGACAAAGGATTATGGGCATGCGATGAAATTTCTGACTGCCGTGGATTCATCATGTGTGTTTGTAAACTGCTCCACAAGGTTTTCAGACGGCGGGGAATTTGGAATGGGATGTGAAATCGGGGTAAGCACGGATAAGCTCCATGCGCGTGGTCCCATGGGGCTGAAGGAGCTGACCACATCCAAATTTATCGTCTTTGGAGACGGGCAGATACGCACATGAGGTGGAAATTGTCACAGGGGGCAAGATAACAAGACAGTTGAAAAAAATGTATGAAATAAGAAAATGATGGGGATTTTCAATTGACAAGGAAACCCAACTTGTTGAATATTAAATACCGTTAAATGGAACGGGCGTGAAGACAATTTTAATACATAAGTGTTTAACCTCAAGTTCGTGATTGTGAGGTGATAAAGGCATGGTTACAACAATGGAACGGCGTCTTGGCGAGATGCTCGTCAAGGAAAATATCATCCGACAGGACGACCTTGAGAAGGCACTGAAGAAACAGGAGGAGGACAACACCAGTCTGGGTCGGGTGATTGTGGATATGGGTCTTGCCTCCGAGTGGGAAATGGCTGCCTCTATCGGTAAACAGCTCAATGTTCCGTTCATCACACTTTCACATTATGAAATTGACCATCAGGTGCTCGAAAGCATTCCAGAGGAGATTGTCAGAAAATACAAAATCGTCCCCGTGGACAAAACGGGTGACACCCTGACAGTTGCACTTTCTGACCCATCCAACATTTACCTGCAGGATGAACTTCGCCTCCTGACTAAATGTAAAATTATCCCCGTCATCAGTTTCGAATCTGACATCATGGAGGCTATCAACCAGTATTACTCTGACTCAAGGAATCAGGGCAGCAAATTTGATGAGATGCTAAAGGATATTACCGACCAGGAGCAAGAATCCCTGCCGGAGGAAGAGAATGTCGAATTTCAGGGGGAGCAGGCGCAGGATGATGATGACCTTGCCATTGACGCCGATGATGCACCTGTTATCCAACTTGTGAACCTTATTATCTCGGAGGCAATCAAGGCAGGGGCAAGCGATATTCATGTCGAACCATACGAGAAGACGTTGCGCCTGCGCTACCGCATTGACGGTGTCCTTCAGGAAATGACCCCGCCACCAAAGAAATTTCAAAACGCCATCATCTCACGCATCAAAATCCTTTCAGAGATGGATATTGCAGAAAAACGTCTCCCCCAGGATGGACGTTTCAAGGCACGCATCAATAACCGGAACATCGACTTCCGTGTCTCAACCTGTCCCATAGCCCACGGTGAAAAAGTCGTTATCCGTATTCTTGACCAGAGCAAACTCAAGCTCAGTCTTGAAGACCTGGGATTTGAATCCGAAATCATGACCAAGTTTGTTGAATATATTCATAAACCCTGGGGTATGATACTACTCACAGGTCCGACCGGCTCGGGAAAATCAACCACCCTTTACACAGCACTTACCTCTATCAATGACAGCAAGAAAAACATCTCTACTATTGAAGACCCGGTAGAATACCAGATTCGGGGCATCAATCAGGTTCAGGCAAAACCCGACATTGGACTGACCTTTGCCGCGGGACTCCGAAGTTTTCTCCGCCAGGACCCGGACATCATCATGGTTGGCGAGATTCGTGACCTGGAGACAGCGGAAATCGCCGTTCGGTCTGCATTGACCGGTCACCTTGTCCTCAGCACCATTCACACCAATGATGCCACCTCCACTCTGACCCGTCTGACAGATATGGGTGTGGAACCTTTCCTTGTCACGGCATCACTGCTCATAGTGATTGCGCAACGCTTGGTCAGGCGCATCTGTGCAAGCTGCAAGGAAGAATTCATACCGCCACAGGAGTTGCTTAATTTAGCCCAGATGCCTCAACAGGAGGGACTAAAGCTATGGAGGGGTACAGGATGCCCCACCTGCCGTGGAACCGGATACAAGGGACGCATTGCCTTGTATGAACTCTT
>Ga0172364_10001128_pt1 | contig 20316 bp, 20 predicted proteins | sample LakKivSesite10cm_FD_114545 | JGI IMG/M metagenome (GOLD analysis project Ga0172364, IMG submission 114545) | Sediment microbial communities from Lake Kivu, Rwanda - Sediment site 10cm | ecosystem: Environmental > Aquatic > Freshwater > Lake > Sediment | place: Rwanda: Western Province, Lake... | reverse complement strand
TCACCTTTATGGGATTATAGATTATCGATTTTTAAAACAGTAACAGGTTTTAAGATTTTGGGCAGATTATAAAATATGAAAATAGTAAAATGGATATTTTGAACAACAAAAGGAGGAAAAAGTGAAGGGTAATTAGTATTGGTAGAGGCACAGGTCTAAATGCAATCTCATTGGTTCTGCATTAAATTTTTGTTGACTTTAAAGCATTTTTATGTAAAATATTTTGATGGCCAGAAAGGTGGATTTTCTGGTTGTAGGCTCCGGTGTCGCCGGACTGACCTTTGCAACCAAGAGTGTAAAATACGGTAGCGTGCTCATTCTCACCAAGAAACATAAGGCAGAATCTAATACCAATTATGCCCAGGGAGGTATTGCGGGTGTTTTTGGAAGGGATGATTCCTTTGAGAACCATATTGAAGATACGCTGAAGGTAGGCGATGGGTTGTGTCATAGGGATGCAGTAGAAATAATGGTCAAAGAAGGTCCTGCATTGATAAGGGAATTATATCAAATGGGTTGCAGATTTTCAGTGAACCAGAATGGTAATTTTGAACTTGGTCAGGAGGGCGGCCATTCGCATCGCCGGATTGTCCATGCCCGGGACTATACGGGACAGGAGATTGAAAGAGTTTTGATTGAAGAAGCGAAGAAGTATGATATAATCGTGAGCGAGAATGAGGTGGTTCTGGATTTGATTGTGCAGGATGGCGAATGTCTGGGTATCTATTACTTTGATGTTGATACCCAGCGTATCGAAACAATCTTTGCCAGTGCCACGGTTCTGGCAACCGGCGGCGTAGGTCAAGTATATGAGCACACAACCAATCCACCAATTGCTACAGGTGATGGTATTGCCATGGCTTTCCGTGCCGGTGCCGAGATCGCTAATATGGAATTTGTGCAATTCCATCCAACTGCAGTATACAATATCAAGATTGATGGTCGTTCTTTTCTAATCTCTGAGGCAGTCAGGGGAGAGGGCGGTGTTTTAAAGACCAACTCAGGTAAATCCTTTATGAAAAAATATCACCCACTGGAAAATCTTGCGCCCCGGGATGTTGTTGCCCGTGCCTGTGTTACTGAAATGCTTGAAAATAATGACCCCTATGTCCTCCTTGATTTAACCCACCTCAAGCCTGATTACCTTAAAAATAGATTTCCAACCATTTACGAGACCTGTCTTCGCTGGGGCATTGATATTACAAGAGAACTCATACCTGTGGTTCCAGCGGCCCATTATCTCTGTGGTGGGATAAAAGTAAATATCTGGGGTGAGACATCCATAAAACGTTTATTTGCCCTTGGAGAATGCGCCTGTACTGGTGTCCATGGTGCGAATCGCCTTGCTTCAAATTCCTTGCTTGAGGCATTGGTTTTTGCTACAAGGGCAGCAAAAAAGATTTCCCATATCAAAACGCTGAAATTGAAGAAATTACCGAGGCTAAGACCGGCGGCGCAAACGGGTCCTGATTTTAAAATTCAGATAAAACAACTGATGTCCCAACATGTCAATGTTAACAGAAACGAAACTGGGTTGAAAAAAGCAAGTGAAATGCTCAATGAATTTAGTAAACAGTTTGAACCAGGTCTTCATCTGATAAATGCAGAATCACGGAACATGGTAAATGTTGCTTGGTTAATTGTTGAATCCTGTTTAATCAGGAAGGAATCAAGGGGATTGCACTATATCCTGGATTATCCGGAAAAAGATGATGATTTTCTTTTCGATACAATTATCCGTCGTCCGATACGATGATACAAAAAATCGATAATCAAGAAGAATCCTTGACTATTATATTAAAAAAAAGGAAAGGAGCATGCAATCAGGCGAAATTGAAGTTTTATTAGAAATTGGACAATCATATCTCCTTAATAAGGAGTATGATAAGGCAATAGTAAAATTTAGTGCGGCATTAAAGATCAACCCCCATGACCCGGAGTTATATTATTATCTAGGTCTGGCTTATGAAGGGGGTGGAAGATTAGAGGAGGCACAGCGAATGTATGAGAAAGCCGTAGAACTGGACCGCAGTTTTAGCAATGCTGAAATCAGATTGAATGAAATAAAAAATAGACTATCTCAGGAGAAAAAAAAGGAAAATAAAAAAGCTCTTTAAGATTTACCTTTACCACTTAAGACTTTTACAAAAACAATCAAAAGCAAAGCAGAGATAAGAGAAAATGTGGCACCAGTCAAAAGCGCAATATCAAAGCCGAATTTCTGCCAAAGATAACCCATTACAAGATTTGCAGGTAATAAGGTAATACCTACAATTGTATGGTAAAACCCGAAAATGGTTCCCCTATGTTCCGGCAAAGTTAAATCCGCAACATAGGCCCTTAAATTGCCTTCAGTAAAACCATAATACAGCCCATACATAACAAAAATTGGCCAGAGTAGAGTAACACTTTTATTGAATGCCAGTGAAAAATATGTTACAGCATAAATCAGAAATCCAAAAATTATCGTCTTTTTTCTACCTATACGGTCTGAAAGCGCACCTGCAGGATAAGACCAGAGAAAATATGAAATATTGAAGACTAACCACAGAATCGGGATTAAAGGGACACCGAGTCCAAGTTCTCTTGCCCTTAATAATAAAAACGCATCAGAGGAATTACCGAGGGTAAATATTATTATAATAATAAAAAAAGTTTTTAACTGTGTATCGATTTCTTTGAAAGAAAATCTAAAAACCCTTTTTGTTTCCTGAATAATTTCTTTTACACCAAAGATAATAAAAAAAATTGCGATGAGACCAGGAATAAAAGCAAGGGCAAACAAAAGTCTATAATTTTGATGTGAAATTGATAGAATTAGAAATGCTAAAAGCGGTCCAAGAATTGCACCCATTGTATCCATTGCCCGATGAAAACCATAGGCTTTTCCGAAAGAGGCGTAGGTTGTAGAATCAGCAATCAATGCATCCCTTGGTGCGGTTCTTATGCCTTTGCCAAAGCGGTCAGCAAATCGGACAACCAGAACATGCCAGGACTGGGTTGCAAGGGCGAGGAGTGGTTTTACAACTGCAGAGAAGGTGTAACCAATAAATATAAACAATTTTCTTTTTTTGAGCCGGTCCGAGATATAACCAGAAAATGTCTTTAATATACTGGCAGTTGATTCTGCTATTGCCTCAACGAGTCCAATAAATACAGGTTGTGCCTTGAGTACCTCTTTTAGAAATATGGGAATAATTGCATACGACATCTCTGTTGATAGGTCAGTGAATAGACTCACTAAACCGAGGATTAATATATTACGGGTCAAAAATGCAGCAAAGTTCTTCTTATTCGATTTACGACCCACTTAGACCACTACGCTGGTTTCCTAATAGAACTATTGATTTCTTTTTACTTGTTACCATTCGTTAATCTGCCAACAAATTTATGCTACTTTATAAGGTTTAGTTCTACAGTATCAACGCTTCCGCTTAAGTTTAGATACCAATATTGCTTGGGCCAACCAGGGTTATCAGTGCTATCAACCAGGACCGCGACAATCTGGCTTCCTTGATAGCTTGATGTTCCATAACAGACACTGTCCATTTCAAAAAACCCGGGCAAAGAGTCAGTTGAATAATTTGTTGTATCAGTCCTAAATCTATAATATGCAGTATTTTCAGGGTTTATGTCCCTGACTACCAGAACAATTCCATTTATGTAGGTTGTATCATATTTTACCCAGCCATAGAGATGGGTAAGATATAACTCTTCTTTGTGTGTGCAATTAAATAGAGTAAAAGCAATGACTATCAGAAATATAAATTTCTTCAAGATACCTCCCTTTTTATCATAAATTTTATCTAAAAGGCTTGAAAAGTCAAGTAATATAGTTATAATTATAATATGAGAATTCTCTTACTTGCTGTCCCCATTGGCGCTGGACATATCAAAGCAGCAAATGCAATTAAACAGGCAATAGAAAAATTATCGCCGGAGTCAAATGTCAGGTTTGAAAACTGTTTTCAATGGGTTCTGCCTATGTATGGTTTTCTTTATAAAAATGTCTATGAATTTGCCCAGAAGCACGCAATCTGGCTTTTGAAAATATTTTATCAGGGAATGGGGGTTAAGAGCGGTAGTAATAAATTACTTTACTTTTTTCATAAGATTACTGCCTATCGTTTTTCTAAGTTACTTGATAAATACCGACCAGACTATATACTCTGTGCACATTTTTCTCCTGCTTATTATTCAGCATTATACAAAAAATTTTTTGGCTACAAAATTGGTGTTGTTGTTACTGATTACTACATCCATCCGCACTGGGTCAATAAAGAAATTGATGACTATTTTATCCCCAATGAAGATTTGACCACACAATTATTAAATTATGGCGTGCCGAAATTACAGATTTATACTTTTGGCATTCCTGTAAATCTTTCACTTGAAGGTGAAATTGATAAAGATTCTGCAAGCAAAAGGTTTGGTCTTTCACCAAAACGGATTTCCGCAGTTGTAATGGGTAGTAAAGTCTTTGGTGGTGAATGGTTTGAGATTGTCAAGGAGATTGTTGATTTTGATTATGATTTGTTGATTTTGTGTGGCGAGAATAAAGAGGCGATGCAGAAGATTAAAAATCTTATGGGCAAGGCAAATTTAAAGGTCTATGGAATGGTTGATAGGATTCAGGAATTGATTGCGGTATGCGATATTTTAATAACCAAAGCAGGAGGAATTACTACAACTGAGGCGACAAGGGCTGGCCCCTGTCTATTATTTGCCAATTCTATCCTGGGTTTAGAGGATAAGAACGAAGAATTTTTTATTAACCACAAGGCAGGGCTGAAGATTACCAAAGATAATGCAAAAATGATTATGTCAGATTTGCTTCATCACCCAGATAAAATTGCAGATGTGAAGAAAAATTTATTGGGACTCGGCAAAAAAAATTCCGCGTTAAACATCGCGAAGGTCATTCTTAAGATAGAATGAAAAAGTAATCTATCCCCTTTTTATGACCAAAGAAGCGTTTGAAAAAATAGTCAAAGAGTCTTTAAAACAATTACCAAAAATTCTGCGTGATAAATTAATAAATGTCGAGATAGTGATTGAAGATGAACCCATAGCACAAAGTTCTCTATTAGGATTGTATCAAGGAGTACCACTTAAAAAAAGGGGGGTCTGGTATGGCAATGTTTTACCTGATAAGATAACCTTATTCAAAGCAAACATTGAAAGATATGTCCGGAATGAAGATGAGGTCAAAAAACTCATTTATGATGTTTTACTTCACGAAATCGGTCACTATTTCGGGTTTGATGAAGAGGAATTAAAAGAGATGTCAGATAGTAGATGACAGATAGCAGTTGTGGGAGAGAAAAACAAAGGAATGCATCATACTTGCTGATGCTTTACGCTATCCGAACTTTTTTGCTGAAAAATGGATTATTATATTAGGAGGTCACAAATGAGAAAATTCTTATTGTTTTTCATTTTGATTTTGTTTTTTAATTGTCCAATTAAGCATGTTGAGAAAATTGTTCTAGCTAAGGGTTCTGTAATCACCGTAAATAGTGCCAGATTTGTTATTGCCGACGGTAGCGTTCCTGATTCAACTAAAATTCAAATTGAAACTTTTGAAGCAAAAGGTATATTCAAAAGGAATTATGACAACGGGTTTATTTTTAAGGGGAAGTCCATTAATATCAAGCCCGAAAGTCTTTTCGTTGAGAAGCCGATTTCTTTTTCCATGCCGGTCAAAGAGACAAATTATGCCCTGGCGGCTAAAATTGGCAAAGGATTTGTGCCGCTTGCTGAATCAAAGGTAGTGGGTGAGACTCTTCAGGCAAAAATCTGGCATGGTGGTGAATATTATGTTATTAAGAAACCTGAAAAATATGGCATATTGAACCATTCTAAAGCTGATTCTGCGTAACTCATCGTTAAGACGCCATCCTTATTACTAATGGCGATAATGATACCTACCTTGGGTGGTACCTGCAGCAAAAAATGGGTTTTAGAAAGGATATTACCATTGTGAACAGGAGTATTTTTAATCTTAAAGATTATGTAAAATTCCTTCAGAAAAATGGTTTGCCTTTAGAAATTTCCGAAGAGGAATTGAATAAATTAGAACAGCGGATATTTTATGTATCCCAATCGGAACGGTAAAATCAAGAATGCACGAAGGCTTGAAAAATTTAAGGAAGCTCATCAGAAGTAGGGATTTTAATCCTGTAATTAAGGAGGTTAAATGAACTGCGAAGAAATTATAAAAATATTTTGATGATTATGTTCTGGGTGAGATTGATCCAGAAATTGAAATGCAAATAAATGAACACTTGTTGATTTGTCCGATTTGCGAAGCAGAAGTTGAAGAATGGAGACCTTGGTGGCTACTTTCAAAAAAAATGAAAAATTTCCACCTTCGAAAACTATTTATGAAATAATCAAAAATAAAATTTCGATTAGACAAGGTTTACCAAAATCAGTTTTTCAAGTTTACACAAAGAGATTGCTCTATGTTGCGGCTTCGTTCTTGCTGGGAATGGTCTTAATGCGCACTATTGATTTTTTTTCGCGACAGATAAAATCAGCAAAGCAAGAGCCAGAATTTAAGTATGAAACCAGATATCGTTCGCCATTATCTGATACGGTGAAATTTTACTCTGTCCTGCCCAAAAATCTTGCTCGAATATAACTATCGGGTTTAATTACAATTCTTTCTTTGCTGATTTCTCGAGGATGCTAAAAATCACTGGATTTTTGAGGAGTGCCATTATCTGTTCGCCAACCTCAAAATTATGCTGTCTTATTTTATCAAGAAATAATTTCACACGCGTGTAACTCGGTTCAATCCGTTTTAATTCCTTTTGAATCTCTTTTACTTCTTCAATGAGTAACTCTTTTGTATCATTGCTGATTTCACTTGCATTATTTATCTTGTCAATCAATAAATTGAATTCCTTAAAGATATTTATCTGCATTGCTGATGTATCTTTGTCTACTGGAAATGTAATATCAAATTGGTATTCATCTTCAACCAGGTCCACACCCTTACTTGTGATCCGGGCACCGACAAAAAGGCTTCCTTCCAATGGTTTTTGGAGTTCAATATAAGCTTTTTCTTCAAGATAGACGATATTAAAATTCAATGTCTTTAAGTCAATACCCAGTGCCTCTTTGAATTCCTTTGGTGTTATCCGATAATAGGGATGTTCCCTAAATCGCTCATAAGTCATTTCTAAGATTTTACGCCTTATTTCAATATTGGTCATAAAACTGTTTTCTCAAAAGTAGTTTTTTTTAACCTTGAAGCCATATCTGGAATATCAGCCCACCACGGTCAATGATAAAATATTTATTCTTAAAATCTGCAACCGATCTTTTAAAATCGTCTTGACTTTTTATTCTTGTTTCACCAATCCTCAAAATGACATCACCAGGTGCAAAACCCAATTTCTCACCAATACTTCCCTGTGCCACCTTTGTAACAAAAACGCCCTGTTTATAACCCAAACCATATTTTTTTGCAAGATAAAGATTTATGTCTTCAACATAGATTCCTAATTTTGAACCGAGGACACTTGCATCTTGATATTCTTTTATGACAAATTTAACAGACAATGAATCATTATTCCGATAAAGATTAATATGCAGGGTATCGCCCACAAAGAGATTCGCAATAATTCTATCCCAGGCTGATAAACTATTTACTGGTTCATTATTTATTTCAACTATTCTATCACCCTCTTTGATACCTGAATTTTGCGCCGGGCTGTCCCTGTCAACATTACTAACCAGAACACCCCTCTTTTCAATTCCCATCGCCTCGGTAACTTCCGGGGTAGTATCCTGAATCCAGATACCAATCCACGGTGGTCTGATTTTGCCGAACTGCTTTGTTTCATTAATGAATTTCTTTACAACATTAATTGGTCGCGCAAAACCAACTCCTTCAGAACCGCCACTGGAAGTGAAGATAAATGTATTTACGCCAATTACCTGTCCGAGAATATTCGCGAGTGGACCACCAGAATTACCTGGATTAATTGCCGCATCAGTTTGAATCATATCTTTATAGACCCTTTCTTCATATGTTGATTTTATCGCCCGATTAAGTGCAGATACAACACCTACAGTTACGGTTGGCCTTGTATCTTCAAGTAAAAATCCAAATGGATTGCCCAGGGCAATCACCCATTCACCAATCATTAAATCTTCAGAATTACCTAATTCAGCATAAGGAAAATTATTCCCCTCAATCTTCAATAGCGCTAAATCCAGTGCCTTATCCGTGGCAACAATACGTGTCTTGAACTGGCGTGCATCAGATAGTGTTACATTTATTTCTGTAGCATTTGATACAACATGCTCATTTGTAAGAATGTAACCATCCGTTGAAATAATCACACCTGAGCCAAGGCTCTTAATTTTTTGCTGATAACGCTGTTCAGGAAAGAAGTCGCCAAAGAATTGACGGAAGAATTCGTCGTTAAAGGGCGAGACTGAAATAATTCTGGTTTGTATCACAGTAATAGAGACAACAGATGGTCCAACTTTTTTGGCGGCAAGCACGATTGCGTTCATTCGCTGTTTTGAAATCTCGTCATTTAAGTTTACTAGACGGAGATTATCTAAGTTATTATATTGTGATTTTGCCTTAAATTGATTGAGTAAAAATAAGCCAATAAGGCATACTACAAAGCCAATCAATCCAGCAATTATTTCTTTTCTTTTCATATTTTGTTCTTTAATCCAACATCCCAACCCTAACCATTAGACTATCTTCTTCCGCCAATCTTCAAGAAATTTTGTTATCCCGACATCAGTAAGTGAGTGTCTGATTAGTTGTATAAAGACTTTATAGGGTATGGTGGCAATATCAACGCCAATTAATGCTGCCTGGCGCACATGCTCAGGATGTCTTACTGAGGCAAAGATAATCTGGGTTTTGAAATTGTAGTTTCTATAAACGGTCAGCATATCATTAACTACTTCAATACCTGGATTTCCAATATCATCAAGCCTGCCCACAAATGGGCTTGCATAAGCTGCGCCAGCCTTTGCCGCAAGGATTGCTTGATTTGACGAAAAAACCAGAGTCATATTCACATTTATTCCCTCTTTTGATAATATCTTTGTCGCCTTTAAACCATCAACTGTACAGGGAATTTTTACGACTATATATTCACTTATTTTACTCAATTCCCTTGCTTCTTTTACCATCTCATCTGCTTTTAGGCTGATGACCTCACCGCTCACAGGTCCTTTCACAATATCACAGATCTCTTTTAATATTTTTTTATAATCACCCTTTTCTTTTGCCATCAAAGAGGGATTTGTTGTAACACCATCCAGAATTCCCCACTGGGCAATCTCTCTGATTTCATCAATATTTGCCGTATCAAGATATAACTTCATATACCTCCTTTATAAAAATAGTTAATGGGTTAAGGTTTGGAAGCTGGAAACCATAACCTCACAACTTCTGCATTTTTCAGACATCTCAACCCCAATGACCATCAGTAACGGACTTCCATCAAACATAACCCTTGTGGCGGGGCAAAATATAAGTTTTTGATCTTTCCTGCAAAGATATTATTAATATCGTCTGATTTAAATCTACCCCGGCCGATGTCAACCAATGTTCCGACAATACCGCGGACCATTTTGTGCAGAAACCGATTTGCTTCTATGGTTATTATAATCCGAGAATCGTTATAAGTCAAGGATAAATCATAGACTACGCAGACAGTACTTTCTGTACAATTCGGTGTTGATTTCTGTATCTCGCCATGTGTTTCGTCAGCAACAGAAAGATTCTTGAAATCATGTTCGCCTGTAAAATAAAGTATCACTTTTTGTATCATTTCAAGATTGAGTTTATATTCCACAAACCAGTAATAACGCCTATTCAATGGTGAAGGTTGACGCATAATTTTATATTGATAAATTTTGCTTTTTGCAGAAAACCGTGCATGAAAATCAAGTGAAACATCAACGACTTCTTTAATATATATATTATCACCAGTGAGAGAATTTAAGGCTTTTTTTAATTTTTCAGGAGAAATTTTTAATTCAGTTTTGAAATTTGCTACCTGGGCGAAGGCGTGAACACCTTGATCAGTTCTTCCTGCGCCAATGATTCTAATATCTTCATTTGTTATTTTCTTTATCGCCTTTTCTATCTCACCCTGAACAGTTAATTTGTCTGGTTGATACTGCCAGCCATAAAAATCAGTGCCATCATATTCAATTGTTAATTTTATATTTCGCATTTAAAATTTATGTATTTTAGGTTTTAGACATTTTGAGCTTTTATTTTATGCCAGTGGTAACATAATTCTAAATGTTGTTCCTTCACCAACCTTGCTTGATACTTCTATTTTTCCATTGTGGGCCTCAATAATTTTCTGAGCGATTGAAAGTCCCAGACCAGTACCACCCTTTTTTGTTGTATAAAAGGGAACGAATATTTTTTTTATATCTTTTTTGGCTATTCCTGGTCCTTGGTCAGCAATATCTATCCAACCAAATGTATTATCATGTCCGGTCTTTATTGATATCTGCTGCCCTGGATTACTTACTTCGCAGGCATTGCTTAAAATATTGGCTATGCCCGACTTCAATCTATTTACATCTGCCATGCACGTAAAATCCGCGCCCTCTCTTATAATTTCAATCTTTTTTTCTGTAAAATGCGAAATTACATCAAACAACGCTTCGTTGACTATATCACTGACTTTTGTTGGATAGGTCTTTTTGGGTAAAAACTGCGAAAAATTTAAAAAATCGGTAACAATCTCGTTCAACCTTATCGATTCCTTGAGTGCCATTTCAATAAAATGCTTTACAGTTTGCGGGATCCGGGATTTGGCAACGACCTCTAATGAACCACGAATTGATGCTAAAGGATTGCGGATTTCATGGGCCAGTGAACCGCCAAGTTCAGCAAGCATCTTTGTCTGTTTTGAAATCTTTGAAGTTTCCTCAAGCCTTTTTATTTCGGTTAAATCCTGGAGTATTGCCAGTGCGCCCTGGGTGTTACCGATAATAGAACAAGAAAGAAGAAAATAATTTTTTTTAATTTTTAATTCTCTTGTTCGCCCAACTTTTTCCGGATTTTTCAAAAACTTTGCAAGGTATAAATGGACAAGTGAACGAATATCTTCCTGCGTGATATTGGTATAAATAATTGAACCTGCGCTATTAATCGTCAATATGCCAGAAGGAAGATTTTTTACAATTTCTTCAGTCGTAAGACTTAATTTTTTTAATTCCTCGGTTCTAATTCGGTAACGTTCAGAAAGGCTGCCACTTAAAATCGCAGTGAATAAAAAAAGGAGTGAGAAAAGATAAAATTGGTGTATGACATATTTTATCTCGAAGCCCTCATTGACTGATTCAAAAAGCATTAAACCGAGGAAAAAAATGACTGACATTAAACTGATTATATAGGCGCCTTTCCGGAATAAGTAAATGGCAGCAGTAATTATGAGCAGAACATATAATAATGGAAACATACTTTCAATACCACCAGTATAATGGATTATCGTGGCAATTAAAGGTATATCAGCGATTAATAATAAATATGTAAGTGTCTCGGGTAATAGCCATCTTTGGCATAAAAAAAAGATAATTGAAAGAATAAAAGAAATTAAGATGATAAACCAGTAAGGAACTGGGATTGCATAATTTATTGGGTAAGAGGAGCTGAGAAGAATAAAGGTAATGATGAGTGGATGGAGGAAGACCAGTCCGGTTAAAGGATTAAATCTTTTTTCTTGCAGCATTCTCCATGAATACAAAGTAGCAGGTTTTATGTATACATCAGAGCCCTGCTACTCGTTTAATTATTTTATAAAATCTTATTCCGAGATTGTTGATGCCAACTGGAATATTGGTAGATACATTGAAATAACCAGGAAGCCAACAATTCCACCAAGGCAGACCATTATTATTGGTTCTAGAGCATTGGTCAGGTTTTCTACTGCCTGGTCAACCTCAGCATCATAGAAATCAGCAACCTTGGAAAGCATTTCATCCAGTCCACCTGAAGCCTCACCAATAGCAATCATCTGTGTAACCATAGGTGGAAAAACCGCGGTTTTGGACAATGGGTCAGCGATATTTTCGCCACCCTTGATTGAAACTCTTGCCTTAAGAATTGCATCTTCAATGACCCAGTTGCCCGCACTCTTTGCTGTGATCTCAAGGGCATCAATGATAGGCACACCACTTGAGAGCAGAGTGGAAAGCGTTCTTGAAAAACGGGCAATTGCCTGTTTTCTTATTAAATCTCCAAATACTGGGAATCTCAGGAATAATGGATCCATTGCCTTTGCTCCGGATTCAGTTTTGTGCCATCTGCGAATGATGGTAAATAGTAGAATTATACCAATAAGCAAGGGTAATGCAGCAACCTTCATAAAATTTGAGATATGCATAACTAATTGCGTCATTGCGGGTAATTCCCTTCCTACACCCTGATACATTTTGGCAAAGATGGGGATCACAAAGATCAAGAGTACCGATATTGCTCCGACTGCGACAACGCTGATGATTGCGGGATAGATCATTGCCCCGCGGATTTTACGCTGTAATGCCACACTTTTCTCAAGGTATGTTGCCAGACGTTGAAGGATTGTATCAAGGGCACCGCCGGTTTCGCCTGATTCTACCATATTTACAAATAAATTATCAAAAACCTTTGGTTGTCGTCTTAAAGCATCAGCCAGGGATAACCCACCCTCTACATCAGCCCGGACTTCACCAAGCACAGTTTTTAATCCAGCACTTTCAGTCTGTTTTGAGAGAATTTCAAGGCAGGTCAATAATGGTAAACCAGCACCAAGCATTGTTGAGAATTGCCGCGTAAATACTGACAGTGCCCTTTTTGAAACCCGCCCACCAAAAAGGGTAAATCCTTTTTTCTCCTCTTTTATTTTTATTGAAGTGGGAATTATTTTCTTCTGTCGTAGTGCAGCCACGACATCAGCCTGTGATTGAGCACTCAATTCGCCACTGGCTGATGCCCCGGTTGCGGTTCTTCCTTTCCAGACAAAAGTTGGCATATTACCTCCCTTTTATGATACTTGGTTAAATCGTGATTGGTAATTGGTTAAATATTTAACCATGTAACCTTTTAACCAATTGATTATCATAACTCTATCCCAATACCGGTGATTTTTGTTCAACCATATGTTCAAATTCCTCAATATTCGGTGAATAGTCAAAGGCGGTCTCCAGTGTGATCAATCTTTTTACATAAAGGTTATATAGCGCCTGATTCATTGTCTGCATTCCGTATTTTTGTCCCGATTGAATCATTGAATATATTTGATGTTCTTTTTCATCACGGATCAGCGCCCGAATTGCTGGTGTTGCCACCATCACCTCAGCGGCAAGAACCCGACCTCCACCAATCTTGGGTAGCAATTGTTGGGTTACAACACCTTCAACGACAAAGGCAAGCTGAGAACGAACCTGTCCCTGTTGATGGGAAGGAAAAATATCAATGATTCTATGGATCGATTCGGCGGCGGAATTTGTGTGAAGGGTAGCGAGGGTTAGATGGCCGGTTTCGGCAATCGTCAATGTGATAGCAATAGTTTCCAAGTCACGCATTTCACCCACCATTACTACATCGGGGTCTTCTCTAAGAACGTATTTTAATGCATTGGCAAATGATTTGGTATCGCTACCGACCTGTCTTTGATTAACAATTGCCTTCTTGTGTCGAAATAGATATTCAATCGGGTCTTCAACCGTGATAATGTGACACCGTCGATCACTGTTAACTTTATCAATTATCGCGGCAAGGGTTGTTGACTTTCCACAGCCCGTAGGACCAGTTAACAGAATCAACCCTTTTGGCCTACCAGCTAATTCCTGAACAACCGGAGGAATACCAAGTTCCTTAAATCCTCTAATCTCAAATGGTATGGTTCGTATGGCGCCGGCTATGCTTCCTCTTTGTTGAAAACAATTACCCCTAAACCGTGATAACCCAGCAATGCCAAAGGAAAAATCCAGCTCCCACTCCATCTCAAATTTTTTCTTCTGTTGGTCATTCAAGACACTATATACCAATTGCTGAATCAATTCTGGAGTCATAACCTCATAGTTTGTTGGAACTAATTCTCCATCAATACGGAGCATTGGAGGCGCTCCGGTAGTTAAATGTAAATCTGTTGAATTCCGCTGCACCATCTCTTCTAATAGTTGCTTCATTGTTACTGGCATTTTACCTCCTTGTTCTGCTTTCTGCTTTGCAGAATCCGCGGAATTAACCCGTTAAATAATTTAAATATCAAAGCACTCCCTACATCAAACTCATATACAGCATCAGATTAATTTCGTGGTTAGTCCTAATACCACATTTAACAGGAACGCGGATAATTAAGCGATGATTAATATACATTATCATAATGATGCGGTCTCCCGCATTAATTCTTCAACTGTGGTGATGCCCTTTTTTATCTTATCAATACCATCGTCACGTAAGTTCTTCATTCCTTCTTCCTTTGCATAATTTGCTACTTCATCAGAAGAAGCACCCTTCAAAATCATCGCCCGTAAAGTAGGTGAAATAGACATCACCTCATACAGTCCGATTCTACCTTTATATCCAGTTTGATTACAATTAGAGCAGCCCTTGCCTTTATAAATTATACCATCAGGAAATGTATCCGGTGCGATATTTGCATCTTCCAGTAATTTGGGGCTTGCCTTAATTGCTTCTTTACAATTTGGACATATCCTTCGGACCAGACGCTGTGCCTGAATTAATATCAATGCACTGGCTACAAGATAAGGTGGAATTCCCATATCCACGAGACGGTTGATTGTGGTTGGCGCATCATTGGTATGGATTGTAGAGAAGACCAGATGGCCAGTTAATGCCGCACGAATACCAATCTCGGCAGTTTCAGTATCACGCATCTCACCCACAAGGATAATATTTGGTGCCTGACGTAAAAATGCCCTTAAGGCAGAAGCAAAGGTTAGGCCAATTTCTTCATGAACCTGAATCTGATTGATGCCATGAATATTGTATTCAACCGGGTCCTCAATCGTCATAATCTGTCTGTCTGGTTTATTAAGTCTTGATAGAGTAGAATAAAGTGTTGTCGTCTTGCCGCTACCTGTAGGACCGGTAACGAGTATAATACCATAAGGGCTATCTATTGCCTTTAAAAATTTCTTTAATGCCTCTTCGCCAAAACCTAACTTGGTTAAATCAAGCATTAAAGAACTTCGGTCTAGAATTCTCATCACCACCTTTTCACCGTAAAGGGTGGGAATTACTGAAACCCGAAGGTCAATCATCTTGTTACCAACCAAAATATTAATTCTTCCATCCTGACATAACCTATGTTCTGCAATATTCATTTTTGACATCAATTTAATACGCGTGATAATACCAGCCTTGAGATTTAAGGGTGGTGGCTGTTGTTCCCTCAAGACGCCATCAACTCTAAAACGGATACGGAGTAATCGTTCAAATGGTTCAACATGTATATCTGAAGCGTTTTTATTGACTGCGTCGGCAATGTAGAAATTTACCAGCCGAACTACTGGTCCACCTTCGGCATCAGCGCGCAGTTTTGACTCCTCAATCTCTTCTTCCATCCCGGTTTCTAAAAGTTCAAGGTCTTCAACACCCAGCTCTTTTGGCCCGGACGAGGATTCTGCCTTTACCTCGGCAAGGCTCGTATCCATTTTGTAATAGCGACTGAGCGCCTCCCTGATGCTTGTTTCTGAAGCCAGTACCGGATTGATCTCCATACCGGTAATAAACCGCAGATCTTCAATCGCGCTGATATCAGTTGGGTCTACCATTGCCACGGTTAATGTCCTGCCTTTTCGGTCAATAGGTATAACCTCATAATGATAAACCTTCTCAGCAGGAATAAGGTTTAAAACTGACTCGGAGGGGATTATATAATCAAGGTCGGTCACTTCCATATGATAAAGATTGCTCAGCTGTGCTAAAAGTTTGTTTTCTGGAATAAGTCCAAGTCTAACAAGAACGCTCACAAGTCTCTGACCGGTTTCTTTTTTCTCCTGAATTGCCTGTCGCAGCTGTTCTTCAGTCAATAAATTATTTTTTACTAAATAATGACCCAATCTTTCTTCCATTATTCCACCTTCGTTTCTCTGATTACCTCTTCAACAGTTGTTAGACCCTGGCGTAATTTTTCTAATGCTGATTCGCGTAATGTCAGCATTCCTTCCTCAACCGCAACTTTTTCAATATCTTCTGCTGGTGCCCTTTTAAGGATCAAATCCCTTACGCGTGCAGTCACAAGCATATTTTCAAAGACGCCGAGCCTCCCTTTATAACCTGTTCCCCGGCATTCTTTACAGCCTTCTCCTTTATATAGCGAGAAATCAATTTTCTTCGGGTCAATACCTGCATCTAATAAGACTTCTGGAGGATATTTTACTTCAGTTTTACATTTCATACAGACCTTTCTTAATAAGCGTTGGGAAAGGACTGCTAATAATGTTGAGGCGATTAAAAATGTTTCAACGTTCATATTTACTAGCCTGGTTATTGTTGCGGCGGCAGAATTTGTGTGGACCGTTGATAAAACAAGATGACCAGTCAGGGATGCACGGATTGAGATTTCTGCTGTTTCCAGATCACGAATCTCACCCACCATTATTATGTTGGGGTCCTGACGCAAATAGGAACGTAATGCAGAAGCAAATGTCAGGCCGATCTTTTCATGAACCTGTAACTGATTTATACCCATTAGTGAATATTCAATTGGGTCTTCCGCAGTTATGATATTTAACCCAGGGTCATTTAATTCAGTAAGGGCTGAATATAAGGTCGTAGTCTTTCCCGAGCCAGTTGGCCCGGTTACAAGCACAATACCATAAGGTGTCTTTATTGCCCGGCGAAATGTTTTTAGAGTACTTGGCTCAAACCCCAAAAGGTCAAGATTTAACTGGATTGCTGAGCGGTCAAGTAATCTGAGGGCAATTTTTTCACCAAAAAGGGTTGGCACTGTGGAAACACGAATATCAATAATCTTATTATGGACCCGTGCCTTGATCCTGCCATCTTGAGGCAGTCTCCTCTCTTCAACCTTTAATTTTGACATAACTTTAATAACTGTTGCCAGGGCACGATTCAATTTTTTAGGTGGTTTTAAAATTTCGTGTAATATACCGTCAATACGATAACGTACCCGCAAATCATTTTCATAGGGTTCAATATGGACATCTGATACATTCATTTCTACTGCATCGGTTATAATCTTGCTTACCAATTTCAGGGCAGGACCACTATCTGAATCGTCCGCCACATTTGATAGGTCTTCCTCCTCTCTTTGCTGGACAGCTTCATCCATTACTTTTACTGAAGTCTCTCCTGCCTCAGCGGTTTCAATTTCATACATTACATCGGCAAGCAATTTCTCAACATGATAACGTTCATTAATGACCTTCAAGATTGAATCCTCAGAAGCAACGAGTGGTTCAATATCAAAACCTGTGGCAAATTTTATATCCTCTATTGCATTCATATCACCGGGATTAACCATTGCAAGACTGAGTGTTCTACCAAGTCTTTTTATGGGTACAACCAAGTATTTACCTGCAAGGTCGCTGGGAATCAATTTTAAAATATTGGCGTCAAGCTCCTGGTTTCTCAAATCTACTGATTTTACGCCGAAATGAATAGAGAGCGCCTTTAAAAGATCTTCTTCTTTTACATACCCTAATTTTATCAGTGTTGAACCTAATCTCGCACCGTCCTTTTTCTGCTCTTCCAGGGCACGGGCGAGCATATCTTCAGAAATACACCCTTGTCTGACCAATATTTCCCCTAATCTCATGATATAATATCATATAGATATTTCGGAATTTGTCAATAGGGAATTTAACAGTTAGAAATCCCCATTGACTTTACTATTTTTCAATATATATTTATCTGTGCGCCTGGGTATTGATCGATTACTCGATGATAAATTTGAACCATTAAAAAACAAAAAACTTGCCCTATTAACAAATCTTTCTGCGACAGACCGGCAACTTAAACCAACCATTAACCATTTTATTGCACGGAAAAATATTAATTTAAAATTAATCTTTGCACCCGAACACGGTCTATTCAGTGCCCTACAGGACCAGGCATATGTTAGAAACCATCGACAAAAAAGGATCCCTGTTGTGAGCCTGTATGGAGAAAGACTTGCCCCACGGGTTAAATTATTAAGAGAAATTGATATTGCGGTAGTTGATTTAGTGGATGTTGGCACTCGTTATTATACATTTATCTGGAGCGCGATATTATTGATTAAACAGATGGCTAAATTGCATAAAAAAATAATTATACTTGACCGTCCTAATCCTTTAAATGGCATTACTGTGCAGGGTCCAATACAAGGAATAAAATTTTCATCTTTTGTTGGTCTTTATCCATTGCCCGTGCGCCACGGAATGACGATCGCCGAGATTTGTAATTTCATTAATGTTGAATATGGTCTTGGTGCTGATATAAGTGTAGTAAAGATGGAAGGATGGAACAGAAAATTTTACCATCCTGATTGTCAAATCCCCTGGACCATTCCTTCGCCAAATATGCCTTCGTTTGAGAGTGCCTGTGTTTATCCAGGAATGTGTTTGCTTGAAGGCACAAATGTATCTGAAGGTAGGGGAACTACTCGACCATTTGAAATATTTGGTGCACCCTATATCGACGAAGAAATACTTGTAGAAAAATTGAATCAGAGGCAGATTGCTGGGGTAGAATTTCGTCCTTTGAAATTTATTCCGACATTCCATAAGTATTGTGGAAATGTGTGTGGTGGTGCACAGGTTTATGTTACAGATTTGAGAATCTTTGATCCGCTCTGTCTGGCGTTGGAAGTTATCAGTACAATTCGGAAACTCTATCCAAAAAAATTTGCTTGGCGCAAACCACCTTATGAATTTGAAAAGAAAAAGATGCCATTTGATATACTGATTGGCAATTCCTGGATAAGAAGGGCAATTGAAAAAGGCGAAACAGTGTCATCAATCAAAAAAAGATGGTTAAATGATTTAGAACGATTTAAAAGAATGCGCCAGAAATATCTGTTATATGATTAAAAACACAAGTTATTTAACCAATTACCATTTAACCATTAACATTTCTTTATGAAAGGCATTATTCTTGCTGCAGGTTTAGGTAAAAGACTGGGCAGATTGACAAGGAGAACACCCAAGCCATTATTGCCAGTTGGTGGGGCTCCGATTATTCAATTAAATATTAAGAAATTGAAAAAGTCAGGGATAAGCAGTATTGGCATAAATCTTTTTTATAAGGCAGATTTAATAAAAAAATTTTTAAAGGATTTTCATAACCTAAGACTTGTAAAGGAAAAATACCTTTCAGGAACAGGTGGTGCATTATTGAATTTTAAGAATTTCGTCTCGCAGGATTTTTTAGTTCATAACTGTGACATTATATCAGATATTAATTTAAAAAAAGTCGTCAGAGAACATAAAAAAAGAAAACCACTGGCAACGATTGTGCTGGTGAAGAATTATAAGGCCAACCGTGTGCGAATAGACGAAAAAAAAATTATAAAATTTTACAAAAAAAGAATGGATGATTGTTATACTTATACTGGTATTGCTGTGCTTTCAAAAAAAATTTTCAAATACTTTCCGAAAAATAAAAAAGTCTTCAGCCTGACTGAGGTTTATAACAATGCGATAAAAAATGGTGAATTTTTATATGGTTATATAGTAAATAACACCTGGTATGACATCGGTACACCTGCGGTATATAAGAAATGTTGTAGCAGGTTTATTTGAGCAAAAATGAAAGTTTATGCAGCTTAACATGAAGTATAATAAAATTATTGAAGAAATAGTTACCGGTGGATCAGACCGCAGATTTTATCGGATTGAGAAAAACAAAAAGACATATATTCTTATTGAAGATAAGAATATCGGCGATTATGTAAAGATTTTAAATCACCTTATACGCGCAGGAATTGGAGTACCTCAATTATTTGAGGTTAAAGAAAATCAAGCAGTTGTTGAGGATTTGGGTAGTAATACATTATATAAACTAATGCAAAGTGGCGAAACAAACTGGTTGGCTCTTTACCGTATGGCGATAGTGGAACTTGTGAAATTACAGATTGATGGCTTCCCAGGTGCACCCGTAAATAATTATTATGATGAAGAACATATTAAATGGGAACAGGATTATTTTAAAGAGTTTTTTATTAAACAACTCTATAAAATTCCTGATGATGAGATAAAAGAAATTGATGAAGATTTAAAGAAACTGCACCGGGAGGTTTCTCTGAGAATAAAGCCAATCAGCAATTTTCTTATGCATCGAGATTATCAATC
>Ga0172364_10001124_pt1 | contig 20336 bp, 18 predicted proteins | sample LakKivSesite10cm_FD_114545 | JGI IMG/M metagenome (GOLD analysis project Ga0172364, IMG submission 114545) | Sediment microbial communities from Lake Kivu, Rwanda - Sediment site 10cm | ecosystem: Environmental > Aquatic > Freshwater > Lake > Sediment | place: Rwanda: Western Province, Lake... | reverse complement strand
TGAACCTTTGTTGCAACAAGTATGGAGTTTGCATTGTAGGAGTAGTCTTTTGAAAGAATATTCAAAGCTTGCTTCACAGCCTTCTGAGAAAACTTTGGGTCAACAAGCCCTGCCTCATATATGACCCTGTTGAGTAAACATGGAACGCATTCATGGCGCATTCTCATAACACCCTCCCCATGTAAACACCATATTTCCTGTACCCTAGTTTTCTGTAGTAGTTTCTTGCACCAACACCAGAGTTGACAAGAATTTTTTTATAGCCAAAATCTTTCTTTGTTATTTTTTCACATTCCTTCATCAGTTCCTTACCGTATCCTCTGTGCTGCCATTCATATTCTGGTTTTTCCCCTATTGATACCATCTGCCCCAAAACCTTCAGCTCCCTGATAAGCATCGCATTTTTTATTTCTTTTCTATGCGGCTGATTAGTTTTTCGCAATCTTGCATAACCAATTAGTATGTCCTTTTTTACATCCTCAAAAGACAAAAATATTTCTTTCCCGCCTGATGAGTCGTAATCCATTCTTAGCAATTTAATATTCTCTATGTCAGGCATTATGCCTTTCAGCATTTTATGACCAACCTCCCTGCATCTTATACAACGACATTTCACCCCTATTTTTTTCATTTTCTCTTCCACAATCTGTCTAAGATTGCTTTTTTTCACACCATCATCAATCAAAGGCACTGGTATGTCCCTCTGTATCCTCTGGATTCTCACCCATGGCGGAACAATCCTTTTCACCTCAGCAACAATCTCAGCAGCCTCATCTGTTGTCAATGCCTTATACCCTTTGTTTTTCCATGAATCATAAAGTTTTGTTCCTTTTATCACAAGCGTTGGGTATATCTTGAGCATATCAGGCCTGAACCTTTCATCATAAAAAATTTTTTTAAATGACTCCAAATCCATTTCTTTACTAGAGCCTGGTAATCCTGGCATCATATGATAGCAGACCTTTAAACCTGAGTCCTTCAAAATTTTTGTTGCATCAACGCTATCCTTTACTTTATGTCCTCTTTCAACATTTCTCAAAACCTCATCAAATGTTGACTGAACCCCGAGTTCAACCCTTGTCCCGCCAAGTCTTAGTATCCGATCAACATGCCTTTTTTTGCACCAGTCAGGGCGTGTCTCAATCGTTAAACCAATACATCTGTGTTTCGCATTCTCATTTATTTTCTTTGCCTCCTCAAGATTTTTGCTTTCTTTGTTGTTCATTGCATCAAAGCATCTTTTAACAAAAAAATTCTGATAATCAGGTTTTCTTGATGTGAACGTCCCACCCATAACAATCAAATCAATCTTGTCAGTAGGATGGCCAATAATATGCAGTTGCTCTATCCTTGATTTTGTCTGCAAAAATGGATCAAAATCATGCATCCCTGCCCTTAGTGCGGCAGGCTCCTTCCCTGTGTAACTCTGCGCTGAATTGTATTCAACACCGCCTGGGCAGTAAACGCATTTCCCATGAGGGCAGTTCTCAGGTGAGGTCATAACAGCAACAACGGCAACACCTGATATTGTCCTAACAGGCTTCATTCTGAGAACAGGCTCCAGAAAAGAATAAAATTCTTCATCCACATTTGATAAAATATCTGCATCAGAGGGAACCCTGTCCAGATTATATTTTCTGCAGAGCCCAAGTTTTATTTTATGAATCTCATTCTTTGTAACCGGTTTTTTGTCCAGTATTTCAGAGATGATTTCTTGGTAAATTTCTGGTTTCATTGTTACTAAAACAGATTACTGGGATATATAGGTTTTCGGGTGATTAAACCCCTGAAATGTTATAAATCTCTTTTCGCATTAATGATGTTATGGAACATTTTTACGACTTCATTATCGCAGCCAAAAATATTCCGAGTGCGACGAGTGCGCCTATAACAGCTCCTATGATTGCAACAATGGCATTATAGATTGGCTGCAGGTTCCATGCTTCTTTTGTTGCCTCGTATCCTGTCATAAAGTAGTAAAGCAGTCCAATGAAGATTATTCCAACAACTATTAATGCGCCGCCAATACCCCTGCTTTTTCCTGAGCCGAAGTATGCAGCGAAAATCCCTGCTATTATTGAGCAGAGCCCAAATGCCAAAAAGAATATGCTGCCCAGTATTGTTACATAACCATCCATTTTTGTCACCCTAAAATTTTATTCCAGTCAGGGTTTTTGTGTCAATCACACCAGATATTGTTCTGATTCTGTCTATCACAATCTCACCGAGGGCATTGAAGTCCTCAGCATCAACCTTTGCAATTAGGTCGTATTCGCCGAACAGTGGATGCAGCTCCACAATCTCTGGTACTTTGAGCAGTTCGTTGTACACATCATGCTCCTTTGCCGGGGCTGTACTTATCAATACAAATCCTATAGCCAAATTTATCACCAATTCAGAAATGTTATTAGAGTTCTTAAACCTTTTCATTCAGCCTTTTTCTTTTCTCAAGGAGAAAAGAAAAATGACTGGCGAAAAAGAAAAGAGAATGGCGGTTGCCGTAGGCAACCGCCTAAGCCTGCTGATAAGCAGGCTGTTTTTCTTTCTTGAACCCCAGGGCGTTCTTTCTTTTCATAAAAGAAAGAAGGGGGCTGCAATTGCAACCTCAAGCATCTTTTTCATTCTTTTAACGGAACGTCAAGTATTGTTTTTCCTGTAACAGTATACTTCAAAACAAATTTTCCACCTGATTCACCAGGACCATTATCCCCCTTTATGATGAATGTATCATCAACAGAAAGTTTTGCATCCCCGTCATCCTGGAACATAACCCCGTCCACATCCTTTGAATAAATGTCATCAACATGACCGTACCGTACATCGTTGCCTTTTGTGTTTTTCACAATATACATGACCGCGCTAACGGTTACAGGCTCAGATACGGATGTTATCACCACATGATACTTTCCTTCAGAGTATGTTACAACTGCATGTGCAGTCGGTGTTTCCTTCTCTTTCCCTCCACCCCAGTCTATGCATCCTGCAAAGAGAATACAAAACACAACTAATCCTAACAACAATGCTTTCTTCATCCTCATTTCACCGTCCTTCAATACCCATGCTCATAATAGTATAAATAGTTATTCCTGAATTGTTTTGTTTAAACATTCTAGGAAAACTTTTAATAATCATTGAAACGTTTACCCTATGCTATGAAACTACCTTCTGTGATTAAGCTCTACTGTCCTTACTGCAAAACACATACTGAGCATGAGGTAGAAAAAGTGAAAAAAAGAAAGGCATCCGAGTTGAAACAGGGTCAGAGAAGATTCAGAAGGGTGATGGCTGGCTACAGGGGTTTTCCAAGGGCTAAACCTGAGGGAAGGGAGAAGCCAACAAAGAGGATTGCGCTCAGGTTCAGATGCAAAAAATGCAAAAAAGCGCATCAGAGGCCTGGTAGAAGGGCAAAAAGGTTCGAATTGGTTGGTGGGTAAAATGACAGGCAGGTTTATAAAAACAAAATGTCAGGACTGCGGAAACGAGCAGGTAACCTTTAGCAAGCCTGCTACTGTTATCAGATGCTCTGTTTGTGGTGCCACATTGGCTGTGCCAAAAGGCGGTAAGGCTGAGTTAAAAGGAAGTGTTGTTGAGGTTCTAGGATGAGGCTGCCTGAGTTGCCAGATGTTGGTGAGCTTGTTGTAGGTACTGTTGAAAAGGTGAAGGATTTTGGTGTAACAGTAACCCTGGATGAATACCCTGAGACTGAGGGTTTTATTCACATAGCAGAGGTGGCATCTGGGTGGGTGAAATACATCAGGGATTATATAAGGGAGGGGCAGAAGGTTGTATGCAAGGTTATCAGGGTTGAGTCCGGAAAAGGTGTTGTAAACCTTTCCCTGAAGCAGGTGAATGAGCATCAGAGAAGGGAAAAAATCCAGGAATGGAAAAATGAGACAAAGGGCAAAAAACTGTTTGAGATATTAGTAAACAGGATGAATAAGGATATGAAGGAATGCTATGAGGTATTTGGCTACAAATTAATTAAAAAATACGGCTCCCTGTATTCCGCATTTGAGAAAGCGTCCGTAGATCAAAAAACACTAGAGGAAAACGGATTCACAGGGGAGTGGGTAAAACATTTCATAGAGGTGGCAAAAGAAAATATTGTTCCCCCCTCTGTGGAGATTACAGGGATGCTGGAGATTACCTGCCCTCTGCCTGATGGGGTGAAGCATATAAAGGAGGCATTGTCAAAGGCAGGTGTCTCAAAAAATGTTGTTGTTCAATATGTTGGTGCTCCAATGTACAGAATAACTGTAAGCTCATCTGATTACAAGAAGGCTGAGGAGATTATGAAAAAGGCAGTGGAAAGGGTAATTACATATATTAAGGAACACAATGGTAAGGGGGAGTTTCATAGGAAGTGAAAAAAAATGCTGATGAGGAAATGTGAAAAATGTAATGAGTACACGCTGAGGGATGTTTGCAAAAAATGCGGTGCAAAAACAGTTGTGCCAGGACCAGCCAGGTTTTCGCCAGAGGACAGATACGGTAAATACAGAAGAATGCTGAAGAGGTACTGTTATGGATAATGTGCTGGTAAGATATATCAAAAAACCAAAACTTATGGAGCCTGTACTTGTTGAGGGTCTGCCTGGTGTTGGAAATGTTGGAAAACTTGCAGCAGACCATCTGGTTGACGAAACAGGTGCTGAAAAAATTGCTGAAATATACTCAAAGCATTTCCCTCCACAAGTAATTGTTAAGGATGATGGTGTGATCAGGCAGGTAAATAATGAGTTATATTATTTAAAAAACCCTGAGGTTATCATACTCGCAGGCGACTATCAGGGGCTCACTTCTGAAGGTCAGTATGAACTCGCAGATGTTGTTCTGAACATAGTGGAAAAATTTGGTGTGAAAAAAATTTTCACTTTGGGCGGCTACGGACTTGGAAGAATAATTAAGAGGCCCAGGGTTCTTGGTGCTGCAACAAACGAGGAGCTTGTAAGAGAGATGAAAAAATACGGTGTTGTATTTCCAAAAGGTGAGCCTGGAAGTGGAATCATAGGCGCAAGCGGTCTTCTGCTTGGTATGGGTATGCTCAGAGGCATGGACGGAGTATGTCTTATGGGTGAGACATCTGGTTATTTTGTTGACCCGAAAGCTGCGAGGGCAGTGCTTGAGGCGCTGATAAAGGTTCTGGGAATAAAAATTGATTTTTCAAAACTGGATGAAAAAGCTGCTGCGATTGAAAGGATTGCATCCAAGATGAAGGATATGGAGAAACAGGAAGTAAAAAGAAGAAGGGAGGACCTGGGGTACATCGGATAAAGAGAAAAAGAAATGTGAGCGAAATTTTTATAAGGCAGTAACTGGTTATCAGAACGGTGAGACATGTGAAGGGAATAAAAAATTTATGGGTTGTGCCGATAGTAATTCTTATATTGGGCATGGTGGTCTTTGGTTACGGGCTAATGTACATGCTGGGAGGAAGCATTGGATACATTGCAGGCTCAGTTTTATGTGCAGTAATTCTCATACTCATAATCCTGCTCACAACATTTGTAGAGTTAAAAGGCATCAGGCCTGCTGAGAAACCATCTGAGGTTGCTGAGGAAGCACCAAAGGAAGAGGTCGCAGAGGAAGAAGAGGAAAGGCTCGCTGAGAAAAAAATAGAGGAAGCCCTGAAACAAGAGGAAGAACCTGCTGAGGAAAAAACAGAGGAAGAAGTGGAAGAGGAGCCAGTGAAAGAAGAGGAAATTGAAGAGGAAGAGCCTGCTGAGGAAAAAGAAGAAGCCGAAGAAGACATGGTTGTATGCGGCGGATGCGGCGCTCTTGTTCCAGCATCAAGTAAGAAATGCCCAAACTGCGGTGCAGAGTTTGAAGAGTGAAAATATTTTATAATGGCAAAAGGTTAAAGTATAGGCTTGCCTATCCCCTGATTCAAGGTGATATTGTTTGGAGTACACAAGATTTGAGAAAGCCGCAATCATAGGCACAAGAGCACTGCAGATTTCCCTAGGTGCACCTGTGCTGATAAAAATACCAAAAAACGTTATAGATCCTCTCAAAATCGCAATGCTTGAGTTTGAAAAAAATGTTATACCTATTACTGTAAAAAGAGGGGAAACATGACAATAATTAAGGATTTGTGTATTAGAAAAATCATGGACAGCAGGGGCAACCCTACTGTTGAAGTGGATATTTTTACAACCACTGGTTTTGGAAGGTGTGCCGCCCCCAGCGGTGCAAGTGTTGGCACCTATGAGGTCATGGCTTTTCCAAAAAACGGTGTTGATTCCGCAATTAGTTTTTTCAAAAAATCAGTAGTTCCAAAACTTGTCGACATGGACGCATCTGACCAGAGTGGCATTGATGCCACCCTGCACGAGCTTGATGGTACTGAAAAATTCTCAAAGATTGGTGGGAATGTTGCTGTTGCATTATCCATCGCCTGCGCCAAAGCATCCGCGGACGCGTTTTGTCTTCCCCTGTACAAGTACCTGGGTGGGGGTTTCGCATCAAAAATACCAAAACCACTTGGCAATGTACTAGGTGGTGGGAAGCATGCTATCGGCGGACCTGACATTCAGGAGTTTCTTGTGACAACATTTGCACCCATAAAGGAAGCAGTGTTTGGTAATGCAGAGGTTCATAAAAAAGTGAAAGAGGAATTAAAACATAGGTTCCCAGGAGCAGCTATTGGAAGAGGGGATGAGGGTGCATGGGTTGCGCATCTTGGTAATGAGGAGGCGCTTGATGTTGTTTCATATGCCTGCAAAAATGTGTCTGAGAGAACAGGTTTTGAAATAAAACCATCGTTGGATTTTGCTGCATCAGAGTTTTACAAGGATGGAAAATACAGGTACAAGGATAAGGTCCTGGGGCCTGAGGAGCAGATAAATTTTGTTGCAGCGCTTGTTGATAAATATGGTTTGTATCTTGTTGAGGATCCTTTGAATGAAAACGATTTTGAGGGTTTTGCCAAACTCACTGAAATGATTGGTGGCAGATGCATTGTTGTGGGTGATGATCTTTTTGTGACAAACAAAAAAAGATTAGAAAAAGGCATAAAGATGGGTGCGTGCAACAGCATATTAATCAAGCCGAACCAGATTGGAACATTAACAGACATGTTTGAGACAATATCACTTGCCCAAAGCAATGGGTATACGCGGGTTATGTCTCATAGAAGCGGGGAGACAACTGATGATGCGATAGCGCATCTGGCAGTAGCATTCGGCTGTCAAATTATAAAAACAGGAACTGTTGGCGGTGAAAGAACCGCAAAACTCAATGAACTAATAAGGATAGGTGAGAAGAATGGATGAACTGTTAATACCTGAGGATGAGTACAGAACATCAGGTGTTCATATAGGAACACAGCAGAAGAGTGCGGACATGAAACCATTTATATTCAAGGTGAGAACAGACGGGCTTTATGTTTTGGACATAAAAAAAACAGATGAGAGGATAAGGCATGCTGCTAAGTTCTTGACCAGGTTTGATGCTTCCAAGGTTCTTGTTGTTGCCGCCCGTCAGTACGCCCAGAAACCCGTAAAATTGTTTGCAAAAACCATAGGCGTGAAGGCTGTTGCAGGAAGGTTTGTCCCAGGGATGACAACAAACCCAATTCTGCCAGATTATTTTGAGCCTGATGTTCTCTTTGTGACAGACCCTGCGGTAGATACCCAGGCTTTGAGAGAGGCGGTAAGCATAGGCATACCGGTTATGGGAATCTGTGATGTGAACAACGAAACCAGGAACGTGGATTTTGTGATACCAGCAAACAACAAGGGAAGACGGTCACTGGCTGTTGTTTACTGGCTGCTCACAAAGGAAACCCTGAAGGAGAAAGGCTCCATTAAAAGCAACGATGAGTTTACCCTGAAGATTGAGGATTTTGAGGCTGAACTATGAGGTATCCTGCTGTTGCCGGCAGTTTTTATCCTGGAAACGAAAAAAACCTAAGAAGACAGATTGAGGAATGCTTTAATCACAGGTTAGGTCCTGGGAAGATACCTGTTTATAAAAAAGGTGAGAGAAACATAAAAGGTGTGGTTGTCCCACATGCAGGCTATGTTTACTCAGGTCCTGTAGCATCCCATGTTTATTATGCACTGGCAAACGATGGTTTTCCTGAAACATTTATAATCCTTGGACCGAACCATACCGGGTATGGGGGAGGTGTGGCTTTAACCACTGAGTCTTTTAACACACCGCTTGGCGATGTGGACGTGGATAAAGACCTAGCAAAAGATTTGCTGGATACGATTATTGACAATGACATTAATGCGCACAGGTATGAGCATTCCATAGAAGTGCAGCTCCCATTCCTGCAGTACATAAAAAAGGGTTTTATGATTGTTCCGGTGTGCATGGGTTTGCAGGATTACAAAACCGCAAAAGAGGTTGGCAGTATAATAAAAGATGTAACAAAGGGAAGGGATGTTGCTGTCATAGCAAGCTCTGACTTCACGCATTACGAGCCAAAAGAAACTGCCAGCAAAAAGGACAAGATGGCGATAGATGCTATTCTCCAACTCAATCCTAAAAAACTGTTTGAGACAGTTAAACAAAACAATATAACAATGTGCGGATATGGGCCTGTAATGAGCATGTTAGAGGCTGTTAATGGGAGAAAGGCAACATTGTTAAAATATGCCACATCAGGCGACATTCAGCCTATGAATGATGTTGTAGGCTACGCTGGAATCATTGTTGAAAAATAAGAAAATATAAAAAGAATCGGAGATTACAATGTTCCCCTTTCCCTTCTTATTTTGAAGTACCTATAGAATATCCAAAACAGTGAAAGCGCTGCTATAGCTATACTTGTAAACAGTCCACCAAGCGCCCATCCCTGCCCGTTGTATGCTGCCTGCTCACCATAACCCATGGCTATCCTGTCTGACCAGTAACCATACAGATATGTGTCAAACCCTATCAGGCATATCCCTGCTATGAGTATGAGGAACACCACAACATCCAGGTATCCTGATATTTTATCCCATTTCCTCTTGTCAACTAACATCCCAGGCATAGTTTCACCAATCCAGTATTATTCTCAGCATATATATATCTTACCTTACTTTTACAGCAATCCCTTTCTTAAATGACAGCATCTCCTCCCTGTTCATGGTTGCCCTACCAACACCAATTAGGGTATCATTTTTGTCCACTATCAAAACCTCATCCTTTGGCCTAATTTCAGGGTCGCATTCAACAACAAATTTTGAGAAAACATTTTTTCCTTCCATGATAAATGCTGCCGCATCATTGTTCACAGCAACCCTCATTTTTGGATATTTAAGGATTGAATGGAGTTTTTTTGCACCAGCCATCTTCAGCGTGAAAAAACCATCGTTTCTCATAGAAAGAATATGCTCATCATCAACAAAAACATTCCTTATTTTCCCATTTTTTGATTTCACAAGTTTTATTTTACCTTTAAACAATCCTGGGCATTTCCCAAACTGATAAAATGCAGCAGATTTTATTTTTTGAACATCAGGGTTAAATGATGATTTTTTCTTAAAAGATTCTAATCCCTCAGACGTTTTTTCATTTTCCCAAAAAAGCACGTTTGGATAGTCAAACATTTTAACATATTCTTTAACCAGACTGTTTTCGCACTCTACATCTGTTGGGACAACAGACTGCCCTACTGGGTACATTTCATCAAACTCTACTGGCACAGGACCAAAAACAGAGTTGACAACAAAATGTGCGTTCATCTTCCCTGATATTTTTTTGATAACATCATGATATGTTTTTGAATAGGGCCTTTCAGACTCGGGTAAAACAACCAGAATCTCTGCTTCTGGTTTTTCGTATTTTTCAAAAATTCTTTTCCGATACCTGTAAACTATCGGCCTATACAAGGATGCTCTGCCAGTGTAAAAAAAACTTTTCCTTGAAACAGGCTCAAATCTTTCAAGGAATTCTTTATGCTCTCCAATTTTTTTCAGGGCTGAAAGAAGAAAAGGATGAGCCCTGCATCTTTCCTCAACCATTTCCCATAAACTTCCCTCATGTACTGCCTGCTTTATCTTTTTTATTTCAGAAAAGCTCACATAAAGATTATGCTCAGCAATTTTTCTTATTTTCTCTTTTTCATTCATTTCTTTTATTTCATCAAAATCTGAACAGGCAGGGCATGGGCAGACAGGGTATTTCATTTCATCAGCGTTTTTTGTTCCGTCAGGAAACATCATTCTGTGATGCCTGGCATATTTTGCGTATGAGGATGAGTCAAACAAATCACATCCAAGCAAAACAGCAATTGGGAAAACCATTGGATGACCGCACCCGAAAAGATGAACAGGCCTGCTTGGAACAAGTCCTTTTTTCGAGGAAACAATAACATCAACAAGCTCGGAAAACCTGTATCTTTCCATGAGGGGAACAACACTGCCAACAGGATGGAGAATGCAGTCAAGTTTTGACAATTCTTTTGCGCAGTACTCCCTTAAATCAGGATAAACAGAGCCCTGAACAGTCAATGCATCAGCTTCTATTTCTTTTGCTCTTTTTATTGTTTCCTCAACATCCTTTTTCGCATCCTCATATTTTCTGTCAGGCGGAGAAATAACATCAAGTATTGTTGAAACATCACTTCCTATTTTTTTCTGAAAATCAACAATCTCCCTGTTTTCAATTTCAACATCACCATAAACATACATTTGAAATGAGCCTGAATCAGTCATAACAGGACCATCAAAACCCAAAAGGGAATGAACCCCGTCTTTTAATGCCTTCTCCCTAAGCCTATTTTTTTTGTAAATAATATACGAGTTTGTTATGAGCATCTCCGCTTTGAATTTTTCCTTCATCCCCACTGGTGAAATAACAACATTATTAGGATTTATAACAGGGAGAAGCGCGGGTGTTTCAACTATACCATGTTTGGTGTAAAATTTTCCTATGCGTGCAAGACCATCCCTTTCCTTAAGCTCAAACATCAGAAAGAATAATGCAATCTGTAGTATTTAGGTTTGTGATGGGGTTCAATAACAACCGCATAAATCAGTCAATCAAGAAGGAAAGTTTATTAAGCAGCAAGTATTAGTGTCTATAAGATGATAACTGAAACTGTAAAAGTAAATAAACAGGTTATTTTAGACCTTGTCAGGGTTAAGGATGAGTTTGACACAATAGTTGAATCATTGGAATTAATGGGTGACAAGGAATTTATGGATTCTTATAAGAAGTCAAAAGAACAAATCAAAAAAAGAGAGTTTGTTGATTGGAATGAATTATAAAATACTTCCTACTAAAGAATTCTCAAAAGATTTTAAGAAACTTGGCAAACAATTTCAGGAAAGAATAAAAAATAAGGTTGAAGAAGTTGCTAAAAATCCAACGAGGTACAAATACCTCCATTATGATTTAAGTGGAAGTTGCAGATTGTGGTTAGGAAAGCACAGAATAATTTTTTCATATGATATTAACAAAAAAGAACTCTATTTAGAAAAGATCGTTTTCAGACATAAATACAAGAAATAAACCATTATTTACTTACTATCCTTCCCCCTGCTTTTATGTCCTTTGTTCTTATTTCACCTGTGATTGTTATGTCACCCATGGCTTCTATTCTTTTTGCGCTGACACTGCCCACACTTATGTCACCATCTGCAAGAATATCTCCTCCTACAAAAACATTGTCAGAAACCTTTATTGAGCCACCTGAAACAAGACTGCCTTCTATCCTTGTTCCAGGACAAACTACTGATAAGCCCTGGGATAAAACATCACCATGGATTGTGTTGTCGTTTTCAATGTAAACCTTTTTTTTGCATATTACATCGCCGTGTATTGTAGATCCCCTTTTTATGTAAAGGTTTTTTGGTGAAAAGATACCATAGTAGATTCTGCTTTTCTGCTCTATTATGAACTCATCGTTTATGAGTTTGATGTCATCCCTATGCGGCTTCATTATCCACCCCCCCCTATTTTCATCATTCTCTCTACGGGTTTTCTTGCCGCCCCTATGATTTCATCAGGCAGCTTTATTCTAGGTTTTAGGTTTTCAAGGCTTCTTATAAGTTTCTCAAATGTGATTTTTTTCATCTCTGAGCAAACACTGCCAGTGGAGTAGAATTTTTTGTCAGGGTTTTCCTTTTTAAGCCTGTAGCATAGCCCTTCCTCTGTTCCTATGATAAATTCTTTTGAATTTGATTTTTTTGCATGCCTAACCATCCCGCCTGTTGAGTAAACAAAATCCGCGGTGTCAATAACCTCAGGGCTGCATTCAGGATGAACAAGTATTTCCGCATCAGGATGTATTTTTTTCAATTCCATTATCTGCCCCTTTTTAATGCCTCTGTGCACATAGCAGTAACCAGGCCATAAAATAATTTTTTGAGAAGTGAAGCGCTGAACATATTTACCAAGATTCCTGTCAGGAACAAAAATTATTTCCTTTTCAGGCAGGGATTTTACAACCTGGGCAGCATTTGCTGATGTGCAGCATATGTCTGATAATGCCTTTATCTCTGCTGATGTGTTCACATAACTAACAACCTTGGCATCTGGATGCTTATCCATCATCTTTTCCAATTTTTCTGGTGTGACCATTGCAGCCATAGGGCAGGTTGCAGCTAAATCAGGTAAAACAACAACCTTATCAGGATTAAGAATCAGCGCGTTTTCCGCCATAAAGTCAACACCGCAGACAACAATAACCTCCGCGTCTGTTTTTGATGCTGATTGAGCAAGGGCGAGTGAATCACCAAGATAGTCTGCAACATCCTGGATTTCTGGGGGCTGATAGTTGTGGACAAGTATTACCGCATTTTTCTCTTTTTTTAACCTGTTTATCATTATCCCTAATATCATGTTAAAAGAATAAAAAGTTATCCAAGTATCCTATCAAACCTTTTCTCAAGCATCCCGAGTTCTTCTTCTTTAAAAACAGACGGGTTTGCAGGAACAATTAGTGTTCCATTGTGTGTTGATATAGTATCCCTGATTGAATCAATGAAATCCATTGTTCTCTCAAAACCGTTTACGTGAACAAGATACTCAAGACCATCAAGCATTATCACACCGTGCTTTTCCTTAACGAAATCACTCACTGTTTTGAAGAGTTCAAAATCAAGACGCTCAGGATGCAATGTTTTTTCATCAGTTTTTGTGACATCTGTTAGCCAGTAAACAGGGCAACTTAACTTGTATTCATCCCTCCTTTTTCTTGGATGTGTGCTTGTGATACAAAGTCCTGGTGTCTTTTTCGTGAGTTGTACAAACACAGAATAGGGTTTTCCAACATCAGTACCTTTTATCAAATAGTTGTACCCTGATTCAACCTTTACAGGCTTTGCTTTGACAACAATAACCCCTTTTTTCACAAGCAAACCTATAACAGTGATAATAACAGCTGCAACAACCGCAATGATAAGCAAATACCATGGGAAAGGCTCTTTTATTTTTGCACTCAGTTCCATTTCATACATGGCCCTTGGGTCTTTCTGCGAGGACGCAACAACCCTGAAACTGTACGTTCCAGGTTCACCCCCACCTTTAACCCTGAGTAGGATATCAATTTTTTCTCCAGGGTTAAGCGTAACATTTTTTATTTCCCTACCATTATAAATGAATGAGTAATCCCAGCCTGATGGTAAATCCTCAACAGTAAGATTGTATGTATCATTAATTTGCCCAATGTTTGTTATAGTGATAGTATATGATAATGTGCCGGATGGGTCAGTGGTAAGTAGGGACTGGGGTGAATCAATTTTTAGTAGGGTTGGAAAATTAACAGTAAATGTTTTGTTAAACCAGTTGTTCTCAGCATTTTCATTAGGAAGAGAGGTTGTGTTCAGAAAAACCCATATTTTGTAATCACCTACGTCTGCATTCCAATTAATTGAAACACTTCCTATTCCACCCGTCAGTATTTTTTCAACCTTAGCCTTCCCTATAAAACTACCATTGAATGTGTCGTTTTCAAAATCACCAAACCAGAACTCTACCCAGAATGGGATTTTAATATCACCACCCAGATTGATTATTTCAGCAGTTATGGTGACATCATCGTTTTCAAATATATAGGAAGGCTCAGCCCCATTTACTGAAAAAGTAATATTTATTGGTAAGACATCAAGGGGTGATACAAAATGCACAATGCCGGATAGAAGGTTGTTATCCTCCCTTATTTCAACTATTTTGCTATCAGAGTCTACCCATACCCATATTGAAAAATCCTCAGGGCTTGACTGATAATAAGGTAATTGGACTGTCACATTATCCCCTTTTCTAATACGGAGTACTGTGATAGTATCAATGTGTGCGGAGCCAATCTCATGCGGATGCTTCTTGTAGAATGATACTGAAACATTTTCTGCATCACTTTCCCCAATATTATTTATGGTGACATTGACCAGCACAGTTGTCTCCACTGGTATGGTATCCGAAGGCTCAAATAATATCTTAGCAACTGATAAATCAGGAAGTTTAACCGTGAACTGGTGTGTTTGGGACCACGGGCTTAAAGTTACATTTAAAGCCCTTACATGCCAGTAATAGGTTGTGTTATGGGCAAGACCTGAAATCTGAATCTGGGTGGTGTTTGTTTGATATGATGCTGGGCTCGTGAAATTTATGTTATCATCATATTCTATCAGATATTCCACAGAATACCATCCTGGGTCTGTAGTATTTTTCGCCCATGTCAGGACTGTAGTGTTTGTGGCTATAATTGCGTAATTGTCAGGGGCTATTAATTCAGGCGTGTCTGGTATCTGGGATATGTAATCAGCCTTTTCCGCGGTTGTATTTACATTCCCTGCAAGATCAAAGCATCGAATTCTATAGTATAAATTTTTGCCCTGTGATGCATTGAAATCAATTCCTGTGAGGTTGTAGTAAAATGTTTTTCCACTCAGCAGTTTCATTCGAACTGTACCCTCAGTTCCCTCTCCGATTCTGTATATCAAACTCGGTATGGTTGTGCCCAGATTGCCTTCTATAATCGTAACTGTGATATTGAAATAGGTTGAATCCTCAGTTAAATTAAGCGGGTTTTGAGTTAAACTGGTAAAAATAGGTTTTGTTAGGTCAAGGGTGATATTAGCACTGCTCTGATTCCAATCCCAGTTCCCTGCTCTGTCTTTGACTCTGAAATAAATCGTCTTTAGCTCCTCGGTGGTAGATTGTAGCTGATAGATATAGCCTGTGGAATAATCCACCCAGTCAGACCAGTTTACCCCATTTTCAGAGAAAGACATTTTCCATACCCCTGAACCAGGATCACTCGCATTTAGTATCAGATTAACTGAGGTTGAGTTTGTGTAATCACCTTCAACTATTGTAATGCTCAGGCTGGTTGGGGATACCCTGTCTAGGAATATTACTTTAGTAGTTGTTGCTACATTTAAAGCCCTGTCAACAAGTTTGAAATAAATGGTTTTGTTCCCATCCTCATTTATCCCATTCCACAATAGGTTCCAATCAAGCACTGCATCCAAAAAAACTGGTGAAAGGTTGTACTCATATTCCACCCAGTTGGTGTTATCATTTGAAATAAATAGTTTATGTATACCTGACACATACACAATCTCAGATTGATTATCAACAGCATGAATATGTAATTGAACAGATGTTGAGTTTGTGTATCCGCTACCATCCCAAATCTCTATCGAAGTAAACGAAGGCTTCAAGGCATCTACAAGTACTGGCAGAGAATCTGCCCCCCCAGGTGTAGTCTCATCTTTGTACCATCCTCTAACATAGAAAACATGATACCCTTGAGAAAGACTTTCAAACGTGTAAGACCTGCTTAGCCCCACATCAATCCATGTTCCATATCTGTTCGAGACCTCAAAATGATGTATTGTATCACTTTCACCTTCATCACTTAAATGCCAATAAAGTGTAATTGATGTTTCGTTTATTATAGAACATGTTTCATTTATTACCACCACAGGTGGCTTTTTGTTTAGCAGAATTGCATCGTTTATTGTTAAGGATTCCCCATTTTTGTTTCTAAATTTTATCCAGACTGTTCTGTTCACAGGAGCAGAGCCAGGGGAAAGATAAATTAATTTCCACTCATACAGTGTTGTATAATTTATCCAACTACCATCCCAAACATCCTCATAGTTTGAAATGAGCATCTCAGATGCATTCTCCGCATATATTGCTAGGTACACCTCTTCCGTGTTGGTTTCGTTTGCACCTGCGTTTATCTCAATTCTTAAGTTGGATGGTCTGCCAGTATTAACAGTGAACTTGTATATGACTGAGAAATTTCCAGTGTTTCCTGCATTATCAGTTGCTTTAACCTTCCAGTACCAAGCACCATCAGTGAGATTGAACGAAGTAGAATTTGTGTCTAAATAAACTGAGTGTAAAGGTGATGAAAAATCAAAATCATTATCTATTTGGATTAGGTAATTTGCTATTCCTGAGAAGTCTGTTATGCTGCTCCAGATGAATGTTACAACACTATTGTTAATCACTGAATTGTTTTCCGGTGAAACAAGCCCAGGGGTGGTTGGTGGTGTTGCATCAACTTTAACAATTCTGTATCCTGAGTAATTGTAGTTTGATGCATTATCCTTCATAATTATTCTCCAATAATAGATATTATCAGACGAAAATTGATAGGAATAACTGCTTGTTTCGTTGTTCACCCAGCTGCCAGCCACACTATTATTTTCATAAACAATATCTGAAAACGCCTTGTCAGTAGAAATCTGTATATGACATGTTCCATTTAACCCTGAGGTTAAATCATATGCTTTCCATTTAAATGAAACATAAGCACTGTTTACCCATGTATCATTATCAGGAGATATCAGGTAAATAAAAGGGGCGGTCTGATCCAGTATTATGGACACAGAAATGTAAGAATAAGCAGTCATGTTTTTGCATCTAAGATACACTGTTTTCTTTCCATCCTCCTCAGTAAGATTCCACTCTACATTTCCAGCAAAGGAATACCCTTCTATAGTTATATTGTATGACCAGTTACTGCCATCATTTGATAACCCTATTATTGTTGCATTTGTAATATTTATTGTTAGAATAACAGATTTATTATTTGTGTATTTCTCACCATTGTTTACTAAAAACTTATTTATGGTTGGAGCCTTTGTTTCTATTGTGAACTCCTTAATCCCGCTCCATTCACCATAGTTGCTTGCATTGTCTACCGCTCTCACCCTCCACTCATATTTTGCATCTGGGAGGGAAAAACCCCCCTCAGAAAGATTTTTGCTGTTTGTTACTGAGATTAGGATATAGGGGGATGAGAAACCTTCTCCTTTTTCATCTATCTCTATTATATATTCCTTTACCCCTGATAGGTTATCTTCAGCTTCTGTCCATGTGAGATTCGGCTGGTTTGTGTCATTGATAGTTATCCCAACAGGGTATATCAGTGTTACATTGCCTGGTTTAACCCTGTCTATTTTTATTACCCAAACCCAGGAAACATTATTGTTTCCTGCATTGTCAGTTGCTGTAACCTTCCAGTAATAGACTCCTTCATTAAGTGATGTGCTGTTTTCTGAGATGTTTAAGACAGCAGTGTATTCAGGTGATGAAAAATCAGAATTGTTATCTATAACCAATGTGTAGTTTGATATCAGGGAAATGTTATCTGTTGCATTTTCCCAATTAAAAACAATAATTGTAGCATTTGTCCATGAATTGTTTCCTGGTGAAGTTAAGTCTGGTGCAGATGGTTTTGTTTTATCTATTTTTATGGTTACACTCTTAAATGTTTCACTATTCCCGGCATTGTCTGCTGACCAGTAGTAAAGTGTGGTTGTTTCCTGTAAAATAAGGGTTGTTGACATTGCATATACTGTTGTTTCATTTCCTTTTATAGAATATGTTATTGAATAAATGCCGCTCATTTTATCACTTGCTGTTAAATTTACTGTGACATTTGAAACATACCAGTTGTTTGTTCCCAAGGTTCCAGAAACCAGGATGCTTGTGGTTGGTGTTGTTTTATCAAACATAAATTTAATGGACACAGTTTTAGAGTTTGATGCGTTATCAAACGAAGTTGCTGTTACAGTATAATTACCATCATATGGCGGTGTCCAGGGATATGACCAGTTTAAACCTGACAGTGTTGCCTCTGCATCTGAAACATAAACAGTTCCATTGTCAGTATTGTTGATTGTGAGCTTCACTCTGTTTATTCCTGAGACAGTGTCTGAACAGGTACCATTTATCTGGTTCAGTGCGTTGATCATTGAATTATTACTAGGATATGATATGGAGCAAACTGGGATAATGTTGTCAAATCCACTGACAGTATCATATTCTGGGTATGCTGGTGTAGCCTCAATATGTCCTACATTGTCTGCTGCTATTGAATAAAACTGGTAGTGCCCAGTACCATTCGGCCAGTTAAAAACCCATTGGAATGGTGAAGTCTTAGCTTCCTCATACTGCGCCCAGCCACCCCATGTAGAATTATCATCAGAATACCTGTACCACAGGGTAACATTTTTCACACCACTTGTTGCATCAGTTGCTGATGCAGCAACAGTAACGGATGCCTGATTAAACCAGTATTTTGAGAAAGGAGATACTGATGAGCTTGGTTTTGTAGAATCATAACCGCAAATTGCATCCGCAGATGCTGGTGGTTCCTCAACATTTCCTGCATTATCGCCTGCTATAGAGTAAAACTCATAGTACCCATCACCATTCGGCATATTGAACGTGAACACATATGGTTCACTGCTGTCTGTTGAAAAGAATGTCCATCCTCCCCATGAAATGTTATCAGAACTGTGCATGTAGTAAAGGGTTGCATTTTTCCTACCACTTGTTGTATCACTCACAGCAACCGTTATTTCAATTGTTCCTGTTGTGTTCCAGTATGGTGAAATAGGAGAAACACTTGATGCTGGTGGAACAGAGTCATGCCCAAAGTCATAGGTTGAGGAGGACCATTCACTACTCCAAGCCAGTCCATCTGAGGTTTTCACCCTAACCTTTAAAGTACCTGATTCAGGCGGATTGCTCCAGTCCCATGATGAACCCGTATAACCTGTGCTATAATATAAATCATTCCAACTACCACCGCTGTTTGTTGAATAATCTATGTCAACACCGGACTGGGAGTTATTATCTGGGTCATAATATGTCCAGTTTATTGTTATGGGTGTGTTAAACCATTTTTTTACTGCTTGGTCACCAGGGCAGACGCCTGTAGTGACCGGTGGGCTGTTTGTTGATGTTACAGTAAAGGTTATGTTCTTATAACTGCCTGATAACTGATTCCCTGCGAGGTCTTTAACCCCGCTGATGTTGACATAATAACTACTGCCCGCAGTAAGTGCTGCAGAATGTTTTATCCATAGTGTAGTGTTTGATTCCCACCAGTGTGTAATAGTACCGCTCATATTTGTTGAATTAGTCGGTGTTATGCTTGTATTCATGGTTTCATTAAATGAAAAAGACACGTTCAGCCATACATTAGGAGTAGTACCACCGTTTGGAGGAGTGGTTGAATTTACTGTCGGAGAAGTAGTATCGTAAGTGAAACTATCACTTACTGATGCACCAACATTAGTTGCGTTATCTGTGGCGTTTGCGTAAATTGTATAACTGCAGCCACTCATCCAAGTAATGCCTGAAGAATTATAACTCCAGGTTGCATATCCAGTTGCGGTGAGCCAAACCGGAGTATTGCTCCATGCAGAGCCAGTCCAGTTAGCACCACCTGTAACATTATAGATTCTAATTTGGGTTTTGTTCACACCTGAAAAACTATCTGAGGCTGTGCCTGTAATTGAAGTTAGAGAACTAACATAAGCTAGGATGTTGTCAATAGCGGTTTCTGGCAGTGTTGTATCATAGCCAAACGTATCATTTGCTGGTGTCGCATCTACATTTGTCGCATTGTCTGTAGTGTTTGCGTAAATCGTATAAGTACACCCGCTCATCCATGTAACATTTGAAGAATCATAACTCCAGGTTGCATATCCAGTTGCGTTAAGCCATACAGGGGTATTACTCCAGTCACTACCAGTCCAGTTAGTATTGCCAGTAGCATTATAGATTCTAATTTGTGTCTTGTTCACGCCTGAGCCTCCGTTATCAGAAGCTGTACCCGTGATTGAGGTTAAGGAATTAATGTAGTCTGCTATGGGATTAATCGTGGTATCTGGTAGTGTGGTATCTACTCTAAACTCCCAAACTTCGCTCCAATTACCGTTATTGCTTGCGTTGTCCCTCGCGAGGATCCTCCAGTAGTAGTAACCTTCTAATAGATTTGGGTTATAATATGTGTTCGTCGTATACTCATCTCTCCAAACATCTGTGAAACCAGAATCATTTGCAACCTGATATCTATAATTTTTAATCCCGCTAGGCCCATTATCGTTAGGTTTATTCCATGTGAGTGTTGGCGTTGTGGC
>Ga0172364_10001123_pt1 | contig 20337 bp, 20 predicted proteins | sample LakKivSesite10cm_FD_114545 | JGI IMG/M metagenome (GOLD analysis project Ga0172364, IMG submission 114545) | Sediment microbial communities from Lake Kivu, Rwanda - Sediment site 10cm | ecosystem: Environmental > Aquatic > Freshwater > Lake > Sediment | place: Rwanda: Western Province, Lake... | reverse complement strand
CATTAACGCCTGCACCATAAATGCCGCTTACGCCATTGACCGCCAGGACCGCTGCGGGTCACTGGAGCCGGGCAAAGATTTTGACCTCATTCTTTGCGATATTCCTTCCTATCTCTCGCTGGCGTACGAACTGGGTCGCAACCCGGTCAGAACAGTAATTAAAGGTGGCCGGGTGGTGGTGGCAGACAGCCGGCCGGTCGTCTGAACCCTGCTTCTGGAATTTTCTTTCGGCCCGCCATTCCCATTCTCAATACCCGGCTTCGTGAGCCTGCCTGAAAACGGGCCTGACGGCGAGAACATATGAACGTTCATTCATATATTCCCGCTGCCCGGGCCGATCTTCCTCTGCAGTTAGTTTACCGGGCCGGCTCCAGGTCGGGCTGAGGCTTTTCTTAAACCTGGTGAAATCCGCCGGCAAATGTTGTAAATTCAAAAAGGTAAGGAGATAAAATCATGATCAGCCCAAAAAGTCTCAACTATCGCCCTGCAATTTTCTTTATGACGACAATATTCCTGACGTCTCTGTTCCTGCTCCCGCCATGGCTCCGTTCTCAGAGCAGGCGGGTGGTTTACAAACCCGGCCCGCAAGATTTCAAGTACACCTTTGGCCAGAGCCGGCCGGTGATGAAGGTCAGACCGGGCACGATCATAGAAACCTGGACCGAAGATTGTTACGACGGCCGGGTTAAAAGGCCGGAGGACCTGCCGACTGAAGTCATCCCTCCCGGACATGATAACCCTCAGACCGGACCTTTTTATATTGAAGGAGCCGAGCCGGGCGACACTCTGGTTGTCCATCTGATTTCTCTGGAGCCCATCAGGGACTACGCCATAAGCAGTTATTTCCCCGGCTTCGGCATTATGACACCCAGCAAATACACGGCCATGCTCAATCCTGCCCTTCCGGAGACAGTCTGGTGGTATCGGGTTGATAAAAGGAAAGAAACAGTCCGCTTCCGAGCCCGCAACGGAGATTTTTCCCTCGACATCCCGATAAAACCTTTTCTGGGTTGCCTGGGAGTGGCCCCGGCCGACAATGAAGTCAGGACCACCATTGTGCCCGAAGCCTTCGGCGGCAACCTGGATTCGCCGGAAATCCGGGCGGGTCATACAATTTATCTTCCGGTAAATGTGAGGGGGGCCCTGCTCTTTCTCGGCGACGGCCATTTAGTTCAGGGCGATGGGGAAATAATCGGGACGGCGGTGGAAGCGGCCATGAAGGTTGTGTTTTACCTGGACCTGATAAAAAACAGGAGGACCGACTGGCCGAGAATCGAGAGTGATGACTATCTGATGAGCCTTGGCAGCTACCGACCGCTGGAGGATGCTTTCCGGATTGCTCACCGGGACCTGATTGACTGGCTGATGACAGATTACCGGATGGACTTGATGGACGCCTACCAGCTGCTGTCACAGGTCGGCGAGGTCCGGATTGCCCAGGTGGTTGACCCCAACTACACAATTGTGGCCCGCTTCCCGAAGAAGTATCTTCCCCCTGCCTCAGGCGAGACCGCTCATCAAAAGATAAGGAAATTGAAGTTCTGAGAGTTCAGGTCCGTCTTTCCAGGTTGCGTTTTCTGATGTGAAGAAAAAGCTCGATCAGATCCCGGCGCTTCAGTTCATCGGTTTCAACCGCAAAGGCTGTTGAGCGGTACAGGTCCCAGTCTTCAGCAATCTCCGCCGGCAGCGATAGACTTCTGTGGAGTTCGCTTCCGGGAGTAAGATAAAAAACTGATGGCCCGACCAGGACGTCAAGTTCCAGAAGCTTTTCGGTGGTGTCGATAATTTCTTCTCTGGTCTGGCCGGGAAGCCCCAGGATGAGATAAACGGTAACGAAGAATCCCAGCCTGCGGGCCAGCTTCAGGAGTCCGAAAAATTCGGCCTCATCCTTTTTCTGCGGCCGGTGATGCCGGAGTCTTACCTCCGGATTTCCGGACACCCAGGACAGGTCCAGCTTCCTTACCCCGGCCCGTTTCATCAGGACCAGCAGATCTTCAGTCAGATTTTCATAACCCAGGCCGTTCATGAAGGTAAGTTCCACTCCCTGAAGAAGACTGTCTGAAGCCACGGCTTTGAGGAAGGCGGCAAACCATTCCCTGTCTGAAGCCAGATTGTCATCTTCAAAATTGAAGATCCTGACCTGCCGCTGCTGATAATTCCAGCGCATCTCTTCCAGGACAGAAGAGACGGTCCGGTAATCGGTCCGGCGTCCGAAGACCAGGTGGACGTTGCAGAAGGAACAATTCTGAGGGCAGCCGCGGCTGGCCTGGAGCGAAAGATAATTTTTCTTGCCAATACGATAACGCCCTGGAGAAAGAAGCTCATGAGCCGGCCGGAGCATTTTCCAGTCGAGCGACCCGACCGGCCGGTCTTCGGGCAGAAACCCCTCCCGGCTGAGAAATCCCGGCAGGCTGCTTTCGGCCTGGCCAGCGATGACAAAATCTATTTCCGGAACCCGTTTTTTAATCTCTTCTCCAGCGCAGGTAGCCTGATTCCCACCTATTCCGATGGGAATATGATACTTTTCTTTGAGCCGCCGGACCAGTTCAGCCACCGTGCTGAAATAAGCGGCAAAGGAGCTGTTGACGGCTATCAAATCAGGCTTCAGCTCTCCCACCGTGGCCACGATTTTTTCAACCGGCCAGCCAAAATGTTGATATCGCCTGAAAAAACAGGGCTGGTCCAGATATGGTTTAAGGAATGAGAACTTTTCAGGAAGCGGAATTTCTTTTCGCCTGACAGGGCTCAAAGCATCGAGTATTTCCACCCCGAAACCGAAGGTTTTAAGCACCGCGGCCGTGTACAGAAGACCCAGGGGATAAAGGCGAATGGGCGTGGTATAGAAATCTTCAAGGGGAGGCTGAATCAGCAATACCTTTTTCATCTTTCAGCAAACCGGCCGGCCGCCCGGAACCGGTCTTATCGGGTCAGAAGACTTATAAACCCCCGGGGCCGGCTCATCCAGCCCTTCTTGATTCTTTTCTCCTCCAGTAAAAATAAGCCGGAATTCCCAGGGCGATGATGGCCAGCCCGGCCAGAGAATTCCAGAATTCTTTGAGCAACGAATTCAGAGAAATCAGAAAGGCGGCCAGAACAAAGATGGCCGGAGTCAGGGGATAGCCCCAGGTTTTATAAGGCCGGGGCAGGTCCGGCCTCTTTTTTCTCAGCACAAAAACCGCGGCTCCGGTCAAACCGAAAAACAGCCACTGTCCGAAGACGACATAGGTGAAAAGCTGCTCAAAAGTTCCGGACAGACTGAGGACCACACTCCACAGGCTTATGGCGATTATGGAAACATGCGGGGTCAGATAGCGAGGATGAACCCGGGCGATATTCTTGAAGAAAAGCCCGTCGCGCGACATGGCAAAATACACCCGCGGAGAGCAGAGAAGATTCTGGTTGGCCGCTCCCATTATGGAAAAAAGAATGATGAAGGAAATGACCGAAGCTCCGGCCGGCCCGACAGCGGTTTTCATGGCCTCTGCCGCCACCCGCGGAGTGCCGGCAATGACTGAAGCCGGCAGGACATACAGGTAGGCCAGATTGGCCAGAAGATAGAGGCCGATGACCGCGGCCAGTCCGATCAGGAGACCCAGGGGAACATTCCGTTCAGGATTTTTTACCTCTCCGGCGCTGTAGGTGGCTGATTCCCAGCCCTTGTAAGCCCAGAAGGTTGCTACCAGAGCCACACCAAAGGCACTGAGCAAATTCATCGAAAATTTTTCGGGCTGGGGCTCGACCAGGTTGGCAGCGTTTCCTTTACCAAAAAAGAAAATAGCCGCGCAGATGCCGACGATGGCTGCCGTCTTGATAAAGGTCAGCAGGTTCTGCAGGTTGGCTCCCCAGCGGACGCCGATATAATTCACCGCCGCCAGAAAACCGATGAACAGCACCGCAACCAGCTTGGAGGCGAGCGGCGACATCTTAAAGAAATAAGGAAGGTAATTGGCGGAAAAAGCGACAGCCAGAGTGGCGATGGCTCCGGAATCAATAACCAGAAAGAGAGTCCAGCCGAAAAGAAAGGACAGAAGCGGGCCATAGGCTTCCCGCAGATAGACGTACATCCCGCCGGCTTCTGGCCTGGCCGCGCCGAGCTCGGCGAAGGCCAGAGCTCCCAGAAAGCTCAGAAAGCCCCCGACCACCCAGACCAGGAGCATCAGCAGCGGGGATTTTACTTCCAGAGCAATTTTGGCCGGCACCAGGAAAATTCCCGAACCGATTACCCCGCCGATGACAATTGAGACCACATCCAGCCGGTTCAGAACTCTCGGAAGTTTCTTTTCCGGCCGGGGATCAAAGTCCACAATTTCCGGCATCTGACACCTGCCCGCACCAGATTTTCTCTAATTGTATCAGCCCTGACACGGAAGAGCAAAAAATTTTCATTCTGGCGCGTGGCCGGGAAAACACCCCCGGCCGGAAAATCCACAAGCTGGCCGGCAACAATAAAAAAGGAGATAGAGTCTGGAACTGGAGTTCAGATGTCCTCTTCGCTCCTCCCGGTCCTGATAAAAATTCGGTGGTTAAACAAATCTAACCGTACTGCTATCCGTCCGCACAATCATAATTGGCCGGTCGGTCAGAACCGGTCCAGCATCCGGTACTGGATGGCCTCGGCCACGGCCGCGGCCGAAATCCGCTCCTCCCCGCTCAGGTCGGCCACCGTTCTGGCCACTTTCAGAATGCGATCATAAGCCCGGGCGCTGAAGCGGAACCGTTTCATCGCCGTTTCCATCAGCCTCGAAGCCTCCTGGTCGAGCCCGCAGAATTGCCTGATATCACGGGAGGTCAGGCCGGCGTTGGAAAAAATTTTTCTTCCCCTGAATCGTTCCAGCTGGATTTTTCGGGCGGCCGAGACCCTCTTTCTGATGTCAATCGATGGCTCCCCCGGCGGGCGACTGACAATGTCCTGATATTTGACCGAGGGCACTTCTATCTGAATATCGATCCTGTCCAGCAGCGGTTTTGACAGTCGCGAATAATATTTTCTCCGCTCCTGATCAGAGCAGTTGACCTCCGGCCCGGAGCCGAGAAAAACATCAGCGCAGGGATTCATGGCCGCCACCAGCATAAAGGCGCTGGGGTAGGACAGACTTCCGGCCACCCGGGAAATGGTCACCCAGCCATCCTCAAGCGGCTGGCGCAGGCTCTCCAGCGCCTGGCGGCTGAACTCCGGAAATTCGTCCATGAACAGCACGCCACGGTGGGCCAGGCTGACCTCACCGGGTCTGGGGTAGTTCCCGCCGCCGATAAGCCCGGTATCGGTGATCGTATGGTGGGGAGCGCGAAACGGTCTCTGGCTGATGGCCGCTCTTTCTCCCAGCAATCCGGCCGCACTGTAAATCTGAGTTACCTCGATTATTTCCTCAAACGTCATCTCCGGCAGAATGGTCGGAAGCCTTCTGGCCAGCATGGTCTTCCCGGAGCCGGGAGGCCCGATCATCAGGAGATTATGCCCACCGGCGGCAGCCACTTCCAGCGCCCGCTTGGCCTGCTGCTGGCCGCGCACTTCAGAAAAATCAAGCTCGCTGGCGGTCTCGCCAAGAAGCTCCTCCAGGCTGAAAGAACACGGTCTGACTTCCTCCCGGCCGTCAAGAATTTTTATCACTTCCAGCAGATGATTGACGGCCAGGACCTCCGTTTCCCGGACCAGGCAGGCCTCACGAGCGTTTTTCCCCGGCAAAACCAGGCCCGCGAGTTTCTTCCGGCTGGCCAGAAGCGAAAAGGGCAGTCCTCCCCTGACCGCCTTCAGACTTCCTTCCAGGGTTAACTCGCCAACAAAAATGAACCGGTCCAGCTTATCAGCCGGAACCATTCCCAGGTAAGCCAGCAGGCCCAGGGCTATCGGCAGGTCAAAAGCCGAACCTTCCTTCTTCCGGCTGGCTGGAGCCAGGTTGATGATGATTTTTTTTGCCGGAAATTCAAAGCCGCAGTTTCTCAGGGCCGCTCGAACCCTTTCCTTGCTCTCCCTGACCGCGGCGTCGGGCAGGCCGACAATGACAAAAGCTGGCAGGCCGGGTGATATGTCAACTTCGACTTCCACCAGGTAGGCTTCGACTCCATTAAGGGAAGCACTGTTAATCCGGATGAGCATGAGGCCACAGATAAAGACGCCACGGGGGTGAGGAAATTCTCAGCCGATTATTTCTTGGCGGTCAGGCCGAACTCTTTGGACAGTCTCTCGATTTCCTGTTCGATATCTTCAATTGATTGAACTTTTATTTTGGTTGTGGGGAAAGGAGTCTCGGCTCCCGGTCGGACAAAATCAATTTTTACCCCGGACTGTTTTTTGCCGCCCCTTTTCCGGGACGGAGCGGGAGCGATCGTGTCGACCTGGGCGGGAGAGGTTATTATTTCAGCCGGGGCAAAATCGCGGCTTTCCCCTTCTTCCATTTCCGATTCTTTCGGTCTCTTCTCTCCCAGAACACTCTCCCGGACAACGGGGACGGTCAATCTGGCGATTTCCTTTAAGGTTTCCAGAACTCCGCGACCGTTGATGGCTTCGGCCTCGATGTAAGGCGCGTTCCGGTGATTGAGCAGACGGTTCAGAGTCTCGACCGGAATCAGGTTGGGCAGGTCCCTCTTGTTATACTGGAAAACCAGGGGAATGCGGTTAAGGTCTATGTTATGCTCCAGACAGTTCCGTCTCAATCCGTCAAAGCTTTCCAGGTTGGCATCGAGCAGCGGCAGCTGGGAATCGGCCACGAAGACCACGCCGTCGGCTCCCTTCAGGACGCTCTTGCGGGAGGCTTCATAAAACACCTGCCCGGGGACTGTCAGCAGCTGGAAATGAACTTTGAAGTCTCTGATAAGACCGGCCCTGATGGGCAGCAGGTCGAAGAAAAAAGTCCTTGCAGTTTCGGTTTCCAGGCAGACCAGCTCGCCGCGATAAGCCGGCTCCAGCTTAAAATAAATATATCTTAGATTTGTGGTTTTCCCGCTCAGGCCCGGCCCGTAATAGACAATTTTAATCGCTATATTCTTGGTGACGAAATTGACATAGGCCATCTATTGCTGTCTCCCCATCATGGCTATTGTTAGCATACCACAAGAATTTAGTCAACCGACAAAGCCGCTGCTTGAAAAATGGGGGTGTAAATTGCAAACCCCCGGTGGCTGTGCTATTTTTTCCACTGACCCTGGAGGCTTCTTTTGGGCCACCAGAAAATTCTGACCTTATAAAGGAGATCATTTTGACCGAACAAGATTTTCGTTCCAGGCCCAGGGTGGCGGTAATCGGCGGGAACAAACCCGACCCGGAGTCTCTTAAAATAGCCTATCGGGTCGGCCGGTTACTGGCTGAAAGAGGCGCCATTCTGGTCTGCGGGGGTCTGGGCGGGGTCATGGAAGAAGCAGCCCGGGGTTGCCGGGAGGCTGGCGGCCTGAGCCTGGGCATTCTTCCCGGACAGAAGATCGATGAGGCCAACTACCATATCGATATACCGGTGGCCACGGGCATCGGCTACAACCGAAACTCCATGGTGGTGCTCAATGCCCAATCCGTAATCGCCATAGACGGGGAATACGGCACCCTGAGCGAAATTGCCTTTGCCAGGATATTCGGCCGCAAAATAATCGGGCTGAATACCTGGTCAATTCCCGGGGTCATCCCGGCCAGCTCTCCCGAAGAAGCGGTCAACCTGGCTCTGGAAGGCATAAGATGACTTCTGACTACAAACCGGAAGTGCCCGGTCTGGCTGACAGCGAGCCGGGACCTTTTGAAAACGCCACCGAAGACCTGCGGCTCGACTTACCGCTTCTCGAAAATTTCAAGCTGACCATTTCCTATGACGGCACCGATTATCATGGCTGGCAGAGACAGCCCAACCGGGTCACCATCCAGGGAAAGCTGGAAGATGTCCTGATGAGAATCTTCGGGGAAAAAATCAATCTCCAGGCCGCCGGCCGCACCGACGCCGGGGTCCATGCCCTGGGCCAGGTGGCCAATTTCAGGGCCAACTGCCGTTTGAGCGAGGATGAACTCCTGCGAGCGTTGAATGCCATGCTTCCCTTCGATATCCGCATCCTGCGGGTGGAAAAGGCTGCCCCCGGCTTTCACGCTCGCAAATCAGCCCGCTCCAAGGTCTACCGCTACCGCATAAAAATTTCGCCCATTATCAGTCCCTTCGATTACCGGTATGTGCTTCACTATCCCTACCCGCTGGACATCCCGGCCATGGAAGAAGCCGCCCGCCGCTTCGAGCGGGAAGCAGACTTTTCTGCTTTTTCTTCCGGCGACTATCCCAACCCGGTGAGAAAAATCTTCAGTTCCAGGCTGGAGAACTTCGAAGATGAACTGGTCTATACGGTCGAAGCTAACGGTTTCCTTCGTTATATGGTCAGAACCATAGTCGGGACTCTGATCATGACCGGACGCGGACGGCTTAAACCCGAAGAGATTGACAGCCTTTTTGAACAGAAGAAAAGAACCCTGTCCAGCCCCAGCGCCCCGGCCCGCGGCCTGTGTCTGATGCGGGTTAACTACTGACCGCTCAGCTTAGTATAATGCCCATAACGTAGGCGTCCTCCACCGGCCGGCTGTAATATTCCTTTCTCACCCCGAGAATTGAAAAGCCGAGTTTACGGTAGAGGGCAAGCGCCCGGTGGTTGCTGACCCGGACTTCGAGCGAAACAAAATGCACCCCGTTTTCTTTCATCCGGTTGAGGACGTAGCGCAGGGCCAGCTCCCCCAGTCCCCGGCCCTGAAAATCAGGATGGATGGCCACGTTATTGACCTGAGCTTCGTCGCCTATCTGCCAGAAGATCACATAACCAGCTATTCGTTTCTGTTCTCGATGGACAACCACCAGGGGAAAAGAAATGGCCCGGTTCTGAATCTCGCCCAGAAAGGTTTCCCGGCTCCAGGGATTGGAAAAGCAGAGTTTCTCTATGGCCAGAACTTCTGGCAGGTCATCTTCTCCCATTCTCCTGATCAGAACAGGAGATTCATCGTTAGCGGACAGTTTTTTTCTCCTCAGCCTGGGATGGACGATAATAAATCGGCTGAAGCTCGGCCGGGCTGATGCCTCCCCCGCTGGCCAGAATTTTCTCGGCGATCCGGCCAACTTCGGCCGCAATGTGAAAACTGCGGTCGGGGAAAAGAGCCCGGCCGCTGAATCTTTCCTCAACCGTCGAGCGATAGAGTGCCGCTCCGGTTCCGATAAAAGCAATTATCTGGTCGGAAGGCAGCCGGGCCAGAAAATCCGCCGGGCGGTAAGCACCCGGCTCCACAATTTCTTTCAGGCCTGCGACATCCGGCCGATAGGCGCCCGCAAAAACCTCTCCCTTTCGGGCATCAATCATCGGGGCCATGACTTCTATACCTGGCAGAATGAGCTTACCGGCCAGGGCTTCCAGGGCTGAAACGGCCGCCAGAGGCCGGCCTGAAGCCAGGGCCAGAGCTTTAACCAGGCTCAGCCCTATCCTGATCCCGGTAAAAGAACCAGGACCGGCGGCTACGGCCAGACCTTCCAGGTCATCAAATTTAAGACCGACAATCCTGAGAACTTCGTCCACCGCCCGGAAAACCTGGCGCGAATGTGAGGAGGGAGAAACATAGTTGACTTCTGCCCGCGCTTCTCCTCCAGATACCACGGCCACCGACCCGAAGCGGGTGGTGGTATCAACGGCCAGCAAGAGCATCTTATTCCAATCTCATCTATCTAAATTTTTTTATCTCGGGTCACCCGGCATTCAGATTTTTTCAGCCACCGCCCGGGCCACATCCAGAGTTTTGGCTGAACCGCCCAGGTCATAGGTTCTGACTTTGCCCTCTTTAATCACCTCGGCAATGGCCTGCTCCAGAACAGCAGCTTTATCGGTCTCCCCCAGCCAGTCCAGCATCATCCTGGCCGCCAGCAGGGTGGCGATGGGATTGACTTTATACAGACCGGTGTACTTGGGAGCCGATCCGTGGGTGGGCTCGAAGACTGCATAACTGTCGCCTATGTTCCCGGCGCAGGCAAAACCCAGCCCGCCCACCAGCTGGGCGGCAAGGTCGGAAATGATGTCGCCGAATAAATTCTCAGCCACCAGGACATCATAATCATGGGGATTCTTCAGCAGCCACATGCACATAGCATCGACGTTGGCTTCGTAGAATTTGACGTCTGGGAATTCTGCTGCCACCTGCCGGGCCACTCTCAGCATCAGACCACCGGTCTCTCGGAGAACGTTGGGCTTTTCCACCAGGGTGACCGATTTCCGGCCATACTTGCGGGCATATTCAAAAGCTGCCCGGACGATCCGCTCACAACTTTTTCTGGTCATGATTCTGGTAGAAACAGCGATTTCGTCCGCCGGCACATCCTTAAAATCCTTCATCTTGGGGTGAAGCAGAAGAGCCTCTCTGACCTTATCGGGCAGCGGGTGGAACTCGACCCCGGCATAACTGCCTTCGGTGTTCTCCCTGAAAATCACCAGGTCGATCCCTTCTTTATAATTCAGCGGGTTGCCGGGATAAGCCTTGCATGGTCTGAGGTTTATATAGAGGTCAAACAGCTGCCGCAGCTTGACTATAGGACTGACATAGGACAGACCTTTTCCCTGCAGTTCCGGGGCCAGTTCCCTGACCGCATCTTCCTTGGGCTTGGAAGTTATGGCCCCGAACAGGCAAGCGTCGGTTTCCCTCAACAGCTTGACGGTCCTGTCGGGAAGGGCGTTCCCTTCTTTACACCAGAATTCCCAGCCGATATCTCCATAAATGTAGTCTGCATCCAGATTGAGTCGATCCAGGACAATCATGGCCGCCTCAACCACTTCCTTGCCGATGCCGTCTCCGGGTAGAATAGCCAGCCGATACTTTGCCATTGATGCTCTCCTTCTGGGATTTTTGATGCTTGAGCCTGTAATTATGCCCGAAAATTCGCTTTTCTGTCAATCATCTTCAGCTCTCCTGCGGAAACCTGATTCTGCCGGCTCCTGTTTCCCGCACACCCCAGACAAAAAAAGGGCTTCCCGAAGGAAGCCCTTTTAAGGTGTCGTTAGCAACCGCCGGTTATTCCAGCCAGACCTTCACTGTTTCGTCTTCTTCATTAATTTCGATGATGGCCAGAGGTCCGACCTTCTTGAGCTCGGCCAGAAGGTCCTGCAGGTTCAGGGTGCAACCGTCCCGACCCAGTTTGACTTCTTTATTGTCGGCACAGCGGGCAAAGATTTCCACCAGAGCAATGGGCATGGTTATCTTAACTTTTTCCTTTCCAGTTCCGGTATCAGTAACCAGCACTTTGAACCATTTGACCTCTTTCGCTGGCTCAACTTTGGAGGTCTCCTGGACGGCCTTTTTGATAACCTGATAATCGTCCTTATCGCCGGCGGCCACCAGAATGGTCGCCAGCAACAGCAGACTTACCAACAGCGTTGCGATCACCATTACCTTTTTCATTCTATTTCTCCTTATCTCCGATTTTTATCTACTCAATCCAGATTTCGATGATGTTGCCATCCTCTTCAATCCGGACCAGTTTCTCTTTTGCCCTGGCCAGGTCGGAAATAATACGGTTGAGGTCATAACCCTTTTCCCTTATTCTGGCTTTCTCTTCCTCAGAAATGGCCTGTATGGCCAGGTCGGCCAGAGCCAGGGGGAGGTTCACTGAGACACTCGGAACCTTTTTTCCCTTTTCATAAACCCTGATTTTCAGCAGGCGCAATCCCTCCCTGCCCGACCGGTCAGGAATATCCTTCAGAGCCTGGGGTGAAATTCTCAGCACGGCAATTCGGGCCCGGTCGACCAGTTCCTGGTCCTTTTCTGTCTCTATCAATTTGGTCAGCACCGGCAGGGCACGGGTGGCCAGAGACTTGTCCCTGAGGTAGCTCATCTTCATGGCTGCATAATATCTGATAACCCGGTTGGGACTGGACAGCCTGTCCTCCAGTAACCGGAGGTATTTATTTTCACCCTGATTGAAAAGCTTGAAAGCCAGGTCGATGATAGCGATCTCGGCTTCTTCCAGCAGACTTTGCGGGCGGGCGGGCCTGCGCAGAAAAGCTTCAAAAGATTCAAGGGCTTCTTTCTCTCTGTCTTTCTGTTCAGCCTGACACTTGCCAAGATAAAAAAGGGCCTGGGCATAATATCCGCTCTGGGAGTGACTGGAGATCAGTCTGGATAGCTTTTTTTCGGCCTCTGTCCAGTTTTTATCAAAGATCAGAAGCTTGGCTTCCTGAAGCAGTTTTTCATCCTCGCCGCCCCGGGTCTGGGCAAGAACCGGTCTGACCACACCCGGGGTCAGAAGAAAGGCTATGATTAAAATCATGGTCGCTTTTTTCATCAACTCAAACCTCACCTTGCTGGAGTTCTTTTTTGACCAGATTAATTTTCAGCAGAAGCTGTTTTTCCTCGACCATCTTTTTGACCTTCTCAAGTTCTCTGGCTGAAAGCTCGGGACTGAGCTGGCTGAGCTCCAGGAACAGCAGCTCAATCTGGTCGCAGATGGCTCTGGCCTTCATCAACCGCCAGTCGTCAAGCTGGTCGTTAAGGTATTTTTTTTCGGTCAATAACTGCTGGATTTTTTCCTGGCGGATAAGACTTGATTCCGCCGACCACCCGTTCTGAAGCAGGTCGAGCAGAAGATACTGGCTCCGTTCCAGATAATCTATGGTTTCTCTCCGGGCGAGGGCCACATCAACCCGCTCCACCAGGTCGGCCGGGAGAGAAATACCCGACTCCTGCCGACCGGCCACCCGGACCGGTTTCTGCGGTTCCAGCAACAGAAAGGTCAGAACTCCGCCCAGTATCAGGCCGAGGAACAACCCGACCGCCACCGGCTGCCATCTCCACAGCCGCCAGCCGGATGAAGTCGCCGACCGAATTTTCTGCTCCTTCCGTTGCCAGACTTTCGCGGTTATCTCGGCAGGCAAGGCCTCCCAGTCAACCGTGGCCATTACCCGGTCCAGCTCTTCCTTGAAGCCCCTGGTCAGGGCCATCAACCGGCCTGTTTCTTCCAGTTCGGCCCGGCAGGACGGGCAGGTTTCAAGATGGGCAGCCATTTCCGCGCTCCGGCCCGGGGAAAGCTGACCGCTGATGAAAGCCGGCCAGTCCTTTTTATATTGACTGCAGACCTTCACCTGACACCTCCCAGGCCCGGAGCCAGGGTCTTTCTCAGGTTCCTGATAGCTTTGAAATGAAGGGACTTGACCGTGCCCAGGGCTATGCCCAGACGTTCGGCTATTTCCTCATACTTCAGTTCATCAAAATGATGCAGGATGAACACCAGCCGCTGTTTTTCCGGAAGGGCCAGAACTGCCCGGTGAATAAACTCTCTGGTCTGAAACCGGTCCTGGTCTTCCTGTTCAGCCGCCAGGTCAGCCCGGTCCAGATCCAGCCCGTCCAGGCTGTCCTTTCTTCTGGCTTTATTACGCCGCAGAAAATCGATGCTCAGGTTGCGGGCAATCTGAAGCAGCCAGGCCTGGAAGTTTTCTCCAGCCCGGTAGCTCCGAATTTTTTCATACAACCTGATGAAAACTTCCTGGACCAGGTCCAGAGCATCTTCTCTGTCCCGGACCATGGAGTAGGCCAGAACGAAGATTTTCTGCTGGTACGCAGCCACGATTTTCATGAAAGCTTCCCTGTCCCCGTTTTTAACCCGGTCCACCAGGAATTCAATCTGCGGATCAACTGCCCGTTCATTTCTCTGTTCCATCCTCTGACTCTGTCCCCGGCGGCGTCCTCTCGCCCATAGTATATCCTTATTCCAGCCATAAAAGCACCTTTTCCCGGTCGGTTAGAACCTCGGCCACCAGCCCCCGGGGCATTTCGGATATCGCCCGTCTGAAGCCATTCAGGTCGAATTCAAAATCCGGACCATGAGAATAAGCCGTGCTATCAGCTTCCTGATTCAAGCCTTTTTTGACCAGCCAGAGAGGCAGCGAAATCCTGAGCAGCTGCCCATCGTCAGGGTCGTAGACCAGTATTCTGAAGCGGTGAGGCCGGGCGGAAGCGGAGGAAGGCGAGGATAATTTTAAGATTTGTTGCCTGGCTTTCTGCAATTCAAGCTCTGCTTCTCTGTCTGTTTTTTTCACCGCCACCACCAGACAGGAAGACAGGGTCAGCAGGACAGCGGAAATTATAAGCAGGGTTTTCAATTCAACCGGCATTCTGTTCTCCTCATTTCTGGTCTCCACCAGAAACTACGGAGGACGGGAATCAAGGGTTTACCGGTTGATTGATTTTCATTTTACAGAGCAGACTTCCCCCTTCTATGGGTATGGGGGGTAATTAAAGTCCGCTCCGGCCAGGAAATTTATCAGAATTTACGGAAATTTCTTCTCTGCTGTGGACCGGACCCAAACCGGTGTTCGCCGCCGCCACGCTTCTCGCCTTTTGGTCTGGCATCATTGACTATGATTTTGCGGCCGTCGAACTCGGTCCCGTTGAGCTTGTCCTTTGCTTCCTGGGCGCCCTCTTCGGTTGACATTTCCACAAAGCCAAAGCCCCGACCCTGCAGGATGTTAACTGAGGTAACTTCTCCGTACTGAGAAAATAATTCCTTCAGTCTGTCCTCGGTGGTCTTGTAGTTTAAGTTACCCACATAAAGCTTTAAAGACATGAAAAAAACCTCCTCGACCTCTCCATATCGGATGCCCCCTTGAGGGAAGGAACAACTCGACTGAAAAGGCAGAATTAATGGTGCCACATCAAAAAACTAAAATCAACAGAAATTTTTATGATAGAAAAAAAGAGGTTTTGCCAGGGGCTCAGGTGGGGGGATGAAGGCGCTTTCTGAACCACACCCGGAGCCGTTCCATCTTCTCCCGCTGCCCGGCTGGCGCCCGGCGCCGGCAGCTGGACATTTCCTCCGAACCAGGCGGCGCTCCCCAGCGGATCTCCGGGCAGTCGTTGGGATTATAGCCCATTTCGAAGGCCTCTTTTCTCTTCAGAATTTCTTCCAGGGTCAGAGTCTGTAACCGGCCGTCTGACCTGGGATAGGAAATTTGAAAGCTGCGGGCCAGCCCGGCTGACAGCTTCCGCAGCCGGGCTCTGATTTCTTCCTGTTTTTCTGAAGGCCCGACCCGGAACCTTTCCGGATTAGCGGCCACTTTATCTGGAAATTCGTCGATGGTATCCATGGCCACCAGCAGTCGCAGGTCGCGGTTGGGAGTGGAAAAATCCTCCCAGGGTCCGGATGCCAGAAAGATGCCGGCCCCGGAGGGCATCGGTATTACCTGTCCGGGATGAGCCCTCATATATTTCTCCCCGTTCTCCACCGATTCCACCCTGACCAGGAGCTGTTCGTAAAGAGCCTGAAATAATTCCCTGAGGGCGGTTTCCGGGTCCAGGGGCCGTGGGTTGATCAGTTTTTCCATCCGGCTATAAAAATGCTCTGGTTCCAGTCCCCTCTGTTCAAGGGAATATAGCCCGTAATCCTGGCTTTCCTGGATTTCGCGGCTGGAAAGCAATCTTAAACTGCCGGAAGTCCTGAGAAGCGGCCTGAAGGCCTTAAACCCTGGTTCCCCCACCACTTCAGAAGTGGCAAAAAGAAAATTCCCTTTCCAGAACCGCTTTATCCCGACCGTTCCGTCGGGCTGGGCGTCAACCGCCAGCAGGACGCCAGGTCTAGATTCGGTCTGCACCTCCCAGCGAACTATTACCAGAGTATGACCATAAGGGTCGGCAAAAACAGAACCGGGCTTGAGGGCTTCCCTGGTCAGAGGCAAGGGAAAATAATCAGAATTCTCGTCATCCAGAGCCGTCCGGCCGGTACCGGAATGAACTGTATCCATGACCAGCCGCATCAGCCGGGAAAATTTTTTAACCTCATCTGCCCGACCGGCAGGGAGTTCGTTGTGAAACCAGCGTCCGGGCAAGGGGGGCGATGACAGCGACCCACGAGAACATTCATGGAAACCAAAGGGCAGACGCATCTTCCAGGCAAAGTAGGCACGCAAAAAAAACGGATTGTCAGCGCAGTCGGGTTTCAGTTTCAGAAAATTGTCTTCGTCCTGCCCGAGGTGATTGTGAAGGAAATTATCTCCAGGACGGTTGAGGACTGAATTCAGGTCGGGCCAGGAATCCTTTTCTCCGGAAGTCAGAAACAGTGCTTCCAGCCAGGCCGAGAACAGATTTTCCTGGCTTCTGTCCCAGTCCTTTTCGGATTTCCAGAAAACGTTCGTTTCAGGCAGTCCCGGCCCGCCGGCTTCGACCGTGGTTAAAATCGATTCGACCGTCCTTTTACCCAGAAGCACTTCCAGCCGGTATCGTCCCGGCTCGCCGGTCCTCCCCTCCCACCAGGACCAGAAGGGAGGGCCTCCTCCCCGCTTTTTTCGCTCCAGCTTTAATTTCTTTCCGTCTTCTCTATGGAGATTAATCTCCAGCCGGTCGGCGGCTGTTTCTTCTTCTGCCATGGCCAGCAAACGGAAATCGGAATTCGGTCTTAACCGGGCTGGCGAGACAAGCACGGTCACATCAGCTACCTCGTTTTTTGTATCTGCCCGGTTCACCAGAAATAGCCCGGTCAGAAAGGCAGCCACAATGAGCGGAACAAAAAATCTTTTGTGATAAGACGGCCGCTTCAGGACAATTTTCATAGGCCGGAACACCTCTCTGACCGCAGGGAAGGCTGATCCTTCATTCTTCCTGATTCATTTAATTATAATGATTAATGCTGGAAATTCCATCCTTAAAAGCCAGCGAGGAAAAAGGTTGCCGTCCGCACAGGAAGGGTCAGGCCTGGTCAGTCTTTCATTTCTTTCGGCACCTGAAGTAAAATAAGCAGGCAGGAGGTCATATGAAAAGACGGGTTCTCTGGATCTTGCTGATTGTTTTCTTTTTGATCTTGATTATCGCCCTCACCCTTTCTTATTTCTTTTATAAAATCTCTCCCAAAGAAGCAGCCGTCGCTCCGAAATCCTATCTGGAAATAAAGCTGGAGGGAAAGCTGGTCGACTATTCTTATTCCGTTCCCTTCATGGAATTCTTCCCCGAAAGGAGTCTCTCGCTTTTTGATATCTGGATGAATCTGAGAAAGGCCGCCAGGGATTCCAGGATTAAAGCTGTGGTCATAAAATTCGGAATGCTGGAAACCGACTGGGCAAAGATAGAAGAGCTGCGGCAATCGGTCCTGACTTTCCGGGAATCGGGCAAGCCAGTTATTGCTTATTTCGAAGAATCCCCCGAAGCTGACAGAGAATATTACCTGGCCACCGCCTGCGACCGGATTGTTCTTCACCCTCTGGGCTGGCTGGGGATAAACGGCCTGGCAGCCTATGTTCCTTTTTTCAAGGGAGCTCTGGACCGCCTGGGGATAAAAGCCGAGTTTGAGCACATCGAAGAATACAAGACCGCTTACAACCAGTTCACCGAAACCGGCTTCACCCCCGCTCACCGGGAAATGCTGCAGTCAATATATGAAGATATTTTCAATTATTACTTGAAGGAAATAGCTGCCGCGCGGCACAAAACCCTCGAAGAAATGCGGCAGCTGATTGATAAGGGCTATTTTCAAGGCAGGGAAGCTCTGGACTCCGGACTGGTGGATGAGCTTGCTTACGAAGACCAGCTCTTCCAGAAAATGGGCCTGGAAAAATACAGAGAACTATCGCGTCTCAGCAGCGAAAAATATTCCAGCGTCCGGCCGGAAGGACTGGGATTGAACCTGGGAAGGAAAGTGGCTCTGATTTTCGCCAGCGGGACCATCCTCAGCGGGTCGGTCGAACAGGTGGCTCTGGGCAGCGAGACCTTCAGCCGCTGGTTGCGGGCAGCCGTCAAGAACAAGTCCATCGAAGCCATCATCGTCCGGGTGGACAGCCCGGGCGGGTCGGCCGTAGGTTCTGACATCATCTGGCACGAGCTGGTCAAAGCCAGGAGCGAAAAACCGGTCATCATTTCCATGTCCGGCCTGGCCGGGTCCGGCGGCTACTGGATGTCGCTCGGCGGAAATCGGATCATAGCCCAGCCCCAGACCCTGACCGGCTCGATCGGGGTAATAGCCGGGAAGTTCAGCTTTGAAGGCCTGATGCAGAAGCTGGGGCTAACCACCGACAGACTGGTTATCGGGAAAAATGCCGATGCTTTTTCCCTTTACCGAAGCTTCAACCCCGAGGAGAAAAAGATCCTGCGGGATGAAATAAGTTATATATATGAACAATTTGTCGAACGAGTAGCCACGGCCCGCAATCTTTCCCGGGAAGAAGTGGAACGCCTGGGCCGGGGCCGGGTCTGGACAGGACGCCAGGCCAGAGAACTAAAACTGGTCGACGACCTGGGAGGTCTGGTCAGGGCGATGGAAGCCGCCCGGGAACTGGTCGGGATATCTCCGGAAACCGAGCTCCGTCTGGTTGTCTGGCCAGCCCGGCGCAGTCTGCTCGATATTATTCTCGGCCGAAAAACAGAATTTGCCCGGGCTGAATCAACCCTTGAGGTTCTCCAGAGGATCAGAAAAACGCTTGAAATATACTCCACAGCCAGAATCTGGAGCCTGATGCCTTTCTGGGTATACTGACCGCTGACCGGACCCGGAAGAGCGGCCGAGAAAGGCTTACTTTTTCCCCCGGACTATGACTTTCTCGTCGGGCTTGATAAGCCAGAGTTTTTCCCGGGCTTCCTTCTCCAGGGCAGCCGGATTTTTCTCCAGCTCCCTGATCTCGGCCTCCAGTTTTTCTTTCTGGGCCGTCAGGTCCTGAATCTGAGCCTGGAGTTCCTGATATCTTTTCTTGGATTTCTGGATGTCCAGGAAACCCTTTTTCCCGAAAAAGGTAGTGAACAGGGTGGCCAGAAGAAATATGGCCACCAGCAGATAGAAAAACTTTTTTCTGGTCGAGGGGTGACCGGAGGGCCTGACCTTTTCCATCACAGAAGCTCCAGCCCGGCCCGGAGCAGAGCCCGGGCTTCTTTTGCGTCTCCAGCCTCGGCATAACAGCGAATAAGTGGTTCGGTACCGGAAAACCTCAAAATCAGCCAGCGATCATCATCGAAATCGAGCTTCAAGCCATCCATGGTCTCAACCGACTGCACCACTCTTTTTCCCAGACGGCCAGGCGGATTCTTGATCAGGGTTTCCAGCTTCCTGGCCGTGTCCGGAGTTAGTTTTATGTTCTGCTGGACCCCGACCATCAGGCCATATTTTTTGAAAAGCTGCTGCAGAAGCTGGGACAGGCTCAATCCGCAGACAGCTACCATCTCAGCCACCAGCAACCCGGCAAAAATTCCGTCTTTTTCTGGCAGGTGGTCCCGAACGGCCAGGCAGGCGCTCTCCTCTCCCCCGAATATGATTTTGTTCTGGAGAAACAGGTCCGCCATATACTTGAAACCAACCGGGGTGCGATAGAGAGGCACATCGTAATGCCTGGCAATGCGGTCGATCAGGTGGGTGGTGGTCACCGACCTGGCCACTCCTCCGCGCCAGCCCTTTATCGCCAGCAGGTATTCCAGGATTAAAGCCAGGATATAATTCGGGATAACCACCTCGCCCTTCTCATTCACCACACCGAAGCGATCTCCGTCGGCATCGGTCGCCAGACCGAGCGCACAATCCTTTTCCCTGACCATTTTCTTAAGCTCGGCCAGGTTGGTTTCGGTACACGAAGGGGAAATGCCCCCGAAGTAGGGGTCGATGTAGCCGTGCATCACCTCAATCGGAATTCCGTTCTCTTCCAGGATTTCATCCAGATATTCCCGGCTGGTTCCGAACAACAGGTCGACACCGATCCTGATTTCCGATTTTCTTATGGCTTCAAAATCAATTTTGTTCTGCAGGAATTCCAGATAATCGTTCTGCAGGTCCACGCTGTGAATATAGGAACGGTCCGGGTAATAATGAGGAGCCACGATTTCCGGCCGGATTTTTTCTACTTCTCTTTCTATCTGGTCGGTAACTTCCGGAAGAGCCGGAGCCCCGCTGGCCACATTAAATTTCAACCCGTTGAATTCTGGCGGGTTGAACGAGGCGGTGAAATTTATCCCGCCGGCATGCTGGCCGCAGATGATCCGGTAAGCCAGCGCCTGCGAGGGGCAATCGCGGTCGGCCAGAAAAACATGGATCCTGTTCCTGGAAAGGAGAGCGGCCGCTTCCTGGGCGAATCTTTCTGAAAGGAAGCGGGTATCATAACCTATGACCAGCGATAATTCCTTTTCTGGATACTGCTGCCGGAGATAGTTGGCAATGGCCTGCACCACCCGGCGGACATTGGAGAAGGTAAACTCCTCTCCCATTATCGCCCGCCAGCCAGATGTTCCAAACCGGATCATGGACCCTTTTTCTACCCAGTATCAGAATGAAATTATCATAAGAAAGAATTTATTTCAATTAACCGGGCTGGCCGGAAACCGCTCCGAACCGGTTTCTTTCGCCGGGGAGATTTCAGAAATGATTTGAGTGAGCGGAGGTTAAAAATCGCCACCCGCCT
>Ga0172364_10001121_pt1 | contig 20361 bp, 18 predicted proteins | sample LakKivSesite10cm_FD_114545 | JGI IMG/M metagenome (GOLD analysis project Ga0172364, IMG submission 114545) | Sediment microbial communities from Lake Kivu, Rwanda - Sediment site 10cm | ecosystem: Environmental > Aquatic > Freshwater > Lake > Sediment | place: Rwanda: Western Province, Lake... | reverse complement strand
CCTCGCTTGGGCTGAAGAGCGAAGTCTGCGCACTCGCGCGATCTTCCCGGCAGGACATCGACCTGGCGCTGGCCACCGGGGTCGGCTGCATTCACACCTTCATCGCGACCTCGGACATCCACCTCAAGCACAAGCTGAAGATGACGAGGGACCAGGCATTGCAGAAGGCCGTCGAGGGCATCACCTATGCCAAGGAGCATGGAGTCGTGGTCGAGTTCTCCGCCGAGGATGCCACCCGGACCGAACTCGGATACCTGCTCAGGGTCTATGCCGCTGCCCAGGATGCGGGCGCCGACAGGATCAACGTCCCGGACACGGTGGGCGCCATGATACCCAAGGCCATGGGATACCTGGTCGGTCGGATAGCCCAGTCAACGAAGGTTCCCATCTCGGTCCATTGCCACAACGACTTCGGCATGGCCGAGGCCAACTCGCTGGCATCGGTTGAGAACGGCGCAAGCCAGATCCACGTAACCGTCAATGGGCTTGGGGAGAGGGCGGGGAACGCCTCTCTGGAGGAGGTGGTCATGTCGCTCCATTCCTTCTACGGCATCAAGACCAGCATCGCGACCCGGAGGATCTGCCCGACCTCCCAGCTCGTCTCGCGGCTCACGGGCATTCCCGTGCAACCCAACAAGGCCATCGTGGGGGAGAACGCCTTTGCCCACGAGTCCGGCATACACGTCCACGGCGTGCTGAGATCTGCGGCGACCTATGAAGCCCTGACCCCTGAGATGGTCGGGAGCACCCGGCGGATCGTCCTCGGCAAGCACACCGGCGCCCACGCCATTTCGGCCAAGCTTGGCGAGATGGGGATCCGGACGACGGAGGCGCACGTATCGGAGATCAGCCAGCGGATCAAGAAGATAGGCGACATGGGCAAGAGGATCACCGATGCAGACCTCGTCGCCATAGCCGAGGCCGTCATAGGCAAAGTCCCCAAGGGCAAGCGGAGGCTGGAACTGGTCAACCTAACGGTGGTTACCGGAGACAGGACGATACCAACAGCATCCCTGGCGTTGATCGTGGATGGGAAGCAAGTTGAGGGATCCAGCATAGGCGATGGCCCGGTTGATGCGGCCATAAGGACCATAAAGGATGTCGTCAAGGAGTTCGGAAAGGTCGAGCTTAAGGAGTATCGGCTGGAGGCCATCACGGGCGGCAGCGACGCGGTCGCCGAGGTCACGGTCAAGGTGACCGACGATCTGGGCAACCTGACCACGGCACGCGGCGTGAGCACGGACATAGTCATGGCCAGCGTCGAGGCCATGATTGAGGCAGTCAACAGGCTGTACGCCAAGAGAAAGAAGGAAGGAGGAAAGCCAAGTGACTGAGACCATCAACGGAGCCGAGGCCCTCATCAGGGCCTTGGAGGCAGAGAAAGTCAAACACATCTTCGGCCTCCCAGGCGGGGCCATCCTCGACGTGTACGACAGACTGTACGACTCAAAGATCAGACACATACTGGTACGCCACGAGCAAGTGGCCGCGCATGCGGCGGACGGCTACGCCAGGGCGAGCGGAGCGGTGGGGGTCTGTTTCACCACCTCGGGGCCCGGCGCGACAAATCTGACAACGGGAATCGCCAACGCCTTCTACGATTCAATTCCGGTCATCGCGGTGACAGGCCAGGTCCCCACCAAGATGGTTGGCAACGACTCCTTCCAGGAGGCGGACACCATCGGGATCTTCATGCCCATAACGAAGTACAACGTCATGGTCAAGGCCGGGTCCGAGATACCCGAGGTCGTGAGGAAGGCCTTCATCATCGCGACCAGCGGGCGCAAAGGGCCGGTCCACATTGACCTTCCCAAGGACACGCAGCAGCAGAAGATGGAGTTCGAGTACCCCCCGGTTATCAGGATCATGAAGCGAATGGCCGTCCCCCAGGGACACCCAGGTCAGATAAAGAAGGCGGCCCAGATGCTCGCAAACGCCGAGCGACCGGTCATCATCTCGGGCGGAGGGATCATTGCCTCCAACGCTTCGAAGGAGCTGGTGAAGCTCGCGGAATACCTGATGATCCCGGTTGGCGTCACATTGATGGGAAAGGGCTCGTTTCCCGACACCCACCCGCTGTCACTGGGCATGTTCGGCATGCACGGCAGGAAGATTGCCAACGACATCCTGAGCGACGCGGACGTCGTGGTCGCTCTGGGCATGAGGTTCGCCGACCGCGTGACGGGGGATGCGTCCACGTTCTGCACAAACGCAAAGATCATCCACGTCGACATCGACGCGGCCGAGATCGGCAAGAACGTGCGACCGGATATCCCCATCGTCGGCGATGCTAGACAGATCCTGTCCAAGCTCACCTCTGAGATATCCAAGCTCAAGCCAACGAAGAAGACGGCGTACGCGGAGAAGGTCAAGGAGTTCATCAAGGAGTGCGCCTGCTGCCAGGACTACGAATACGACGAGAAACCCATCAAACCCCAACGCGTCATGAAGGAGCTGAACGCGCTGATAGACGAGGACACGATCGTGGTCACCGAGGTCGGCCAGTGCCAGATGTGGAGCGCCCATTACCTCAGGATCGACCGCCCGGGCGGATGGATATCCTCGGGCGGCCTCGGGACGATGGGTTTCGGCTTTCCCGCATCCATAGGGGCAAAGGTGGCCCGGCCGGACTGCAAGGTCATAGACATTGCCGGGGATGGGAGCTTTCAGATGGTCCTCCAGGACCTCGCCACATGCATCATCGAGGACATACCCTTGGTCGTCTGCGTCATGGATAACAGGACCCTGGGCATGGTCTACCAGTGGCAGGATCTCTTCTACAACAAGAGGACCTCGGCCACCCTCCTGGACCACGCCGGAGTGGGGAAGGGCAGGGCGGTGCCCGAGGTGCCGGACTTCGTGAAGGTCGCGGAAGCCTACGGTGCCAAGGGGGTGAAGATCGATTCGCCGGGCGAGGTCGGCCCGGCCCTCCGTGAGGCCCTTTCGAGCGACATCGTCACTGTCGTTGACATAAAGATAGACAAGGATGAGAAGGTGCTGCCCATGGCAAGGGCTGGCGGATCCATAGCGAGCATGATCCTCTCGGGCAGATGCCGCAAGGAGCCCTACCGATTCACGGGGTGATTGACTTGGAACGAACTCGGATAATCGCGGCCTTGGTCGAGAACAAGCCAGGGGTCCTGCACAGGATCGCGGGCCTGTTCAGCCGGAGAGGCTTCAACATCGAGTCCATAGCGGTTGGAACCACCGAGAACGAGAACGTCTCCCGGATGACCATCATCGTGCGGGGCGACGACCGGATGCTGGAACAGGTGGAGAAACAGCTCAACAAGCAGGTCGACGTGATCAAGGTTTCCGATATAGATAGGGGCAACAGCGTGGTCAGGGAGCTCTGCCTCGTCAAAGTCAACGCAAAGGACGAGCAGAGCAAGCTTCTGTTGATGAACTACGCCGAGATCTTCAGGGCCAAGATCGTTGACGTCAACACCACCACCCTGACCCTTGAGATCACGGGGGACGAAGAGAAGGTCGACGCACTCATCAACCTCCTCAGGCCCCACGGAATCCGAGAGATGGCCAGGACGGGCACCGTCGCAATGGCCCGTGGGCCCAAGTCCACGGAGATCCCCGAGGGACGCTAGAAGCCACTCCAAGCGGGCTGGTCGGAGATCACTCAGGCAGAGGAGGATATCCGCGTCACGGAAACCTCCCGATAGAGACGTCTCCTGACCATCAGCGTCCAGAGCGCAAAGCCGGCAACTAGGGACGCGCCGCTCACCGCGAGCCATTCGACGACGTATATCCACAGCAGGGCCCTCTCCTTGAGCCTGATGGCCTTGTCCCCCAGTCCGCCCATCCGTCTCAGCGCCTCCTCCATCTTCTCGGATGACCCCTGGTATTCCAGATTAAGGTACAGCTGCCTTGCCTCGTGAACGGCATCCGATATCTCGACCAGTCCCTCCGTGATCGACGCGGTGTTGGCCCCGAACCTATCTATGAAGTCGACCAGGGATAGGACATACAGCTGGGCCGAGTTGAACTCGCTGAACTTCCTTCGAAGCCAGTGCACGATGACGACGTCCTCCGGGAGCTTCCTCCCTCTGCTGAAAAGAAGCTCGGCCACCACCATGTCAGGGGCGTAGGCATTGTACCCCGTGTCCCAGTACCCGCCGATCATGTCTTGGTGGGTCCAGGTGATGCCCCTCCCGTACTGCCAGTACATCGTGTGGGGGATCCACCCAGGGCTCTCGAAGCGCGGGTCCGGGTACGTCCCGGGGTAGCCGTATCGGTACGGGCCGACCGAGTACGTCGTCACGACGGCACCGGGCTTTGGTATCGCGAGGTTGGTCCCGTAGCCCATGAAGGAAGACTCTGCGCCGGGCAGGCCTATGTAGGGCTTGAAGATCGGCTCAACTTGGGGGTTTGTGTTTATCACGACCCGCATTGGGCCAGACCACGTGTAGTCGACGCTGATGACGACGTCCGCATCGTTGGGGAAGGCGTCCGAGAGGACCGACTGGGCCCATGCCGTCGACAAGTCGGCGGAGACGCTCATGACGCTCCTCGTCTGCATGCCCCCGAGGCCATCTTGGTAGATCGCATCGTACAACATCTTCTGTTGTTCGGGCCTGAGGACGATGATCTCCATGTTCAGTAGCATCATGTACTCGTACTCCAGCAGCTTCTCGTAGGAGCGCGGGAAGTATAGCCTGACCATCCTGTAGAGCTCCTCGTACGTCCATCCCGCGTGGGCCCGTGCTGGTATGACCGTTGGATCGGTCAGGGGATCGGCCATGAGCCAAGCTGAGACGATAGGAACCGAGCCCACGTGGCCGGCTACGATTACCTTCGCAGGCTTGGCCTCCTCCCCCCACACGAGAGAAGGTGGCAACGAAAGGAGGATGAGGATGATGACGACCTGTCCCAGCCGCAATCAGACCCGACCGAAGGGCCGCTCCCCGGGCGCCTCATAAATTTTCCGACAGCCAATCCGAGGTGGCAGCGCCGCCGTCCCTGCCTCGCATCAAGGCGGAATAACCCATTCGAGTTGGCCCAGCGAACCCAGCTGCACCGCCGCCGGGATCCTGGTAGTTGGTCTCTTGCCTCGACCCCGCGGGTGGTTGGGACATGCACCCGGCAGCGACCGGGTTTTGACAGGCTTTGGGCTCCTCTGCCGGCCCTACTCCTTGAGCCAGGACATCATCGCCCGGATGCGTGCCCCGACCTCTTCCATTTGGTGTCGGGACTCGATCCTTTCTAGCGCCCTGAACCTGGGCCTCCCTGCCTGGTTCTCGAGGATCCACTCTGTAGCGAACTCGCCGGATCTTATCTCATCCAGGATCGCCCGCATCTCGTCCTTGGTGTCCTCGTCGATCACCCGTTTGCCCCTGGTGAGGTCGCCGTACTCGGCGGTGTCGGAGACGCGCCTGCGCATGCCCATGATGCCATCGGCTTGTATCATGTCGACGATCAGCTTCAGCTCGTGGCAGACTTCCAGGTACGCACACTCCGGCTGATATCCAGCCTCCACCAGGACATCGAACCCGGTCTTGATCAGCTCGGAGACGCCGCCGCAGAGCACCGTTTGCTCGCCGAAAAGATCGGTCTCGGTTTCCTCCGCGAAGGTGGTTTCGAGAACCCCGGCCCGCGTGCAGCCCAAGCCCTTGGCGTAGGCCAAGGCGAGGTTCAGGGCTTTCTTGCTGGGGTTCTGGTGAACGGCCACCAAGGCAGGCACGCCCTTCCCCTGCTCGTACATCCTGCGCACAAGGCTCCCCGGGCTCTTCGGCGCGACCATGAAGACATCGACGTCCCCGGGGGGGATGATTTGGTTATAGTGGATGTTGAAGCCATGGGCAAACACGAGGGCCTTGCCGGGCGCAAGGTGCTCGGCTATCTGGTCCTTGTAGACCTTCGGCTGGACATCATCCTGGGTCAGGATCGCGATCACATCGGATGCCTTGGCCAGCTGGGGGGTGGCCATTACCTTCCACCCCAGTTTCTCAGCGCGCTTCCAGGCCTCGCTTCCCGGGAGCTCGCTCACGATCACTTTCACCCCGCTGTCCTTCAGGTTCATCGAGTGGGCGCTGCCCTGTATGCCGGCCCCGCCCACTATCCCGACGGTCTTCCCTGTGAGGTGGGAAAGATTCGCATCTTTGTCGTAGTAGATGACGGCCATCTTTTGCCCCTCTGTTCAGACGATGGAAGCGTGGAGCTTAAAACTATAACTCGGATCGGGCGAAGGAAAGCGACGTTCCCAGCACCGTCGATCAGGCAGCGCAATGCCCGTGAAGGCCACCGGAGCTTGTTGAGTCAGCCAGCCGAGAGGGTGTTCGGTCACGAGTGCAGCGTGGTAAGGAAGCAACAGCGCACATGGCTCTATCCGGATGCCAACAACCCCCTCATCATCTGTTTCACCATAGACATTTCTAGCGTTTCACCCAAGACCCTCCCAACGGGCCAGGTCCCGTTGGACGTGACCGTATGAATAGGAAGCTTGCGATCGGCTTGGCTGTCGTCGTTGGGGCGATGCTGGCTGTTGTTGTCTTCTACCAGCTACAATCGACTGGCGCGGACTCCGCACCTTTCTCGATCGTGGTGGTTCCCACCCATGTAAGGGAAAGCGCCCCCGGCCAGAGATGTGTTCTGCTGGTGACGGTCAAGGATGAGGGTGAGGGCCGCGGGGCAGGCAAACCCGTCAGCATATCAGCCGATGCCATTGGCGCAACTGTGCACATCGAACACGAACAGATCCTGCCCGGGGAGGTGGCCGAAGTCAGCGTGGTTCCCAGCGACACGATGGTTGAGAGGAACATTACGGTGACGATCAATGGAAAGCGAGGGATTGAGGAGAAGGCAACGGCAACGATCCCCGTCGTGGAATGGAGCAACGAAGAGCCTGAGCTCGCCCCGCAGATAAGGGACATGTTCATCTCCTGGCTGGAGGCCAACCACCCGGAGCTGAACATAACCGGCCAGATCGAGTGGTCCGGCACGCTCGTCACGCCGAGGTTCCTCGTGGTGACTCACTACCTGTACTTCTCCGAAGAGTGGGAGATGCACGTCTACTGGCACGTAATGATCGAGCCCTACAACTGGGCAAGGATCGAGCTGAGGCAGCGGTTCAAGGAGCTATCCCCGTCACACGCCTTCGAGATGTCATCCTACACGAGCGCGCCTGAGCCCTACGCAATCGAGCCCCCCGAGGAACTGTGGCGGTAGGTTCGCTAGGCCTTCCCGCCCTCCCGCAGAACTGGGATCCTTGGCCAGCGCGACGCCAGCCACCGCGTGTCAGCAATCGCTGCCGCCATCCAAAAGAGAAATCAACCGTGGAAGCAAGCCAGGGTGGCATGTTCGCCGGAATTGGCACATCCACGTGGACATTCGTCTCCCGACCCATAGTGGACTCCCTCGAGCCGATCGAGCGGATGGGGTTCAAGTCCGTCGAGATATGGGGCATCGATCCCGCCCACTTCAACCTCGACTCCAGCAAGGACGTCAACGCCCTGCGGGATCACCTGTCCGCCTTCCGCCTTCGAGCTGAATCCCTCCACATGCCCTTTGGCAGGGAGCTTGATATTTCCAGCCCCGACCCGAGGGTCAGGGCAGGGGCGGTCAGAGCCATGATACGCCACCTCAAGGCGGCTTCGAGGATCCCCGTCGGAGAGGTGGTTGTGCACCCGGGGCATGCAAGGCAGGCAGGAGAGGAGCCCAGGAGGTACAGGATGGCGGTCGCAAGCCTTGAGCGGATCTGCTCGGCGGCTCATGCCCTCGGAATCCGTGTGTCTGTGGAGAACCTTCACAGCGTGGGCCAGCTGGCATTCTGCGACACGCTCCCCAAGACCCTGCACCTCGTCAGATCGGTCGAAGGCTTCACACCCGGCATCTGCGCGGACACCAGCCACGCCAACCTAATGGGCGGGGTCGCCGAGGAATTAGAGATCTGCGGGGCCTCCGTGCGGAGAACACACATCTCCGACAACCTCGGCCACGATGACGACCATCTACCGCCTGGTGATGGGCAGATCAACTGGCAGGCAGTGCTCACCAGTTTGAAGCGCATTTCCTATAGGGGGTCCCTGATGCTGGAGATCAGCGGCCACGATGGCCCGGAGAGGGCGCTCTTGAGAGCCAACTCCAACCTCAAGAGAATCGTCTCGGAGTGGAGGGGATAGCATAGGGGCCAACCTCATCCCACCCTACCTCGGACGGGAGCAAGCAAGGATAGTGGACGCCCACGTGCACATCTGGTCCGAGAAGGACATCCCGATCGTAACGGCAGAGGCGAGGAGGCTCGGCATCGACCGGATATGCGTCTCCTGCCTGGCCGACTGGGATTGGACATCCTCCAAGGATCCCCAGGCCGGGAACGCCATGGTCTTTGCGGCTGCAGACCGCCATCCGGAGATCCTTGGATACGTCTATGTAGACCCGCGGCAGGGGCAGGAAGCCCTGAGGCAGATCGATGCCTACCTTGATCACCCCGCCATGATGGGGGTCAAGCTCTGGATATCATGTCCTGCGAACGACCCCGTCGTACATCCCATCGCCGAGGCCGCGTCTCGGGCCGGCCTGGTGATGCTCGTGCACTCGTGGCGCAGGGGAACGAGGCTCTCCAAGGGCTACCAGACCCTACCGCGGCAAGTCGCGGAACTCGCCCTCAGCTTTCCCGAAGCTCCCTTCATCATGGCCCACATGGGCGGGGACTGGGAGAGCGGGATTCTGGAGGTGGCGAACGCCAAGAACCTCCTTGTTGATACCAGCGGCAGCATCAACGAGGCCGGCATGGTTGAGAAGGCCGTCGAGATCCTAGGCGCGGATCGGGTGGTCTATGGTTCGGACGCCCCGGGCGCCGGCTACCTGCCCAATCTGGGCAAGATCCTCTCAGCCGAAGTGCGCGATGCCGACAAGCTCAAGATACTCGCGGGGAACATCGACGGCCTGCTGGTACGGGGAAAGCGCCGGAGCCGGCACAAGGAAACGTTGTCACGCCTGAAGCATGGGAAGGCTTTGCATGGAGATACGAGAAAGGGTTCACTCAGTGCTTGAAGGGGAGATGCCGGACAGGCTCCCCCTTCTGATATACTCGGGTCACCTGCCCAGGGGAGCTTTCGAGCGCAGGATGAGGAATATGGGGCTGGGCCTGGACGTCCGGTGCACCGTCTATAGATCCCACACACCCAACGTCAGGAACGAGACCAGGACCGTCGGAGACTACACGGACACGGAGACCATCACTCCGGTGGGGAGGCTGAACTCACGGCGGCGTATCAACCTGAAGTTCCAGCTCACGGGCGGAAGCTGGGTCGTCAAGCATCCCGTGGCCAGCCCCGAGGATATGGAGGTAATGGAGTTCGTCATCCAGGACACGATCTACGAGCCCCAGTACGATGACTACCGGCAGCTTGAAGGCGAGCTGGAGGGCGACGGTGTGGTGACGGTCGGGGCGCCGTACACCCCGCTGATGCAGGTGATAGTTGGCTACATGGGATACAGGAACTTCGCATTTGCCTACAGGCGGGACCGGAAGTCTGTTGAGAGCATCCTAGACGTCCTTGACAAGAAGTACCTGGAGCTGTACAGGATAATCGCGGAATCGCCCGCCGAGATAGTTAGGATAGGTGACAACATTGACGAGCTCATGGTGCCGGCACACCTTTTCGAGAGGCATTGCCTTCCCTACTACGACAAGTACGCTAGGATCCTGAAGAGGGCCGGCAAGAAGGCCATCTCCCACATGGACGGAAGGTTGAGGTCCCTCAAGGATCTGATCGGGGCAACCGAGCTCGACGCCATCGAGGCCTTCACGCCCCCGCCCATGGGCAACCTTCCCATAGCCGAGGCCAGGGAGGCTTGGAGGGGCAAGGCCCTATGGCTTAACTTCCCCGAGACGGTCCTGCTGCAGCCAGCCGAGGATATCCGCAAGTACACCCTGGAACTGATGAGGGAGATGGGCAACGGCGCGGGCTACATCATCGCCATAACGGAGGACATCCACCCCGACCACTACAGAAAGGCCATGGAGACCCTAACCGGAATCATCCACGAACATGGCAATCTGCCACTACATCTACCGCCCTCGTAGGCCCCCCTGCCACTGTGTTGACCCCGGCGGACAAACCCTGACTCCATTGAGAGCCACACGCCAATATGGACGCAGCTGACTTTACTGCATTCGCTTTTCCCACTCACAGACTTTCTCCGGCGAACATAGTACAAGATTCATCCTTTGCATTAGGATGGAGAGAGCCGTGATCGTCAAGGGCCATGTACTGCTGAGAGGTGACATTGGTTCAGAGGAATGTGTGGCGCTGGTGGACACCGGCGCAAGCATGACGGTCATCGATCGAGGCATGGCCGAGAGGCTCGGCGCCACGTGCGTGCGGAGGAAGCGGTCCCTCGTCAGCGCCACCGGGCACAGACTCGAGGGGGAGGTTGCCATCCTCAGGGAGTTGATGATCGAAGGGGAGACCCTTGACTACGAGAAGGTCCTTGTGGTGGAATTGGGCGACGAGGTGAAAACGGCCCTAAGAAAGCTCGATTTGTGTGACTCCCTCATTCTGGGAGTCACAACCGCGGAGCTTGCGAACTCCATCCCCGACACCTCCACGGGCAGGCTGAGAAAGGTTGAGGCATTCCTCTTCCAAGAGGTCAAACCGGCCTCCGCATACAACCCTATGCTGTTCATGGCCAGGCCGGACGATCTGCCCTTTCCGAGGCTGGCCTACCCGCTCTGTATCAGCTTGGTCAGCCTGACCTCCTTGTAGAGACGCCTTCTGACCATTACCAGCCACAGCACGGACCCGCACAGGATGAAGGTACCCGTGACTGCGCACCACTCGACCACGAACATCCAGAAGGTGGCGGCGTCCCTTGCCTTGATCGCTTCCTCGATGGCCTTGTCACACAGTTCCAGGACGCCGGCATAGGCTTCGAGGGCTTCCTCCATGCTACACTCCACATAGAGATCGGCCGCCTTCTTCTTCTCCTGCTGGATCTCTCCTGCCAGTTTGGTCAAGCCAACGCTGTTGCCGCCCATCTTCTCGACGAAGTCGACCATGTTGTAGAACGTGGTCAGAGCGAATTCCGCATCCCTTATCCGCCGCCTCACAACGTATACGGCGTCCAGATCATCAGGCAACTTCCGCCCCGCGAGGAACAGCATCATATTGATCGCGTAGTCGCCGTAGTACTTCCAGCGCATGAAGACGGTACCGCCGTCGGGCGTCCAGTCGGCCGACTGTCCCAAGGTCCGTCCTTTGCCGATATCCCACCACATGAGAAACGGCCCTTGGCCAAATGCGCCCTGCTCGAGCACGGCGAGGAGTCTGGCGGACTCCCTCGGCTGAATGTTGCAGCACTTGTAGAAGAACCCATAGCTCTCGAGCCTATTGAAGGGCAGGCTCTTGATGAACTCGTCTTCCCAATCCAGTATCTTGATCCTGCCGCTAGGTCGACTGGCCGGGGAAGCGATCATGTCGCATGGGAGGACATCCGCGACGTTCGTGGGCTCCCATGACGGGTAGGCTCCGTCGCCTCCCGCGAAGCTCTCTGCACCCCCGATCATGACTAGGCCTAAGCCCTCCTCCACAACGCCCTGGCTCATCCACAGGAAATGTTCGCTGCGGAATACTGCCATGTCCGCATCGCTGAGCACGATGACGTCGTTCTCAAGGAACTTCGAGTAGGTCCTGGGCATGTAAACCCTCATACTCTTCTTGATGATGTCGGGTCCCTGGTGGACGGTACACGCGTAGACGGCGGAGCAGTCGAGGAGAGGGTCCGCTGTTAGCATGGGGAACGGATTCGGAACCCCTACAGCATCACCTGCGTACAGCACCCTGATCCTGCCCGTGATGGGATCCGCCCTTATCTCGCGGGCCTCGGCCGCCGAAGAGGCAAGCAGGATCGCCAGCAGGAATACGGGAGGAACTCTCATAGGGGTTTCGCTCCCTCGTCCTTCACCTATAACTATTGCCCTGAATTCCCTTTGCTCTTCCTGGGACTGGGTTGGAGATGGTTGTCCAAAGCCGAAGGAGTAGTTCGCCGCATGCGCTCGTTCATCTACGTCTCGTTCCCAACACGGATCGCAGACTGAAACTCGGGCAGGCCCCTGATTCCGATCCTCAGCCGAAAGAGGCCGCCTGCTCCCGGCCCCTCGGTCTCTTTCTTGTCGCCCCCAGCGGTCGTGACGTAGATATCCCCATAGTCCTGACCGCCGAAGGTCACGCTAGACACCTTTCGCGCGGGGAACTCGATGCGCATATCCTCCGCGCCATCCGGGCTGAATCGCAAGAGGCAACCCCCATCCCAGATGGCGGACCAGACATAGCCCTCCGAATCCACAGTCATGCCGTCGGGCGTGCCCCTTCCTTCGGGGAGCCTGACGAACGGGCGCGGGTTCGAGATGGAGCCCGTTCTCCGGTCGTAGTCGTAGATGCGGATCTCCCGCTTGGCGGAGTCGGTGTGGTACATCTGCCTCCGGTCCAGGGTGAACCCCATGCCATTCGAGCACCCGACCTCTTCCAGGATCTTGCTCAAGCTCCCGTCGGGGTTAAGCCTGTAGAGGCTGCCTGGGTGATCCTTGCTGGACATTGTGCCGCAGAAGACGCGGCCCAGGGGATCCGCGATCACGTCGTTGAAGCGAGAGCCCCTTTCGGCCACGATCTCCTCAACGACCGTGGTGATCGTGCCATCCCGCCACATGCCAACCGTCCCCTTGTCCATGAATAGGAGAAGCGATCCGTCGGACTGGATTGTGAAGCCGCCCACAACCCGCCCCTTGTAGAACTGTTCATGCTGTGCGGATCTGGGCGTGTAGCGGAACATGCGGCCGGTTGGGATGTCGACCCAGTAGACGCGCTTCTCAATTGGGTGCCAGAGCGGCCCCTCCCCCGTGACGCACGCATAGTCGGCCACCAACTGCGGTTTCACCTTGGGCATTCGGTCTCACCTTGCGCGCAGACTCAGCGACTGTGAGTCGTTGGCAGTCGGGTTCTTAACCATCACGGTCGCTTGGCTGGCCTGCCCGCGCTTGCGGTATGCTGGGCGCCTTCGGCGAGCTAGGCAGAGCCTGATGGAACTGGCCTTTGGAAAGCCTTTTCTGTGGTCTCCGCGCCAACATGAGCTTCGCCTTTCGTAGAGGAACACAGAGATGGAAGAGCCCAGCACCCAGCATCGGATCATCGATTCGAACTGTTATCTGGGCGCTTGGCCCATGCGCAGGCTGAGAGTCAACACAGCGTCGGATCTGGTGGAGCTTGCACGCGAGAACGGCGTGGACCGATGCCTTGTATCGCCCTTGGATGCGATCTTCCACGAGGACTACCCGGAGGCAAACAGGCGGTTGGTCGACGAGCTGCAAAAGTTCAAGGGTAGGCTTCTGGCAGTGCCCATCGAGAATCCTCAGTCACCCCTCTGCAGCAAGGCAGTCCTGGGAGCTGCGAGGATAGTTCCCTCCTACCACGGGTACACGCCTCTAGGCAAGAGATGCCGGCGTTTCCTGAGAGAGCGCGAGGCAGAAGGGACCACGGTTTTCGTTTCACTGAGGATGAGGGATGAGAGGCTGAACCAGCCCATGTTCAAGCTTCGGCCCACCAACGTCAAGGACCTGGTCTCAAGCCTTGACGGAGTGCCTGACCTCAACGTTGTGGTGAACAACGCCAGGGCCGGCGAGGTCGAAGAACTCCTGTCAAAGGGCACGGAGCATATTCGAGCTGGGTGCGAATGGTCCTTCCCCGTCGGCTTCATCGAGAAGATGGTTGACGCACACGGCGACAGGAAGCTTGTGTACGGCAGCAATGCGCCGCTCCACTACTACCAAAGCTCCCTGCTTCAGGTTCTCATGGCGGACATATCGGAGAAGTCCAAGGGGAGGATCCTGGGACGCAATATGAAGGATGCTCTCCGATGCCTCTAGGCCTTCGGCCCCTTGCTCCCCAGCAAGGACTCACTGAACCTCCCCGCCGACTCGGCGATCTGCCCGAGCGTCGCCTGGTTGAGGGGTCCACCGTGCTCGATTGTGGCTATGCCGGCAAAACGAATGGCATGCAGACCTCTGGCCAGCTCGCACAGATCCAGGATGCCAGTCCCGAGCGGAGCATGGGCATCGATGAAGCCGTCGTTGTCGTGGAGGTGGAGCTCCGGGACCTTCATCGGGATCTGCCCCAGATACTCGTCCATGGGCATGCCATCCAGAAGGCCTCGGGATCTTGCCAGAAGGAGGTGCCCCACGTCCAACAACATCTGCAGGCCTGGAAGGGCGCTAGCCATCTCGTCCAGATCCTCAAGTCGGACGTTCCACAGCCAGTTCTCGATGGCCACCGAAATGCCCAACGGCCGGAGGATGTCCATAGCATATGAGATCTTCTGAAGGGTACCCTCCAGATCGTGGACCCTGCCCTGCGGCGCGGGCCTGGTGCCGGCATCGAAGCTCACAACATCCACGCGACCGGTTGCCTCATGCCATTTCGCAATATCCGAAACCTCGTCCTGGAGCTGGGAAAGCCTGGCAAGGTCCTCGGTCCCGCCCACCTTCGTGTGACAGGTCGTTCGCATGTCAAAGAGTCCGACCAGCCTCTGCACCTCACCATCCTCCTCACCTCGCTCCATCTTCAGAGGCGTGGGGCAGAAACTGATGGCCCGAAATCCAAGGCCCCCGATCGCCATCACCCTTTCGCTCAGGGTCTGGGCCTGGAGGTTCCAACAGGCATGCCCCATCCTCACCTCCCTGCCCTCCGGCATCCTGATTGTGGGCACGGCTTGCCGTCGCTTGGCCTCCAGGCGATCACCCGTTTGCGCTTGCTCACTCTTGCCGCGTCAGAGCGGCTTCCTATCCTTGCTCGGGACAAACCATCTGGAGCTTCGCCGGAGCGGTTCGCTCAGCTTCCTTTCGTGTCGCGGTGGGAAAGCCGCAGCACCGACCACTCCCACAAGCAACACCAACGCAAGGGCCATTTCTAGATTCCGATCCAGCATCAGAGAGTAGACGAAGAGTATCACGACGAATGGGACCGCCATGAACAGGACGACCCTACCCCTTCCGGCCGTCCTTACCGCCAGGAACAAGCTTGCCATCGCAAGTATCACCAATGCCCAGAAGACATAAACCGCCCAACTGTACCCTAGGACCGAAGACAGCAGGATGAGGATTAGACAGCCGATGAGATCGAGCATGGCCACGAGCCGTCCCACCCCAATCTTGAGTGCTCCGACACTCATATGCCCGAGGATGAGGCCCAAAACGACTCCCAGCACAACGCCCGCGATGAGCCAGAAGAGCGAGCTGCCAACCAGCCTGTCGGCCAGCGGCGCCTCGATCTCCGAAGCCGAAAGATCCGCGTCCAGGTCCTCCAGCTCCCCCGAGAACTTCACCGCCGAGAGCCACGCGTCGCCCGAGAAGAGCTTCGCTATCCTGGGATGGATCGCCTCGAGATCCGTTCCCTGTACCTTGAATTGAACGGCGCCGCCCATGGGGCCCGCGAACTTGGCAAGGTCGAGCGCCTGAGGGATATCCTCCTCGTACACCGGGCCATTGCCTATCGCAAAGATGGCGATCTGGGCGCTGCCCGAGGCCAGCGTCGAGATCCGCAAGGGGAAGTACAGCCTGCTCGACTTGAACCTGTACAGAATCGGCTCAATGCTCCTCGGCTCCGACGAGACCTCGACAAGGTCGAGTACGAAGAATGGAATGTCATCGTCAATATAGGAGTCGACCAAGCTGGCGAGCTTCTGGGATGAGACCTTCCTTCCCATTCCTCGCTCCTCTAGGAAATCGTTCGCCCAATCCTCAAACTGCCGGGAGTCATCAACCCTGACGACCGTGATGTCATGGGATCCGATCTTCTCGTGAAAGATGACCTCCACCCCTGTTGCCTTGTCCTCGCCCCTGAACTGGACCAATGGCTTGTGATCGCCCATTAGCTTGTTGATGGTCTGGAACGGAGATAGGTCGGTCTTCTCGATCACATCGGGCTCCGAAGGTAGCGGCAGGACCTCCAGGACCATCGTTGCAGCGTCGGCATACACATCGGTGGAAAGTATCAGGACCTCCTCCATGCCGTTCCACGCAACGATCGCCTTCTGGCCCGGGCCAAACACCGAGACATCGGCAAGCGGCAGCATTCCCCTGTCTGCGAGAGAACTCTGCAGGGCCAAGCTTGCGACAAGCAGCGCGGCTGGAACCGCGGCTAGCACACGTGTGCTGGACATGGGGGCACCCCTTTGGCATGAGCGATGCGTTCTGATAAATCCTCTCCTTGGGCACCGCCGCATCGTGCGCCGACCGACTTCTGCCGTTCCCAACGATCGGCAAGATCGTGAAACGTCAAGACCTGGGATTCCCGCAGACAACGGATCTCTCAGTCCACCGCGCCGGGTGGGATCGGATCATGAGTAAACGGCTGACGCTCATCCCAGCGTCAGGGTGATCTCATCGTCGGGTGACAGCCCTCTGGACAGGTCGCCGCCTTTGACCGTCACGACCATATCTCCATTGCCATGCACCGATCGCAGGACGACTAGCCTCCTGACGCGATCAACCCTCGCCACCTTGCATCGGATCTCCTGAAAGGAGCTGGATCCGGTTACCGACCTTCCTGCCTCGGCCCGCCGATACATGGCAAGAAGCTGCCGACCCTCATCGCTGAGCACCGACCTTCCTCCCTGCCTGCCGCCCCGCGTTGAGATGACGATCGGGGAGCCGGCCACCCTGCTGATTTTGGAGACGATGCCCCACGCATGCCTGTAGGACAGGCCGAGCCCTGACGCCGCCCGCCTGATGGACCTAGTCCTTTCGATCTCCTCCAGTAGCTCAGCCCTCCCCTTTCCGATCAGCGCCTTTCCGTCCTTCTCGATCCAGACTTTGGACCTTGCCGTTGCCGTGCCTATCGACCCCTTATCATCTCGTACCTGCGGATGATCTGCTCGATCATCGTCCCGTCATCCAGACGTACGGCGAGGTCCTTGAGGACCGCGGGCGAATAGGACCACGCCTCTTTCTCGTTGAAGGACACGCACCTCAGGTACTCGACCTTCAAGGTTGGGTAACAAGACTCTAGGAGATAGCAGTAGACCGCCACCTGGGGCATGGAGTAGAGGAACCTGCCCTCGGGCTTGTAGTCGATAACCTCGATGCAATCCGGGCAGACCCTCACCAGATCGATGTGGCCCGTGAGCCTGAGAAAGCCCGACCAGACGGGGACCTCCATGGCCACCATCCCGGGGTCATTCTTGAGAAGGTAGTCCTGCACCTGGAAATGTCTGTCGCGGACCTTCCTCATGGAGGCGATCGAACCACATATGCACTGGTACTCGTCCTCGACGGCCCGTGTGTCGAGAAGCCCCTCACCTTCAAGGTGGGACACGAACCAGGCGTCCGATGGCCGTGACGGCAGCCTGAGCTGCGAGGCGCGGTCGTAGTGTTCGTCGTCGAACACGTTGAGCGGGATCCGGCCCTGCGCGACCAGGGAGAGGGCATGCCAAAGATCCTTGCTGTGCTTCTGGTCGAACACCCTGTGGTGCTGGAGGTTCCACTGAAAGAGGTACCTCACGCCGGTGTGCCGTAGGCTCTTGCGAACGATGACCCGGTATTCTTCCTCGGACAAGGACTACTGCTCCGTCATGATGTACCGGGTCTGCTCGATACCCCTGATCCCACGGATCCTTGAGGTCAGGACCCTGACCTCGTCACTCTTGCCCTTCGCTAGGAGAACGGTGATGTTCCTGCTGTCGCCGATCCTGAACGAAGTCTCGGCCTCGATCAGCCTGGAGAACTGGGACCTTGTCCTGTCTATCCGGGCCCTCTCGCTTTCGCCCTCCCTGTAGAGGAACATGAAGGCGTTGAAGACGTCCTCCTTGACCTTGCCGTACATCCTCTGCTCGGATATGTGGCTCCTGATTGCGTCCCTGATCGCCTCGCTTCTGGAGGAGTACCCCACGATTCCCATCATGAGGTCAAGCTCCTTCATCAAAGCATCCGGGATGTTGAGACTGACGATCGGCATCTGCTTCCCCGCTGTCGGCTCCTCCGCGGAGCACCTTAAATCTTGCGTAGATATGTTGAACGTTTCGCATAATGAGAAACACGAAGATCACAAGTTCGATGCTCTCGGTTGATCAAGGCCCTGTCGTAGGGGACCATCTAGCCCGTAGTCCACATTCATGGCACAATGCCTCTAACCAAGATCCCGTCTTTCTGGATGGGACCAGCCTTCAGTACGCTTGGTGCAACGGAATCTTGCTGAAGAGGATTCGCGGCTCCCGCGACGGCCTGCCCGGCAGGGATTTCAGTGCTTGATCCCACCCAAGCTCCTGGATGGAACGCTCCTGTCCCAGCTGTCCCCATATTCTCTCAGCCGAGGTAGGAAGGAAGGGGGACAGAACAACGGCCAGAACGCCAAGCAGCCTCAACAAGGACCAGATGATGGCCGGCGCTCGCCGTGAGTCCCTCCATGGCTGGGCCTCGTTGAGATACCTGTTCGCCTCGCGCGCGAGGTTGACCACATGTGCCAAAGCCTTCCTTGTCTGGAACGACTCAAGATCCTTCTCGACCTGCGTCGAGACACCCAGGGCCAGCCCAATGAGGTTCAATTGATCCGAGTCCAGCTCAAGGTCGTCGGGCGCAATGTTGCCTTTCAAGACTTTCTCGGCGAGCACTAGGACTCGATTCACCAAGTTGCCGACGTTGTCCGCAAGGTCTGTGTTCACCCTGTTGACCAGATCCTCCCACGAGAAGTTGCTGTCTCTGTTCTCCGGCGCTATCGCTGCGGCATAGTACCTGATGGCCTCGGGGTCGACGACATCCAGTAGATGATGCAGCCAGATGACGTGGCCCCTGCTTGTCGACATCTTCTCGCCCGACAGATTGACGAACTCGTTCACGACTATCTGGGATGGCAGAGCATATCCACCGTGGCCCAGGAGAAGGGCTGGGAACAGGATGGTGTGGAAGAACAGGTTGTCCTTCCCGAGGAAGCAGACGATCTTAGTCTGCGGATCGAGCCACCAGTCCTGCCATTCCCTCGTGGCCACGGACGAACCCCAGTCCTTGACCGCCGAGATGTAGCCCAAGAGGTTCTCGGCCCAGTTGTAGATGACCTGGCCCGGTCCAAGGAACGGGGCCCTGGGCCCCCAATCGTAGTCCCTGGTGATGTCCTTGTCCTTCAGCCCCTCCCGCTCCAACCAGGAAATGGTTTTGTTGTACGTGCGCCTTCTCCATCCTCGGCCCTGAGTCCTGACGTACTCCTCCACCCGGGGACGAAGCTCGGATAATCTGAAGAAGAAGTGCTGGACCGTCCTGTAGATTGGCTTGGACCCGCAGAGCGTGCACCTCGGGTCCACAAGCTCCGAAGCATCCAACCATTCAGCGCAGGCCTCGCAGGATTCCCCGTGCTGGTCCTCGGCCCCACATTGGGGGCACCTGCCCGTGATGAAGCGGTCGGGCAGGTATTCGCCGCATTTCTCGCAGAAGGGTTGCCGGACTTGATCTGAACCGATCAGGCCTTTCTCGTCCAGTTTGCTGTAGAACTCCCAAACGGTCTGGTGGTGGATCGGCCTCGACGTTCTGGAGAAGATGTCGAAGGATATCCCAAGCCTTTTGAAGACTTCCTCTTGGAGTGGGTGGTGCGCGTCGCTGAGTTCCCTCGGCGATATCGACTGCCGCCTTGCCTGCAGTATCGTGGTGGCCGCGTTCTCGTCTGTCCCACATACGAAGAGAACCTGTCTGCCCTTGAGCCTACAGTACCTCGCATACACATCGGCCGGGAGATAGACTCCAGCAAGGTGTCCGAAGTGACGAGGCTGGTAAACGTAGGGAAGGGCTGCGGTCACAAGGACCCTAGAAGCAGAGCTATCGGAGGGCCATTTGGCCACTCCTCCCAATGTCAACCGTGGCCATTGCCAAGCCTCCGCCACAAGAGGCCCAGAGAGGCATAAATCTCTTTTCGAGGCATTGCCAGCGACTCTCGCGAAGGGAGAAGAGGAGCAATCCTGTCATGAGGCATCGGACAGCGCAGCCGCAAGACTTATTACGATGGGCCATACTTGGCCGAAGGGCGGAACTTGCGCGGTCATGTCATTCTTGTGGTAGTCCTAAGCGCCTGCATGTGCGTGGGACTGGGCGCTTCGCCGACCAAGGTCGATCCTCAGACGGGTAGGATAAGGACCCTGTTCATCGGAGACCCGCTCCTCGAACCAGGCTTCCCGACAACGGCATTTCTGGAAGATCCCAAGATTCAGCTGACGAGGATCGAGGCGGAGATCTTCTCCAGAGATCCGGCGCTGTACCGCGCGGTCATGCAGAGGTTCATGCGGATCTATCTGCCCAGAAGCGAATCGAATCTCCTTGAGAACTACGACGCCCTGATAATCACCGCCATCTTCTCAGACGACCTCAAAGCCGAGTTT
>Ga0172364_10001118_pt1 | contig 20368 bp, 13 predicted proteins | sample LakKivSesite10cm_FD_114545 | JGI IMG/M metagenome (GOLD analysis project Ga0172364, IMG submission 114545) | Sediment microbial communities from Lake Kivu, Rwanda - Sediment site 10cm | ecosystem: Environmental > Aquatic > Freshwater > Lake > Sediment | place: Rwanda: Western Province, Lake... | reverse complement strand
CAGGCCCACCGCAGGTGCAGCCGCCTGCGTACCGACAAACACCGGACACGATCTCGCACGTTGAAAAGCCGCAGTTGGCCGGTCTTTCGAGCGGCTGCTTCGCCACCTGTCCGTCGCAGTTGTGGTCGTAGCGCGCGCAAGCGTCGGCGGTTGTGAAGTACTCGGTCTGGGCTGGGTGGGCGTTGGCGTCACCGTCGCAGCAGTCGCCAGACTGGTTGGCGTAACCGCTAGGCGCGCTCGTGCCGCAGCGCTTGATGGACACGCTCGTTCCGTAGTGGTCGCCATCGCCGTCGAAGTAGAACGTGCTGCACACGCCGGAATAGCACTCGGCACCGCTTGTGCAGGGCTGACCGTTCACGAGGTAGCAGGTGCCACCCGAGCACATCGATCCGGCCGCGCAGGCGCGACCGCAGCTTCCGCAATTCGCGTCGGAGGAGAGAGACACGCAGACACCGCTGCAGTTCGTCAGGCCGGCGGCACAGCAAAGCCCGCTGGAGCAGTTCCCGCTCGCGCACTGGCTGCCGCTTTCACACGAACCTCCATTCCCGATCTTGGGGACGCACGCCCCTCCGGAGCAATACGTGCCCGTGCCGCAGGCGCTTGTCGTGCTAGCGGTGCACGCTCCGGCCCCGTTGCACACGGAGGCCGTCGTGACCTGCGTATCGCTGCTGCATGTCGCGGGGGTGCATACGGTTCCGCTCCCGGGATAGGTGCATTGGTTGGCCAGGCTGCCCCCGCACTGGCCGGCGCAGGTCGGCTGCGTGGCCGTGCACGCGGGCCGCGAGCCACGCGGGTTGCCGGATATCGTGGTGCAGGTGCCAACCTTGTTGCGCTCAGCACAAGCCTGGCACTGACCCGCGCACGAGGTATCGCAGCACACGCCGTCGACGCAGAAGTTGCTGGCGCATTGGCCGGCGCCCGTGCAGGGCTGCCCAGCCACGAGATAGCACGACCCGCCCACGCAGGTCGAACCCGCTGCGCAAGAATGCCCGCAGGTTCCGCAGTTCGCGTTGGTCGACAGAGACGAACAGGAGCCGCCGCAGTTGGTGAGACCCGGGGCGCAGCACATCCCGTTGGAGCAATTGCCGCTCGTGCACTGGTTGTTGCCTTGGCAGGTACTGCCGTTACCACCCGGGGAGACACACGCTCCCGCGTTGCAGAACTCCCCTGGGTCGCACGTCACGACCGTGCTCGCGGTGCACGCCCCTGCCCCGTTGCACACCGAGGCCGTCTTCGCCTGGAGCTGGCTGCTACACGTGGCCGCGGTGCACACCGTTTCGGCCCCGGGGTAGGTGCACCTGTCAGCCTGAACTCCTCCGCACTGGCCGGCGCAGGGCGGCTGCGTGCCCGAGCATGGAGACCGAGTCGTGCCGCGCGGGTTCCCGGTTACGGTGGTGCAAGTGCCAAGGCTCGCGGACTCGGCGCAGCTCTCGCACTGCCCAGTGCATGCGCTGTCGCAACACACGCCATCCGCGCAGAACGTGCTCGCGCATTCGTCGCGGCTCTGGCATTGCGCGCCGCGCGCCTTAAGCGGCACGTCAGCCGCAGCAACGTCCACGGTCAGGTCGGCGTCGAGCGCGCCGGCATCGGGCATGTCGGCGGCAGGCGGATCTCCCGTCGAGGTGTCGGCCAAGTCAGGCCATGACGGTGGCCTATCCGGAGCCACATCGCTGCAATCGGCGCCGTCGATCAGTCCGTCAGAAACCTGGTCCGTTCCCGCGTCCCCATCGCTGCCCCCATCCAAGGCAGGACGGCTGTCCATGCCCTCCCCTCCATCCTGCCTACCCATCGCTCCGTTTGTCGCGGGGGATCCATCGACAAGCATGCCTGTCTCTTCAGAAGCACTGGCATCCAGCGATGTCGGAACGCACCTCCCATCGCTGGCGTTCGCCGGGATCAGGCACTCATACCCGCTCGGGCAGTGACTGCGATCCGTGCAGACAACCTGGGAGACATCCAGCTTGTCAAAGCAGCCGGCCAAAGCTGCGAGGGCAAGTATGGCGAACCCGGCAGCCGGGAAAAAACCTCGACGAGCGGCCCACCTCATCAGAACGCCCCCCTTACGGATGCCATCGCGGCCCTTGGCCCCAAAACCGGCGCTATCGTGACCGCCACCTGGCGTGAGGAGCGCAGGCCGAGGTAGTAGAGAACCGCTCCGGTTGCCACCGATGCGGCGCCCACGCCGTAGCATACCCAGCCCAAGGTTTCGTAGGTCTGGCGCTCGGATTCCTTGCTCGCGCTGTAGCCATCTCGCACCGTCTGAAAGTCGTGGATGATACTGTTCGCCTTGATGTTGAAAACGACACCTCCCACAAGTGCCGCGCCGCCCACCGCCCCTGTGATGATGCCGGCGGTGCGCAAGCCCGATCCTCGCTGGACCGTCGACGGCGGTGAGACCTGCACGGCATACGGAGGAGCGGCGTAGGGCGGTGCCACCGAAGCCTGCGCCGGTATCGGCGCGTACGCCTGCTGCCCCGGCGCGAACGGAGACGGCGCCTGCTGCGGCATGGGCGTATAGGGCTGCTGCCCAGGCGCGGGCCCGACGGCAACCGGTGCAGGCGCAGCCGGAGAAATCGCGGGCGCCTGTCCGCTTTCCGCAGCCAAGAGCGCCTGGCAGTCGTCGATGTGCCTCTGCGTCTCGGTCTTGTACTCTTGGCTCACCTTCTTCCCGACCCGCAAATACTCCTTGAAGCGGGTGATCGCCTCCCGGTAGCGGCCATTCTGTTCGAAGCAACGGCCTTGGTTGTAGATGTACGTCGGATTCCCGCTTTCGACGAAGAGCTGGGAGAGAATCGCCACGCCCTTCTTGTAGTCGCCGGCCAGACAAGCTGCTCTGGCCACCCGCTCCTTTGCCTCCCGGCTCGCCGCTGCCGCCGTACTCCCCGCGGCCAGCACAGTGAGAACCGAAGCCAGGAACAACCCTCTCTGTCTGAATCGAGACCGCGACGAGAACGCTTTGGAGCCCCTATGCTGCGTCATTGCCCCACTCTCGCTGTCCCTCCCCGGCCATGGCAAGCGAATTTTTCGCCCGCGCCCGCAGCGTCTGCACGCCACGCGCGATTCTCAATCTTGATCGCGGATGATGCGCAACGCGATGAAATCCGGGTTCAATGACTCTAAGCGCCAGGGGCCCACTGCCTTCGAGGTTGACGGTGCTTGGCGAACCTCCTGATCAGGCATCCTCGAAAACTGGGCATGACCGGGTTCGCAGTGGTAGAGGCTTCGGGTTGGAATCGAACCTTCAATGCACCCTTGGCTCGGCCCACGGGCGGGGCGATGGTTCGCGTGCGCCGCGTGCATGGGCGCGTCATGCGCCCCTGCTCTGGCTCCGGCCCAGACGGCAAACCAGCCTGCTTCTAGCCCTCTTCTGCGCTGTCGCGGCCCCGGAACCGCGCGCCTCGACCCGCGACGGCAAGGCCGCGGGCAAGTCTCGCATGGAACCGCCGGCCGGGTATGTGGCCCTGGCCTCTGCGCCCGCGCAGACCACGGTGCTCACCCTGCCCTTCGAGGGCGCGTGGGGCGTGGTGCAGGGCATGGACAGCAGCGGCACGCACACGGGCTACGCCGCTTATGCGCTCGACTTCGTGCCGGCCGAGCCGGGCGGCGCCTCGCTCGACGACAAGGCCTTCCGCAAGCGCAAGCGCCTCGCCGACCATCCCTGCTACGGCCGGCCGGTGCTCGCGCCCGCTCCGGGCCGCGTGCTGTGGGCGCGCGACGGGGCGCGCGAGCTTTTGCCCTTTCGCGAAAGCCGCAAGCACGAGGCCGGCAACTTCGTCATCCTCGAACATGCGAAAGACGAGTTCACCGAGTTCCGCCACTTGAAGCGCGGCTCGGTCGCGGTGAAGGTCGGGGATACGGTGCAAAGGGGCCAGCTCATCGGCCGCTGCGGCAACTCAGGCAATGCCGTGACCCCGCACCTGCACTTCGCCATGCTCGGCTCGGCGAATCCCATCGCCACCCGCCCGTTTCGTTTCTCAGGCTACGAGGTGATGACGGCGCCCAACCGGTGGCAGCCGGGGGACGGCGTACCCAAGCAAGGACAGATCGTCCGCCCCGCCCCGGCGGCCGGCGCATCGAAGCCGTGATGTCTCAGGCGTTCTCGCTTCCCGTCACCTGCGAAACCGGTTGACGCGGTCTCCGGGTGCCTGGTAAGGTCCGGCGGCATGAGCACTCGACGTGGTGTTTCCGTGGTGAGTCCGACGTTTTGCGCCCTTTCGATTGCGGCCGGCATCCTCGCCGCGTCTGCTTCCTCGCTGGCGAAGGAATCCGCCGGCTCCCGCAGCACACCTGCGGCCGCGGCTGCGCCGTCCCCCTCCTTGCCCGCAGCTTCGACACCGTCGTCCTCGCTGCCCGCGGCCCGTCCCCCGGCGGCAGGCGAGCCGGCTCCGGCGCCATACCCGCCGCCAGCCGGTGCCCCTGCCGCGGCCTATCCGCCACCTGCATACCCTTCCGGCCCAGGCGGCGCTCCTCCCACGCCCTACCCGCCCTACCCCGGGTATGCGCCCGGCGTGTATCCAGGCTACCCGCCCCCTGCCTACCCGACGTATCCGCCGGGATACCTTCCTGAAGGGACACAGGAGCCATCCCCACCGCCGGCACCCGCGCGCTTTCGGCCGCTGCGATTGCGCGCGGGATTCGGCATGGGTGGCTTCAGTCCCTCGGACGTGAACGCCTATCTCAAGTCCAAAGTCCCCAGCAACGCATACACCGTGCAGGGGACGTCGGACATGGTTCTCTTGATGTCGGCCGACGTTTCCTTCGCTTATTACTTCGGGCGCTACTTCGGCATTCGCCCGAACGCGACCTATCTCTTCTCGCCCAAGGTTATAGATGTGCAAGGCGGCTCGTCGACCCAGACCTTCTGGCTGCATTCGCTCGCGCCGGGGCTGGCGCTCGATCTCGCGTTCGACGAGGGCAAGCTGGCCCGCTTCTTCGTGAGCCCGGGGCTCGCCTACCACCTGGCCTGGTTCGAAGGCTACTCGGCCCAAGGTTTCGCCTTTTCCATCGCGGCCGGCGCCGAGCTTTCGTTCGGCCAGGCCCGCACCAAGGGAATCTCGCTGGCATTGGTAGTACGTTCCGCGAACTTCGACGTCAACTCCCGGCCCAGCTCGACCGGCAGCGTGGTCATCAACCGCCTGGACTTCACGAGCGTCCTCTTCTGCGTGGGCTTCCAGACCGGTATCTAGGCCCGCGCCGGGTGTCTGTGCTACGGTTCTGACGCCGGCGCGGCCCATGCCGCGCCGAGGAGAACGTCATGCCCGAAGCCGATAGCACAACCAAAGCCGAGAAGGAATTCCACGTAGGCGTGCCGCAAGAAAGCCACGCCTTCTTCCTCAAGGGCGCGAACGCGCACGACTGGGGCATGAGCAATCGCCTGGCGCGTATTTTCAATCCGGCCTCGGGCAAGACCGTGATGCTGGCCTTCGACCACGGCTACTTCCAGGGCCCGACCACGGGGCTCGAGCGCGTGGATTTGACCATCCTGCCGCTCGCGCCCTACGCGGATGCGCTCATGCTCACGCGCGGCATCCTGCGCAGCGTGATCCCGCCGGAATCGCCCAACGCCGTCGTGATGCGCGCGAGCGGCGGGCCCAGCATCTTGAAGGAGCTGTCGAACGAGCAGATCGCCGTGAGCATGGAGGACGCCGTGCGCATGAACGTGTCGGCGGTGGCGGTGCAGGTCTTCATCGGCGGCGAGTTCGAAACCCGGTCCGTGGCCAACCTGACCCGCCTGGTGGACGAGGGCAATCGCTACGGCATTCCGGTGCTGGCCGTGACGGCGGTGGGCAAGGAGCTGGTGCGCGACGCGAAGTACATGCGCCTGGCCTGCCGTATCTGCGCCGAGCTGGGCGCGGCCTTTGTGAAGACCTACTACGTGCCCGAGGGCTTCGACACCGTGACCGCGTCGTGCCCGGTGCCTATCGTGATCGCGGGCGGCAAGAAGCTGCCCGAGCTCGAAGCCCTGCGTATGGCGCATCATTCGATCTCCGAGGGCGCGGCCGGGGTGGACATGGGTCGCAACATCTTCCAGGCCGAAGCGCCGGTCGCCATGATCCGGGCGGTGCGCAAGGTGGTGCACGAGAAGGCGAGCCCCGAGCAGGCCTTCGAGTTCTATCAGGCGGCCAGAAGAGAGAAGCGCTAGCGACGATGCACAGCCGTTGGTCGGAAAGCGAGGCGCCGCGGCCCGGAGAAGCCTCCGACTGGAAGTCGCGTCTGGCCGAGCTCGTCTACGCCACGCGCCTGCTCGGCGCCGAGCCCGACCTGGCCATGCATGGCGGCGGCAACACCTCGTGCAAGTGCACCTTGACGAACCCGCTGGGCGAGACACGCGCCGCCCTCATGGTCAAGACCTCGGGCACCGATCTTGCGCACGTCGAGCCCTCGGATTTCGCGGCCCTCGACCGCGACTACCTGGTTCGCCTCGTCGACGTGCCCGCGCTCTCCGACGAGCTGGTGATGGCCGAGCTGGCCTGCCACACCCTGCGGCCATGCCCGCGACCCGCCTCGGTCGAAAGCCCGATGCATGCGGTTCTGCCCCACGCCTTCGTGTTTCACACCCACCCGAGCGCCGTTCTCGCGCTCGGCAATCGTGCGCGCGGCGCCGAGGCCGTCGCGGCAGCGCTGGGACATGAGATTGTCGCGCTCCCCTATGCGCCGGCCGGCCTCGAGCTGGCGCGCGCGGTGCGCGCGGCCGTGGCCGGCGCCGAAAGCGCGACCGCGCTGGTGCTCATGCAGCACGGGCTCGTGACCTGGGGGGCGACGGCGCGCGCGGCCTACGAGGCGACCATCGCCGTCGCCGCTCGCGCCGAGGCGCATCTGGCCAAAAGCCGCGTGCGCTTTCTCCCCTCGCTCGCCTCGGTTCCAACCGCGGAGCGCGAACGCAGGTACGTGGCCCTGGCACCGATCATCCGATCCATGCTCGGCCCGAGCGACCAAGACGCGCTCCGTGAGCGGGTCGTGCTCGACGCCGAGCTGGATGTAAAGCAGGTCGGCCTGCTCGACACCACGGTCGGCAAAGAGCTCGCCCTTTCCCCACCCCTCACCCCCGACTACCTCGTGCGTGGGCGCAAGACGCCGCTCTGGCTCGATTCGCCGAACCTCGACGACCGGGCGGCGTTTCGCGCCCAACTCGGCCAGGCCCTGGCCGACTACGAGGCCGAGTATCGCGCCTACGTCGCCCGCCATTCGACCGATGCGGAATTCGCCGCACGCCGTTTTCTGCCCCGCGCTCTCGTAATTCCGGGGCTCGGCCTTGCAGCCGTGGGAATGAACGCGGCCGACGCACGCATGGTCCGGGACATCATGGTGCAGGGCCTGCGCGTGAAGACGGCAATCTGGGAGAGCGGCGCGGAGTACCGCTCGCTTGGCGAGGACCACCTCTTCGCCATGGAGTTTCGCGTCTACCAGCAGGCCAAGGCCGCGTCGGGGCCCGCCGACATCCATGCACTCCATGGCAGCGTGGCCCTGGTGACGGGCGCGGCCGGCGCCATCGGAAGAGGGATCTGCGAGGCCCTGCTCGACCAAGGTTGCCACGTCGCCGCCACCGACCTTGCCGGACCCGCGCTCGACGACCTGGCGAAGAAGCTCGCGCTGCGCGCTGCGCGGCGGGCAGTCGCCGTGCCCATCGACGTGACGGACAAAGCCTCGGTGGCGGCCGGGTTCGCGCAGACCGTGCGCGCCTTCGGCGGTATCGACGCCGTGGTGGTCAATGCCGGCATCGCCCACGTCGCCCCCCTGGTCGAGCTCGAGCTTGGGGTTTTTCGCAAGCTTGAGGCCGTCAATGTCGAGGGCACGCTGCTCGTGCTCGCCGAGGCCGCGCGCCACTTCGCCGTGCAGCAGAGCGGCGGCGACGTGGTCCTGGTCTCGACCAAGAACGTCTTCGCCCCCGGCGCGGGCTTCGGCGCCTACAGCGCCACCAAGGCGGCCAGCCACCAGCTCGCCCGCATCGCCAGCTTGGAGCTGGCGCCGCTTTCGGTGCGCGTGAACATGGTCGCCCCGGACGCGGTCTTCTCCCACGGCGAGACGCGCTCGGGCCTGTGGGCCACGGTCGGTCCCGAGCGCATGAAGGCGCGCGGCCTCGACGAACACGGCCTCGAGGAATACTACCGCTCGCGCAATCTCCTCAAAGCCCGCGTCACTGCCGAGCACGTGGCCGCCGCGGTGCTCTTCTTCTTGACCCGGAAGACCCCCACCACCGGCGCCACCCTCCCCGTCGACGGGGGCCTCCCCGACGCGACCCCGCGGTGAAGCGCCGCCGGGAGCAACTCCTGCCGTCGTCACGGCCGAGACGAAACGCGGCAAGGCACAAGAGCCTTCTAACGGTTGCCACGCTGGCAACGTGACGTCGATCGTCTGCTGGCAGGCGACGGCCCAAGCGGAAACACGCCCGGCCCGCAAGTCGCCCATGGGGACAATCAGGTAGGTCGAAAGCCCATCGCTTCACGCTCCCGCACCGCTCCCGAGTCCGTCTCGACCGTTCGTCATCGGAATACGACCGCTCGTCACAAAGCATTTGTCCGCCCGCCATGGACCGACTACGAACATCGAGTGCCACGTCACCTCCAACGGTAGACAACTGAAAGGAAAGACCATGAACAAAGGAAACACGAAAAAGGGAAGGCTTCTCATTTCGGCTACGCTGGCCCTCATGGGCCTGCTCGCGATGCCCTCGATGGCCTCGGCCGCCTGGTTCGCGTGTCAGCCGGATCTGGTCACGGAGTCAAGCAATCGGATCAGCGTTCATTGCACCAATTCAATTTCGCTGAACGGGAACACCGTTACTTTTGTCGCCATTTCATCAACCGACACGGCAAAAGCCGCCCGTTTCCTGAGCCTTGCAACCTCCGCATTCCTGTCCGGAAAGAAACTCAACGTCAATATCCCCAGCAGCAGCAGCACCAACGTATCGGGGTGCGCTGCATCCGACTGCCGTACTCCGACTGATTTCGGATTGTCCAACTAACGAAGGCATCGACGATGAAACACTGCGTGATGGTTCTTCTCGCAGCCGTCAGCCTGTTGCCAACCGGGCTCGGCGGTTGTGACGGGGGTGACTTCGCAAACGAAAGCTCGACCGTCGAGGAGGAGGCGCGGGCCGTCAGGGGGGGCGGGGAGGCGTGGCTGGACTCCGCCGTGGGATTGACCACCCGCCAGTGCACAATCCCTCCGGGCGTCAGTCCGGCCATCTGCGGCGGCCTCCTCATCTCTCCTACTACGGTCCTGACAGCACAGCATTGTGTGCATCTCTCCAGCGTGGATGGATGCCCCAACGGCATCGACCCCACCCAATGGTCGACCTTCAGCGTTGCGGTCGGATGTCACAATACCCTGACCTGTCCCGCGCAGAATTGGAAACCGCTCGCTTCTCAACCGGAGTTCTTCTTTGAGGATGGCCACGACATCGCGGTGTTGCATCTCGCCGAGGCGGTGAGCGTGAAGCCGACACGTTTGGCCAGTCCGGCTCGTCTGGCGGAAATCAAGGTCGGGGACATGGTCACGTTGCACGGGTGGGGATATACATCCATCAACGGTCCGAAATCCGAGGTGCTCAAGTCGGTCTCGCGGCCGATTGCGCAGTTACCGTTGGTGCTTCGAAGCGGAGGCGTCGACTATCCCGTGGAAGAGGTCTTCCAGACTTCAACTACTGAGAATGCTGGCGCCGGCCCGGGTGACAGCGGAGGCCCGACCCTTGTGTTCCGTGATGGAGAGTGGTTCACGTTGGGAGTCATCCAATCCGGGACCAGCGCCACGAGCGGCAACGACCATGCTCTCGTGCCCTACTACTTCGATTGGATTCTGTCTCGGTCGCAGGATCTGCCCAGGCAATCCCTGCTCTCTTCCGCGCAAATCCACGCGGCGAATTCCGCGATGATGTTGGGCGCCTGAGCACTCCCTTCGGTACTCCCTTCTGTAGGTCCGGTGACGTATCTTCTCACCGCAGAGCACGCAGAGAGATTCATTCTGGAAGCGCGCTTGGCAGCCTGCAGAGGCCGTTGCCAAGGAGCTTGACGTTGAAGTTGATGCGTAGGCCAACGCGGCGGTCCGCAGCGATGATCTGTTCCGTCAACTCATTAAGTTCCAGCTCTGCGTCCTCTGCGGTCTCTGCGGTGAGTCGTCACCATATTTCGGGAAGGGAGCACCGAACGGGTTGACTCCCGTCGTGAAATCAATCATCTGCGTCGCGTCCCTTGGTTGCTCCTCGGTGAAATACCAACAGTATTCTCCCTCGTCGCGCCTCGGGCCGCTCGCAACTGTTTGATTTCACTCGGTCCGTCAAAGCGTTCGGTGCTCCAGGGATCCGCTCGAAGGTATCTGTTCTACTACCTTCGAGGATCCTCGCTCGGCGCGAAGAAGTCGCACGGTAGTAGAGCAGCGGACCGGGCCCCACGCTGACCGGTCATGCGGGACGCACCCCGGAATACTACCGCACGCGCAACCTGCTCAAGGCCGGCGTGACCGCCTTGCGCGTGGCCGCCGCGGGTTCGACAGGCCCTCGATGCGTCGCCTTGGACGGGCAGCTCGAACGCCCGGCCAAGGGCGCTGCCCCTTGAATCCATTGAGGTTTCAGCCGCGCAGGTGGCCCTGTTGCAGCGCCTCCGCAACGCGCTTGCAGCCCGTGCTCGCCAACCTGTCACGGTCGAGAACTACCACCACGCCGCGAGACGAAGTATGATGCCAGCCGCGACGGGTTCCCCCTTCCGTGCGCATCCTGATAACCTAACCACCTTCGCAGACGACTCGGCCATCCCCGAAGTACCACGCCGAGTTCCTGCGCACCCTTGTTTGCGGCCACATCAGACTGGGATGTCTCATGATTGAAGCAGAGGATTCGGAATCAAGCGGAAGACGGGCTCTGGGCCTCGAGGCGGAATTCGACATCGCCGAGGTTCTTCGCTCCCATAGCCTCTCGAGCCATTTCCAACCGATCATCTCCATCCGGGAGAGGAAGGTCATCGGGCTTGAGGCCTTGGCGCGCGCAACCAATCCGAAGAGCGGCAGGTCGATCGCACCTCGTCATCTCTTCGACGCAGCGGGCCGGCAGAAGCAAACGACGCAGCTTGACCGCCTGTGCCGCGAATCTGCTGTCGAGGGCTTCGCCACCGTGTCCGGGCTCGATGCCGACCTCATGTTGTTCGTGAACGTCGACGTCTCCATCCTGGGCCGGGCGTCGGTCGAATCGAACGCCCTCATCAAGCTGACTGAGGAGTACGGGATCCCGCCCGAACGGGTGGCCCTCGAAATCGTCGAATCGAGGATTCGCGACGCCTCCGCGCTTCAGCGCTTCATCGCCAACCACCGCAAGCGCGGCTTTCTCATCGCCCTCGACGACATGGGGGCCGGGCATTCGAACCTGGAACGAATCCCGAGCATCAAACCCGACATCATCAAGCTGGATCGCTCCCTCATCCACAACATCGACCGCGAATACCACAAGCAGGAGTTGTTCGACTTCTTCGTCAAGCTGGCGCAGAGGATCGGCGTGCTGGTGGTGGTGGAGGGCATCGAGACCGAAGCGGAGGCGCTCTCCTGCCTCGAGCGCGGTGCGGACTTGGTACAGGGCTTCTACTTCGCCCGCCCGCGGGCCCCCGACCGAACCTGCCTCCACAACGGGCTGGACTACGCCAGGCGGCTGCGCACGGTCTTGACTTCGCACCTGGTCGACAAGTTCACCCACAGAAAGCAGATGTACAAGCAGTACAAGGACATCGCCGGGCGCATCACCGCCGTGGTGGAAATGAGCGATCCGGCCGCCTACGAGGAGATCCTCGAAAGCGCCCTGGCCCGTTTCCCCTCGGCGGAGTGCGCCTATATCATCAGCGACTCGGGCCGGCAGATCACCCGCACCGTCTTCAACCCGAGGTGCCAACCCCGCAAGCGCACCGCCTTGTTCGGGCCCGCTCCCGCCGGGGGCAACCAGAGCGCCAAGGACTACTTCATGTACCTCGGCAAGAACCAGCATCACTACGTGACGAGTCCTTACGTCTCGGTGGCCAGCGGCAATGTTTGCGTCACCATCTCCAACCGCGTGACTCCATCCTCGGGCGCCCCCTACGTGGTGTGTGTGGACATCACCCTTTCGGAGGCGCCGCTTTCTTGACGGCGGTGTTCCCCCGCGCCAGCGAGGCAAGAATACCAAGGACGCCAAGACCCGAGAACACCCAGAAGACCACCTGCAGGCTGCGCAGGAACTGATGCTGCGTTGCCGGGCCAATCGGCTGCTCGCCTACGTGCTGCGCCAGCACCGTCATGACGACGCCCATGCTCATGTTCTGGCCGAGCAGGCGCATGGTGCCGAGGATCCCCGAACCCACGCCGAGCTGGCGCTTATCCAGCGTGCTCATGACGGCGTTGGTGTTGGGCGAGGAGAAGAAAGCGAAACCCAGGCCGAGCACGGCCAGGTCCGCCACCACCAGCGCGTTCGAGGTGTGCGGCCCCAGAAACGACAAGGCCAACACCCCCAGCGCGGTGGTGCCCATGCCGAAGGAAGCCAGCAGACGCGGCTCTGTCCGGTCCGAGAGCCGCCCGGCCAGGGGTGAAAACAGCGTCATCATCAGGGGCTGCGCGATCAGGATGAGGCCGGCGCGTTGGGGAGACAAACCCTGCACCGATTGCAGAAACAAGCTGAGCACGAAGGTCACCGCGAAGGTGGCGCTGTAGTGGATGAGCGCGGCCAGGTTGGATAGCGCAAACACGCGATGGGTGCGAAAGAGCGAGACATCGAGCACGGGGCTGCGGGTGCGCAGCTCCCACAGAATGAACGCGACCAGGGCCGCCGTGCCGGCCAGCACCAGCGCGACGCCGACGCCGCTCGCGAGGCGCGAGAATCCGAGCATCAGCAAGACCAGGGTGAGGCCGTAGCAGAGCGCGCCAACGGCGTCGAATGCTTCGCCGCGCGCCTCGTCCCATTCGCCGCGCAGCTTCCACAGCACCACCGCCACCAGGACCAGGCCGAGCACGAAGTTGACCACGAAGATGCTGCGCCAGCCGAAATGCTGGGTAAGAAAGCCGCCGGCAAAAGGCCCCAGCGCCAGACCCAGATACACCGCCGTCACGTTGTTGCCGAGCGCACGCCCACGCTCGCCGGGTGGAAACACCGAGGTTAGCATGGCCGTGCCGGTGGCGAAGAGCATGGCCCCGCCCAAGCCCTGCACGACGCGCACGACCAGCAGGAACGCCGGCGAGAAGGCGAACGCGGCGAGCAGCGAAGCAAGCGTGAACACGGCATTGCCGTAAAGGAGCACGCGTCTCCGGCCGTAGATGTCGGCGAGGCGCCCCATGGGTACCGTGCCGACCGCCGCTGCCAGCAAGAAGGAGCTGGCCACCCAGCCGAGAGCCCCCGCCCCCATGCGCAAATCGTGTCCCATGGCGGGTAAGCCCAGGTTGAGCGACCCTGCCATGAATGGGGTCAGAAACGCCCCCAGGTTGACCACAAAGGCGACCGCGCGCCGAAGCTCCACGAGGTTCAAAGAGGGTGGCGGTGCCGCTGGGGTGTTGTCCATCGGGTGGCGCTCGTTCGCCGGCTATTCTAGCAGCCCGGCGGTGCCGGCAACCGATTCGGCAAGAAGGACACCCTTGACAGGTTGCTTTGGCCCAACTAGGGTCCGCATCGTTCTGACAACTTCATAGCCATCGCGAGTCGGAGGCCAATCGCCTTCGAATGGGGAAGCCGGTGAGAATCCGGCGCGGTCCCGCCACTGTAAGGGAGAAGGAGGTTCTCGTGACGCCACTGGGGATAGCCCTGGGAAGGCGAGAACCGACGCAAACGTGACAACGTCAAACGCTCCCGAGCCAGGATATCCGCTCGCGATGGCCCAACTTCGATTGTCCTTCCGCGGAGGAGGCTGCTCGGCAAGCGACCCCTTCTCCCGTGCAGGCAGAAGGGGTTTTTCGTGCGGTCATCTCGGCCGGACGCGGGCGCGTGGCACGCTCGCCTCGGGCCTCCACATTCTCGGACGATGCTTTTCGCGCTGCTCGCCGGCGGGGCGCTGGGGCTCCCGCCTGGCGCGGTGCGTGCGCAGGAGAGCAACGGCAAGGTGTACGAGACGGTGGTGGTGGCCCCGCCGCTTGCGGCAGAGGCCCCGCGCGCGGATCGCGCGGCCTCGGCCTCGGTCATCACGCAAGACCGCACCCCGCGCGCAGCGGAGTCGGTGATGCAGCTTCTCTCGGAGCAGGCGGGCGCGAGCGTGACCCGCCTCGGAGGCATGGGCTCGACGGCCACGGTGTCTCTGCGCGGCTCGACCGCCAACCAGGTGCTGGTCTACGTCGACGGGGTTCCGTACAACACGGTCACGGGCGGCGGCGTGGATGTGGGCGCCATCCCTCTGGGCGACGTCGAACGGATCGAGATCTACCGCGGAATGAGTCCCATCGCCTTCGGCGCTTCGGCCATCGGCGGCGTGGTCTCCATCACCACCGCGCTGCCCAAGGACAACCGCATCGGTCTCGAGGTCGGAGGCGGCTCCTTCACCACCTACTATGGCAACGCGCGGGCCGCCTGGAATCGCGGCCGCTTCCACCTCTACGCCGGCCTTCACGCCTTCTCCTCAAGAGGTGATTTCGCCTTCGTCAACACCATGGCAACCACTGCCAACCCGGCCGACGACATCACCGTTCGCCGTCACAGCAACGACCTTTTCCAAATCGACGGCGTGGTTCGCGCAGCCGTGGATTTGGCGGGCGAGCGCCGGCTGACCGCGACGGCGAGCTGGTTTGCCCGCGATCAGGGGCTGCCCGGCTACGGCCTCATCGCCGAACCGCACGCCCGCCTCGGCACGCTGCGCGTGACGGGGAGCCTCGCCTACGAGTCGATGCACGATCACGGCGCCCTTGGGCAGGTGCGCGCCCTGGCCTACGCCACCTGCAATCGCACCCACTTCCGGGATCTGGACGGCCACATCGCCGCCGGTTCCACCGACGCCCGCGACCACACGGGCACGGCCGGCATCACGTTGGCCATGCAGCGGAGCCTATGGCCCTGGCTGCTTCTTTCGGGGATTCTTGACGGCCGCTATGACGGCTTTCGGCCGTCGGATGTGAGGGCCAGCGGTTGGCCGGCCTCGCGGCTCTTCGGCGCGGCGGGCTTGGAGAGCGACTTCTGGATCGAACCCGTCCGTTTCGACGTCATCGCCTCCCTGCGCGTCGAGGCGGCGCGCGAGAAGACCTCGGGCCGCGACAACTTCGATGCCCTGTTGCCGACTTCACCGCCGGCAAACCATGTCTTGCCCATCGCCCGCCTCTCCTTCATCAAGCAGCTTGCAGCCTGGCTTTCCGTGCGCGCCAACGGGGGCCGCTACGCACGCCTGCCCTCCACCATCGAGCTCTACGGCAACACCGGCTACCTCCTCGGCAATCCGACCCTGAGGCCCGAATCGGGGGTCAACGCCGACTTCGGACCGCTGGTGTCGCGGACCGGCGCGGCGAGCAGCCTGACCTGGTCCACCGCCGGGTTCGCAAGTTGGGTGAGCGACCTCATCCAGTACCAGATGGCGGGCGGCCGGGCCCGGGCCCGCAACATCGGCAGCGCGCGCATTTTGGGCGTCGAGAGCAGCGCCACCCTGGTCCTCGGGCGTCACCTGCGCCTGTTCGCCTCCTTCACCTTCACCGACGCGCGCGACACAACCACGGTGCCGGCATACCGCGACCGCCAGCTCGCCTTGCACCCCCGCTACCGCGCCTACGCTCGGCCGGAATGGCGCGCCGTCCAGCTCGGCAAGAGCGTGGCACTCGGCTTCTACGCCGACCTCGACGCCACGGCGGGCAACTACCTTGATCCTTCTAACTCGCAGCAGCTTCCATCCCGTTTGCTGGTCGGCGCCGGCGCCTACGCCGAACTGCCGGCCGGGCTCCGCTTGCAGGCGAGCGGCCGGAACCTCCTCGACGCCCGCGTGATCGATCTTGCCGGCTACCCACTGCCAGGACGGGAGTTCTATCTCACCCTCGTCTGGTCGCCGATCAACCACAAACCAAAGGAACCATGAACATGCACCGTCGCCCCACCACCCTCGCCCGTCTCGCATTGCCCCTTGCCCTGGTCGCCCCGGCTGCCTGCGGAGATGAAACCGGCCGGCCGTCTCCGGACGATGGCGCCGTGGCCGATGCCGCGACAACCATACCCACCATCGATGCCGGCGTCGCCGTGGTTGACGGTGGAAGTGCCTCGGCCATCGACATTTCGGTCGACACCGCCGCTGCCATGGACAGCGGCGGCGACAACCTGGCAGCCGCCCGCGGCATCGTCGTGGTGAGCAGCGACTACATCTCTTCGTCGATCTCCCTGCTCGACAGCAGCGGTGGGCTCGTCAAGGATGGCTGCTTCAAGTCCGAGGTTGGCGGCGGGGGTCCGTTTCCGAGCCTCTCCGGAGACGTCGTCCTGCCCACGCAAATGCCGCCTGATACGAGCCTTCTCGTCATCGACCGGACCAGCGCCGTCCTGACCTGGCTCGATCCCGTCTCCTGCGCGCCCTTGCGGCAGCTCGCCGTGAGCACAGGCTTCCGCTCGAATCCGCACGACGTGGTCTCCTTGTCGGCGGCCAAGGCCTACGTCACTCGCTCCGGGCGGAACAACGCCGCAACCCCTGCCCCGGACGACTTCGATGACGGCAATGACCTGCTCATCATCGACCCCTCGCAACCCGCGATCACCGGCCGCATCGACCTGGGGCCGTTTGCCCCCGAGACGACGGTCCTGCCATGCGCCGACCGCGCCCTTCTCGCCGACGGCAGGGTATTCGTATCCCTCAACGCCATCAGCGCCGACTTCAAGGCCTACGGTGCGGGTCGCGTCGTGGTGGTCGATCCCGGCACCGACCGGGTCACGGACGCCATCGATCTCCCCGGACTCAAGAACTGCGGCGCCATGACCTACCTCTCGGCAGCGAGGAAACTGCTGGTAGCCTGCGGCGGCGCCTACTCCGACGGCCCCAAGCAGATGGACAGCTCGGGCATCGCGATCATCGACCTCGCCGCGAGCCCGGCTGCCATGTCCGCCAGCATCGCCCCGGCCGTGGCCGGAGGTCGGTCGTTCTCGAACGGAACCATCGCCGCTCTGGACGAAGACCACATCCTGGCCGTAACCCCGGGCGAGTACTCGAACCTGCCCCCCGACCGGGTCTGGTCCCTGTCCCTCGCCGGCGCACCGGCCGCGAAGGCGTTCGAGTCGTCAGAGGCCTTCGCCGTCGGGGCCGTGCTGGCCGACACGGCGGGTGGCCGGATCGTGATCGGAGACGGGACCGGCATGAGCCTTTCCCACCTCCGCTTCTTCGACCACGCCCACGGTGTCTACGCGGCCGGCAAGACGGTCAACGCCAATCCCTCGCAGAAACTGCCCGCACGCGCCTTGGCCTGGTGCTCGCGTTGGTGATCCGGCAAGAACAAGAAACGCTCCATGAGCTGGGAAGCAGTTTCGTCTTGCTCGCCGCGAGCGAGATGGGCGACAAGACCCAGCTCGCGGCCATGGCCTTGGCCGCACGGTCACCTTGGCAACGACCTTGGGCATGACCGTCTCCGACGGCCTGGCCGTCTTCGTGGGAGGCTCGCCGCCAAGGTGCGCGACCGCCGGCTTCGCCGGCTTGCGGCCGGGCTCTTCTCTTTCCTCGGCCTGGTTTCGGCCTGGGCGGCGCGGTCGGCGGCGCAGACGGAGGACGGTTCAGAATCCCGCGCAGAGCTTGTCGAGCGCGGCGACGGCTGCTTCGTCCTGGGCGAACTCGCAGCAGCGGGCGCGGCGCTGGGCGAAGTACTTGCCGGTGACCCCTTCCAGCGCGGGATCGGTGGCCAGCCATACCGGGGTGTCGGCCGCCTCCTCCGGGGTCTCGTGGCCGCCGTAGCCGAGCGAGTTGGAGAGCGCCGAGTTGGCGTCGCCGGGGTGGCAGCCGTTCACCGTGATGACCGAGGCCGGCCAGCGCTTGGCAAAGGCCACGGTGAGCATGCGGTCGGCCTGCTTGGATTGCCGATAGGCGGTGTCGTTGTTGTAAGGCCTATGTTTGAACTCCAGGTCGCCGAGGTCGAGGTCGCCGGCCCAATAGCTCGCGACATTCACCACCCGCGCCGGGGCCGAGGCGCGCAGCACCGGCTCGAAGGCCCGCATCATCCACACGTAGCCGAGGACGTTGGTGGCGAATTCCATCTCGATGCCGTCCGGTGTTTCGGTGCGCTGCCGGGGCGCGATGGCCGCGTTGTTGACCAGTACATCGAGCGGACCCCGCCAGCGCGAGGCCGAAGCGAAGATCTCTTCGCGCCGGGAGACATCGACGATCTCGCTGCGCAGGTTCGCGTCGCGCACCTGCTTCTTCACCGCCGCGAGTGCCGCGCGCGCACGCCCTGCGTGCCGGCACACCATCACGACCTCGTAGCCGCGCTCGGCCAGGCCGGCGCAGATCGCCCGGCCGATGGTTCCATTGGCCCCTGTCACGACGGCCACCCGCTGCCTTGCATCGGTCATGTTCTTCTCCGCCGCTCGCTATTCGATCGTCACCGCGTAGTTGCGTATCACCGTGGTACCTGAACCGCGCTTGACCTCGTTGCCGAGCTCGAGGTTGGCGATGTACAGCTTGCGGTCGAGATAACGGTTGGCGAGCAGGTAGTCGATGATGGCGCCCACATCCAGGGGACCGTGCAGAAGCGGCCGGTCGGCCAGAAGCGAGATGATGGTCCAGGTGTTCTGATGCTCGCCCGAAGAATCGCCGTGGTTCTTCTTCAGAATGACGCTGAACTCGACACCCCCGATGGTCGTCTTGGCCACCTCACTGCCGGCGGCGCCGAGACCCTCCCCGCCGATCCAGATCATCACCTCGTGGGTTATGGTTTCCTTGCGCGGGGGCAGCGCGGAGACCACCCAGAACTCGAAGGCCAGGTTGTAGCTGCCCGAGGCCTGCATCGCGATGTCGTAGTCGACGACGAGCTTCTTCGTGCCTGCCAGGAAGGGAAAGCCCGAGTCCGGCGCGGCCTCGCCGTTCCATGGACTGACGCCGGCTTGGATTTCCGGATAGGTGGCCACCCCGGTGCTTTCGCGCCAGCGCCACACCCAGCCGAATACGGGCTTGCCGTTGTCCTCTTTGACGAAGATCTTCTGGCGATAGCGGCCCGAGGTCGCGCCCCGGTTCCAAGGGTTGGAAAACAGGCGGTAGCGCTTGTCGACGACCACCATGGTGAAGTCCGTCTCGGACTCGAAAAGGGTGCTGCCGGGGATGCCCCTCAAGTCGAAATCCGCGCGCCCGCCCGCGGTCGAGCAGGCGGCGAGGAACAGTGGCAAGACGATGCAGGCACGAATGACGATGCGGTTCATGGAACCACAGCCTACCAGCCCGCGGGCACGTCGCGGAAGAGAACCCGTGGGCGGATTCCGTACCCTACTTCAACGGCCATCCCCCGTGGCGGCCACCGCTTCGTCGATTCTTGGCAGCAGCCCCAGGGTTCCGGTGATGGCCGACGCCATCGCCTCGTAGTGCTCGACATCGGCGTAGCTCAACGCCTGGCCCTTGCGATCCTTGAGCCACTTCTCACAGACTTTGTACCCGCCGACGTGGAAGTCCCATGCCTCGGGGACCAGGCCCTCGAAGAACTGGCTCGGGTTGATCCAGACGCGTCCCTTCTTGTGGCCCGGCCCCGGAGGGGCGTAGCCCACCTTCTCGACTACGTTGTCGCCCGCGACCGGGAAGTCGAGGCCGCTCGGGCGCACCTTCTCAAGCGTATGCAGCCCGACGAGATCCTGGCCGAGTTCGCACAGAACGCGAAAGACTCGCCGGTCTGAGGTGATGGGCACACGCGCAAAGTCAGCCTTGAGGAAGTCGGCGTACCGATCTCGGTACGCCGGCGCGTGGAGAACCGCGTAGATGTAGAAAAAGATGTCGTCAGGACCGAAGGTGGACTTCCTGTCGCCCTGCCCGTCGGGCAAGACGTCGATGCCGAGCTTCTCCTCGATCTCCGCGATGAACTTCGCATTGAGATTGGCTTTTCGGCTCGTGCCTTTCGCGAAGACCGTGTTGGGCAATTCCCCATTGGGGTAGAGGTAGAGGGGGAAGAGGTAGTTCACTTCTTTGAGCGACACCGTGTGGTGTTGCATCAGCAGCCGGGTGCAGAACACGTGCTCCCAGCCACGGCTGATTTCCACCGCCCGCGTGGTCGCAAGACCAAGATTGGCACCAGCAAGAACATGATGTGAAACACGCTCGCGTCGGTGCACCGCCACATTGCGGTCGTACACCGTCCAGCGCACATCGAACGGCCGGTAGAGGATGGGCACAATCTCCCTCTTCCAGCCGCCGCTCGCAAGCTCCCGCTTGGCTCGCTCGTAGTTCCATTGCGACTGCGTGCACAGCCGGAAGAGCCCGCGCGCCTCGTGCTCACTGGACGTGGCCAGAAGCCTCCGGACCTT
>Ga0172364_10001116_pt1 | contig 20390 bp, 18 predicted proteins | sample LakKivSesite10cm_FD_114545 | JGI IMG/M metagenome (GOLD analysis project Ga0172364, IMG submission 114545) | Sediment microbial communities from Lake Kivu, Rwanda - Sediment site 10cm | ecosystem: Environmental > Aquatic > Freshwater > Lake > Sediment | place: Rwanda: Western Province, Lake... | reverse complement strand
GGGCAATCTCAGCGGTGATGTATAGTCTTTCCCTCACGCCACTGGTACTTCCCGCTCCAGGTACTGTTCCAGCCGGCGCCCGATGATGGCATAGCGGAAATCATGGCCCTGCAGCACCCGCACCGCACCGTACAGGCCATAGAGCACGTAGGCAAGCCCAACCAGCCCAAGTATGCCCATGATACAGAAGGGAAAGGCACTGACAATTATCGCCAGCAATCCGCCGAAGAAGTCGGGCGTGGCCATGTTCTGCGCGGCCAAGGCTCCTATCGGCAGTCCCAGGAACATCATCAGGAAGAAGGAGCACATATAACAGGCCACGCCAAGAAAGCCGCCGACGATGAGGACAAGCTGGTAGGCTATCACCTGCAGGGCCTGGAAACCGACGAAGCGCGATTTCTCTCGCTGCGTCGCCCAGATGACAATTGCGCCGATGAGTCCCCAGAAGGGGAGGATGACACTGGCGTGAGCCAGCGCGGCCAGGATACGCTCGTCTTGCGTGGCTCCAGCAGGAATGTTTTCTGACTCCATGGGATTCTCCTCTCGTTTAGTGGCTATTCTACCCCTAACAATTCCACTGCCAGCCGGGCGTACACTTCGGCGGCAGCGTAGACGTCGGCCAGCCGCACGCACTCGTCGGTCGTGTGGGCCTGGTGAGGGTCGCCCGGCCCGAAACCCACGGTGGGGATGCCAGCCATCCCTGCCGTGTAGACTCCGCTGGTCGAAAAGTCCCAGCGGCTCACGCGGGGCCGGCGTTTCGACTGCTCCCGCACGGCACGCACGGTACTCACTACCAGGGGGTGATCCTCCGCCAACACCCAGGCGGGGTAGGACTCACGGGCGTGGCAGGCGTAGCCGGTATAACTGGCGGCGTGGTACTCGGTCACGTCCACCTCTGCGCGCACACCCTCGCGGGCAATGACCCGCCGCACTTCGGCCAGCGCCTTCGTTTCGTTTTCGCCCAGTGTCAGGCGGCGGTCAATGATTAACTCGCAGCGGTCGGGGACGACGTTGCGGCCGCTGGCGCTGGATGCGATACCGGTCACTGCCAGGGTGCCAGGACCGAGGAAGTCGTCACTGCCTAACTGTCCGGCCAACAGTTCCAGGCCGAATACCAGCCGTGCGGAAGTGTAAATGGCGTTTTCGCCCAGGTCAGGACAGGCGGCGTGGGCCGAGCGTCCGTGGGTGACGAGGCGCATCTCCAGCCGACCCCGCTGCCCACGGCTGACGTCTAAACCGGTCGGCTCGCCCAGCACTACCCAGTCTGGACGTATCCCATCCTCCTCGACCAGCACACTGGACCCCAATCCTTCGCACGGTTCCTCCTGCACCACGCAAGCCACGACGACGTCGCCCTTCAGGGCTGTGCCTGCGTCGCGCAGGAGTTTGGCGCCGTAGATCATGGCTGCCAGCCCACCTTTCATATCGCAGGTACCCACACCGTAGAGTACACCGTCCTCGACCTCGGCTCCAAAAGGGTCGTGGCTCCAGGTTTCAGGGTCGCTGACCCGCACGGTGTCCATGTGACCGTTGAACATCAGCAGTGAGCCGTGGCCTGGCCCAATCCAACCGATGACGTTCCCGATACAGTCAGTGCATACGTTGCGGAAGCCCAGGCGCTTCATTTCTGCGACGATACGCTCTGCAACAGTACTCTCCTGGGTCGAAGGGCTGGGTATCTGAACCAGATCACGCAGAAAATTTACCAGATCGGTTTGGTCTTGTGGGCTTAGTCTGAATGTGTTCATTGTCGCTTTCGTGTTTGGGGTCTCACTCTCATTCGTGGAGATTGTAGGATAAAATGGCACATTCGTCAAGGCGCAAGACGCCTTCGAGACAAGGGCCAGGAGCAACAGAAGCAAGAATTTTCAGCCTGGAGCTAGTGTGCTATAATCAGCGCGGTTGAGAGTCCTGTCGTTGGAGGAGGAGTATGCTTTCAGCACTCAGCGTCGAGCCAGTCGTTACTCCGCGCCAGCGGCGCGCCTTCTTGCTGTTCCCGTGGCAGATTTACCAGGGCGATGCCAACTGGGTGCCACCCATTCTGAGCGAGCGAACTGCGCGGCTCGATCCGCGCCAAAACCCCCTGTTCCAGTACGGCGATGCAGAGCCTTTCATCGCGATGTGTGATGGTCGGGCCGTGGGGACGATCGCGTTGGCAGTGGACCACCGCATGAATCAACTGTGCAACGGGAAAATCGCCACCTTCGGCTTCTTCGAGTGTGTGGATGACCATGCCGTAGCGCAGGCACTGTTCGATCGAGCAGTTGCGTGGGCCCAGGCGCGGGGACTTGCCACACTGCGCGGCCCGCAGAGTTTCAGCGCCAACGACGAGCCGGGGTTGCTGATCGAAGGCCGGGGCACTCCACCGGTAATCTTGATGGGGTGGACACCGCCCTATTACGTGGACCTGGTCGAGCGGTACGGCTTCCGGAAGTGGATGGACTCGCTGGCCTACCGGATGTATCGGGACGCCTTGCCTGCTGGTACAGGCGACGACGTGTTGCCGGCCAGGTTGGTGCGCGTCGCCGAGTATGCTCGCCAGCGGTATGGCTACACCGTGCGCCACGCCAGTCTCGACAATTGGGACAGTGACATGGAGATCGCACGCCAGATCTACAACGGGTCACTGGCCGTTCTGCCAGAGTTCACGCCCATGGAAGAGCGCGAATGGAGTCAGCAGGCCGAGAAACTGCGACCACTGATTGACCCTGACTTTGCCGTTTTCGCGCAGGTGAATGGGCGCGAGGTGGGCTTTGGGCTGGGTCTGCCCGACATCAACCAGGCGCTGCTCCATTGCAACGGCCTGCGCTACCCCTGGAATTACCTCCAGTTGTGGTGGCACAGCCGTCGCATGCGGGGTGTGAGTTTCAAGATTATGGCACTCTTGCCTGAATATTGGGGACGGGGCCTGGACGCGCTGATCTACCTGGAGATGGCCCGGTCCACGCTGCGCAAGGGCTACCAGTGGATGGACATGTCGCTCACCGGCGAGGACAATCCAATGACCAACAAGCTGGCGACGCACATGGGGGCGCAATTGGACAAGCGTTATCGGGTATACGAGTTAGACGTGAGAGAATGAACAGGTCCCGTTTGACACATGGTCTCTTTGTGTTAGAATGATATAGCCTCTTGGGGGCGACCGCACCCCTCCGAGGGAGTCGCCTCCCGGCGGGGCGTTTCTACGGTGGACGATGCCTGACCTGGGAATTGTGATCGTCAGTTACAACACCCGCGAGTTGCTGCGCACCTGCCTGCGTTCAGTCTACGCCAGTCAGGGCAATTTTACTTTTGAAGTGTGCGTCGTGGACAACGCTTCGCCAGATGGCAGTGCTGAGATGGTCGCCACTGAATTTCCCCAGGTACGGCTGGTCGTCAATGCAGAAAACGTGGGCTATCCCAGTGCCAACAACCAGGGCCTCCGGGCCTTCGGTTTCACCGACCACCCACCGACGAACCAACCGACTCACCAGCCAGCCAATCACCTACCTGCCTTTGCCTTACTCTTGAACCCCGATACTGAATTGCCGCCAGACGCAGTGGCGCGGATGCTGGACTTTATGGTCGAATACCCCAATGCAGGTATGGCAAGCCCTAAACTGGTACTCCCCGATGGCTCGCTCGACCTGGCCTGCCGGCGTTCGTTCCCGACCCCGGAAGTTTCCCTTTACCGCCTGCTGGGCCTGCCGCGTTTTTTCCCCCACAGTCAGCGATTTGGCCGCTATAACCTGACGTACCTCGACCCCGACCAGGTTACTGAGGTGGATTCCATCGAAGGGGCGTTTATGCTGGTGCGGACGGAGGCCATCGTCCAGGTGGGGTTGATGGATGGGCAGTTTTTCATGTACGGCGAAGACCTGGATTGGGCCTACCGCATCAAGGCGGCCGGTTGGAAGATCTACTATAACCCGACTGTGACAGTGCAACACGTCAAGCGGGCCGCCAGCCGCCATAGCCCGCGTGCTCAGGTCGAGTTCTACCGCGCGATGGGCATTTTCTACCGCAAGCACTATGCCGCACAGACTCCCTGGTGGCTACACGTACTCATCGTCAGTGCCATTGCGGCGCGACAGAGGCTGGAACAATGGCGGCAGGCATTCATCCTGAAACAGCGGGCGGAGGCCAGGCTATGAGGTCGAAGACGCAGACGCAGGTCATCTTCGTGCTCACGTTAGCTCTCACCGACATGGCGATGGTCGGCCTGGCCTTCTTCCTGGCCTATTGGATGCGCCGTTGGATTCCCTGGCCCGAAGAGGCCAAGGGCATGGGGGGGTTCTTCGAGTATGCCAGCATCGTGCTCATCCAGGCCCTGTCTGTCCTGGGAGTGTTTGCCTTTTCCCGCCTTTACCGCCTGACCCGTGGTCCCTCACGCACGGACGAGTTCTACTCTATTTTTGCGTTCACGACCGTGGGCACGTTGATGGGTGTGGCGCTCGCTGCGCTGCTTTTCAAGAATAGCCCTCTGGAATTAGACTACTCACGGGGGATGCTCCTCTACGGCTGGGGGCTCACGATTGTGTTCGTCACCCTCGGCCGGGTTGTGCACGGGCAGGTCCGTGCCAGGCTGCGGAGGCAGGGATGGGGGCGTGACCGGGTGCTCATCGTTGGCACGGGTGACGTGGGAAGGATGATCGTCCAAAAAATCCAGTCGAACCCTGGCCTGGGGTATGAAGTTGTGGGCTTTGTCACCGTCAATGATCAGAATGGGGGTTCCTCGGCGGCTTCGATCCTTGGGTCAGCCAGCGATCTGGCACCTATCATTGACAAGCACCGCATTGACGAGGTCATCATCGCCCTGCCAGAGGCAACGCACCAGGACATTCTGACGCTAATTTCGGAATGCGAGCGGGGCAAGGTGACGATCAAGGTCTTTCCCGACGTATTCCAGATCATGGCCAGCCAGGTAAGCATTGGTGATCTGGGAGGGCTGCCGTTGCTGACCGTACGCGACATTGCGCTGCGTGGTTGGAAGCGTATGGCCAAGCGGTTGATGGACATCGTTGGGGCAGCCTGCGGGCTGGTGCTGGTTTCGCCGCTGATGATGCTCATGGCGGCTCTGATCAAACTGGATTCGCGAGGACCGGTGTTCTATGCCCAGGAGCGGATGGGGCTGGATGCTCGCCCTTTCCTGATGCTCAAGTTCCGCTCGATGCGGCAGGACGCCGAGGCGCACGGCCCTGGCTGGACAGTCGAGGACGATCCTCGCATCACCCGGCTGGGTCGCACCATCCGCCGCATCAACATAGATGAATTGCCCCAGTTTATCAACGTGTTGATTGGGGAAATGAGCCTGGTGGGACCGCGGCCCGAGCGCGCCGTTTACGTCAACCAGTTTCGTCGTTCGATCCCGCGCTATATGGATCGCCACTGGGAGAAGGCGGGCATGACCGGTTGGGCACAGGTCAACGGGCTACGCGGCGACACTTCGATCGTCGAGCGCACCAAGTACGACCTGTGGTACATTGAGAACTGGTCGCTGTTGTTGGACATCAAGATCCTGATCCGCACAATCTTTAACCTGGCCGAACCGCCGAACGCGTACTGAGATACAACCAAAAAGCGTCGCCAGGCACTTTCCTGGCGACGCTCCATAAACGAATCTGACCGTTGCAGGGGCGGGGTTACATCCTTCGCCGATTGAGGAAGAACAGCGCTGCAACGCCTGCGGCCAGGATCAGCACCAGTATGCCGCTCACCTTAGCGACAGTCGCAAAGATGCCACCCGTGGTCGAAGCACCGGCCGGCTTGTTGCCTTCCTCACTGGCTGGCGTAGGCTCGGCGGTCTCGCCGGGGGCTGCCGGGCTTTCGCTGCGCACGTTACCAAACTGAACGTCAATGCTGGCTCCCTCTGTCACTGCCACGGGCCACTCGGCCGGCCCACTGGGCGTGTAACCTGGAGGCGCACTCTGGATCACCCGATAGGCGCCTGGAGCAAGCCCGGTGAAGCAGTAAGGTTCACTGATGCCATCGGAAGTGTAGCGATTCAACACGCCAGAGGTATCGGCAAGCGTAAACTCTGCGTTAGGCAAAAGTTCCTCCGTGTCAGCAGCCCGGAACGTGTCGCTGTTCCGGTCGTGATAGGCCAGCACGCAGATGGAGGCCCCCCCGGCGCTCTCTACTGTCACTGTGGTCTGGGGCGCAAGCGTCGGTACAGGCGTAGGAGGCGCAGGCGGCGGCGTAGGGGTGGGCGCCTGGCTGGGCATGGAGATCACCAGTTCCTGCCCCACGACGATCAGGCCACCCTCGCCAATCGAGCCAGCATTAAGCCGGCGAATCTGGTCCGCCTCCACACCGTACTCCAGCGCGATGCCAAAGATCGTATCGCCAGGCTCGACGACGTGGACAACGGCGCCATCAGGGCGGGGAGTAGGAGTCGGGCACGGCGTGGGCGAAGGGCCATACGTGGGGGTGGGCGGCGCAGGGGGCGGGGTGTTCGTCGGCGGCGTAGGCGGGGTGGTGTAGACGAGGGAAGCGTCGTCCCAGTAAGTATCGTTGTGTTTAAAAGGCCACGCGGCGGTCGCCCGCAGGAAGACGGTGACGGTACCTGCACCCCCGACCTGCGCCTGGACCGGCCCGATCAAGCGATACGTGTCGTTGGAGTACCCGCTGGCCCAGACGATGTTGGGGCTCCAGGGATCGGCGCCCCCGTCGGGATCAATGCCCACGCGGAAAAGCATATTGCTTAGATTGTCGCAGGAAAGAGCACCGTGTGCATCGTCAGAGCAGCTCCAGGCATGCGCATAGGCGGAGAACTGGACACTGGCACTGGGGCTCAGGCCATTGACGACCTGATAGACACCTGAGTCAAGCGCCCGGTAAAAGCCGAACTGCATGATCGCATAGTTACCGCCGTGGATGCGGGCTGGCGGCCCCACGAAAGGTGCTTGATTGGGGATGACTTTGCATTCCGGCCGTCCGTATTGCCGCCCGTCAGTGGGGTTAGTTCCTTCACTCCAGTAAGTGACCCATCCCTGGGGAGTGAAAATTTCCTGGTAGACCACACCAGTGAACGTGTCACGGGTCCAGTTGTCGTTGCACCAGCCAGAGGCCGAGCCAGGAGCACAGGTGATGCCCTCGAATCCTGGGTTCTTCAACAATTCCTGTCCTGCCTGCACTGGCCGCGAGAGAGCTGGCGCAGACAGAGAAGAGACCGGCACTGCTCCTAGTAACACGACTGCCAGAAAGATGCCGATCCATATACGTTTTCGAATCATGGGGTCCCTCCCTCCAAGATGAACAACGGGCATTGTTCATTCACTGGTTACTCAGGCAATGACCAACGTAGGCAGACAAGGGTTCGCGGCCAAACTAGGGCCGCGAAAGTAGTCGGGCTTGCCAGGTCGGGCGCATTATAGCACAATGCAAGTCCTTGTCAAACATTGAATGAATCAAGGAGTAACGCAACGGAGCACTTATGCGGGTTCTAATGATCTCCAAAGCCTGCCTGATGGGCACCTATCAGCGCAAGCTGGAGGAGATTGCTCGCTTTCCAGACGTCGAGCTGATGGTCATTGTACCGCCGGCGTGGCACGACGGCAGCCGCATCGTCCGGCTGGAACGGGCCCACACGGCCGGTTACGAGTTGGCCGTCGAACCTGTCGCATTCAATGGCAATTTTCACCTCCATTTCTACCCTCGCTTAGGACAGCGGTTGCGCGCCTTTGCTCCTGACGTCGTGCACATAGACGAGGAACCCTACAATTTTGCCACCTTCCACGCGCTATGGATGGCAAAGAGGGCCGGGGCTCGTGCGTTGTGGTTTACCTGGCAGAACCTGAACCGCCACTATCCATTCCCCTTCCGATGGATTGAAGGCTACAACCTGCGCCATGCCGATTATGCCATCGCAGGTAGTGCAGGGGCAGCAGAAGTCTGGCGCAAGAAGGGGTACACCGGTCCATTGGCCGTTATCCCCCAGTTTGGCGTGGACCCTGACATCTTCGTTCCACGCCCTGGCGAGCCAGACTCTGGCCGGGGCTTCCTCATCGGGTACGTGGGGCGGTTGGTGCCAGAGAAAGGGGTGGACACATTGCTGGAGGCAGTGGCCGGGCTGAACGGGGTGTGGCGGTTGGCTATCGTGGGGGAAGGGCCAGAGCGAAGCCGGTTGGAGACGCTTGCCCAACGTCTGGGGATAGCCGAGCGGGTCTTTTTCGAAGGCAGCCTGCCCTCTTTGCGCGTGCCGGCCTTGTATCGGGAACTGGGCGCACTGGTGCTGCCCTCGCGCTCCCGGCCTAATTGGGTCGAGCAGTTCGGGCGCGTACTGATCGAGGCCATGGCAAGCGGCGTACCCGTCGTCGGCTCAGACTGCGGGGAGCTCCCCAACGTGATCGGCGACGCCGGGCTGATATTTCCAGAGGGGAACGTGGAAGCGCTGAGGGTACACCTGATGGACCTGATGCGCGACCAAGACAGGTGGACAGACCTGGCCCGGCGCGGGCGGAAGCGGGTGCTGGCCCATTTCACCCAGGCGCAGGTTGCCGCGCAGACAGTAACGGTATATCGGGCATTGGTAGATTGGTAGACTGGTGGTCGGCAAGGCCTGGTGTCCAAATGTACCAATATACCAATGTACCAATATACCAATGCACCAATATACCAATGTACCAATGTACCAATATACCAATGTACCAATGAAAGGAGTCTGATGTTCAGCGCATTCGAGGAAGCGCGGCGATACGTGGAGGAGAATGACGTGCAAATGGTTGACTTGAAGTTCGCGGACCTGTGGGGGCGGTGGCACCACCTCACGATCCCCCGGAGCCAGTTCACCCCGGCGCTTGTGGAGGATGGCATCGGTTTCGACGGTTCTGCTGTCGGTCTGAAATCGGTCAAGGCCGGCGACATGGTGCTGGTACCCGATTTCTCCACAGGCTTCATTGATCCCTTCTGGGACACGCTCACGCTCAGTTTCATCTGTTCCACATTGGAGGCGGACACGAAGGCGACCTTCCCCAACGACCCGCGCAACATTGCCCATCGCGCCGAAGAGTATTTGATCGAGAGCGGCATCGCTGACCGGAGCCAGTGGGGGCCCGAGTTCGAGTTTTACGTCTTTGACAGCGTGGCCTACGAAAATGGGATGAACCGGTCTGGCTATAGCGTCGAGTCGGGTGAAGCCACCTGGCGCAGCGGCACAGGGGGGCACGGCCACTATATCCCGCTTCACGGTGGCTATCATGCGATCCCCCCGCAGGACGCCCTCTACAATCTGCGCACCGAGATGAGCATGCATCTGCAGGCAATGGGGGTACCAGTCAAGTACCACCACCACGAGGTGGGCGGGCCGGGGCAGTGCGAAATCGAGACGCCGCTGGTGGAGCTCCTGCAAGCTGGCGATATGACGCTGATCGTCAAGTACGTCACCAAAATGGTCGCCCACCGGCATGGCCGGACGGCCACTTTTATGCCCAAGCCGCTTTATGGCGAAGCCGGGTCGGGAATGCATTTCCATCAACAGTTGTTCAAGGACGGCCGGAACATTTTCTACGATCCTGCAGGGTACGGTCTGATGAGCCAGACGGCGTTATACTACATCGCCGGACTCTTGCTCCATGGGCCGGCGCTCCTGGCCTTCACCAATCCCAGCACCAACTCGTACCGGCGGCTCGTGCCTGGCTTCGAGGCGCCGGTCAACGCTTTCTTCTCTCTCGGTAACCGGAGCGCTGCTGTGCGTATCCCACGCTATGCCACTCAACCCGATCAGGCACGCTTCGAGTTCCGCCCGCCGGATGCCACCTGTAACGTTTACCTGGCGCTGGCAGCACAGCTCCTGGCCGGGCTGGATGGTATCCGCCGTCAGATTGACCCGACTGAGGCTGGCTGCGGTCCGATAGATGCCGACGTCTTTGCCTGGACAGATGAACAACGGGCGACAATTTGGCCGTTGCCCGCCTCGCTGAAGGAAGCAATGGATGCACTGGCGGACGATCACGATTTTTTGCTGGTTGGGAACGTTTTCAGCACAGACCTGATCGAGCGCTGGATTGCCTTCAAGATGGACAAGGAATATTACCAGGTGCGTAACCGCCCACATCCTTATGAGGTGGAACTCTACTTTGACGTGTGAACTTTGACACCTTCCGATTCTCAGGCTATAATCAGCTAAATACGACTTTGGAAGTCTTTACAGGAGATTTGTTATGACCATCAAGTTCGGTACGGATGGCTGGCGCGCCGTTATTTCAGATACCTTCACCTTTGCCAATCTGCAGTTGGTGGCGCAGGCCGTCGCCGATTATGTGCTTGCAGAGGCTAGCAGTGACCAGCCAGAGGTCGTCGTTGGTTTTGACACTCGTTTTCTCTCCGACCGCTACGCGACCGAGGTAGCGCGCGTCCTGGCCGGCAATGGCATCGTCGCCCACCTCACCCGCGCCGATGCTCCGACCCCGGCCGTCTCCTACGCCGTCGTTCACAAAGAGGCCACCGCTGGCGTGATGATCACCGCCAGTCACAATCCACCCCGTTACAACGGCTTTAAATTGAAAGCCGCATTTGGCGGGGCAGCGCTGCCAGAGCAGGCCAACCGCGTCGAGGCTTATCTGATGCGCAACCAGGAAGCAGCCCGTGGGCCTAACATGATGGACTATCAGGCGGCGCTAGAACGTGGATTCATCCACCGCTTTGACCCTGCATGGGCCTACTACGAGCACCTGGGTCGGCTGGTGAATCTGGACGTAATCTCGGATGGTGAATTGTCGGTGGTGGCCGACGCCATGTACGGTTCGGGCCGCAAGTGCATCGCTGACATGCTGGCCCGCACAAAGTGCCGGGTACACGAAATCCGGGGCGAGATGAACCCCGGCTTTGGCGGCATCCATCCAGAGCCTATTGCCTGTTACCTGAACGCGTTGAAGGCAGCTATCCAGACCTGCCATGCGGACCTGGGACTGGCCACCGATGGAGATGCCGACCGTATCGGCGCAATGGACGCCTACGGGGGTTTCGTGGATCCTCATCACATTTTTGCGTTGGCCCTCCGGTATCTGGTTGAGGGACGGGGATGGAGTGGAACGGTCGTCAAGAGCATTTCCACCACTCGCATGGTGGACCGGCTGGCAGCGCGCTATGGCCTGCCGGTGGTAGAAACACCTGTAGGCTTCAACTACATCGCCGACTATATGTTGAATGGGGACGTGCTCATCGGCGGGGAGGAGTCAGGTGGAATGAGTATCAAGGGCCACATTCCAGAGGGAGATGGTGTGTTGATGGGGCTACTGTTGCTGGAGATCGTCTCGGCCGCTGGTGTACCTCTACATGAGTTGGTGGCTGGTCTCCAGGCCGACGCTGGCCCGGCCTACTATACCCGCCGCGACATTCCGCTCCGCCGCCCGATCGCCAAGGCGGAAATGGTCACCCGGCTGACCCAGGACGTACCAGGCTCTCTGGGTGGACAGGGGGTTGCCGAGGTGAAAACGCTGGATGGAGTCAAGTACTTGATGGCTGATGATTCCTGGCTTCTGATACGCCCTTCAGGAACCGAGCCGGTACTGCGTGTCTACGCTGAGGCGCGAGACGAAGCAATGGTTGCAGCGCTACTGGCTTATGGCCAACAGTTAGCTGATGGGTAGCTGGACTGATACAGCGCGTGTGAGGAGGTCCCGCTTGACGCGATCTTTTTTCCTCGCTATCGAGGGGGCGATTGGGGTAGGAAAGACAACATTGGCTCGCCTATTGCAGCCTCGTTTCAAAACGGGGTTGTTACTGGAGGCTTTTGAGGAGAACCCTTTCCTCGCTGATTTCTACGCCGACCGCGCCCGATACGCCTTCCAGACGCAGATATTCTTTCTGCTGAGCCGTTACCGGCAGCAACAGGCTGCACAGACACTTCTGAGACATAGCCCGCTCGTTGCAGATTATGCGTTCGCCAAGGACAGTCTCTTTGCGCGCCTGAATTTGGAAGGCGACGAATGGGACGTATACAAGCGGCTGTACGACGTCCTGGCCGACCGGATTCCTGTACCCGATCTCGTCGTTTATCTGCGTGCGGAGACCGACGTGTTGATGGCACGCATCGCAACTCGCGATCGCACCTATGAGCGAGAGATGGACCGCGTGTACATCGAGAGCCTCCGCCAGGCCTACGAGCAATATTTTTCTGTCTATAATCAAACACCACTGCTCACCATTGACACCGATGAGCTGGACTACGTCCAAGACCCGAGTGCGCTGGCTTTCGTCGAAGGCCGGGTACGGATGGCGCTCGGGATCGGGGCTTATCAGCAACCCTTGCCCCAAATTGAGCCCGTTGGCCTATTGAGGGCCCAGGGAATACCTGCCTGGGCCACTCCCACTCCGTCAGAATGGGACGCGGTGGGAGAGTTCCTGGCAGCAAACGAGGCAATGGGACGAGTGGGGGCTATGCTGGCCGATAGCACGATGGGGGAGGCGAGAGGCCTGGAGGCAGAACTGGGCATGGCTCTGCAGGACACGCTGAGGCGATTGCAACGTCTGGCCTACACACTCGGGGTGGACCTGCAGGAGCTCCAGGTGGAGGGAACAGAATGAAACGTTTCGTCGCCATCGCGGGTAACATTGGGGTGGGCAAATCTACACTGACAGCGCTTCTGAGAGAGCAACTGAACTGGGAACCTTTTTTTGAGGCAGTCAACGATAATCCCTATCTGGCTGACTTTTATCAGAACATGCGGCGTTGGAGTTTTCACTCGCAGATTTTCTTTCTTTCACGCCGCCTGCATCATCATTGGCAGTTGCTCCAGCGCGCAAATTCCGTGATTCAGGATCGCACGGTGTACGAGGACGCCGAGATCTTTGCCCGCAATCTCTATCAACAAGGGTTGATGGACGAGCGCGATTACGACAGTTACTGCGAATTATACAAGGTCGTGACGACGGTGCTTCCACCACCTGATCTTATCGTCTATCTGCGAGCCTCGGTCCCTACGCTCCAGGAACGCATCCGTCGCCGAGGCCGCACATACGAGCAGGCCATCGCGCCATCTTATCTGGAGCAACTCAATACATTGTACGAGGAATGGATCGGGGGATTTTCTCTCTGTCCGGTGCTGAGTGTGCCTGCTGATGATCTGGACTTTGTTCTGAACCCTGCGCATCTGGAATTGATCACGAACAAGATTCTCGAGAAACTGCAGGGACGGGAGGAGGTCGTATTCGAGGCCTGAAATGACCGAACGATTGTACTACACGGACTCGTACTGCACTCACTTCTCTGCTTACGTGGTCGAGCAACTGGTCTGGGATGGCCGTCCAGCCGTCGTGCTCGACCGTACAGCCTTCTACCCTACCTCCGGTGGCCAGCCAGCCGACCGGGGAATGCTTGGTGGAGTAACATTGCTGGACACTGTCGTGCGAGAGGAAGATGGCGCCATCATCCACGTCCTGGGACGGCCGCTGCCAGAGACCAGGCGTGAGGTTGAGGGACTGCTCGACTGGTCCCGCCGCTTTGATCACATGCAGCAACACACCGGTCAACATATCCTCTCCGCCGCCTTCGAACAGGTACTCGATGCGGATACCATAGGGTTCCACCTGGGGGCAGAGGTGAGCACGCTAGACATCAATAGGGCCCGTCTAGAACCAGCAGCGGTGACACCGGTCGAGGAATTAGCCAATCAAGTAATCTGGGAGAACCGGCCGGTCAGTATGCACATCGTCAACTCTGACGAACTGGCAGCTCTACCATTAAGGCGTCCACCGACCGTGGAGGGGCCGGTGCGCATTGTGGACATCGCCGGTTTTGACGTGAATCCCTGCGGCGGAACGCACGTCGCCCATACAGGTGAGATCGGTCTGATCAAAATTCTGCGTCTCAACTATCGCGGAAGTGAGACGCGGGTCGAGTTTCTGTGTGGCGGACGTGCGCTGCATGATTACCGGGCCAGGAACGAGACGGTCAACCGGCTGACGGGTATGCTGACTGTGGGTCACCAGGAACTGGACCAGGCGGTAGAGCGGTTACAGGTTGAGACCAGGCAATTGCGCCAGGAACTGCGCAAAGTGCATCAGCGGTTACTGAACGTGGAGGCCGATGAGCTGGTGGAAACCGCCGTTGTCCATGAGCCATACCGGGTGGTGTGGCGGGTCTTGGAAAAACGTGACGCGGATGAATTGCGTGCCCTGACCCAGGGAGTGGTACAGTACACGGGCATAGTTGCTTTGTTGGCCAGCGTCGGCGAGAAGACCCATTTGTGTTTTGCTCGCGCCGAGGGAGTAGACCTGAACGTGGCAGCGCTACTCCGGGAGGCCTGCACGCAGTTAGGGGGCAAAGGGGGAGGGCAGCCGCACCTGGCCCAGGGCAGCGCCCCGACGACCGATGCGGCTCATGTCAACGCAATGCTGGCCAGCCTCTCGTCCTCCCTGGGCTCGCACACAACGACCACATAACAGACCCATGAAAGAAATTGCACCTGACATCTATGCTTCAACCGAATACACCGGTGTCAATGCCGGCTTCATTGTCATGCCGGCAGGGGCCATCGCTGTAGATGCCCCAACCATGCCGCGCGACGCTCGCGCCTGGCAGCAGCAGATTGTAGAGACCGCCAGGGGCCCTATCCTGTACGTGGTGCTAACCGATACCCATCCTGATCGGTTGTTGAGCGCGGGATTGCTGAAGGCCCCGATTGTCGCCACACAAGCAGCTTACGCCCGAGCGTCCACCTATAGTGAGGGGTTCTGGCGCAGTGTCGTCGAAGGCTGGGTGCGCCGCTATCCAGAGACGGCCAACGACCTGTCAGGCGTGTCCATCGTGCTGCCTGAGATCATATTTACCGGTAACCTGACACTGCATAAAGGCGGGATGAACGTAACAGTCGAGCACGTGGATGGGGCTGCGCCAGGCAGCGCCTGGGTACATTTACCTGAACAGGACGTGCTCTTCACGGGCGATGTATTGGTAGCAGAGAGCCATCCCTTCTTGTACGCTGCGCCGGATACGAAGGCATGGCTGAACACACTGACGGCATTGCGCCGGGTACGCTTCTCGAAGACGACGATCGTGCCCGGTCGTGGTCCCTTATGTAATCAGGCTGCTACCGGACCACTCAGCGAGTACATCGCGCTGGCGCGCCGACGGGTACGCTCCTTGTACACAGCCGGGCAGATGCGGCCAGATATGACGGCCCTGGTGGCCGAAATGCTACCCCTCTTTCCTGTTCCCGACGATGAACGTGAGTTGGTCTCGCGTCGCATTAAGGCCGGGCTGGAGCGGCTATACGAAGAGCTTCAGCCGACAGATTGAGTGACAACTATGGGCAAATACTTTGTCATCTCCACAGCGCATACCCCAGCCGACCGCGTCCGTGAGGCGTTGGGCAAGGTCGAACGGCTGATACCCAACCTGCGCGGAACTGGTCCTCAGGCGCTGGAATTGCTCCATCTGCTCGATCAGACGGCTGACGGGTTAGCGAAGCTGGAGGCGGCCGGCGTGGACATACGCGCCGAGCGCGCGCGGTTCGAAAGCGTGCAGCAGCAACTCCGCCACCGGCCGAACCGATTCCTGGCCGAGGTTGGCGTGGCGTTCCAGGAGGGACGGGCAGCCGTGCAACCGGACCGCGCGCACTGGTGGTGGTTCCTGGACGAGATATTAGCTCAGCAGCGGGTACGTCAGTTTCGCCGATGGTTGGCTGGAATTCTGATAGGGGCGCTGCTCCTCGGGGGGGCCTGGTTGGTCTACGACCGATTCGTTGCTCCCCCTCCTGAGGTACGCCAGGCGTTCCAGCACAGCGCCGACGGTGAGTCGCTGGTCGGGAAAGGAGACCTGCGGGCGGCGTTGGCCGAGTTTGAGGCGGCGGCTGCGCTTACCCCTGACGATCCCCTGCCCTGGATCTGGCGGGGCGTGATTCACGTCGAGTTAAACGAAGCGGATGCCGCACGTGTAGCTTTCGAGACTGCCCGTTCCCTGTACAAAACGAACTTTGATTTCTTGCTAGAGCGGGGCTTGATATATCTGCGTGTGGGAGACCTGGTCGCCGCCAGCGCCGATGCAGAGCAAGCCATCCTCGAGAATCCTGACTCAGGCCAGGGGTACTACCTGCGGGCAACTATTGCCGCAGAACAACAAGATTACGCCGCAGCTATTGCTGACCTGGAACGAGCAGCCGAACTGGCCCAAGCGGCGGGAGATGCACAATTGGAGGCAGCCGCTCGCGTTCAGCGGGCCATGGTGGTACAATTGCAAACGGCTCAGTAGAAAGGGGGGTGATCCGATGATCAGAGATTGGGAACTGGATCGCTTGCGCATGGTCAAGGCTGCACACGAGGCTGATCTGATGCGCAAAGCCAACGTGGTTGGGGTGGGGATTGGATTTCGGCAACGCGAGGGGGAATCGGCTGACGAACCGGCGATTGTGGTCTCGGTGACTCATAAGGTGCCTTTCTCCCAACTTGCCCCGCGTGACGTGATCCCACGTGAATTGGAAGGTATACCTGTGGACGTCCAGGTTGTGGGAGAGTTGCAAGCTTTGCAGGGAGGCATGGGATGACTACAGAACTGATGGCGCAGGTAAAGCAAGTCAAGGGAACTTACGTTTACGACCTGCTGGGTAAACGCAACGTGGTGGGGGTCGGCCTTGGCTACAAGATTAGCCAGGGTGTTAACACAGGGGAACTGAGTCTCATCGTCTCGGTCACGCACAAAGTGGATCCAGATGCCCTGACCGCAGAAGACCTGGTGCCACGGGTGCTCGACGGCGTTAAGACAGACGTGGTGGAAACCGGCGTATTGCGCGCCTTTGAGTTAGGGCCGCGCGATCGCTGGCGGCCTGTCGTTCCCCCCGGCGTCTCCATAGGCCATCACGACATCACCGCTGGCACCTTCGGCTGCCTGGTGCGTCGAGAGGAGGAGGTGTATATCCTGTCAAACAACCACGTCCTGGCCGATATGAACCGCGGCCAGCAGGGAGACGCCATCCTCCAGCCAGGCGCTGCCGACGGTGGGACAACGGGTGACCGCGTCGCGACGCTGGCCGACTACGTGCCTCTCGATTTCGGCACTGCCCAGCCGGAATGTCCCATCGCGGAATGGTCCGCCAGGTTATTGAATTACGTCGCCGGTGCACTGGGGTCGAGCCATCAACTCCAGGTAGTGAAGCGGACCGCGGGCGTCAACCGGGTGGATGCTGCACTGGCCCGTCCTCTCTCGCCAGACCTGGTGACCAATGAGATTCTCTACATCGGCGCGCCGAGCGGTGCCGGCACAGCCACGTTGGGAACCGAGGTACAGAAGACAGGGCGCACAACCAGTCGCACCCAGGGCACCATCACCCAGATTGACGCGACGCTGCGCGTCAACTATGGGGGCCCAACGGCGCTCTTCACCGGCCAACTGGTTGCCGGTCCTATGAGCCAGCCTGGCGATTCGGGCTCAGCGGTGCTTGACATGGACAGGCGAGTCGTGGGGTTGCTCTTTGCCGGCTCTGACGCCGCCACAGTCATCAACCCCATAGACGAGGTGCTCTCGGCACTGAACGTGGAGGTGGCACTGTAGCGGATCGGGGAGACTTCCGAAGTCTGCCAGACTTCGGAAGTCTCAAGGCAACCGCAAGGTGGGCAACCGCAAGGTGGGCAACCGCAAGGTGGGCAACCGCAAGGGTTGCCCCTACTATGGCTGTTTGACGGGAGTGTTTCTGTCGAGGAAGTTGTTAGTCTCGTCTGACTCGGCAATGTCGCCTTTCACATCAGCGATGGCACGAGTGGTGATGTCGCTGTACCAACTGGGATAGACGTAAGTGCAACTCAACGTCACTGTCCCACCTCCTACCAGCCCGCCAGCCAGGGCCCACTCGCAGGCCGGTGTAGGAGCGCCGACGCTGGCCCACCACTCGATCGTGAAAGCGCCAGTGGGTGCGGGACCCTTGTTGCGGATGGTTACTTCCACGATCGTGTCCTGCCCCTCAATAGGGGGATCAGGGTTGAAGGCGATGGCCGAGATGACCAGGTCCGGTAGACCCGGCTTGACGGGGACAACTAGTTGGCGAGTGTTGTTAGCCTCGTTGCTCTCCGTGGTTTCCTCCCGGGAATCTACCCACGCTTCGGTAGTATAGGTAGCCCACCCCTCAAAGAGGTATCCCATCTGAGCGACGACTTCCTCACCTGGTTGAAGTGTGAAGGCCCCTGGCGCTTCGACGTATTCGCAATCCTGTTGGACGCAGATGCGCCAGGCCCAATGGAAGTCTTCAGCAGGGCGGCCGCCCTGGTTGCGCAGCGTGGCCATGATATGCAATAGTACACCCTGCCGTGGATCACTGGTATCCACCACCAGGTTGGTGATCACCAGGTCCGGCGGGGCGGACTCCTTCGTCGGCGTGATGGTAGGGGTCGCTGTAGAGGTCGGGGTCGCTGTGACCGGCTCCGGCACAATGATCTGGACGTAGACCTGGCTGCCGAAGCGCACACCATCAGGGCTCTGCAATTGCCAGGTAGACCGATAGGTTCCCGGTGTGGACGGCGCCACCAGGTCCACGCTGACGTCGGTGTTGGAATCAGGGACCACTGACGGGATGCCTGCTGCCGTTGGCCCACCCATCGGATTACCAGAGAGGAAGACCAACTGTGTGCCCGTCTTCCACGTGCAAGTGCCAGAGTTGCGCATACGCCACGTCTTGGTGAAGGCTTTACCAGGAGCGAACACGGTGTTGTCCGGGACAGTAACGTCCGCGACATAGGTGGCGTTGAGAGTGCAGCCGCCAGGGCCAGAGACGTCGGGAACAGGCGTAGCCGTGGCGGCAGGGAGTGAGGGCGGTGTGGGGCTGGCTTCTCCCACCTGGGATGCTGTAGGAGTAGGAGGTATCGCGGCAGGTACCTGTGTGGGAATAGCCGCACCCGGCGCGTTGCAGGCCAACGCCGCCAATACCAGGAAAGCCCCAACCAGTACCCAGGGACGACGATTCTTTCTCGTATTCATCGTTGGCCTCCTTTTTTTGCACAAAAATAGGGAATTACGCCTTACGGATTCCGCCTCGTGTAGATACTGGCAATAATCTCCTCCATCGGCGGGTTGTCCACGTTGAGGTCCACGATCGTGTAGTGCGCCAACAGTTGTCCCACCACTTCCTCGATCGGCGTGACGGCCGTGTCCACCTCCAGTTTGACGCCGTACCCCTTGTGCTTGAGTACCTGCACGCCGCGCCCGTCGAACCCCTGCCAGGGCTCGCCCAGTTTCAGCGAGATGGTCTTGGTGTGAATATAGTCCCGTTTCAGCGTCGAGACGCGCCCGTCGTAGATCACTTCGCCGTGGTTGATGACCATGGCCCGCTTGCACAGGATTTCGACGTCGCCCGCGTCGTGGGAGGTGAGGAAGATGGTGACCCCTTCCTGCTGGTTGAGCTCGAGGATCAGGTCGCGGATGCGCTGCTTGACGACGACGTCCAGCCCGATGGTCGGCTCGTCCAGGAACAGGATGCGCGGGCGGTGCAGGAGCGAGGCGGCAATCTCGCAGCGCATGCGCTCCCCCAGCGACAGTTTGCGCACCGGCACCTGGAGATATTCGCCGATCTCGAACAGTTCCACCAGGCTGGCCAGCCGCTGACGGTAGGCGGCGCGCTCCAGCTCGTAGATGCGGGCCAGCAGGTCGAAGGAGTCGGCCGGGGGCAGGTGGTACCACAGTTGGGACTTTTGGCCGAAGACGGCGCCGATGTCGTAGGCCAGGCGGCTGCGTTCTCGCCAGGGGACTTTGCCGAGCACGAGCGCCTGGCCGGAGGTGGGGTAGAGGATGCCGACGAGCATCTTGATGGTGGTGGACTTGCCGGCGCCGTTGGGGCCGATGAAGGCGACGCGCTCTCCCTCTTCCACGGTGAAGGTGACGTCTTTCACGGCCTGTGTCTCGCGGCGCGCCGGGCGGAAGAGTGCGCGGACGCTCGCCCGCAGTCCGGGTTGCTTCTCTTTGGTGACGAAGGTCTTAGTCAGTCCTTGTACCTGGATGGTGGTCAAGGGTGCTCTCCTTGCTGGATACTTGCCGCTTCCCGAAGGCTCTGGGAGATTATGATTATAGCCGGTTGGCGCTATCACACAAGTGGTGAAAGCCTTGACTTTGCAGGAGAATGTGCTATAATTTTGTTTGTGGGGCACTGCAGCGACGGTAACATTGCTCTTGGAAAGCACGTGATCTCAGGATGATTGGCCGTCGAGATGGGCAGGGGGTGCCCTGCCCGAACACCGATTGAATCCCACGCTGTTCATCTTCTCCTATCGCATGACGCGGCCAGGGCGGCAAGACCTCAATAGCATTTTGAGCGATCGTTGATGGAAGAAACCAGACCAGACCTGGAAGTTCACCTGCTGGGACCGCCGGTGGTCTTGCAGCGGGGGAAGGCCGTGAGCATCCCCCGCCGCAAGGCCCAGGCCCTGCTCTACTATCTGATGTCCGACCAGCGCGCCCACGCCCGGGACAAACTGGCCACCTTGCTCCAAGCCTT
>Ga0172364_10001114_pt1 | contig 20406 bp, 24 predicted proteins | sample LakKivSesite10cm_FD_114545 | JGI IMG/M metagenome (GOLD analysis project Ga0172364, IMG submission 114545) | Sediment microbial communities from Lake Kivu, Rwanda - Sediment site 10cm | ecosystem: Environmental > Aquatic > Freshwater > Lake > Sediment | place: Rwanda: Western Province, Lake... | reverse complement strand
GTAATGCGCCTCCTAGGCCACAAGAACATCAAGAACACCCTCGTCTACACCCAACTCGTCGACTTCAACGACGAAGACTACGTCTCGAAAGTCGCATGGACAATCGACGAAGCCAGCAAATTAGTAGAAGCAGGTTTCCAATACGTCTGCGACTTCGAGAACGCAAAAATCTTCAAAAAGCCAAAGTGACCCCACCACGAGGGTTCATCCAAAACCATGTTGTTGGCGCCGGGGGTGGGATTCGAACCCACGCGGCCCCGAGGGGCCACAAGCTGTTAGGCACCCAGGTGTCTCCAGGCTTGCTCCATACCTGGCTAGGAGACCCCGGCTAGTATTTTAGAGACCCCGTATAGTTTTTTGGGCCAGTTATTTCCTTTTTCTTAGGAACGCCAAGTTGTCCTTCGCGCAGACGTATTCGAAGCCCGTTTCCAGCAAAGCTTTGATCTCGTCTGTTTTCTCTGCGACTCTGACGGTGAATTCGTCTGAGGTCGATTCAAACATTGTCCGTTCGATGTTTATGTATACTTCGGTGCTCGTGAGTGACTTGTGGCCCAAGAAGTGCTTGACGTAGTAGGGGTCTTTGGTCTGGTGATATAGTGTTGTGGCCTTCCAGTGCCTGAAAATGTGGAAGGTTATTTTATTTATAAGTGTTGAGCGCGCAAATGGGTTTTTAGCTCTCAATGCCCTAGTCGACGGGTGTGTCAATTTAGTATGGCAAAGCGAGTGTACCTAGACACGAACGTATATTGCCGACCGCTAGATGATCAAACAGACCATCGTTTCAGATCTGAGTCGCGTGCCTTCACTCTATTGGCCGATGCGGCTTTGCGCCGTCAGATAATCATTGTAAGCTCTGACTATGTCCAGTTTGAGATTGAGAAGATAGCTGATCCCTTGGAGAGAAAAGATGTCAGAGGCTTTGAGAGAGCCTTAAGCTCCATTAGCGTAACAAGTAGCGAAGGACTCGTTGCTCTGGCAACCGAATTCCATTCCAAATGTAGTCTTAATCCGCTAGACACCTTGCATATGTCAGCCTCTTGCATGGGAGAAGCCGATTTCCTGACTTGCGACGATGAAATCTTGGATAGAAGAATCTGTATAGAAAATCTTGCCGCTGAAAGAGGGTATAGGTTAAAAGTCTGGAACCCTGTTAATTACTTGAAGGAAGGATTAAGGCGCAGAAGATGACTGGTTCGCAGGTAGCAACGGTTGAGGTGCCGTTTGAAGCCCTTGCCAAAGAACTTGGGGCGAAAAGAGCAATAGAATTTGTGAGCGAGATCAGAAGGAAGTATGGAGATTCCGTGGTCGAACTGAGAAAGGCTACGGAAAAACTCACGATGGAACAGATCGAAAGCGAAGTCAGACGGATGAAAGAAGAAAGAAGCTAGAAGACCTTTCTTTTAGGCTCACCAGAGTCTTTGACTGGAAGCACAAAACCGCTCTCTTTTTCTGAGCCTCTTCCAGTTATCACAAGAAGGCACATTACCAAATAGGCTTGGAACGATGTTCTGAACTTGAGCAGTCCATTAGTATCTACTTAGCCGCACTCAATCGAGCATGGAAGAATATGAAAAAGTCTGCTGTTTCCCGCGTTGTCATCCGTCCACAGGATAATCAGCCTAGGAGAGCAACTTGTCAAAGAAGGTAAACGTAAGCCCGTGGAGCCTTGCACACTGTACTTTCTTACAATCCTGCACAATCGGCGTTTCAGAAAACAAAAGGACTAGTTGCTGAAGAAGTGACATAGTGTTGCTGAGTACATCGCAAACAGATGACTGCCTCTTCTACTTGCAGGACGTCCGTCTCGACTCTCGGGTCGTTCCGCCCACGCTTGAAGGAAGCGCTGCTGTTCTAGCAGTTAGAACGGTCTGTTCTAGTCGTTAGAACTATATTTGGCGCGCTGCAAGTGTATTACTTGGGAATGGCTTATGTTGAGGAAATGTAAGCAGGCCGTCGGAAGTCGGAAGTTGACTGCAATATCGTTAGCGTTAGTATCCGTTATTTTGGTTAGTTGTGTGACGCTAGTTTACTATCCAGGAAGTATCCAAAATTCAGCATATGCCACATCTGATGGAAAAGCCTATTCTGTTGATGCGACGTTGGTCCGTGCAAATACGAAGTTTGCTCTTAGTCTTTTCAGAGAGCTTGTCGCAGAGGATATGGACAAGGATATTTTCATTTCTCCTTTGAGCATCTCAATGGCTTTGGCAATGCTCTACAGTGGATCAGAAGGTGCAACGAAGGATGCGATGGCGAAGACTCTCAATTTTGGAAACATGACTTTGGAGGAGATAAACCGAGAATACTCAAAACTGATAGAAAGCCTGGAGAACGTTGATCAAGCAGTAAAGCTGCTCATTGGAAACTCTGTTTGGATGGAGAAAGGGTTTGCACCTATTGTCAAATCGGGTTTCCTGGAAAGAGTGGGAACTTCGTATGACGGCGAGATTTATACACGAGACTTTGGGAACCCCCAGACTGTCAGCGAGATCAATGGTTGGGCAGACAAGAATACAGAGGGCAAAATAAAAAAGATAATTCAGGAGCTAGGTTCTGAGCTAGTGATGCTTCTGATTAATGCTATTTATTTCAAGGGAGAATGGATAATAAGATTCGACGAGGCCCTGACTCAGCCACAAGATTTCTTCTTGCCTGACGGAAGCACTGTGAAGGTTGACATGATGTCTACTGAAGGCAACTTCAGTTACTACTCGGGGGAGAACTGCCAAGTGGCGAGACTGCCCTACGGAAGAGACAAAGTCGCAATGTACGTCTTCCTGCCGAATGAGGATGTTCCTCTTGACTCATTCATTTCCAGCCTGAACCAGACCACTCACGACGAATACATCAGCAGACTTCAGCCTATAGGCGATCTCATAGTGAAGCTGCCGAAGTTTGAAGTGGAATACGGTGTGAAACGCCTCAATGACGTTCTGCAGAAACTGGGGATGGAAGCAGCCTTTGATCCTTATGAAGCCAATTTCAGCAGCATCGCTGACACAGCCCCACAGAATCTCTACATATCGTACGTAGACCACAAAGCTATCGTTGAAGTCAATGAAAGAGGGACCGAAGCAGCCGCAGTTACTGTTATAGGTATGGGAACCACATCGGTTGGTCCCACTCCACGCAGTTTTGTGGTCGATAGACCGTTCTTCTTTGAAATCAGAGATGACCGCTCAGGCTCAATCCTGTTCATGGGAAAAATCCTTAACCCCGCTGGAACATAGACTCTGGTTCCACACATTTCAACGTGGCGAAGTTGAGCGTAAACGGAAACGAGCTCCTTAGTCGTCTTGCGAGTAGCCGTAACGATGCTCAAGATTTCTTTCCCAGTCAATCTTGTGCGTGGCTTCCTATTCTTCGAAGGCCTTCAGATGCAGTTCTAGATCATGCTCACTGCTGAATCTTGAAGGGCACCATGCGCATTGGTAGTAGACTTCTCCGGTGGGTAGCGTTCTCCTCCATCCGCGAGCTTCTGGCAATGCTGAGCCTCAAACCGGAGCTGACTGGTATGCCTAACAAGCCTAGTGTCTCCAGCACACGCAGTTCACACTCATGGTAAATAAATATGGTTTACTGCCTGAAAACGAATGTTAAGCATCATCCGCTGTTCATGAAAGCCTTCAGCTACCACTTACCTAATGGACAAAAACAAGCTTACAGAAATGAAATAGAGCATCTAACCTTGGAAAAGCTAGCTCAATTGATCAGGATCTGCAGGGTTCCTGACGCAGACAAAAGCATACCTTTTCTGGAAAAATAATGAGGATAGGGCTTAACTGAATCTTCTAGATCGGTTCTTCTTGGTCAAGGCTACTGCAAGTATGGTTAGAGCCATGAAGGCTGTTAGAATGGTTGCTGATGGGAATTCTGGAATTACGACATGCACGTCATGAGTGCTGTGTGAATAAGTGATTCTTACCACCCAGGAATTATTATTAGACGTTAAAGTGTACTCCGTCAAGTTTCCGTCCACATAAACTCTCAGGTCGCTAATGCTTGTTACAAGCTCTTTTGATATGAAGACTTTTGCATACCCATTCGTGCCTGTTGGACCGCTGGCTGAAAATGAAAGGGCATATGCAGTGGAGTTGAGTGCAAGCGATGAAATTGTGGAGTTTGACACAACCGAAAAGACCTGTTCCTCGAATGAAGGTGAAATAGAAAGACACGCAGAGGATGATGGCTCTGGGATTTCATCAAACAACCAGTAGCATTTGATTTGGGTAACTATGTAAAAGGTGCCTGTGGCACTAGGTATCCAGCTAACGGAGAAGGTTCCATCAGATGACGTTACGCCATAAGATATGTCATTTGGGGGTCCCCCGATGATCCATCCGACATATACGTACTCACTGCTCTTTGGGAGTTCTTTGTATGTCACCCGTCCAGTTATGTTAACATAATACCCTAGAGCTATGGTTGGTGCACTCAAATCCATCTCAATTTGAGGCTCTCCGAACCACACAAAAACAATGCCTCCTCCCATAGAGTCATTCATTGGGGAAACAAAATAATGGGTATCATTTTCACCTATTTGTGGGGTGCCAGCCCCTCCAATCCACCAATTTAACGCTATCTTGATGCTAGTATTGTTCATTGTTTTTGGCATTGTGATGTTCTCAGAAGTTCCGTAGTCCTCCCATGCGATTGAAAGACTATAGTTGGTACTACTCAAACTTGAAATCACCCCGTCCGTTTCAACCACAATCTTGTAAGAAGACCCGATAACATCAATGTCATAAACATAACGATTAACAGTTAGGCCATCAGCCGAATTTATGTCGAGAACAAAGCCAGCAACATTCAGTCCCAAACCGAAATCAAAACAAAAACTACCAAGGCACAAAACTCTGACATATACTCACCTGACTTCATAATGTTTTGGAACAAGTAGAAAAATCTTGCGTTTCTAATGCAAGATCGACGAAAATGGAAGAACGCTGGAAGAATGGAGTGAACCAATTTGCTTTGACTCAGATGTATGGACATGAACTCTTTCATGCCTTGATTGTTCTTCGTGTATCATGATTATCATACGTTGCCAAAAACTTGATAGCCAGAATATGTGATTTGTCCCGTTCAATTTTCTCATCTAGCGTTAACTAAGATGACGGTCTGACCAGAGGAAATATCGTGGTTCAAACTCCATCCCCGCCTTAAGAAAGAAATTGACACTGGACTAGTATATGAGAAAAATGGGGTTTGCGGGAGATGTCTCCATCTGCTGCGGAAATAGGAGACCCCGGCACGGGGAACTACGACACTATTCAAGCAGCAAGTTTGTTATAAATTTTCAAAGAACGTGTCCCACGAAAGATTCAATGTCCAGTTTTCAAGGATCTCAGCTAGGGATGAAATAGTAAATTTGAAGATAAAAGGAAATGCAATGGCCACTCTTTGCACGGGGTTCTTGCAGAGGTTTGCGAGTGCTTTGCCATAGGTTGTGTGGTTGGTCCTGCCGGCAAGCTAGTAGTGACTCCTATCGCAAGAGGAACCGTTAACAAGTTGACAGCAGAATGGTTATGTTTAACCGGTGTTTTCTGACTTTAAGACACGGTATCCGCTACCGCGAGCCAAAACCTCAACGTTTCCAAACGATTCCTCAAGGATTCTACACAGTCTTTTTCCACCGACCTTTGACTTCACAACCATCTGAAAAGCCGATTTGCTCGCCATGTGTGAGGGAGCCTCAGAGATCAGGGCTTTAACCGTTTCCAATCCAGCGGTCACCGGCGGATTCGAAAGCACACAGTTAAAGACTAATCCGTTCACAGGCTCGTACAAGTGACCGCGCTTGATCGTCACGTTCTCAATGCTGTTGATCTCCGCGTTCCGTCTCGCAAGCCTGACAGCCCGGATGTTAACGTCAACCATAAAAACATGCAGCTTTGGCTTGAACGCTGCGGCCGCGAGGCCGACCGCGCCGTACCCGCATCCTACATCTAGCACATGGCCTTTTTTTGGCAGTATCATGTTTTCAATAAGGAGTCTCGTCCCCAGATCGATGCGGCTCTTAGAAAACAAGCCTGAAGAAGTCATGAACTCGAACGACCGTTCGCGAAGGTAAGTGTGGATCATCCCAAACCTTGGTTTTGACTTCGGAAAAGGAGTGAAATAGTGCTCGAAATCCTCGCCTTTACCTCTCATTGGCTTTTTTCGCCGCTCTTCCAACATTTAGGGTACGTGCCCCTCGGCATGAGCACACGCTCAACCCTTGCCACGATTCCGTGATCCATGCCTAAGATGTCGTCTGAACCCGCTGCTGCCTTGGCTAGAGCCACGACTTCACCCTTCAAAGACATGACGGCAACCACTGGCCCTTCATCAATGCCGGAGTCAAGCGATAACACGCCGGGCGCGGTGAGGCTTGCGCCATGACAAACCGCGTCAACCGCTGAATCCCTGATGTAGACTTTTGGTGTCAAAGCCAAGGCATGTTCCATCGGCTGGATGAAACTCTTCAGAACACTTTCATCTTTCTGTTCCTGCCACCGCTGAAACTGATAGGCCACGTCGTGCAAAGTAACCACGTCATTTTCCACGAAGGGCCCAGCACGTGTTCTTCGCAGCTCCTGCATGTGAGCGCCAGAACCTAGGACTTCTCCCACGTCAAAGCAGAGCTTGCGTATGTAAGTGCCACCCTCACAGCCAACCTTGAAAAGCACGTTTCGCCCGTCCATCTCCAGAAAATCCAGATAATAAATCCTTCTCGTTCGCAGTTGACGTTTGACTGAAGCCCTCAGGGGCGGACGCTGATAGATGATGTCCTCAAACTCTTTCAAAACCTTCCTGACGCGGTCTTCAGGCACGTCACCGTGAAGCTTCATAACGCATACATACTCTTTCCCGCTCAGAAGCAGCGCTTGAACAACCTTCGTGGCGTCCCCTAACGTGATCGGCAAGACGCCCGTCACCTTGGGATTTCTCTGGCTCTAACGATTCAAGCCTCTAGAGTCCCGCCGTGACCGACCGCCTGAAGCTTGAGGATGCGCTTGACCCAAGCGGCCACCTCGTGACTGGTGGGACCAGCAGTCTTGTCCAAGTTGATGACTCCGTAGCGCATGTAATCTTCAGCTGGCCGTTCCTCAGGCTTGTGCCCATGTTTCGGGTCAGTCTTGTCCTCAGCCTTAATCAGCAGTCTGCGCTGTTTTTCCCATGGAGCAACACTTCTAGGCATAGCCCGTTCACTCATTCAAAGGGTAGAAAGAAACGTCTGGAGATATAAGAGTTTAAACTCTCACCAGCGACCAGTCTTGGATGGCTTGCCTATTTTTCCTGTTTCTCCAGCTTCTTGAGAGCTTCAGCCACTTCCTCGTCCGTTGCGCCACGCTTGATTTCCACCTTGTCCTGAAGTGGTTCAACATGGCTAACGTTTACTCGCCGTCTCTTCACACCCGTGACTGACTTTGGCCCAGTCACTAGTACGAAGCTTTTGTCAGTAAAATCTACTATCACGCACCTCTTTCCAGCTTCCCTACCAGTCGCCTTCACGCAGACCCTTCCAACTTCTATAGCGGGCAACTTTCAACCTCCTCTGTAGCAACAGTAGGAAGACGACTCAAACTGATATTTATAACTTCACATCTCCCCGTGTCTCATTCTCGACTATAGAAGCGTATGCATGCGCATAGAAGAATCTTGCCCATGATTCCCTGCGAGGAAACGACGGAGATCTTGGAAGTGCAGCAGAGCTGAGTATGTTTCTGGCAAGTTCATCCATTAGTGCGAAGTAAGGCTTGAGAAACCTGCTGCTACCCATGAAAACGTAGGATTTGCCGACTGCGACGGCCAAGTGAGCGTTCCACGCATTCTCGTCCGTGTTGCGCTTCATTCCTGCATCACGTCATGAATCTTTCAACTACGCGGTAGAGGATACTTGTCCCGTAGACGAGGCTGTTTATCGTGATGCGTTCGTCTATCCCGTGGATCGTTTTCTGCATTTCGCTGTAGGGTATATCGGCTTGGACAGGGTGGAAACCATAGCATATGCTGCCTGTGGCTCTGAAGAAACGCGAGTCTGTTCCACCTGTCAGCAATATAGGCGCTGCAATGGCGTCTGCGTTGAACTCTTTTATTGTTTCCACTATTAGCTTGTACAATGGTGTATTAATCGTCGATTCAGATGGGTTGCTGGCTTGGATTACCTCAAAGTCCAGCTTATCGAGCCCGACATCTTTCAGCAAACCCTTGAACGTGTCGAGAGCTTCTTCCGGCGTTTGACCTGGGAGAACGCGGCAATCAAAGACTGCTTCGCACTCTGATGGAATAATATTCTCTTTAACTCCACCATGTACAATCGTCGGCGTTATTGTCATTCTGAGCATTGCACGAAGCTGCTCTGCCATGTAGCTGTCTTTCTGGGCAATGGCATCAAGTATTTGGTCACCTTTTTCAAGATCAGCCATCAACATCGCTAAACCATCTTGTAACAGCCTATCTATTTTGGCAACTTCCGTCATAAGTCCCTTGACAGTTGGTATCATCGTCATTCTTGAACGGTAGTTACCCAGCTTTTCGATGACCTTATTCATGCGGAGAATCGCGTTGTCGGCTCCCCCAGGGACTGAACCGTGACCAGGCTTTCCTCCGGCTTTCACTCTGAACCAAAGTATGCCCTTTTCCGCCGTGTTTATTGTAACTATCTTCTTGGTGCCAATCTGTATTGTCGTACCGCCACCTTCATTAATTACATTGTCTGCACGAACTTTCTCTAGGTAATTGCGAACCAGCCATCCCGCGCCTGCTTCGCCGCCTTTCTCTTCGTCTGCCGTCGCGGCGAGGATAACGTCACCTTTAAGCTTCACGTTATTCCTCTTCAACAGCTTCATAGTCATCGCCTCAATTGCGGTCATACCCTTCATATCCAATGCGCCTCTTCCCCACACAGAACCGTTTTTGACAACGCCTCCAAACGGATCTACACTCCACTCCTTCGGGTTAGCAGCCACGACATCCAGATGAGAAAGCAACAGCAAGCTAGGTTTCTCGCCACTACTCTTCAACCGAGTGACCACGCTACCTCTACCAAGCGCCGACTCAAAAACCTCACAACTAAAACCATCTTTCTCCAGGTCTTCAGCCAAGAACTTCGCCGCCGCCGTCTCGTTCCCAGGCGGGTTCGTCGTGTTTATGCTGATCAGCCTGCTCAGAAGATCAGTGACCTCTTGCTCGACTTCCCTCAGCGATTCGGCTCGCACTCTGATAATCCTCCTTGCTGGACATATGATAACCTAGTTTAAAGACTTTGTCACCTCAATGCTAGAAACCTTCGATTACTCTACACGTGCAAAGAATTGAAACCAAGAGTTTCTGGAAATAAACAAGTCAAAGACAGATCATCTTGTCTTCATCGTTGGTTTGTGCCTGATTGCCGCGGAATCAACCAATAGAATGGCAACAGAGCAGACGGTAGCCAGAAAATTCCTAGCTGTGCCTTTTTGTCTTCTATTCCAGATCGTCGGTTTTCAATGTGCAAGTTCTTATTCTAGCAGAATGAGAGAATAATCGTATACAAGAATGCTTTGGAGTGTGCGTTGGGTGACGAGCGAACAAACGCAAGTTTTTTCCGAGTTGATTGGGAGCCTTCCACCAAGAACAGTTGGATTAATATCTGATACACACATACCCACACGCGCTAAACGCCTTCCAAAAGAAATCTTCAGAATCTTCAAGGGCGTTGAATTTGTCGTCCATGCGGGGGATTTGGTGGATCTCTGTGTGGTTGATGAATTGGAGCAGATTGCGCCTGTCTTGGCGGTTCACGGAAACATGGATACGCCAGAAACCCGCGAGAAACTCCCAGAGATGAATTCTTTCAAACTCTTTGGTTGGAAAATCGGAGTTATTCATGACCCTGACATATTGTTCGGTGTCAAGAGAATGCATACTATCGCTCGGGAGAACCAGTTCAACGTGCTGGTTTACGGTCACACCCACAGTGCCCACTTGAAATGGGATGGCGGCGTCCTGTTTGTGAATCCGGGTAGTCCTACAAACCCAGTCCCACCCTTCATAGTCAAACCCAGCGTGGCCTTGCTAAAGATTACCGAGGAGAAGATAGTGCCGGGAATTATTCAGATTTGACCGAGTTCATGGCAACATGCTATTTTTGGTTGTTTAGTGCACGTTTCTGTAAAAAGGCAATAAGAGACATGGCGAGAATGACTATCAGAAGCAGTGCGGGCGTTGGCAGTTCTGGGATAGTGAGCGAGTAGAGTGGGCTGGGTCCATGCTGGTTGCAGTTGACATGAACAGTGACTTGTGGGCTGTCTGCGACTGAACCGAGGTTTAACGTGACGTTGAAAGTGGAGGTCACAGGATCCAAAGGCTGAACATCTAGGTTGAATACTCGGACGTCGCCATTGATGTTCACTGTAACCTTGTCTACAAGATGAAAGGAAGTTTCCTGATCGTGATAGACTGTAACGTTCAGCATAGTGTCACTTCCACTCAGCCAAGGAATCACGTTCTCAACATTTGGTATATCCGCAAGAACATGATCAAGGAAACCAAGGTTCAGCAAAACCACGGTAATAGCAACAAACAAAAGCAGCTTATTCATGTCCTCGCCGGCGTATTTTCTTAGCCCAACGAGTATACATACTTTGCGGGAGAATCAATTCAAACGTGGAAAGCCCAATCAATCATACGGAGAAGCTTGTGTTCAGGAACATGTACAGAACGATGCCCACTGCCAATGCTAGCAGCCACAAGATCAGAGTCAACCGCATCATTTTCTTTCTCTTAACACAATTCTTGGTTGAAGACTGCAAATGCCAGAGCACAATAATCCATAATCCAAGAACGATGCTCACCGCGCCAACACACGCGTGAACCAATGCTGCTATAGAAACCACATGTAATGGTTGCGTTCTTATGATGACTAGACCAAGCAAGGACGGTAACATAACAAGCAAAAAGGAGAGCACGTTCAGCACCATCGCGATTAGCATAGTCATTCCATGCAAAACGTATTTGCGTTTAAGTTTGAAGCCTATGCTTGCAAGCAGAATTATGGCTATGGCGATCTGAAACACAACGTTAGCTTGAGGCGATATGATAGGTTCCACAAGTAACACAATTCCTATTTGGCAAAAGTGTCTATAAAAGGCTTCACTTCAACCGACCCCTCTCTACTGCGCCGATGTTTCGTTTCTCAAACGATTTTTGAAGCTGAAAAAGAAGAAGTGGAAACAGAGTTAAGATACCACCCAAGAACGTGGCGTGGGCAGAGCTGGAACTTGATCTTCTCTAACGACCAGATGGCTCGTCTGTAGTCTCCCTAATAGGCGATAACGAAACCTAAAATAGAAAACTAAACATGGATTACACCTATGAACTGCGCACACTGCGGTCAGTGCTGTGAAGAAACTGAAATGTTACTGTCTAACGCGGACATAGCGGTCCTAGAGGGACTAGGCTACACAGCAAAAAGCTTTGGTTGTTTCAGCAAGAAAGGGACGATCCAACTGCGAAACAATAGAGGAAAATGCGTTTTCTACGACGCCGAAAGACACCGTTGCAAAATCTACAGACTGCGACCCTTAGGATGCCGCATCTATCCGGTCATGTACAGTGAAGAAGGAGGAATAGTGTTAGACGATCTCTGTCCAGAGAGAAACACAGTCACTGAGATAGAAAAAGAGCGCAAGGGTAAACAGCTTCTTAAGCTGTTGAAGAGGATAGATAGTGAAGCGCAACAACGTGTCACAAAAACTCGCTCATGAACGCGTAATCTGTCTGCTGGGCTATGCGCACGCAGCTCTGATCGAGTAACGTTGTTTATCCCGCTATTTCTGTAGAACTTGAGCGTAGGGTGAACATCACGGGGAAAATCATTCAGATAATTGATTGCAGATGGATATTTGCGAACGCATACTCTGTCGGGGTGTTCAGTCATTGCGTACACTCTGAACTGAGCTTACCAGAAAACCAAGTATCACATCACAGGTTGATTAGGGTAGCCAATGTTTCTGGTGTTCAGTCTCGTCAGATTTTTTCTCTTTACGCTTCTCAAGCACGAGGTTCTTGGCTATCTCATAAGCCACTTTGTAATCGAATATTCCCCTAGGTTCTTCCGCAGCTCTGAGTATCAATCGCGCCTCAACCTTGTTCTTAAGCTTCCCTACAACCAACGCGCCCACGCCAAGAACACTAGGCACGATCTGCTCACCGTCTGCCTCCGCCCTTAGGTTTTCAACGCCTAAAGGCGGTATGGCGTTGATGTCAACTACGACTCTGCAGTTCTTCCCAAATTGTTTCAGTACAGTTGAAGAAAGAAGTTGCATGCCTGCTGCCCCAGCAGAAAGAATAACCTCGGACTGTTCTATGGCTCTGCCTACTTCTTCAGGCGTCTTGGCCTCAACGCCTTGTGCTCTATCTGTTTTCAACTCCTCGTTTATCTTCGTCGCTATTTCCGAGGCCCTTTGAAGCGAGCGAGACGTAACGATCACTTTGGCGTTCTCCACCGCATAAAGCTTGGCAGCAGTCTGACCAACAGGTCCAGTTCCAGCTAACACGCTGACTGTTTTGCCGCTCAAGCTTCCCAACTCTTTTGTGAGCAAAAGCTCAAAGGTTTTTGCCACAGCTGCTGAGGCTGTCGTGTAGGCTCCTCTGGGGTCGATTATCACCGCGAGCTCAAAAGGCGGGAACATGGATTTCTGTACTCTTCTCAGAATGTCGTTGGCTTGTTCAAAGTCATGTCCATTTATGAAGATCTTTGTGTGTTTTGCCCCTTCTGGTCCTCTTGGGAACATGGCATCGTGGATGATTTTCTCAGCGTCTTCTGCTGTCACATTTTCATAGGTCAATACTGAAACCCTTGGGAAGAGGTCTATGGTTGTGAGTATGTCGAACGCACTTGCGTGTTTCTCGGTGTCCAGAAAGATGAAGACTTTTTCAAACTGCTGTTTTGGCAACGCTCCTCCTCCCCAAATACTGTGCTTGTAAACGTTTAAGAATTATCGTCGTTCAAGTTACCTCAGATACCGTGGTGTGTTTGGCCAGAATGGCTGTCAACGTCTTTTACTTGTCTCGGATCTTCAGTCTCAGTATTCCCATGAGCAGAGGTGCGCCAACAATGGAGGACACTACTACGACAAGAATGTCTTCGATGTATGAATCGAGGGCTGCCCCAACGAATGCTGGAAATAGGGCGTCAAAGCTCGCGAAAAAGACGTTGTATAGACCGCATGGAATGAGGAGGAAGACTCTCACTAGCGAGTCTGCGGCTATACAGACGAATGAGACTGATGCCAGCGCGATGGGGAGGTATCTTGCTTCATTTTTGAACAGATGTTTGCTGAGTCTAGCGGCAGGGTAGATGAGGGCCAGAGCAAGTAAAACATCCATGACCGTCCAGATCGGGAGTGCTCTTCCGAATGGATGAGCGAAGTAGGCTAGCAGCATTACAGCGTATCCCAACAGCACTGGTTTCCATTTGGCTCTGGACAGAAACCCTGCCATTAGGACGCTGATGGGCTCGGCAACTATTCCAAACATCCAGTAGAGCGGATCAGGCCTTATTGCTCTAGCTATCGAGCTGCCAAGAAGCGCTGCTATGAAACCGATCTTTGGACCTAATATGATTCCCTCTAGGGCTCCCAGATAGATTCCCCAGTTTCGCCACAATCCAAACGAGACAAGGTACAGTATGGCATGTAGCGCCGCGAACACCGCGGCCATGCTAAGCTGAAGGCTTTTCCGCATTAGATCCCATTCCTTAATACAGCAAGTCTGATAAAAAACTTGGGCAAGCCCACATCGATTCTTCTCCCGATAGCATGTTTACTGATGTTGTTTGGAACCAAAATCGTTTAATACGGAGTGCAGTGATTTCAAACAGTCTTTGAGAGAGATTTGACATGGCAATCGTTGAAACTCTGGAGAAACTTTCAAACGTTTACGGTGTGACAGGAAGAGAAGAAGAAGTCGCAAGTCTACTGAAGAAACTTCTCAAACCTTATGTTGACGAAGTCAAAGAAGACAAGCTTGGAAACATCATCGGGATAAGAAAAGGAAAGAAGAACGCGCCCAAAGTGATGCTCGCAGCCCACATGGATGAAATAGGCCTATTCGTGAAGACGATTACAAAAGAGGGGTTTCTACACTTCACTAAAATTGGCGGGATAGACGACCGCATTCTGCTAGCTCAAAAGGTTCTAGTATTCACGGAAAAAGGACCCTTGCACGGGATAATAGGGTCAAAGCCGCCGCACATACAGAAAGAAGAAGAACGCAAAAAAGTCATCTCATACGACGAACTATTCATAGATGTCGGAGCAAGTAGCCAAGAAGAAGCCAAGAAAATGGGTGTCAAAGTTGGAGACACAGTGTGTTTTGACGTAAAATTCGCAAAGATAAGAGAAAACATCGTGATCGGAAAGGCTTTTGACGATCGAATAGGTTGCGTGATTATGATTGAAGCCTTGAAACGCTTGAAGAAAACCGAATGCACAATATACGCGGTAGGCACAGTGCAGGAAGAAGTTGGCTTGCGAGGAGCTGGTACGTCAGCTTTCGGTTTATACCCCGACTTCGGCATCGCACTCGATGTCACCGTATCTGGAGACACACCTGAAGTAAAAGAAACTGATGCCCCGATAAAGATGGGGAAAGGGCCATCCCTGACAATCGCGGATGCTGGAATGATTGTTCCACCAAAGGTTTTGCGGTTAATGGTTGACGCGGCCGAAGAAAACAAAATTCCTTACCAACTCGAAACTGGTCTCCCCGGCTCAACAGACGCAGCACGCATACTGCTGACGAGAGATGGCGTGCCGAGCGGCGCCATCTCCATACCGACACGCTACATTCACAGCCCCACTTCACTTCTCAACCTTGAAGACGTGGAAAACGCTTTGAAACTGCTGATCGCCGTCATTCAAAAAATCCCCAAACAGTTTTAGACTCTATTTCCTTCTAATGGAACCTTGAACTATGAGCCAGAAAGAAATGCTTTGCGAGGAAGCTGTGAAAAGCTTTCGCCAAGGCTACAATTGCGCCCAGAGCGTTTTGTTGACGATGTTCAGACATTGGAAAGGCAAGAGCAGACTGATTCCGAGAATCGCCACGGGTTTCGGTGGAGGAATAGGCCGCTGTGGTTCTGTCTGCGGAGCCCTAGCAGGCGGCGTGATGGCGATCGGGGTAAAACACGGAATAGACAACCCTTCGCCTGAAGAACGACTGAAGTGCTACGAGCTTTCCAAAAAGCTCTACGAGGAATTTGAGAACAAACACGAAAGCGTCTTCTGCAAACATCTTATTGGTTACGATCTTTCAAACCCTGACGACCTAGGGAAGGCTCGGTCAGCGAAAGTGTTTGAAGAGAAATGCCCGACTTTCATAGAAACAGTTATGGAAACCTTGTTGGATATCACCTGAGACTCCAACTATGTTTCCAAGTTTGCCACTAGACGGTCTTCACGAGATATTTGGTGAAGACAATTGTAACCACTGCAGACAGGACAAAGGGCAAAAACATTAGCATTAGTTGATTGGGCAACACTAGTGCTGAGATAAAATTCTGTGCAGCATCACTCTGTATTATTGCTGGCGGCACACTGTTCCAAAGTCCATGGGCAAAAATCAATGGAGTCAGGTTTTTGGTCTTATCGTAAAAATAGCCAAAAATCAAACCGATGAAGAACGTTGCAATCACATATTGGGCCATGCCTAGTGGGTTGAAAGGAGAAAGGTTCCAAACAAAATGCCAAGCTCCAAAAAGCATCGCCTGAATCACGATTGCCTTTTTGGGTGAAAAATCATGGAAGTGTGTCTGGATGTAGCCTCTGAAAAGTCCCTCTTCGCTAATGGCGACGCAGAAAGTCATGAAAGGCATCGTTAACACAGAGTATCCGAAGTCAAAGGATTGGACAGGTGCTTGGTTGGTGAAAATGTATATGGAAACATGCATGATGGTTGAGGCCAAGCCGTTGAGAAGAACGAAAAACGCTAGGCCGTAGAGCAATGATTTTCCGAGGTTTCTGGTTTTGAAACCGAAAGCCACCAGGTCAGTTCTCTCTATAAGAAGCATCGTTAAGACCAGAAGATAGATCAGTGGTGTCTTCTCATATGGTTCACTAAACAGTAGCACGGAGGGAATTCGGATCGACATGGCCAGTATGAAGAGTGCAAAGACCCAGAAGATTACTCTGCTCTTGTCCCTTTTGACGTGTTCTTTTGATAGTTCCGGCTTCTTCCGGTAGTTTCTTTGCCACGCGTAAACAGGAATCAGTAGCAAAATTGACAGCACGATCGGAAGATAAACGACGAGTTCGGCCGTCGCCGGGGAAAAATGTGCACTCGTCATTATAATTAGCGCCACCACGTAGTAAATCGCAATCGTCGCCAAGGTTTTCTTTTCTGGCACTGTCATGTCAACCTTCAAGCAGAGTTTGTAGGAGTTGACATTAAATCTTTATGTAAGGATAGCATGGTTTAGAATAATGAACATTTCCAAAAGATGGGGTACAGTATATGAGTGACACGAAAGGCTTTCAGTTTCTTGAGCACACTGCTGATGCATACGTTGCTGCACATGGCAAAGACCTAGCGGAAGCTTTTGAGAGTGCGGCGCATGCGATGTTTGAGGTTATGACTGATACAAAAAGGGTCAGTTCATCCATCGAGGATCAGGTTGAAGTTGAAGCTCAGGATGAGTATGCTCTTCTTTACAGTTGGCTGGAGGCCTTGCTTGTGAAATCTGACGTTGATGGAGTGCTTTTCTCTAGGTTTAAGGTTCTTAGTATAGGTACGACTGCAGACCGTTTCTTCTTGCGAGCAAGAGTCTGGGGAGAAAGGTTTGATCCTGCAAGACATCTGCAGAAGGTCGGTGTAAAGGCTGTCACTTATCATAGAATGGAAATAATCAGGAAACCAGCACGTGTTACCTTGAAGTTTATTCTTGACATCTGAGCAGTGTTCATATTCTAGCGGATTAGAAACGTTATTTAACATGTGCATCTAAACGTGTGTTACCCAAACAACTCTCATTCCAATGCGTACCTGTAGCAGTAGGTGGAGGAAAAATCAATGAAGAAGAAGCAGCAGATCGCCCTTACACTGGCAATAATCGTCATGGTCGCAGCCGCAGTAGTCTACGCGGTCATCTCTGCCAAGCCCGGCATATGGCAGGTGTATGCCCAACCAATTTCAGGCAGCGGAACCCAAGACACCACAGAATTCAGTATGAACAACATGTGGCGCGTGGAATGGGTAATCACCGTACAAAGCGATCCCTTGTTCATCCTTGAGGTCTACAGGAAAAACGACACCGGCGGGTACTCTTGGGTTACAGAAGCCAGCGCAACAGACGTAAGTGCCTCGGAAGGAATCCTGCCCGTGTTCTACACAGGCACTTTCGTCATGCGAGTGATCGCTTCAGATGAAACCGAATGGATCCTAATAATCGAGGAACATGTACCCGCCTAACACGCGCAGAGTTTTTCTTGCGGACAGTTAAACCGCGACTTGAGAACACCGACTCTTCGAGTGGTTTTCGTGTTTGAATCGATTGTTCAATAGAACTGTTGATGTGAGTCTGCAAGAGCATGAAGTCTTCGCATACACAGAATCAAATTATCAGCTTTGAACGTTCGCAAAGAAATCCTTAAAACAGCTCTAGCGATTCTAGCATTTGACTTGGAGTCTCTTGTGTGATGCGCGATGAGTGTGACAAAGGTCGAAGACAACATCTACCTGATTGACGCTGAAACTGCCGGAATGAAGAATTTTATTGCCAGCTACGTTTTGAAAGGGACAAGTGTGGCAATGGTTGAGACGGGCCCCTCTTACTCGGTGCCAAACCTGCTTGTTGGTCTGAAAGTTCTGAAAATAAAACCAGAAGATGTAGAATATGTTGCTGTTTCGCACATACATCTAGATCATGCCGGAGGCGTTGGAACACTGCTCAAGTATTTGCCGAATGCCAGAGTCATTGTTCATCCGCGTGGCGCGCCTCATCTGGCTCATCCTGAAAAGCTGTGGGAGCAATCAAAGCTTGTTCTCGGAAATATAACTGGGCTCTATGGTGCACCTGAACCTGTGCCTGCGGATAAGCTCATCGCCGCGAATGATGGAATGATCTTCGATCTTGGAAATGATGTGAGGTTGAGAGTCGTGGAGACTCTGGGTCACTCTTCGCATCACCAGAGTTACTTCGAAACGCTCAGTAAAGAAGTGTTTCCGGGCGACGCTGCGGGCATCTACCTTAATGAGATCGGCGTGGTTGTGCCGACTACGCCTCCGCCGCTGCGGTTGGATCTTGCTTTAGCCTCTATAGAAAAGCTAGCCAGTTTGAAGTCTAGTGGCTTGCTCTACAGTCATTTCGGAAGAGCGCCTGACGCAACGGAGAAGTTGCAGGCGTACGTGCGACAGCTCAGGATGTGGGCAACCATTGCGAAAAAAGGGATAAACGCTAAGGAAGATTTAGAGGAAATCAGTAAGCACATAGTTGAAAGTGATGCTGCTCTTCGACGGGCCTTGGATTATGTTAAGGTTCATCCCGTTTTGGGTGAAACCGTGTTGAGCAATAGTGTGCATGGCATTGTTGACTTTGTTGAAAGGTTCGGCGCTGTTCCGTAACGTCGGAGTTTTGGGGTAGAAGTCAAAATCGTTTATATTTTTGCCTCCGCATTCTTATCTGACAGGTGAACCACAGATGGGTGAAGGTGAAAGCCGGGCTCCTACCGAAAGAGTCCCGCTCGAAAAGCTGGACGACTATTCTTGGCGTATTCCTAAGTACAGGTCTGGCATGCGTGTTCCAGGTTTGGTTTTTGCGGACAAGAACTTGCTGAGCAAGATGCAGACGGACAGAACTCTTGAGCAATGCGTCAACGTTGCTCATTTGCCAGGCATCTATAAGTATGCTATAACTTTGCCTGATGGCCACGAAGGCTATGGCTTTCCAATTGGCGGTGTGGCTGCGACGGACTACGATGAGGGCGTGATCAGTCCAGGTGGCGTTGGTTACGACATAAACTGTGGCGTTCGCCTGCTCACGACTAGCTTCTCAGAAGAGGAAATCAGGCCAAAGCTTGTCCAACTGGCAAACACCATTTTTGATAACGTTCCCTGTGGGTTGGGAAGCCGTCGGAAGGACTTCAAAGTCACGCACGGGGACTTGGAGAGAATAGTTACGGAAGGAGTCGGCTGGGTAATCAGTCAAGGATTGGGGTGGCGTGAAGACGCTGAGCATTGTGAGGAATTTGGCTGCATGAAGAACGCGAACCCGGACAAGGTTTCAGCAACGGCGAAAAGCAGAGGCTTGCAGCAGGTCGGCACGTTGGGTTCGGGCAACCATTTCTTAGAGATTCAGAAGGTGGACAAGATCTTCGACACGAAGACTGCTAAAACCTTCGGGATTGAACATGAGGGGCAAGTTACCGCGATGATTCACTGTGGCTCCAGAGGCTTCGGTCACCAAGTCTGCTCGGATTACTTGCAGGTCATGGAAAGAGCCGTTGGAAAATACAGGATAGCGTTACCTGACCGTGAGCTTGCATGTGCGCCTGGCAAGAGCAAGGAAGCTGAGGATTATTATCAAGCGATGGCGTGCGCAGTCAATTATGCTTTCGCGAACCGCCAGACCATAATGCATTGGATTAGGCAGAGCTTCAAGCAAGTTTTCAAGGCTGATCCTGAACGGTTTGGGCTTAAGCTGGTTTACGACGTAGCTCATAACATTGCTAAGATAGAGACTCACAGCGTCAATGGTGGTCAGAAGAAGGTTTGGGTTCACAGGAAGGGGGCGACTAGAGCGTTTCCGCCTGGGAACCCTGAGATTCCGCAAGATTACAGTTCTGCGGGGCAGCCTGTGCTTATACCCGGGAGCATGGGCACGAGTTCGTGGCTTCTGGTGGGAACTGAGAAGGCTATGCAAGTCAGTTTTGGGTCGACGGCTCATGGCGCGGGTAGAATGATGAGTAGGACTGCTGCTAAACGGAACTATTGGGGTGCAGACATCAAGCGCGCTTTGGAGCAGCGTGGAATCTACGTTAGAGCCGCGAGTTCGGTGGTTCTGGCTGAGGAAGCCGATCAGGCCTACAAGAACGTGGACGTAGTTGCTGAAGTGAGCGACAGGATTGGCATTGCCACCAAGGTTGCTAGACTTGTTCCTTTAGCCGTGGTCAAGGGTTGACGCGTTGAAGCAGAGACGTTCGAGAGCGCGTTCAGGGTTATAGCCAATACAAAACTGCCTTTGAACTAGAAGGGGCGTTCGCTAAACATGCTAGATGTGTTTCAGCGATCAAAAATGGTGGTTTGAAACATGAAAGACAAGTGTGGCATATGCAATAGGGTTCTTCGGTACAGTTATCTTAGGCGGTGTCAACGTTGCGGCAAGCTCTACTGCAGAGACTGCATGGTAGCAGACGTTGCGACTGGTGATCCTACCAGAATGCT
>Ga0172364_10001113_pt1 | contig 20417 bp, 15 predicted proteins | sample LakKivSesite10cm_FD_114545 | JGI IMG/M metagenome (GOLD analysis project Ga0172364, IMG submission 114545) | Sediment microbial communities from Lake Kivu, Rwanda - Sediment site 10cm | ecosystem: Environmental > Aquatic > Freshwater > Lake > Sediment | place: Rwanda: Western Province, Lake... | reverse complement strand
GAGCCCGTCAGCGGACCCGGAGTCAACTTCACCCAAGTGAATCTGTCTGAATACCGCGTCAGATTCTTGGGTTGGGTCGTCGATTACGATCCCTTCAGTGTGACTGACTTCTCGAACCATTCCGGTGCCTTCACGTGGGTCTCTCCGACCGGATTGTATGTGGACGAGGAGTACAAGCTTGGGGGAGCCCCGGCCGACGTGACATCAACAGCGAGGAACGAAAGCGTGATGATACTGCCGTTGATAGCGAATAAGAACTTCGACAGATCGATCGTCCATGGGATACTCTCCGACACCGGCGTTAGAGATTCAGTTGTCGACCAGATTGACAGATTTGTTAAGGCTGGCGGGTACGACGGAGTGAACATCGACTTCGAGGATGTCCCCGAAGGAGACAGGGATCTGCTGACACGGTTCATGCAACTGTTGACTGAGAGGCTCAGGCCAGAAGGTGAACTGGTCACAATAGATGTCCCCGCGAAAACGTCCGACACAACGATAGGTTGGGCCGGACCCTATGACTATCAGGCGTTAGGCCAAACCTGCGACCTAGTCATCCTTATGGTCTACGACTACCACTGGTCAGGAGGTACGCCCGGCGCTGTGTCTCCCCTTGACTGGTTCGAGGATGTGCTCAGGTACTCCTCGTCGGTGATCCCAGCTAGCAGGCTCGTGGTGGGGATACCATTCTACGGATACGACTGGCCCTCTGGTGGAACTGCATCAGGCGTGAGTTTCCAACAGGCTTTGGGCACAGCAGAACAGGCAGGGAGGCCAGTCAGGTTCAGCAACGCATCAGGTGAATACACGTTCTCCTACTCCAAGGGTGGCGTTGATCATGAAGTGTGGTTCCAAGGGGCAAAGAGTACTGAGCTGAGGTTGCAGGTCATGCAGAGATATGGACTCGATCAGGTGGCGGCGTGGTGTATCGGGCAGGAAGACCCCAGAACATGGGAAGTCATAGTCCGGCCTTAGCCGACTCACGCGACTTCGAGCCCGGAAGCTGATTGACAGGCTCTCTCGTTGGAAAAGCACATAAGGATGCCGCAGCTGTGTTCAACGGTTTGCCTCCACTCTGCAGCGTAGCGGATGCAGCAACGGCAGGATGATTATGTCAGTTTGAGCCGGACGAACGCCAGTCAACTCTCAGCATTCCTAACGAAAAGAGGGCTCGAGGCCCTAAAGGAGAAGCTACCTCTTACCGAAGGATTCGAGGCGGTCAAGCCAACCAACAAGTACGAGACATTGAGAGGAAGATTGGACGGAAGCCTCATCATAGTGTACTCGACTGGAAAGGTGGTCTACGAGAGATCGGAGACAACTCGCCGCATCATAGAATCCTCGGCGTATGAAGCCACGAAGGACGACGGGACTGTCCTAGGTTCTGACGAGGCAGGCAAGGGCGAGGCCGTGGGGCCCATGGTGGTGGGGGCCGCTTGCTTGAACCCGAGGCAGGCAGCAAAGCTGGTGTCGTGGGGCGTGGCTGACAGCAAGATGGTGCCAGCCGACAGGATGCACGAGCTGGCAGAACTCGTTGCCGAGGAGAGCCTTGGGTTCAAGGTTGTGAGCATATCTCCTGCCGAGTTCAATTCAATGGTTGAGGCCGCGAAGAGGCAGGGCAGAAACCTGAACGACATACTCGCTGACGCCCACTCAAGCGCAATAGGGTCGGTTCTACAGCAGGTGAATGCGCCTGCCATAAGGGTGGTCGTGGACGAATTTGACAGCAGCAAGAGCGGGAATAGGCTGAAGATCATTGAGAGAGCATCGAGGGACAGACACGTTGAGTGGACACCCCATGCGGAGATCTTCCCAGCAGTCGCTGCGGCCAGCATCTTGGCTCGAGATGGTTACGTTAGGTGGATAGAGGAGAACCTAGAAGAATGGCAGATCTCGAAGCTCAAGAAGGGAGAAATCGACATCGTCAAGCGAGCTTCAGATGTGCCCAAGATCTACAAGACCAGCTACCTCGAGATGATCCTGCGGTCCGGGTCAAGGATGAAGCGCTCTGACAGATAGATCCAGACTAGAGGATTCGACCGAATAGTAGGAAATCACTATAGGAATTCTATATCTTCGCAAATCGATAGTGAATTTCCTCTGCCTTGGCCGAGCGGAGACGAATAGTGATAGTTGGAGGAGGCCCTGCCGGCATGGCGGCTGCCTCGCGGGCTAGGAAGATCGACCCCCAATCACAGATCACCGTCTATGAGGCGTCAAAGTACGTTTCTTACAGCATGTGTGGAATACCGTATTACATCTCAGGCACGGTCGCCGATCTCTCCAAGCTTGTCGCCTACACGCCTGAGCAGTTCAAGAGCGAGAGAGGGATTGACGTTCTCACTCAGGCGAGAGTCACCTCAGTGGACGCCGGAGCACACAAACTGAAGTTCACAGGGCGCGAAGGTGAGAGTGAACAGGAGTACGACATCCTGATCCTCGCAACAGGTGCAAGGCCACTGGTTCCCGGGATCGAAGGCACACTGCTCCCAGGAGTGCACACAGTGAGACAGTTGGAGGATGCTGAGACGATAAGGTCTGAGGCCGAGAGGGCAGAGAAGATTGTGATAGTTGGAGCAGGCTACGTGGGACTTGAGCTGTCCGAGAGTTTCAAGTTGCTGGGCAAGGACACCGCAGTACTTGAGCTGCTGCCTCGTCCGATGGAGAATCTCGACCCGGATATGTCGGACCTGGTGACTCGCGAACTGGCCGCGAACGGAGTGAGGGTAGTCTTCAACACGAAGATCACAGCGATCGAGGGCAAGGATCGCGTGGAGCGAGTGTTGACAGAAGGAGAATCCTACCCGGCCGACTTAGTTGTGATAGCGACGGGAGTCAGGCCCGACGTGGATCTCGCCAAGATGATGAACATCGAGATAGGCGCGACGGGCGCGATCAGGGTAGACGAGAGAACGCGCACAAGCGTAGAAGGTGTGTTCGCGGCAGGAGACAACGTAGAGGTCAGGCACCTAGTTACGGGAAAGCCGGCGTACCTTCCTCTGGCTCAAACAGCCAACAAGATGGGTTATGTGGCGGGAGCGAACGCTGCTGGCAAGGAGGCTAGGTTCGGAGGGGTCGTGGGCAGTGCGATCACTAGGGTGTTCGGACTGGAGATCGGACGAACTGGTCTGACGGTCCAGGAGGCCGGGAGATCAGGGCTCCGTGCCTTGGGTGTCACCATCTCGTCGACTACACGCGCAAGCTATCACCCCGACTCGAAAAAGATCTGGGTCAGACTCAACTACGAGGAGGGATCCCTGAGATTGCTGGGAGGGCAAGTCCTTGGCCAAGAAGGCGTATGGGGAAGAACATCAGTAGCGTCGATGGCATTGCACTCCAAGTCAGCTCTCACGGACCTACTCTTCTCCGATCTGCCCTATGCGCCCCCATTCGGCCCAGTCTGGGATCCACTCGTGACAGCATGCAGGGTGGGTCTGAGCTAGTGCCTCTAGGCTGGGCCTCCTTCGTTCAGAGCTTTCCTCACTGAGTACACATAGGGTATCGCGAAGTCCACCTTGTGGCTCGAAGATACCTTCTTGAATATCTTGGCGTTTATGTCGTGCGAGGTCTTGGGACGTTCGGTCGCGAGGCACATGTACCGCAACCGTATATATACTCCATAGTCGTAGAAGTCTGACCTCACGTATGGCTTCATGCCTGTCGCCCGTATTACGTCACCAGTGACCTCCGTTGCGGAGTCAATCAATATCCTTTCGGCCTCGTCCCAGTCCGAGTCGTAAGTTATCCTGACTACGATCTCGTCTAGGATGTATGAGCTTGTCCTGTCGGCCCCTTTGGTGTAGTCGATGATGACATTTGCGAACAGGATCGCGTTGGGGACCAGCACTGCTCTGCCTGATGGTTCCTCGGTTCCCACGGTCCCTCCAACCTGGTTCAATTCCGTGTACATTATGCCGATGTCCGTCACGTCCCCTATCAGGTTCCATGAGGGCAGGTACACCCTGTCACCGATTCTGAAGGGGCGCTTGAGAGTCACGATGACCCAAGCGGCCATTCCGGTCACGGGCGCTTGCAGAGCCCAGCCCAGGAATAGGGCCGAGAATCCTCCCAACGCGGCCATGAACAGACTCAGTTCGAAGAATACCGAGGTCACGCCCAGAACCCAGACTGCTATCGCAACAGCTCGCACAAGTCCCAAGAACATGCGAACATCGATCTGCCTGCCGCCCGTGCTCGTGACGGCCACGCTGAATGCCCTAGCTATCACCTCGTATGTAATGTAGACAAGCACTGTTACCCCTGCCACCTTCAGCGTGTATTCTATCCAGATAGGCGGCACCTTCCCGATGAACTGAAGCGATACATCGAGAACAAAGGGGTAGTACCAGTAAAAGGTCGCAAGAAGCACAGCCAATAGCGCAATCACAACGATCGCTAGGGTCGTCTTCTTCATGGAATAGTCGCTCGGTTCGCCCTGCTGATAAAAGGGTTCTCCCAAGGCGGACCGAGACCCCTCGCTCTACGGCCCGAGCGACGTCAGAGGACTTTGTTGAGGCCTTGCGGTTTTTGGAGGAAACGGAAAGACATTGCCCTTTAATACCCCGCATGACGAGTAGGTCGGCCAATTGACTGAGCGAGAACGTGACCAATTCGTCGTAACCCCTTGGGAAGTCGAGGGCAAGATAGACTACGACAGGCTCATACGCGAGTTCGGGACTCAGCCGATCACAGATGACCTGATGAAGAGGTTCGAGAATGCAGCTGGAGGATCACATCATATGCTGAGGAGGAAAGTCTTCTTCTCGCACAGAGATCTTGACCTTGTCCTCGATGACGTCAAATCAGGAAAAGGATTCTTTCTCTATACGGGTCGCGGGCCCACCGGTCCGATGCACATAGGTCACATACTCCCGCTGTACTTCTCAAAGTGGTTGCAGGACAGATTCAAGGTCAACCTCTACGTACAGGTGACCGACGACGAGAAGTTCTTGTACGAGAAGAGAGGACTGACTCTAGATGAAACTAGAAGGTGGGCACACGAGAACATCCTCGATATCATCGCCGTGGGTTTGGACCCTGACAGGACTTTCATCTTCCAAGACACGGAGTACATGGGCAACATCTATCCACTGGCCATAAGGGTCGCTCAGAAGATCAACTTCAGCGTCACAAGGGCCGTCTTTGGGTTTGACGAACAGACGAACATTGGAATGATATTCTACCCGGCCGTGCAAGTCGTCCCCTCACTCTTCGAAAAGAAGAGATGTCTGATCCCGGCGGCGATAGATCAAGATCCCTACTGGCGCGTTCAGAGAGACGTCGCAGAGCCTCTCGGGTACTACAAGACAGCTGCTATACACAGCAAGCTGATACCCCCTCTCACCGGGACTGAAGGCAAGATGAGCACCTCCAGGCCGGAGACAGCGATCTATCTCAATGATGACGACAAGACAGTCAAGGACAAGATAATGAAGTACGCCTTCTCCGGTGGGCAGCCCACCATCGAGCTTCATCGCAAACTCGGAGGCAATCCCGATGTCGACGTGCCCTTCCAGTGGCTCTACATGTTCTTCGAGGAAGACGATGAAAGGATCAGGAAGATAGAGTCCGAATACAAGAGCGGGAAGCTGCTGACAGGTGACTTGAAGCAGATGCTAGCTGACAGGGTTTCAGTCTTTCTGAGAGAACATAGGGAGAGGAGAGCCAACGCCCCAGAGCTTGTGCACCTTTTCAAGAGGGATGGTAAGCTGGCCAAGAAGATGTGGGCTACGATCTACGAGTGAGAATCCTCGGGAGATTGCCCACAGACTAGTCCGCTGTCTTGCGTCATTTTGACGGAATTCTGGACGGATTTCACGCGCCAAAGGTTTGATTCGCTGGCGAAAAGGACGTCTGACTTATTAACGAGCAATCCTGACGTCGTGTGATCCGGCTCCTAGAATGAAGGATGCTTCTGCCGAAGGCGAGGGGAGGGACTACTGGTTCCCCGCTCCGCCTGCCGAGGGAGCATTCGAGTGGGACGGTCCTCCTGTGGGAAACAGAAACGTCATCACACAAGAGAAGGGCAGAGTCGCCAACAAGGACAAAACACTGCATCATCAACCGGAGAAGTACCAGAAGATAAAGAGCCTGGCTCAGAGGTTCATAAGGGACCACCGCAGCGTCATCATGGTCCGTGACGCCGTGATTCACGGTGTCAGGGTGAGAATGTTCACGAACAGCGAGCATCACTGTGATTTCTGGGTACATAACTGGTTCTCCCCTGAGGAATGGGAGCAGGCCACGGGGAGGGTAACCGAAGGGCGACCGAGGGTAATAGTGTACGCGCTTACAGGTGTTGAAGGCGAGCAGCCGGCAGCATACTACAACAGAGACACGAGTGAGGTCATCTTCTTCAATACTTCGTACTACGGACAGCTCAAGAGCTGGACCCTCGGAGCGGTCGGCCGCGTGCTGGCTGAAGAATACGGAATTCACTCAATCCACGGCGCCTGCGCCGTGTTCAACGGCAGAGCTGTGCTGTACATCGCGCCGACCGGCACCGGCAAATCCACGAGTTCCTATGGACTCACGCCCTACCCGGGGACGAAGTTCCACTCTGACGACTGGGTCTTCGTGCGACATGCCTACAGGAACAAGAGAGATGGAGAGTTCTACGCTCCGTTCGCCATACGAACTCCGGGAGGATATGAGTTGAAGGGATTCAGGGTCTTCCGATGGATCAAAGAGAAAGGTTCCCAGCATCCTGATGCTACTGTGAAAGCACTCACGTTGAACGGTGACAAGACCTCGTTGCGACTCAACGACTTGGACACCTCCGTTCCTCCGACATCATTCGGTTACATTTCGGAGAAAGAGTTCTATCTGAGAACCAACTTGGTAGAGAGTTTTCCGCTGGCGTTGGTCGAGCTGATGAGATGTGAGACAGAAAACTGTCCCGAGGTCACAAATGCTTTTCTCAGCAATGCGTCGGCCACGCTCGACGAGATAGTGTCGGAACTCCTCTCTTCCTCTGACCAGGAACTCAAGACAGTAATAAGGAACAGGGGGTGGGCTGAACTCAGGAAAGAGATCGCAAAGTTCATCGCGTTCGGGAACTCAAGGGCGATGTTCGACCAGTCGCGAGCCTTCGCGAGAGACAAGGTGATACTGAACCCCATGGAGCCAGTCATGATTGATACAGTGATGTTAATCAAGAGAGACTTCAAAGAGGAGCATGTGTTGGAGAGCCTCTCGCTCGGCAAGTTCATAGAAAGACTTCTAGTGGGAGACACGCCTGATGGCAAGCAAGAGGTGGCGTACAACGACTATAGAGCAGTTGACGTTGAGGAAGAGAAGAAGTACATCAGGGACCTACTCGAAAAGTCAGCCAAGGCTGAGAGGACTTTGTATCAACAGTTCGTCATGGACCGAGAGAACCGCCCGCTTACGCTAGACGGAGAGTTCGAGCTGATGGATGTCCTGTACAGTTCGACACATTGCTATGACCTGAACACAATTCTACAGGCAGTCGGGTACACCAAGAGAGGGTCAGTCACAAGAACTATTCAGCTCGTTGCAGATGCGTTGAAGAACAAACCCACTGACATACAGGTGACGCTAGGAGAGTTCAGCTAATGAAATCCACAGAGCATGCTCATTCTCGAAACAAAAATAGTGAGAGGGGGCAGGATTCCCCCTTTCTCTATTTCTTTTTGAGTGCTAGATACACCGCAACTAGTGCGATTAGGCCTGATACGACTGATATGATCAGCACTAGGTTCAGTGTTCCGCTTAGTGCCTGCAGCTGGCTCGTCAAGCTTGCTGTGTCCGCTCTAGCCAACGACAAGTCAGTCCCCAATGAGGTGACCTCTTGGCTGAGAGCGGCGATCTCGGCTGGTATCAGGGTTATCGTCTTCGTGGCCGAAGCCTTCACAGGTATGGGAGAAGCGAAAGCCGTGGCGTCCAGACTGTAGCTACCCGATGGCAATCCCGTCGTGGGTATCGAAGCAACGAAAGCCGTGCTGGCTGCTGAGTAGGTGGCGTTCACCTGAGCAATCTTCACTCCCAGAGGATCCGTGAGCGTTACAAGTACGCCTGCCGTTGAAGTGGGTTGGTTGTCCTTATACACGATTACCGATACGTTGAGGTTCAGGCCTGTGCTCATCTCGATCGGAGCAATGATTGTAGCTCTGAAGTTGGAAGGCGCGTCCAACCAATTAGCAACACCCTTGAACATCTCAGGGGATCTGAAGTAGTTCCTGTTTGCAGTGAATCTGTAGTACTCTCCGGTCTTCCTCTCGACGAATATATACGGGCCAGTCCCTATGAAGGTACCTGCCTCAACGGGATCGTAGTTCAAGACATCCGGCACTTGGCTCCAGATGTGCTCTGGAACTATCACGGGTGGCGGGATCAAGTGTATCGCCCAATAGCTCTTCGTGTTGCAGTGCACCACGACAGTGTAGTTGTCTACCTTGTCTACTCCTGTCACGAACTCCGTCATGGTCCACCTACCAGGCAATACCTCCAGAGCTTTCTCGTAGGTGAACACAACGTCGTCCGCAGTGAACGGCACACCGTCTTGCCAAGTAGCGTTCTGTACAAGGTGGAACGTGAACGCTAGTCCATCACCCTCCCCCTGCACAGTCCAACTCTCGGCTAGCCAGGGGATGTCTTGCAGAGTGTACGGATCGAGCATCAACAGACTGTCGTAAACCTCTCCTATGACTCTCGACTCCCACACCCATTGGTACGTGAACGGGTTGATGTCCTCAGCGTACTGCAATTGACCGGCATAGAAGATGCCACCTGATTCTTGTCCGGCAGGTCTCACATTGAAGAACGTCCAGAAGTTTGCTGGAGTGTCACCAGCTGCTCTCACATAGCCATCCCAGCCTGTGTTGAACACGTTTAGGTTCGCTCTCGCATACAACATGATGTATGGTTGCTGTTCATAGAGTATTTCTTGAGCCTCCTGAACAGCATTGAAGACATCAGTGTAGCCAGGATCATTCAAGATGGTGTCAGCGACCGCGTCATATGTGGAGTTCGAGAACCCCTCTGAGTTGTATACAGCAGGAGCATCCGTTGCGAAGAACCAGTACAGGTAATCCAGATCTGGAGTCAGGCTCCATCCAGTGGTGGCGAAGTGCCATCCATACCTCCTCTCACCTGTGACAGAACTGGGATAGACTTCGGCGTTTATCAGCGATGAAGGACCGAGCCTCAAGTCGACTGCGAAGCCAAGCTTCGTCAGTTCAGCAGCAAGCCATTCCGCAGCCGTCTTCCGCCTGAAGTCGTCGGATCGGCCGTATATCCTGATTGGAATGAGCGGTTGACCCGTTTTCGGGTCTATCCTCTTCCCGTCGGCGTTCTTCGTGAACCCGATGCTATCGAAGATCCGGGCTGCTTCTGCAGGATCATATGGTATCTTCGGGACGTTGGGGTTCACCCAAGCTCCGTAAAAGGGAGGTACAGGCGAATCTATAGCTGAGCCAAGGCCCATCATGACTTCCGTGACGAGACGGTCGTTGTCAACGAGATATGCCACTGCTCTTCTGAAGGCAGTTATGTTTGTTGGATACTCTAGACAGTCTGCTTGGATCTCGAACATTCCCATGTCGTCTTGAGTGTACATGTTCAGCACAGGACTGCTTACTACGTCAGTTACTCTGTCTGACGGGATGTTCCAGTCAGCTGTCTGGATATCCCCAGCTTTCAACGCCAAGAACAGGGCTTCTTCGCTATCGTAGACTGGGAAAACCAGAGCGTCGGCCCTTGGGCCATATTTGATTGTGGTTCCCTGTGGGATTGCAGGAGAAATGATTAAACCGGTGCTTGACACAACGAGAATCAGAACGAGGGCGCAGGCGAGCACTTTGTTGCGATTCGTGAATAGTGACTTGTCCATCTATTTCACCATTTCGGTCGAAGCGGCCAAGCTCCTATTTAAGCATTGCCGTAACCAGGACGCGCGAAATTCGCCTGCTGAGGCTCTGTTTGATTAGAACAAACGCGGCTTATACGAGCAACTGACGAAGGTGTTTATTAGAGTTGCGTTCAATCGGAAACACTTAAATTCGATTCTTCTTGCGCCCCTGAAGATTAGCTGTTTGGCTTCGATAAGGGCATACGTCGTGAGGAAGAGCGTCTACCTGTTGCTAACCCTGGTTGCAGTTGCCACGGTCAACTTCGTCATTTTCATCATGATGCCAGGTGACCCGATCGTCATCCTTGCCCAGTCGGCCAGGCTGAGGCCGGAACAGATCGAGAGGCTCATAGAGTTGTATGGCCTCAGGAAGCCTCTACTCGAGAAGTATGTCCTTTACCTAAGGAACATGCTCACTTTCAACTTCGGCTACAGCTACTATACTAAGAATGCAGTTTGGGACGACATTCTCGGTAGGTTGCCGGAGACTCTGATGCTGGTGGGGGTGTCCGTCCTCCTTTCTATTGTGATAGGAGTCGCGCTAGGTGTTCTGGCTGCCGAGAAGAGAGGAAGCTTGGCGGACAAACTCGTCTTGTTCTTCGGGCTATCAGGGTACGCCTTGCCTGGTTGGTGGATAGGCCTGATTCTCCTTACAATCTTTGGGTATGGCTTAGGACTGTTTCCTCTTAGAGGCAGTGTGACTATACCCCCGCCAACGGACGCAATCGGGATTCTGTTAGATAGGCTTTGGCATATGGTTCTCCCGGTGACTGCTCTTACTGTGACTGGCTTTGGTGGGCCGGCTCTTGTCACGAGGAACCAGCTCTTAGATGTGATGACGGAGGACTTTGTTGTAGTGCTTAGAGCTAAGGGTCTGTCTCAAAGGGACATCATGTACAAACATGCTCTGAAGAACGTCCTACCTCCCCTGATTACGATTACTGCGATATCCTTTGCGTTCGTACTAGTGGGAGCTATGATAACCGAAGGGATATTCTCTTGGCCAGGTCTCGGCCTCTACATCGTTCAAGCTATCGGGGTCAATGATTACCCGACTCTTCAGGGGGTCTTCTTTCTCGTCGCAACACTAGTGGTGCTTGCCAACTACATTGCTGATCTCTTGTATGCAGTAGTCGACCCAAGGATAGAGTTGATCGGGTGAAGCGCGCGATGATGAGAAGCCTGCAGGACCTTTGGGGAGTGTTTAGAAAGAAGCGAACGGGCATAGCTGGTCTGATCCTGCTAGGGCTCTTTGTCCTGCTATCGATAGCAGCCCCCGTAATAGCCCCGCACGACCCGTACTACGACCAAAACCTCGCAGGTTACTTCGCGCAGCCCGACTGGCTCGCGTTGTTTGGGTCGAAGAGTCCTCCGAACCTCTTCTACGATACTGCTGCCGTATTGGGCGGCTTGTCCGATGCAGCTTACTACACTAATGGCAGCGATTCATATTACCTCGCGAATCCGCCCCTTCGTGTCTATGTGCCGGTCGAGTATTCATACAACCCTCCGACCAGGATAGTGATAAGACTCCAAGTCTCCTCAGCAGAGTTTGTCAGAATAACAATAACCAGGCCGGACGGAGCGACGTTCACGTTCATCGAGGAACGACTACCCTTGAGCCAAAGCTACGTTCAGCTAGAAGCTGACACGTGGAGCCTCGAGACCAGGCAGCTACTGTTCCCAGGTCTGACGTACCCTGTGGCTGAGAGAGAACTCTTCTCCACGGTCGAAGGCGAAAACGAAGTGCCCCTCGACGGGACATATATGTTCACGATAAGAATAGATTCCCAAGGTGCTGTGAAGATCAAGACTCTAGAGATATTGATGTACGGAGGGAGATTCGGGCTCTTGGGAACAGATGAAAGAGGCAGAGACATATGGAGCCAGCTGATCAAGGGAACTTGGCTCGCGCTGACCATAGGGATAATCTCAGCCTTCCTGGGAGTGTTCATAGGAGTGACGTATGGTCTAGTCTCGGGCTACTTGGGCGGCTGGGTCGACGAGACCATGATGAGATTCAACGATATCCTGTTGGCGATACCAACGTTACCTCTCTTGATCGTTCTGATCTCCGTTCTTAGGAACGCCGACGTAATCGTGATATCTGCGCTGATAGGCTTCCTAAGTTGGAACAGCATTGCGAGGATTGCGAGAAGCGTTACATTAACGATCAAGCAGAAGACCTTCGTAGAAGCTGCGAGGGCAATCGGAGTGTCAGACACTGAGATCATGGTCAGACACATCCTCCCCCAGATCGTCCCGATGGCCTACGCCCAATTCGCACTTCTAATCCCAGGTGCTGTGCTCACGGAAGCTGTGCTATCTCTCCTAGCACTGACACCACCGACCCTGATGACATGGGGAAAGATGATGTCCAACGCCGAAGCAGCAGGTGGGACAATGATGTGGTGGTGGACTCTGCCTCCAGGCATATTCTTGACCGCTCTATCCCTTTCCTTCGTCTTCATAGGACATGCGTTGGATGAAATTCTGAACCCTAGACTGAGGAGGCGAGCATGAGATGCCAGTCCTGAGTGTGGACAATCTGAGGATGCACTATGTCCTTGAAGGCAAGGGATATGTGAAGGCCGTCGATGGGACGACATTCTCGGTGGAAAAAGGGCGCACCCTCGGAATCGTAGGTGAGTCTGGATGTGGCAAGTCCAGCCTAGCGACAACGCTCCTACGAGTACTTCCTGACAACGGCCGCGTGATCAGCGGTAGTATTCTACTCGATGGTGTTGATATGCTCAAGTTGCCCGAGGATGTACTCGAAAAGAGCTACAGGTGGAAGAAGATAGCCATAGTCTTTCAGGGAGCCATGAATTCATTCGATCCTGTGTTCAAGGTCGGGGACCAACTAGTGGAAGCAATAATCAAACATTCGGACCTTACTGAAAAAGAAGCGAGGAAGAGAATGGCAGAGCTGCTGGAGTTAGTCAGAATAGAGAGATCTAGGGCAAATGACTATCCTCATGAGTATAGCGGAGGAATGAAACAGAGGGCAATGATCGCGATGGCTTTGACACTCAACCCGCAAGTGTTGATAGCGGACGAGCCAACGACGGCGCTAGATGTCATCGCCCAGGCGCAGATACTAAAGCTGATGAAGCAATTGCAATCTGAAAGGGGGATCTCCCTGATATTGATCACACATGATGTGGCGATCGTCTCTGAGATGAGCGATGATATTGCCGTGATGTATGCCGGAAAGCTTGCGGAACGCGGCTCCACCGAAGACATCATACTATCGCAGAGGCATCCGTACACGAAGGGTCTGTTGGACTCGGTGCCTGTCATAGAGAAGGGTCAGAGGAAGAGACTGGAGTCCATTGCAGGTACGCCGCCCAATTTGCTGGACCCTCCGTCTGGATGCCGCTTCCATCCGAGGTGCCCATACAAGATACCCAAATGCGAGAAGGAAGAGCCTGAACTCATTGAGTATGAGGGGTCGCATGTTGTGGCCTGTCACAGGATGCTGGAGAAGTTGTGGTGAAGATGGTCAGCATGTCAACCGGTGCGGTTATCCGCGTGAAAAACGTGTCCAAATTGTACTCTACAAAGAGAGGCATCAGATCGATTCTGACAGGGGTCCCGACTGTGCTTCGGGCAGTAGACGGGATCAGCTTCGACATATCAAGAGGGGAGATCTTGGGTCTTGTAGGGGAGTCAGGATGCGGGAAGACGACTACGGGCAGGATCGTGATACGGCTCGTCAGACTCACTAGTGGAAAGGTGTTTCTAGAGGACTCTGATGTGTTTGCACTTCAAGGACCGGAGCTCAAGCAGTTCAGGAGGAGGGCTCAGATAGTGTTCCAAGACCCATATGATTCCCTTAACCCTAGAATGACTGTAAGAGCGATGTTCACGGAGGCCCTCAGAACTCATGGGATGACCAATGGCACAGATGAAGCAGTGTTAGGGGCTCTTGAGGAAGTGGGACTTACCCCTCCTGAGGAGTACGCACCTAGGTATCCACATGAGATGAGTGGAGGACAGCGACAGAGGGTCGCTTTGGCGAGGGCGCTGATCCTAAGACCGGAGTTCGTCGTAGCTGACGAGCCCGTGTCCATGTTAGATGCCTCGATAAGAGCAGGGATTCTCAACCTACTATTGGATCTGCGCAGCAGACACGGGTTGTCCTATCTCTTCATAACTCATGACTTGGCCGTGGCAGAACACATTTCGGACAGAATCGCGGTCATGTACTTGGGCAAGATCGTCGAGATCGGCCCGACGCAGCATGTCATTTTGGAATCCTATCATCCGTACACAAAGGCTCTGGCGGCTGCAGTCCCGTCGCCCGACCCAAGGCATAAGATCTCGGACATTCCCATAAAGGGAGATATCGCGGATCCGACAAACATACCATCTGGCTGTCGGTTCAGAACCAGGTGCCCCTATGTCATGGAAATATGCGCTAGGGTTGAACCTCCTCTTGACCCAGTGGATTGGGAGCACAAGGTAGCATGTCACCTATATGACTGATCGGCCAGTGATTCTATGCCTGGAACTAGGGATCCAGCAGCGACATGCACGTTGGACATGGAAAATGCTCTTAGTACGGGTCTAGGCGCTCAATCGGGCTTGTCATCATGAACGCAGTAGAAGTGCAACTGATCCCAAGTTTCACAGTGGAAGCAATTGAAAGCATTGTCTCTTCGCCCCCCAATCATCCGGAGCCATGAAGACTTCCGCCCGGTCGAACTTCGCTTCCATCCCCCTGATCCTGCTGAGTGAACTGTAATAGTCGATGTAGTTGAAGCCGGAGTACTTTCCGCTGGTGAAGTCATATGCGGATATAGCCTCGATGTAGCGCTTGAAGGTTCCACTCACGTCGACATAGGCCTCCGGTATGAACCCTTGGGGGTCTTCCCAGTTCTCAGGATGGAACACTGCTCTCACTTTGTGAGGGCTCTCTTTTCTCTTGACCGAGTCCGACTGCGCGTATGTCAGTCCTTCCGTCACGTTGAGGTGGGTCATCATGTGATCTGAATGATAGCTACCCTTCCAGTGCGTGAGCACAAGGTCAGGCCTCAGTTCCCTGACCAGATCGCATATCTTGAGGCGCATTTCTTCGTGGTCGACAGGCACACCTTCCTTGTAACCTAGAAAGACGACCTTCTCGGCCCCAAGCGCCTTCCCGACTTCGAAGGCCTGATTCGTCCTCTGCGCGGAGTACTCCTCGATGGTTAGGTTCGGAGGTGTTGCCCATGCACCAGACGGCTTCAGGGCGTGAACCAAGATCACCCTGTCTCCTCTCTCTGCATACTTGGCGATCAACCCCCCAGCAGTGATCTCCATGTCACCAGCGTGGGCTCCCAATGCGAGAACGCACAACCTTCCAGATGTACTCTTGTTCATTGAGCTGAGGGATCATCCTACACTTATGAAAGTTCTCCTTGACCTAGCTGTGTCATAGATTCTTGGAAAGAGCCGAGAACCTGCGCGTGTCTTTCAACCCGTGCCTGAAGTAGAACGATTGGCTTCGACCTGCTGACCTCATGAACCACATGTTCCTCGCCCCCTTGGCCTGCATCGCCTCAAGACACCTGTGAAAGAGAACAGGCCCTATCCCCTTGCTCCGCAACTCTCTGGCGACAGCGAAAGGACCGAAGTGCTCGATCAGGCCGTCTATCCCCATCTGGCAGTACCCCACGACCCCGCCGTCCTTGAGGACCACGAGAAGGTAGTCTAGGTTCTCTGGATGTCTGAGCATCGTCCCGCGGGCGTCGTTCTCCCATCCAGGCAATTCCCTTTTCAAGAACTCGATCAGATCCAGAACGTGTTCCTCGTCGAGTTGCTGAAAGACAAAGCCTTCCTCGCACAGCCTAGATTCCAGAGCCCTGATCTCATCAGGGATCTTGTAGTTCATCAGGGATCTTGACATGGCCATCGAAGTTTCGAACTCCTTGAACCCCTTCTCCGCGAAGAACTTGAGGGCCTCGGGATATCCGACCTGGTCAACTCCGGGTATGACCGCCCCCGGACCCCAGGAGACGGACAGAATCGCTCCTCCCTTGTCCCTGACAGCAGCTGAGAATGCATCGAACAGTGCAGTCCCAATTCCTCTCCTACGGTGTCCCTTTTCCACGAATATCACGTTCAGGTATCCCGTCTTCTCGTGTAGAACTCCGAAGACGAAACCGACGATATCCTTACCCTCCTCGGCCACCAGACAGAGATCAGGATCATATTGCTGATTAAGCACAACCTTCGACCTGAAGCTCTCACGCGAGACTCTGTCCAAGCATAGGCAATCGTTCCAGAGGGCGATGACCTTGAACACGTCCTTGCCATTGAAGCTTCTGATTCCCAAGACAGCCACCCGTTTTGCGTCGGACTCGCTTTCAGTTAAGCGTTGTGAATCGACCGCTTGCCCTTACAGTGCAAACCGCAACTGGCCTTGGTTGCTCTTTCCTGTCACTTCAGTTCCTTTAGCATGATGGCGAACCTGCGCGTCTCCTTCATTCCGTGTCTGGTGTAGAACGTGTAGTTCCTGCCTCCACCCCATAGGAACCAAGCGTGCCTTGCTCCCTTTGATTGCATGAGCCTCATGCACTTGTGGAAGATCACGGCACCGATCCCCCTGCTCCTCAGGTTCTCCGATACTCCGAACGGGCCGAAATGTTCGATGAGACCGTCCGAGGCTATCTGACAGTATCCCACGATCCTACCGTCCTTCATCGCGATGATGAAGTAGTCTAGGTCCATCAGGTTGGCCTCCAAGGTCAATCGCGCGTCGTTGTCCCACGGATGGAATTCCTCCTTGAGGAACTGCAATAGAGGCAAGACGTGCTCCTCGTCGAGCTGCTGGAACGAGTATCCCTGATCGAGTAACTGCTTCTCAAGTTCGAGGACGCTCGCGGGAGTCTTGTAGTCCATTAGCGATCTGGACATTGCGACCGACTCCCTATGTACTTCTTTGTACCCGTTCTTCGTGAAAAACTCAAGCGCACCGGGATAGGCAACCCAATCCACTCCAGGGAACTGATATCTCGGCCCACCGGAGAACATGACCTTCTTCATGCCTTTCTTCTTGGCGGCGTTCTCAAGGGCCTGAAGGAGCTTGGTCCCAACGCCTATCCTGCGGTGATTCCCTTCCACGAATATGACATTGATGCAACATGTCTCCTCGACGGGAACGCCGAACACGAAACCCACCAGCCTCCCCTTATCTTCAGCAACGAGACACAGTTCTTGGTCGTAGTTGTGTTGGAGTTCGACTCGGAAACGAAACTGCTCGGGTGATACTTTGTCCACGTACATCGAGTCGTTCCATAGCTTCACAACATCTACGAAGTCCTTTCCCTCGAATGATCTTACACTCATGATGTCGCTATCGCCTTGTAGAGGTTGCTTGCGCAATTAAGCGTTGCTCGCATCAGACCTAGCCGGGGGATGGGATGGACAATGTTTTTTATTGGGCACATCACGACGCCCGCTGGGCTAGTTCGAAGTTTGTCAAAGCCGTTGCATATCATCGTGTTGGTCAAGGCGGTCCCAGACATAGAGCAGGTCAAATTCGATGAAGCCACTGGCAGAATAGACAGACGAAACGCCAAGCTGGAGGCTAATCCGTTCGACCTGAACGCCCTAGAGATCGCGGTTCGCATCAAGGAACAGCAAGGCGGAACGGTCTCAGTCCTGAGCATGGGCCCTCCCCAAGCTGAGGAGGTCCTGAGAGATACCATCTCCAGGGGGGCCGACAGGGCCATACTGATGACGGATGGAGCCTTCGCAGGGGCGGATACTTGGGCCACATCGAACTCAATCATGGGCGGAGTGAGGAGGCTGGGCCAGTTCGACCTGATACTGGCTGGGGAGAAAACGGTCGACGGCGACACGGGACAGGTCGGACCGGAGCTCGCTGCTCTCTTGGATCTCCCCTCCGAGTGCTATGTGGACTCAGTGGATCGGGTAAGCGATGGGAACATCGAGGTCACTTGTGATTACGGAACACATCAGTACGTCAAGGAGGTGCCCTTTCCGTGCGTGATCTCCGTGACAAAGAACGTAGCCAATCCTAGGCTGCCCAAGCTCTCTGACAAGATCAGGTCAAAAAAAGCAGTCGTAGAGATCTGGAAGGCTGACGACATCGGTCAGTTTGTGGACAAGGCCCGACTAGGAACGGTCGGGTCTCCGACACACGTCATCAAGATCAGGACCACATCCGAGTCCAAGAGGAATTGTAGGATGCTCACCGGCGAACCGAGCAAAGTAGCCAAGGAACTGGCCGACACGATCGAGGGCTGGCTAGTTGGAGGTGCGTGATGATGAGTGCGGCTTCGAAGGACATAATGGTCTACGCAGAGTTCTCCGCAGGTTCGCTTCATCCGGTGTCGTTTGAGCTACTGGGCAAGGCCAGAGAGCTGGCTGCGAAGGCTTCCTGCAAGGTACTCGCCGTCATCGTTGGCAGCGGGCTTTCAGAAGCCACAAGGGAACTTGTCTTTCATGGAGCCGACATCGCATATGCAGTTGATCATCCCTCCATGGATGGCTTCGACTCAAGGCTGTTCCAGCAGAACATTGTATCCGTCGTGGAAGAGGTGAAACCCGGAGTGCTGTTGCTGGGCGCCACTCCCATCGGCAGATCTCTTGGACCGAGGGTCGCAGCTGCGCTGGGAACGGGCATCACAGCGGACTGTACGGAGCTGGACATCACATCAGATGGCAAGCTGGTGCAGGTGAGGCCAGCGTTCGCCGGTAACATATTGGCTTCGATCCAGACGTCGACCAGGCCACAGACTGCAACAGTGAGATACAGAGTCATGAAACCTGCCTCCCGAGACACAACTAGGGAAGGTGAGGTCATTTCGAAACCAGCCGTAGCAACCGAGCCGAGCAGCAAGGTACTGTCTAGAGCCAAGTCAAAGAGAATGGACATCTCAAACGCTGAGATCATTGTCTCAGTGGGAAGGGGACTGCTTAAGCCGGAGGACATCGGCATGATAAGAGAACTCGCTGAAGCGTTGGGGGCAGTAGTAGGGTCCAGCAGACCTCTCGTGGATGAGGGATGGACCAAGAAAGAGCAGCAGGTCGGGTTCAGCGGCAATACCGTGAAGCCAAAGCTATACGTCGCGTGCGGCATCTCAGGCTCGCCCCAGCACCTCGCTGGGATGAGGGACTCTGAGCACATAGTGGCGATAAACAAGGATCCGAGCGCTCCGATCTTCAACGTCTCCGACGTGGGAGTGCAGATGGATATCTATCAAGTAGTCCCCCTGCTCACAGAAGAACTCCGCAAGCGGAAGAAGATCTGAGCACGAGATTGCATCAACGTGGAGAGATGTTGCGTCCTCTTGTGCGTAAGGACGGGTCGACATCGCCGAGGGCATTAGGGATTTAAGTCAGTTCTGTCAGGGGCCCGATCATGGGAACCACTTCTCCCTCAATCGCATTGGATAGTCTTTCATCTATTGTCGGAAGGCAGTACGTGCTTTCGGACCCAGAGACAGTGAGGCCCTACCTGCTGGATGAGACAGCTCCGCCTGTCAGGCCCAAACCGACTGATCAGGTAGTTGTCGTGAAGCCAAGAACCACCGAGGAAGTATCCAAGATAATGAAGCTGGCCAATGAAAAAGGGATAGCTATCTTTCCGAGGGGAGGCGGGACGGGACTCTGCGGGGGAGCAGTGCCAAGCAGACCTGGGATTGTGATATCCACTGAGAGGATGACGGGACTAGAGATCGACCGTGATAACCTCCTCGCGATATGTGAGGCGGGAGTTACGCTCAAGGATCTGGCAAAGGCCGTCGCTGAAGTTGGTTTGGCCTTTCCACCTCATCCAGGTGACGAAAGCGCCCAAGTCGGTGCCATGATTGCCACCAACGCAGGAGGATCCAGGGCCATCAAGCATGGGATAATGAGAGGTGCAACCAAGGGACTCGAGGTTGTCCTAGCTGATGGGACTGTCCTGAAGCTTGGCTGGAAGCTGCAGAAGGACAACGCTGGGTACAACCTGATGAACCTCTTCATAGGCAGCGAAGGCACCTTGGGAATCATCACGAAGGCCGCAATCAAACTCTCGCCTCAGGCCAAGGCCTTGATCACGATACTCATCCCCTACAACGACAGATTCGATGCGATCAAGACAGTCCCTGAGATACTCACGGCGGGCATACTGCCAATGGCCATCGAGTACGTTCAGAGGAAGGAGATCAGCATCGTGGAGAAACACATGAACTTGGAGTGGCCAGCAAAGGAAGGTTCTGTCTTCCTAATGATAATCCTGGATGGAGACAGCGATGAGGAGGTTCTCAGCTCGGCCGAGAGAATCTCGGAGATATCCCAGAAGCACAATGGGCTGGAGCCGATAGTCGCCGAGTCAGCGGGTGAACAGGAGAGGATCCTGACAATTAGGAGCAACATCTACACCGCGCTCAAAGGCGAGTCCTACGACATCCTCGACGTGTCGCTCCCCCCGCCAAAGATGGCAGACCTCATGGATCTTATTGACAAGATATCTGAGAAGTACGGCATCTACATCGCGATCTACGGCCATGCTGGGGACGGCAACCTCCACCCGCAGCTCATGCTGAAG
>Ga0172364_10001112_pt1 | contig 20434 bp, 14 predicted proteins | sample LakKivSesite10cm_FD_114545 | JGI IMG/M metagenome (GOLD analysis project Ga0172364, IMG submission 114545) | Sediment microbial communities from Lake Kivu, Rwanda - Sediment site 10cm | ecosystem: Environmental > Aquatic > Freshwater > Lake > Sediment | place: Rwanda: Western Province, Lake... | reverse complement strand
TCAACTACGACAGCACAGCGTGCTGGTAGACCAGGCGAACGCCGGAAAGACAAGAGCCCGCCGCCGCCGGCTTTCGCGCCGGCAAGCGACGGGCTCGTATTGCGAGCGGCCTTGCTACATCATGCCGCCCATGCCGCCCATGCCGCCCATGCCGCCCATGCCGCCGCCGTGGCCATGACCGCCAGCGGGCTTCTCCTCTTTCGGCTTCTCCACCACGCAGGCCTCGGTGGTGATGAGGAGCGACGCGACCGAGGCTGCGTTCTGCAGGACCGAGCGCACCACCTTGGTCGGATCGATGACGCCGGCCTCGACCAGATCCTCGAACGCGTCGGTCTGGGCGTTGTAGCCGAAGCCGCCCTTGCCCTCGCGCACGCGCTGCACCACGATGGACCCTTCCTGACCGGCGTTGATCGCGATCTGGCGGCAGGGCTCTTCGCAGGCGCGCCTGACGATGGCCACGCCCACCCCTTGCTCCTCGGACACCCCTTCGACCTTCTCGACGGCGCTCAAGGCGCGGATGAGGGCCACACCGCCGCCGGGCACGATGCCCTCCTCGACCGCCGCACGGGTCGCGTGCAGGGCGTCCTCGACGCGCGCCTTCTTCTCCTTCATCTCGGTCTCGGTCGCAGCCCCGACCTTGATCACGGCCACACCGCCGACCATTTTGGCCAGCCGCTCTTGCAGCTTCTCGCGGTCGTAGTCGGACTTGGTGTCCTCGATCTGGGCGCGGATCTGCTTGACCCGCCCCTCGATTTCGGACTTCTTGCCCGCGCCGTCGACCACCGTGGTGTTGTCCTTGTCGACGGTGACGGTCTTGGCCCGGCCCAGATCCTTGACCGTGAGGTTCTCGAGCTTGAGCCCGAGATCCTCGGTGACGGCCTGACCGCCGGTGAGGGTGGCGAGATCCTTTAGCATTTCCTTTCTGCGATCGCCGAAGCCTGGCGCCTTGACCGCACACACCTGCAGGGTGCCGCGCAGCTTGTTGACCACGAGGGTCGCCAGGGCCTCGCCCTCGACCTCTTCCGCCACGATGAGCAAGGGCTTGCCGGCGCGCGCGACCTGCTCCAGCAAGGGCAAAAGATCCTTCATGTTGGACAGCTTCTTTTCGTAGATGAGGATGAGCGGGTCGTCGAGCTTGACCTCCATACGTTCCGCATCGGTCACGAAGTACGGCGACAGATAGCCGCGGTCGAACTGCATGCCCTCGACCACATCCAGGGTGGTGTCCATGGACTTGGCTTCCTCGACCGTGATGACGCCTTCCTTGCCCACCTTCTCCATGGCCTCGGCGATAAGCTTGCCGATGAACTCGTCGCCGTTGGCGCTGATGGTGCCCACCTGGGCGATGTCCTTCTGGCCCTTGGTGGCCTTGGACAGCTTCTTGAGCGCCTCCACGATCTTGCCCACCGCCAGGTCGATGCCGCGCTTGAGCTGCATGGGGCTGTGGCCCGCCGCCACCATCTTCGCGCCCTCGCGGTAGATGGCCTGGGCCAACACGGTGGCGGTGGTGGTGCCATCGCCGGCCACGTCCGAGGTCTTGGAAGCGACCTCGCGCACCATCTGCGCGCCGAGGTTCTGGAACTTGTCTTCCAGCTCGATCTCCTTGGCCACGGTCACGCCGTCCTTGGTCACGGTGGGCGCGCCCCACGACTTCTCGATGACCACGTTGCGCCCGCGCGGGCCCAAGGTGGCCTTCACCGCGTCGGCCAGAATGTTCACGCCGGTGAGGATCTCGGACCGGCCCTGTTCGCTGAAAAGAATTTCCTTGGCAGCCATAGTGGATCTCCTTGATGTCTTTCGTCTTGTGAGGGGTTACCTTTCGATCACGCCCAGCACTTCCTCCTCGCGCAGGATGATGTGCTCGACGCCGTCGATCTTGATCTCGTTGCCGCTGTACTTGCCGAAGAGGACGCGGTCGCCCTTCTTCACCTCGAGGGCGCGAACCTTGCCCTTGTCGTCCGGCTTGCCGTTGCCGACCGCGATGACCTCGCCCTCGGCCGGCTTCTCCTTGGCGGTGTCGGGAATGATGATGCCACCCTTCGTCTTCTCTTCCTCGGCGACGCGGCGAACTAGGATGCGGTCATGAAGTGGGCGAACTTTCATCGATTTTTGCCTCCGTTGGGGTCTCTTCCTAGCAGTCGGGCGCACAGACTGCCAACTGCAGGCCGCCAATCTATGCACGAAACCAAGTAAGTCAACCCTTGGCAGGAGGATTTTTCGGTCGCTCACCCAAGTCGCACGTTGTCAATGAGTCTCGTCGCGCCAACGAAGGCGGCGGCCAAGATCAGGGCAGGCTTGTCCAGGCGGTCGACCGGGCGGAGCGAGTCGGCGTCGCGGACCTCCACGTAGTCTATGCGGTCGACGCGCTCCTTCATGACCGCCAAGGCCGCCTCGACCAGCGCTGCCGCCCGACGTTCACCCGCGGCAAAGCCGTCGGCCGCAGCCGAAAGCCCGGCGAAGATGGCTGGGGCGCGGCCGCGTTCCGAAGGAGAGAGGTAGGCGTTGCGCGACGACATGGCCAGGCCGTCAGGCTCGCGCACGGTCGGCCGGCCGACGATTCCCACGGGCAGGTTCAAGTCGACGACCATGCGGCGAATCACGGCGAGCTGCTGAAAGTCCTTCTCGCCGAAGAGGGCGACGTGCGGCCGTACGATGCCGAAGAGCTTGGCCACCACCGTGGCCACCCCGACGAAATGCCCTGGCCGGCGGTCGCCGCACAGCCCCTTTGCGACCTCGCGCACCTCGATGAAGGTCTGGGCCTCGGGCATATACATGTCCTTGACCTCGGGAACGAACGCCACGTCCGTGCCTACGCTCGCAGCCTTCTTGAGATCGCCGTCGAGATCGCGCGGATAGCGCGCCAGATCTTCGCTCGGCCCGAACTGCGTCGGGTTGACGAAGATGGACAGCACGAGGCGATTTGCGTGTTCGCGTGCCGCCGCAAGCAACGACAAGTGCCCCGCGTGCAGAGCCCCCATGGTGGGCACGAAGGCGATGCGCTCGCCCCTGGCCCGCGCGGACTCGGACCATGCGCTCATGGCGGCGGGAGCTTGGATGACTTGAAGGCCTGACGGGATCATGACGTACAGGGGGGATTCACCACAGAGAACACAGAGAACGCAGAGCCCGGAGAAGAAGGACTCCCCAGGGCTCCTATCCGAACCCTCTCTTCTCGGTCCGTCTCTGTGTCTTCAGTGATCTCTGTGGTGAATTTGGCGCTCATGGCGGGCAGATCGGCGATGACTTGCATGCTCGATGGGGTCACGACGTGCAGCGGAAGCTAGTGGAGAGCAGGCGAGGTTTCAAGCCGAGTCGGAGCCCAAGTCCTGATTCCGTGCTATGTTCTGTTGGTGCGATTCAGAGTGCTCATCGAACAGGACGAAGACGGCGTGTTCATCGCCCGGTGTCCGAGCCTGCCCGGTTGCGTCTCACAGGGGCGCACCCGACAAGAGGCGGCGGCGAATATCAAAGACGCGATAGAAGGCTACGTGACCAGTCTAAGGAAACACGGGGACCCGATCCCACCTTCCATAGATGAAGACATCGTCGACGTAGCTTTCTAGGATAGAAGCAGCTCGACGAAATCCTCGACGGTGACTCCGGCCTCGCGAATCAGGGCACGAAGCGTACCCTTCGCCAGTTCCTTGTGATTTGGGACGGTTAGGCGCCGATAGGGTGGAAGCCTCTGTCGCAATATGACGTGGCTACCGGTCTGATGGTCCTCTTCATACCCTATTCGCCGAAAGGCCCGAACCGCGTCGGCGCCGGATGCGACAGGCAGCTTGCTCATTGCAGGCTTGCTCGGAAGCGCGTCTTCTCAGTGTCTGCGGGTTGGACGGCAACCTGGGGGCGGTGGCCGCTTGGTCTTAAGTCCGGGACTTGGCCGTCGGTGCAGCTCTGCGAACTAGGACGCCTCCAGCGTGATCTCGACCTTGACGACCTTCTTGCCGGTCTCGAAGGGGATCACGTTGCCGGCAATAGCCTTGCCGTCGACGATGACCTCCTTGACGCCCTTGCAGATGCCGTTCGGGTTCTTGACCTCGATCTGGTACTCCACCCCGCGGAACTTGCGCGTGGCGGTGAAGCCCTTCCACTTCTTCGGAATGCAGGGATCCACCTTGAGTCCCATGTAGTCGGCCTTGATGCCGAGGATGCCCTCGGCCACGCTGACGAAGGTCCAGGCAGCGGTGCCGGTGAGCCAGCTGTTCTTGGCCTCGCCGAAGCACACGGCATCCTTGCCCGCGATCATCTGCGCGTAGACGTAGGGCTCGCTGCGGTAGGTTTCGATCTGGTTCTCCTTGGCCGACGGGCAGATCGACAGGTAGTACTCGAGGGCGCGGTCGCCGTCGCCGAGCAGGCACCAGCCGAGGTTGATCCAGGTGTTGTTGTGGCAGAAGATGCCGGCGTTCTCCTTCACCCCCGGCGGGTAGCTGGTCACCTCGCCGTACTCGACGTGGTAGACCGAATATGCCGGCTGCTGCAGGGTCGCGCCGTTCTTGGTGAAGAGGTGCTTGTGCACGCTCTCCATGGCCTGCCTGGCGCGGCCGTTGTTCTGGCCGGCGCCGCCGAGCACGCACCAACCTTGAGACTCGATGAAGATCTTGCCTTCCTCGCACTCCTTGCTCCCGAGGGGCTTGCCGGCGGCGTCGTAGGCGCGGCGGTACCACTCGCCGTCCCAGGCGTGCTTCTCGATGATATCGAGCATCTCGTCGAAGCCCTTGCGCATGCGGGCCGCCTCTGCGCCCTTGCCCAGGTGGTCGTAGAGGGCCGCCATCTCGCGGCTGGCATAGAGGAAGAGACCCGCGATCATCACGCTCTCGGCGATGCTGCCCTTGACGTCGCCCGCGCACTGGAAGCTCTCGTTGGGCTCGGTGGAGAAGCAGTTGAGGTTCAAGCAGTCGTTCCAGTCGGCGTGCCCGATGAGCGGCAGACCGTGCGGTCCACGCTTGTTCATGGTGTAGGCCATGCTGACCTCCAGGTGGTGCAGAAGGTCGGTCTTGGCGTCCGGCTTGTCGGCGTAGGCGCAAGGCGCGGACAGGATGCTCACGTCGCCGGTTTCCTTGATGTACTGGCAGGTCGAGAGGATGAGCCACAGGTGGTCGTCGTAGAAGTCGCCGCCGATCTCGGCGTTGCCCTTCTTGGTGAGCGGCTGGTACTGGTGGAAGCAGGTGCCGTCGGAGAGCTGGGTGGCCGCGATGTCGAGGATGCGCTCGCGGGCGCGCGACGGGATCATGTGCACGAAGCCGAGCAGGTCCTGGTTGCTGTCGCGGTAGCCCATGCCGCGGCCGATGCCGGTCTCGTACATGCTGGCCGAGCGGGACATGTTGAAGGTGGCCATGCACTGGTACTGGTTCCACACATTGAGCATGCGGTTGGCGTGGGGGTTGGGGCTCTTGGCCTGGAAGTTCGCAAGCAAGCCGTCCCACACCTTGCCCAGTCTTGCGAAGGCGTCGTCCACCGCCCCCGGCTTGCTGTACTTCTCGACGATGGCGCGGCCGAGCTTCTTGTTCATCACGTAGAGCTTGTCGAACTTGGGCTCACTTCCCTGGTCGACGTAGGCGAGGATGAACGAGAAGGTCTCCTCCTGGCCCGGCGCGAGCTTCAGGTTGATCTGGTGCGCGCCGATGGGGTTCCAGCCGAAGGCCTTGCTGCCCGTGCATTTGCCGGCGAAGGGAACCCGCGGATCGTGCAGGCCCTCGTGGATGCCGACGAAGGCGTCGCGGCTGGTGTCGTAGCCGTCGACCGGCCGGGTGCAGGCAAAGAGCGCATAGTGGTTGCGGCGCTCGCGGTACTCGGTCTTGTGGTAGATGGCGCTGCCCTCGATCTCGACCTCGCCGATCGAATAGGTGCGCTGCAGGTTGTTCTGGTCGTTGGCCGCGTCGAAGAGGCAGAACTCCTGGAAGCTGAAGATCTTGGGCTGCTTTCTCACCTTCGAGGTGTTCCGCACCGTGACCTTCCACAGCTCCAGGTTCTCGCCCGGCGGTACGAAGAAGAGCATCTCCACCTCGATACCACCCTTGCGGCCGATGATGCGCGTGTAGCCGAGGCCGTGGCGGCACTCGTACTTGTCGAGCTTGGCCTTGATCGGCTTCCAGCCCGGGTTCCACACCGACCCCCCATCGTTGACGTAGATGTAGCGACCGCCCAGGTCATAGGGAACGTTGTTGTAGCGATAGCGGGTGATCCGCCGCATTCTCGCGTCCTTCCAGAAGCTGTACCCACCTGCCGTGTTCGTGCACAACCCGAAGAAATCGTCCTGCCCCAGGTAGTTTAGCCAGGGCAGCGGCGTATCCGGCCGAGTAATCACGTATTCGCGCTTGCTGTCGTCGAAGTGGCCAAAGGGGTTCATCTTGCTTCGGTGCTCCTTGAGAAGTGGTTAGAACCGCTCCGCCTTGCGGTCGGTCCGAGCGGAAGTGCGATCCGGAGTCGGAGATTATTCGATTCCCGGGGGTTTGGGGTACGAAATTTCACTTCCTTCGGCAAGGTTCGCCGGGCGGGGGTATGCCCTGTGCCCGCCGGGGACATGGCGTAACGATATGCGTTAACTAGCTTACAAACCCCGGTTCGGCGGGCGTTCCCTCGTCGATCTTGCCGAAGACCTGCTCGTAGCGGCCGATGTTGCTCTCCAGGGCGCGCAGGAAGCGCTTGGCGTGGCGGGGAGAGACGATGATGCGCGAGCGGACGCGGGCGCGCGGTCCGCCGGGCTGCACGTAGACGAAGTCGAAGGTGAACTCCGAATCGTTGTGGTTCAAGAAGACCAGGTTGCAGTAGGCTCCCTGGGCCGTAGCCTCGTCGAGCTCGATCTGGAGCTGCGGCACATTGGCGGGAATCGGGTCGGACATATGGAAGTTGTACCTCAACTCCGGTAAAGACTAGGGACCTTTTATGGCAAGGGTTCTTGGCATCGACCTGGGTTCGCGCCGCATCGGCGTGGCGGTCTCCGACGGGCTGGGGCTCACGGCCCAGCCCCGGCTGACCTTGGCCCGCCGCGGTGGCAGGCGCGACATCGAGGCCATTGCCGCGGCGGTGAAGGAAGCCGAGGCCGACCGCATCGTGCTCGGGCTGCCCCTTACCCCCGAGGGCAAGGAGGGGCCGGCCGCCCTGGCCGCGCGCGCCTTCGCCGACAAGCTGGCCGCGGCCTCGCAGCTTCCCGTCGAGCTGGTGGACGAAAGCTTCAGCACCGTCGAGGCCGAGGAGGTGCTGCTCGCCGCCGACCTGTCGCGCAGGCGGCGCAAGCAGGTGGTGGACAAGCTGGCCGCGGCGGTTATTCTGCAGCGCTGGCTCGACGCCCAGCGAAGCCCGACCAAGGAGAACTCATGACATCGCCGCGCCGCCGCGCCTTCCAGGTCTTTCTGATCACCGTCGCCGTCGGCGTGGCCGTGGTCGGGTGGCTTGCCCACCGGGTGTGGACCTACCCGGACCGCGCCACGGGCGCGGCTCGCGGCAGCGTCGAGATCGACATCCCCAAGGGCGCCCCTGCCCAGCAGGTGGCCCAGCTTCTGGCGCAAGCCGGGCTCATCGAGCGGCCCGCCTTCTTCCGGCTCTACGCCGGCCAGCGCGGGGCCGCCGGCCGGTTCCGTCCCGGGCACTACAAGTTCGAGGCCCCGGCCACGCCCCGCCAGCTCGTGGACACCATCGTCAGGGGCGTGGCCGACGAGCTGGTCTCCGTCACCATTCCCGAGGGCAAGAACATGGTCGAGGTGGCGGAAATCCTGGACGCTGCAGGCATCGCGGGCAAGGCCGACCTCCTCGCCCAAGCCGTCGATCCCCTTTTCGTCAGGAGCCTGGAGCTGCCAGGGCGAACCTTGGAGGGCTACCTCTTTCCCGACACCTACAAGCTGCGCCCGCACTCGCAGGCCGACCGCGTGCTCGCCATCCTGGTGCGCAAGCACCGCCAGGTGTTCGACGAGCTGCGCGCCGCCAACCCGACCTTCGCCAACTACCTTCGCACCAAGTTGAGACTCGACGACGCCCGCATCGTCACCTTGGCCTCCATCGTCGAGAAAGAGACCGGCCAGCCGCAGGAGCGGCCACGCATCGCCCAGGTCTTCTTGAACCGCCTTGCCAAGTCGAGCTTCTCGCCCAAGCTGCTGCAGACCGACCCCACCATCGTCTACGGCTGCACCGTCGCCCCCATCTTTCTCGGCGCCACCTCACCGGCCTGCCAGAAGTGGGACGGCCGCATCCACCGCATTCACCTCGAGGACGCCGCCAACCCGTACAACACCTACACCCACGAACGCCTTCCGCCCGGCCCCATCGCCAACCCGGGGCGCGCGGCCCTGGCCGCCGTGTTCCGGCCCGACGGCAGCAACTACCTCTACTTCGTCTCCAAGAACGACGGCACGCACCAGTTCTCCGCCACCGTCGCCGAGCACGAAGCCGCGGTGGTGAAATACCAGCGCGGCGGCAGACCGCTGGCGAAGTCCGGCGAGTAGCGGGGGCCGGGAAGGACTAACCACAGAGAACACAAAGAACACGGAGGCCGGAAGAGAAAGGGCTTTCGGGAGCTAGATCCGAGCCTTTCCTCTTCTCATCCGTCTCTGTGGCCTCTGTGCTCTCTGTGGTGAAACGAACCGGCCGACGCCCTAGTGCCCGCCGCAGCCGGTGCAGCCGCCGCAAGCGTGGGAGTCGAAGTCGGGTCCGTGCAGGTCCTGGGGCGTGGCCGCGCGCACCGAGACGACGGCCACGTCGAAATTCAAGGTCGCACCCGCCAGGGGATGGTTGCCGTCGACGGTGACCGTGTCTTGGTCAAGAGCCACGACGGTGAGCACCCGCCCGCCGTGCGGCCCGTGGGCGCGGAAGTGCATGCCGATTTCCAGGTCGCCGGCGGGAAACTGGTCGCGCGGCACTTTCTCGACCAGGCTCTCCTGGCGCTGGCCATAGCCGGCCTCGGGCGGAAGTGACACCTTGACTCGATCCCCCTCCGACTTGCCGAACAGCGCGGCTTCGAGACCGGGAACGATCATGCCGGCCCCTTGCAGGTACGAGAGGGGCTCGCCGTTCTCGTCCTCCTGCGAGGAATCGAGGACCTTTCCTTCGCTGTCGGTGAGGGTGTAGTGGATGGTGACCACGGTCTTGTCGGCTATCTGCATGCGCCCTCCTTGTTGGGAGATGCGCTTCTTATCACGAGCCCGGCCTCGGCGCTTCGTGATTCGGCTCGGCCGAAACCAGCAGAGGAAACCTCGCGCACAGAGATGGGCCCTGCAGAAAACTGCCCGGCCGGGCAGCACCGCTCGCCAAAGGCGCGCCCCGGAGTCTGCCCCGTGCCAGGTTCAACCTGACCGCCGGGCCGGCCCCGGCTGCGAGCGCACCCCTATAGGTCTCGCTGGCTCGACGCGCCCAACAAGCCCCCAAGCACCGCACCGACCCCTGCCCCGAGCACGGCCACCGCCACCGCGACCTCCTTGCCGTGTACGGTTCCTATGATGCCGAAGAGAGCTGCACTCACGAGAGCGCCCGTGAGCGCCGCCAGGGGGTGCTCGGCCATGCGCCCGAACACTCCCTTCTTTCTCAGGTTCATGCCGTTTGCCATCGCATGCCTCCATCCGTTGCCCTGTCGAATGTCCGAACTTCCACGCGCCCAGGACGAGCCGCGTCCACGGCCGGCCCTGACGCCTCACCCGCTTCACATACCCCCGGTAGCAATGGCGTGCAACCTCGGACCGGGATTCCAATCTTCTACTTCCGAGATCTTTCGCATGGCGCGACGATTTCTTCAGCAGCGGCGTCAAGAGGCGGGAAGCTCCGGCCTAAAGGCTGCAGGCTCCCGTGCAGGGCCATGAAAAACGCGATCGTGGCCACCCACCGATCAATTTGCAGCCTCCCGAATCCCAGAACCTCGGAGAACAGGGTGGCGCAGCCGGGGAAACGCTGCGGGTCAGGGGAGAGCCGTGCCCGCGAAAACGTTCCGCGCCGCGTCTACCACCGCCGCCCCGGAAGCAGCCGCCGCCGCGTAGAGGTCATTGCCAGCGTTGACGGAGGGAAGCCACGCGGACGAATCACGGCGCAATCGCACGCAGACCACATGCCCCCGCCGCAAGCCGCAAACGCGCGAAGTCAGGGACCTGGCGCGGTTGCTTCGGACTTCGCGCTCTCCATCTTGCCGAATCCGAAGAGCGGGATCTCCTTGCGCGGCTCGGTTCGATCGTTGCTCAGGACGACAAGCGTGCCCACGGCGCCTCGGCCGTCCTGCTTGACCCGTTCTTCGCGGACCTTCACATCGACGCGGTAGCTGCCATCTGCAGAAGGCCCCTCGACCGAAGCTGCGAACGGTCCCTCGACCACGGTCGCGCCGCGTACCTCGAAGCCCGGCTGCGAGCTGCGAATCGTGATGGGCACCACCTTGGGACCTGGGACCTTCATGTTGAAGTAGGGATTGGTCGGAAAGACCTCCAGCGTGCCCTTCACCTTGCAGGCATAGGGCATGGCGATTTCCTTGGGACTTGGCAGACCGGTCGAAACAAAGAGATTGCCCGAGTGCGTCCCTACCTTCTTGCCCTTGCACAGGATGCGGTACCCCTCGATCCAACCCTTGGGGCCGGGCAAAGGCGTGATGCTCGAGTCTTCTCCGACCGCCGATCGCTTGAGGCGGACGGCGGCTTTGCCGACCATGGTGCCCACCAGCCGCACCTCCTGCGACCGCTCTTCTCCGAATCGCATCTCGAGGTCCACCACCGAGGCGTCGAAGGCCAGGCGCGGCGTCACCGTGGCGAGGATCTCGATGGGAATCTTCTCGGCCGAGGGATCGTTGGTATGGAGGAGCAAGACCTCGCGCAGAGGACCGTAGAGATCCGAACGACAGGTCACCTCGAGCTGGCCGCGCGCCCCGGGCGCGATGATCTTCGGGTTGATGCTCGCCGAGCAGAATCGGCTTGCCTCGATCGCTTTGATCTCGAGCGGGAGCGAGCCCTTGTTGGCCAGCGAAATGAGACGTTGCACGGGCTCGTCCTGCACGACCGGCCCCAGCTCGAAGCGTCCCTCGGCAAGCTTGAGGTGCGGGGCGGCGCCGCTTCCTGTCGGCACCTCCGCCTTGCCCGGACCTCGACGGCAGGCGGCAGGGGCAAGGGTCAGTGCCACAAGCACCGGCCACACGGGGCAGGGAGACCTCTTCGTTAGAAGTACCGTCAAGTCATCACGACCATCGTTGTGAATCTCTGCGCCTTCGTCAGCGCCTGCTTTCTCTTACACCGAACCTCGCGTGGGTCAGGAGCGCTAGAACACCGAACGGGTTGAATCTGTTGTGAAATCAAGCAGACCGCGTGGTTCTGAGAGAACTTGGTGTTCTGGCGGGACTAGCCACAGAGAACACAGAGGCCCGAAAAGAAAGGCGTTGTGGGGCTTCTATCTGCACCCTTTCCTCTCCATCCGTCTCTGTGGGTGCCCTCCGTGGTGAACTTGAACTATCCGAGAATCGACCGTTTTTCAACCCGTTCGGTGCTCTAGGGTCATTTCGGCCGTTTGAAGATGTAGAAGCTACTCGTAGCGTACTGGGATAGCTCCCACCCGTCCGCACCGAATGCGTTCAACCTGCACGTGATGAAGCCGCACCCACGAAGCCCCCGTGGCTCGGAAGCGCCGTCTGGCAGCGTTACATCCGCACCGGAGTACCCTCAAAGCGAGCTGCCAAGAGCACCGAACGAGCCATGACCCACGTCTTTCCGGCATGTCCACCACAGAGGGCACAGAGATAACGGAGGGCGCAGAGAAGGAGTGGGCTTGGGTCTAGATGCGGAAGCTCCTGTTCTCTCTGTGTTCTCCTTCACCTCTGCGCTCTCTGTGGTGAACATCCCAAGAATCGTTCGATGTTCTAGCCGCCCTCGGGGCCGACCACGGGCGCGACCGGCGGCTGGGTGGCAGCCCCCGGTTCGCGCAGGAGAAACACGAGAATCCCCAAGCTGGCGAGGTTGCTCGCGGCAACCGCCAGCGGTCCGATGACATTGCCCGGCACCTCCAGGACGAGGAAGGACGAAGCCGCCACGGCAAGGGCGGCGACGTAGGCGATGTCTCCCGCCAAGATGGTAGGTGTGCGATGTTCGAGGGCGGCCAGCCCTTCCCGGTGACTGCGCAAGGCCACCGTGATGGGAAAACCCGCGAAAAGCAGGGCCGCGGTACGGACCAAGGGCAGATCCGCGGCAGGCAGTCGCTGCACGGACCCGTAGTACCACTCGGCAAGCCCCGGCAGGAGGAAGACGAGGGGAATGACGGAAAGGATGGCGCCCGCCACCGCCGAGAAGCGCAGCGTGCGCGTATCCTCGCGCGAGCGGGGCGGGAAGGCGATCGCCACATTCTGCACGCGGCTGGCGGCGTAGGCGGCGGGATTGGCGATGCCGGCCGCCAGGTAGTAGGCGGGCAGCATGCGCTCGGGCTGGCCGGCGCGGGCGATGACCCCGCCCAGGATCATTCCCGCCAAGGTCATGAGAAATCCGCCGAGCGAGAGGGGAAGCGCGAAGACCAGGATCGTGCGCCGGGAAGGCGCCGCGGCTCTGCCATCGCCGAGCGCGGCGGCGTAGGGCCGGCTGTACCACCACGAAACCAGGACTTCGAGGCCGACGGGAAAGGTCTGGCAGACCATGGCCCAGCGCGGACCGACCAGCCCCCACGCGCAGAAGAGGGGCGACAGCGCCAAGGTCAGGCCGATGCGGGCAAAGGTGGCGATGCTGGCGCGGCCCGGGGCACCGCCGTTGTAGAGCAGGACCTGGTACGGGTTGCGTGCGTAGAAGAGCACGTTGAGGAGAATGGTGAGGGGAAAAGCCTCGACAGCGGCGGCCTCGATGGAAGACGGCAGGTTGAGCATTCTCCCGAACACGAGGTGGCCGACCGCGGGAATGCAAATGACCGCCTGGACCAGGGCGGTGACAAACGAGAGGAGGTTGTTGACCGCGATGAAACGGGCATAGGCGAGCCGCGAGGTGGCGAACACCATGCCCGCCGTGACCAGGCCGGCCCCGAGGGTGCCCACGAGGAACATCACGATGTTCGCCTGTGCCACGCCCGCCAGGTTCAAGGCCCCGCCCTCGCCGTGCGAGGCCACCATGGCGATGAGCGGGTAGCTCAGGCTCTGCGATGCGGCCTGCAGCGCGAGGGGGACGAAGTAGGCGGTGAGGCTCGGGGGCTGGGGTGCGGCTCTAGGATCGGACATTGATGCGACCGGAACTTGTATCGGAGGACCGGGACAATACTGCAAGCAAATCGGCAAAAGCCAGGACGGGCAGAGGATGTATTCTGCGCCCCGTGATCCGCATCTGCACGTCCCACCGCACCGAAGCGCTGCTGGAGGCGTTCGTCGAGAACCTGACCGACGAGCGCAGACGCGATGGGCCCTTCGCACCCGTGCGCGTGGTGGTGCCCAACCGCAATATGGAGACCTACCTGCGCCTCGGGGTTTGCCAGCGCTGTGGTATCGCGGCCAACCTCGAGACGACCTTTTTGCGCAAGTTCCTGGCCGCAGTCGCCGCGGGCGCGATTCCCGGCGCCCAGGTGGTGGATGGGGTTTACCTCGAAGGCCACCTGCTCGCGCTCTTGCACGACGAGGCCCTGCTGGCGCGGCCGGTTCTGGCGCCGGTGCGCGGCTATCTTGCGGCCGCGGGCGAGGAGCGCGATGCCGTGGATCGGCGCCGCTGCCAGCTCGCGGCCGAGCTCGCCCGGCTCTTCGACGAGTACGCGAGCTCGCGGCCCGACCTGCTCGCCGCCTGGTCAAGAGGCGAGGACCTCCCTCGCGGCCCGGCCGAGGCCGAGCCCGCCGCCTGGCAGCGCGCGCTCTGGCGCGCGATCTTCGGACCCGAGGGGCGGCTCCGCACACGCGCGGGCAAGGAAGACGTTCGCCGACGGTCGCTTCAAGCCCTGTGGGACGAGGCCATGGCCAAGGAGCCCCCGCCCTTCGCCGGCCAGACCCTGCACGTCTTCGGGCTTTCCTACATGGCGACCGCGTACCACCGCATGCTGGCCTCGCTGGCGAAGCAATCCGAGGTGCGCATCTACACTCTCGGCCCCTGCCGCGAGGACTTCGACCCGGGCTCTTTTGCGCCAAAAGCCTCACCCGAGGATCCCTACGGGCTTCTGCAAGAAGCGCAGCCCGCGCTCCGGCTGTGGGCGCGTCCTGGGCGGGAGAACCTCCGCCTGCTCGCAGAGCTCGACGGCGCCGAGGTGGACGCGCGCTTCGACCTCGATGCGGGCGACCGCAAGACGCTGCTCCATCGCCTGCAGGACGACATCGTCCATCGTCGCGTCGCCGAGCCCGGCGCGGCAAACGACGCGCTCGATGGCAGCCTGCGGGTTCTGCCTTGCCCCTCCCTGCGGCGCGAATTGGAGGTTGCGGCAGCCGAGATCTGGGCGCTCGTGCGCAGAGAGCCCGCGCTGCGTCTGTGCGACATCGCGGTCATCGTGCCCGAGGCCAGCAAGGATCTCTACCTGGCGCAGATCTCGGCGGTCTTTGCCGAGAGCTGCGACCTGCCCCACAACCTCTCGGATCTTGCGGCCGCGGGCAGTCACCCGGTGGCGAGGTCCATCGAGCTGCTTTTACGCCTGCCCTTTTCCGGCTGCAGCCGCAAGGATCTCCTGCCGCTCCTCACGCATCCCTGCCTTCTGGCCAGGTTCCCCGAGGCCACGCCGGCCGCCTGGCGTGCGCTGGCGAGCGAGCTCGGCATCGTGCGCGGATCCGATCGCCGCGCTCTCGACGGCACCTACGTGCGTCGTGACCTCTTCACCTGGGATCAGGGCCTGCGCCGCCTGGCCCTGGGCGCCTTTCTCGACCCTCCGCCGGAAGAGGACGCAACCCCGCTCAGCATCGCCGGCGAGTCCTATCTTCCCGGTCCGGCCGTGGCCAGCGACGACGAGGCCAGCCTCGGCTTCGGGCTGCTCGCGCGTTCGCTCCTCGCCGACGCGCGCTTCGCCTCCGGACGAGGCCGGGGGGAAGAGCGACCCTTGCGCGAGTGGCTCCTCTTCGTGCGCGGCCTTCTCACCTCCTACCTGGTGCTCGACGAGGAAGACGAGGCGGGCCAGGCCATCGTCGGACGTTTTCTCGCCGCCCTCGACGATCTCGCCGACAACGGTTTGGGCGAGCTGCCCATCTCCTTTCGCATCGCCGCCGAGCTGGCTTTGCGCGCGCTTTCTTCTCTGCCCTGGAGCCGCGGCCACACCCTGGCGAGTGGCGTGACCGTCGCGACCTTGGTGCCCATGCGCGCAATCCCCTTTCGCGCCGTGTTCGTGCTCGGCCTGGGCCAGAACGTCTTTCCCCGCCCGGCGCAAAGGCCGGAGCTGGATCTGCGCAGCCTTGGCCGCGAGAAGGGCGACGTCAACCACCGCGAGCAAGACCTCTACATGTTCCTTGAAACCCTGCTCTCGACCCGCGACCATCTCGTGCTCTCCTACGTCGCACGCGACGAAGTCACGGGCGACGAGCTGCCACCCTCGCCGGTCCTGCTCGAGCTGCGCACCCTGCTCGGCGACGGGTACGTGGGACAAGCGGCGCTGGCGCGCCTGTTCGGCGACGACAAGAGCACCCGTCCTCCCCTGCGCCGCTTCGACGACAGCCCAGAACGGCGCGAGGTCCTGCCCGCGGCGGAAGGAGAACACCAAGCAGAACTCCTGGGCCAGGAGGAGGTGGCGCTCGGCTCTCCCGCTCGCCTTTCGCCCTCAACGCCCAAGGACCCGCGCAACACGCCCAGCTCCCTGGTCATCCCGCTTTCAGCCCTCTTCCACTTCCTGCAAGATCCCTTGCAAGGCTCGGCGCGCTTCCGCCTGCGCATGGCCGAGGACGACGACGAGGCGCTCGCCGACGTGGAGGACGAGCCCTTCGACCTCGACCGACTCGCGCTCGCGCAGCTTCTGCGCGCGACCATGCCCGAGGCGATTCTGCGCGCCCAAGGCGCGCCTACCTGGGAGGTCGTGCTCTCGGCGCACGCGCGGCAGGGGCTCGCCCTCGAGCTCGCCGGGCGCGCGCCCACCGGCATCCTGCGCGAGGCGGCGGCGCAAGCCGAGCGCCACCTGCTGCGCGGCTGGCACGGTCGCCTGGCCGAGCTCCTCACGGCGGCGCCGGCCGACTGCCGCATGATCCGACTGGCGCCGAGCCTCGGAACGAAGCCCACGCGCTCGGGCCACCTCGCCTGTCACCGTGCCCCCGGCTTCGCCCTCGAACTTGCAGGCGCCGGCGACACGGGCAGGCTCGACATCCGCATCGAGGGTCACGCCGGGCTGTGGGCCAGCGCCCGAGGCAGCCTCGACACGCGTCTCGCCTTTTCGGTCAGCCGGCGAATCGCGCAGGAGAAGCACAGCCGAGAAGAGCTGCGCGCCTTCCTCGACTACGTGGCCGTCACCGCTGCCGGCGAGGCGGAAGAGCGACGAGGCCTGCGCAGCGCCCTCTTCTTCCCCGACGGAAAGGGAGCGGGCGACCTGCGCGTCCTCGGTTTTGCTCCGCTCGCCAAGGCACGCGCCCTCGCCTACCTTGAAGATCTGTGCCGCGAACTGCTTACCGGGGCGCGCGACGCCGAGGGCGCGCCCACGGGCGTGCATCCGTATCTTCTGCCCTACGAGGCCGTGCTGGCAAGCCGCCACAAGGGCTCTCCCCTGCTTCCTGAGATTCTCGCCCTCTGCGCCGGCGACCCTGAACACCGAAGCACCTTCAGCTCCGTGCAAGGACCGGTGCGCTCCGCCCCCGAACGCTACGCCCCACCTGCGGAAGCGGAGGCCAGGCGCATGGTCGAGGCTCGCTTCGGCCTTTTCTTCGATCTGGCCGGGAAGGAGCCCACATGAGCCTGATCGTGCGCTACCCGCGACCCGCGGCTTTCGCACACTTGGGCCCCGGCCACCACGTGGTCGCGTCCTCGGCCGGCACGGGCAAGACCTTTCTCCTCGAGCACCTCTTCGTCGATCTCGTCCTCCATCGCGGGGTTCCTGCCGAGGAGATCCTGGTCGTCACCTTCACGGAAAAGGCGGTGGCCGAGCTCATTCTGCGCGTGCGTAGGCTGCTCGAAGGACTGGTCGGGCTCAAGTCCGACGATCCCCGGGCCGTCGCGGCGGCAACGAGCCCCGCCGAGGAAACCTGGACCATCGACGAGCAAGCCCGCACACGCTTGCAGGAGGTCATACAGAGCTTCGACAGACTCAGCATCTTCACCATCCACGGCTTCTGCCGGCGCGTTCTGCGCGAGCACGCCTTCGCACAAAGCCGGCTTCTCGACGAGGAGCTGATCGACGAGGAGTCGGCCTTCACCTCTGCCTTGCGCGATACCTTGCGCACCGGGATCGCCAAGGACGGCAAGCTCGCCTCGGGCATCCGCGCGTGGATCGGTCTCGGGGAATCCATCGGCAGCCTGGAGAAGCTGCTGCTTGCCTGCGACCAGGCCGAGGCTGCGGAGATCCTGCCCCGTTTCGACGAGGCGGACATCGCGTCCGCCACGGCCGCATGGCCCGGCCTCGACGACGATGATCTCGGCCGGCGCTTGCGGGCCGCCAAGCTCCATGCCGCCACCATCAAGGCCGTGCTCGGTCGCCTGCGTCGCGTGTCCGACCTCGTGAGAGCAAACCGGGGAGATGTTCTCGGCCTCTTGGCCGCCATGCAGGTCTTCCCTGACGAGCCCAAGATGGAGGGGGGATTGGCGTATGTCGTGCAGAAACTGGAGAGCGCCGCCGCGGATGCACGGATCGCGGCGCTCCGGGCGAGCGTGCAGAAGCTCGGCCAAGCCCTGGTTCCGGTCGAAGCGGCGCTGGCGCATATGCTCCTGCCCTCGGTGCAGGCTCTGGCGAATCGGCGCAAGCGCCAAGCGGGGCAGTTCGACTACTCCGACATGCTCCGCCTGGTGGCCGAGACGCTCGCCTCGGCGACGCCCGCCGGAAGCAGCCTGCTCGCGAGCTTGCGCCGGCGCTACCGGTACGCCCTCATCGACGAATTCCAAGACACCGACGCGATCCAGTGGTCGATCTTCCGCCGCATCTTCGTCGAGGCCGACCACGGCCACGCCTTGACCGTCATCGGAGACCCCAAGCAGTCCATCTACCGGTTCCGCGGGGCCGACGTCCACACCTACCTCGAAGCCTGCCAGGTTCTGCTCGGTGCGGGCGGCAGATTCCTGGTGCTCGATCGCAACTTCCGCTCCAGCGCACGCATGGTCGAGGCCACGAACCTGGTGTTTGCGAAGCCGGCGGGGTTTTTCCGTGCGGAGAGCGGCATCGCCTACGATCGCCCCGTCATCTGCAGCCGCGACGACCTCGACCTCGTCGACCAAGCCGGGCAGCCGCAGCCGCCGGTGCTCCTCCTCGCGCCCGCCGCCGAGGCCGACACTCTCAAGGCCGACCAAGCCCGGTCGGCCGTGCGCGCCGCCATCGTCGCCGAGCTGCGCCGGATCCTCGACAAGCGGAGCCCCCTGCTGCTGCGCGAGCACGGCCGCGAGCGCCCCCTCGGCGAGCGCGACATCTTCATCCTCACCTTCAGCAATCGCGAAAGCCGGGACATGGGGCGCGCCCTGGGCCGGGCGGCCATCCCCTTCGCCTTCTACAAGCTGGGCGAGCTGTTCGATTCGCCCGAGGCCGCCGATGTCCTCGATCTCCTGCGCGCCATCGCGGCGCCCGAGGATCGCAACCTGCGCGGCCACGCCCTGCTCACGCCCTTCTTCGCCTTGGATCTGGTGGAGGCTGCCGCGGCCTTTGACCTGGGCGCGGACGCCCGGCCGGTGCGGCTCCTCTTCGACTTCGCGGCCTTGGCCGAAGCGGGGGACATCCCCGGTCTCTTCTCCGCGATCGTCGAGCGCACCGGGATCATCCGCCGCGAGGTCTTCGCCCGGCGCGGCGAGCGCTCGCTCACCAACGTCCTCCACCTCTTCGAGATCCTGCAGGGCGAATGGGCGCGCTCGCACCGCCTTCTGCCCGAGTTGGTGGATCTTTTCGACGCCCTCGTCCGGGGCACGCGCAGGCTGCCCGAGCGCGAGGGCGACTTGCAGCGGCTCGAGACCGACAAGAACGCGGTGCAGATCCTGACCGTTCACAAGGCCAAGGGCCTGGAAGCCAACGTGGTGTTTCTCTACGGCGGCACCGGCGAGCACCCGAAGCAGGCGGCCCACGTGCTCCATCAGCACGGCCGCCGCGTGCTCCACGTCGGCCGGCTGGGCGATGCCGAGAAGCGACTGGCGGACGGCGAAGAAGCCGACGAGCGCAGCCGTCTGCTCTACGTGGTTTGCACGCGGGCCCGGGTTCGCCTGGTCCTGCCCCACTACCCGCCTGCGTTCAAAACCTTGCGCGGCCCTTACCGCCAGATGAACCAGCGCCTCGACCAGATCCTCGCCCAGGGCGACGCGCAGGCGAACCCGCTCTTTCATACCGTCGCGGTCCCTTTTCCAGCCGAGGATTTCGCGCCGGCCGTCGCGGCGCAGCCCGCGCCGCATCCCGACCGGGTGCAGGCCCTGGCCCGCCTCGCCAGCCCGGCCCCGCCCGCGGATGTGGTCGCCATCAGGGAGCGGCGCAGCGGCTTCCTCGTCACCTCGTACACCGCGGTCAAGCAGGCGCACGGAGGTTTCATCCCGCTCGACAGCCACGCGGATGCCAAGGCCAAGACCGAGGCCGGGCAGGACCCCGGCGACGCCGGCGACGGTCTTCCCAGCGGCGCCGCGACCGGCATCTTCTTGCACGAGAGCTTGGCCTCCGTGTCCCTTGCCGACCTTCTGCAGGCACCGAGCTTCGAAGACTGGTTTGCCCTGCCCCAGGTTCGCGACCTCTTCGCAAGACTGTGCCGGCGTTACGACCGGCGGGAAAGCGAGCTGCCCGCCGCCGCCCGCCTGGTCCACACCGCCTACACCGCTCCCCTGCGCCTCCCCTTCGGCCGTATCGAGCGACTGGCCTCTGTGGCCCCGACGCTGCGCGAGATGGAGTTCCTCTTCCCTATCCCCGAGTCTACCCACCCGCTTTGGGCCGCTCCCGGGCGAGCCGCCGACGCCCCCGCCTGGCGGATCGGGCGCGGGGTGGTGAAGGGCTTCGTGGACTTGCTCTTCGAGCACCAGGGCAAGATCTTCGTGTGCGACTGGAAGAGCGACGTGCTCGACACCTTCGCGGCCGGCGCCCTGGCCCGCCACTGCCGGCAGAACTACGACGTGCAGGCTCGCATCTACACCACCGCGGCCTTGCGCATGTGCGGTATCGGCGATCCCGCCGACCATGCCCGGCGCTTCGGCGGGGTGATCTTCTCCTTCCTGCGCGGTCGCCATGCCAATGACGACCTGGCCGGGATCCATTTCGAGCGCCCGACCTGGGAGGAGATCCTGTCCTGGGAAAGCGAGATGCTGGGGGCACGCTTCTGGGGGATGGCACCATGACGAGTCAGGTACCCGTCGTCCTTCTGCCCACGGGCACGGCCGCAAGCGCGCTCGGCCCCCCGCCGGCGGCCGCGCAAGCCCTGCGCGACCTGGTACGCCAGCACGACCTCGACGAGAGCGGCACCTTCCTGGCCTGG
>Ga0172364_10001107_pt1 | contig 20478 bp, 14 predicted proteins | sample LakKivSesite10cm_FD_114545 | JGI IMG/M metagenome (GOLD analysis project Ga0172364, IMG submission 114545) | Sediment microbial communities from Lake Kivu, Rwanda - Sediment site 10cm | ecosystem: Environmental > Aquatic > Freshwater > Lake > Sediment | place: Rwanda: Western Province, Lake... | reverse complement strand
GCCGACGACGAGGACGAGGACGACGACGAGGACGAAGGGAACGAGACGGGCAGGAAAACGGCCGACGACGAGGACGAGGACGACGACGAGGACGAGAGGAACGGGACGGGAGGAGCGTGTGGAGTGCGGGGGGAAGTTCCGCCTTCGGCGGAAGGCGGCACCGCTTTGGCTCGCGACGGCGCCGGGAGCCGAGCCGGCGCCAAGAGCCAAGGCGACTGCGAGCGCCAAGTTAGCGCCAAGAGCCAAGGCGCCGGCGCGAGCCACCGCGCCATCGAAAGCCAAAGCGGCGTCAAGACCGCCGCAGCCCAAGTGGCCCCCGGCGCTCCCTCGCGCGGGGTGCCATGCTCACCGCGGGCCGCGGAGCGGCCGCGTGAGCATGTCCGACGAACACGGAAAGACATGCTCACGCAAACAGCGCGTGAGCATGGCACCGGAGATGAGCCTGTGCGTGGCCCCGGGGATGAGCCTGCGCGTGGCGTCTCGGTAGTCGCCGGCTCGCCGGAGGCGAGTCGGCAAGGCCCGAAGGGCCGGCAGGATTTTGCCGGGTGCGCCAGCCCCCGGAAGGCTCGCCCCCTCAAGCCAGTAGTCCCGAAGGGACGACAGGGGGCCCGCCACGGGGGCGGTTCGGCGGGGACGGCGCACCCGGCACCGGCGCGCAAAACTGCGAAACGAACCCAAGCTCCCCGGCAGCGGCGGCGGGCGCAAGAGACACGAAAATCGCCACTTGCGGCGGCGAGCGGCGGCAAACGCCGCCGCGGCGGCGCAGAAAACGAAGCCAAACCGGCGACGCGGAAAGCCCGCGCGCGGACGGCGCGGCGGTCGAAGACATCCGCCGCGACACCTGCCTGCCTCCGGCAGGTAGGCAGGCGCGGCGCCTCGGTCGCATCGCCGTCGGCGGCGGACACGGCGCCGCGGGCTGAAGAGACGGACGCGGCCCGCCTTCGCCAAGGCTGCGCCGGGCAGGCGCCGTGCGCCCCTCCACCGGAACAGACCGCGCCCGCGGCGGGCGGGTCGTCCGGAGGAGGGCGCGTTCTCTGCAAGGCGTGGGGCCGGCCGTACGAGGACATCGTGCGCGACGGCGACTGGCCGGTGGAGGGCGGGATGCGGGTCATCCGGTATCCGCCGGTGCACATTGAGCGCAAGGGACTGACGATGGGCGAGGTGATGGTGGAGTACCGCAAGGAGCTCCAGCGTCGCGGGCTGTGGGTGAAGCCGCCGAGGTGACGTGCGCGCGGGCGCGGGGCGCGCGCGCGGCGGCGGCGCCGCCGTCGCCGAAGACATCCGCCGCGACACTTGCCCGCCTTTGGCAGGCAGGCGACACGCGGCGGCTCTGTTCCGTCCGCCGCGGCGCGCGTCGGCACGACGCACAAAATGCGGATAAAATGCTTGACCTGGCGGGCGTGCGGCGGGTAGTTTGCCCGGTCTTGCCCTGAGGCAGGGGATGGGTCCCCGCCTGCGGGGCGGGCGGGTTCCGGCCATTCGGGGCCGGCGCCGAACGCCGTTTCTGAGAACCCCTGGGAAAGCACAGGCATTGCCCGGGCGCGGACCTGCCTGCTTGCCTTCTCGGCTGCCTGCCCGTCCGGCGACGGCAGGCGGGCGAGCGGCAGGCAGGTGCGTGAATCCGCGCCACCGTTGGAGGTGCAAGCTTGGCAGCCGAACTGGCAAAGGAACTGGTGGACGCGGGGGTACACTTCGGGCACCGCGCCAGCCGCTGGAACCCGAAGATGAAGCCGTACATTTACGGCAAGCGGAACCTGATCCACATCATCGACATCAAGGAGACGCTGCGCGGGATTCTGCTGGCGCGGAAGTTCCTGGCGCAGGTGGTCTCGTCGGGCAAGGACGTGCTGTACGTCGGCACGAAGCGCCAGGCGCGCAAGGCGGTGCAGGAAAGCGCCGAGCGCGTCGCCATGCACTATGTGGTGGACCGCTGGCTGGGCGGCACGCTGACCAACTTCCGCGAGATCCGCAAGCGCGTGGGGCGGCTGGACGAGCTGGAGCGGCTGGAGGCCGAGGGCCTGCTCGACCAGTACTCCAAGAAGGAAGGCGCATCGCTTCGCCGCGAGACGCGGAAGATCCGGCGCAACCTGGGCGGCATCCGGCGGATGGAGCGCGTGCCCGGCGCGATGGTCGTCATCGACGAGCGGCGCGAGATCATCGCCGTCCGCGAGGCCCGCAAGACCGGCGTGCCGGTCATCTGCCTGCTCGACACCGACTGCGACCCGGATCTGGTGGACATTCCCATCCCCGGCAACGACGACGCCATGCGGGCCATCGACGTCGTCTGCCGCGAGCTGACAGAGGCGGTGGCGCTGGGGCTCAAGGGGCGCCTCATCGAGGGCGCCGAGCGAGCCGAGGGCGCGCAGGCACGCCGCCGCAGCCGCAGGCCCACCACCGCCCGCGCCGACGAGGAAGCGTCGGCCGGCGAAGAGGGCGAAGGGCCCGTTGCCGGCGTCGAGCCCGAGCTGCCGCACGGCAACGCGGCGGCCCAGCCGGCGCCGGGCTAGGCGCCCGCGCCCGCCGTGGCGGCCGAGGCGCCGCCGCAGACGTAGCGCCCGCCGGCGGCCCCGCGTGCGACGTTCGACACTGACTACCACGAGATGAGGAGTCATCATGGCTGAGATCACCGCGGCGACGGTCAAGGCCCTGCGCGACGCGACCGGGCAGGGCATGATGGAGTGCAAGAAGGCGCTGGAAGAGTCGGGCGGCGACGTGGAGGCCGCCAAGGACGTCCTGCGCAAGAAGGGCCTGGTGAAGGCCGGCGAGAAGGCCACGCGGACGACGAAGGAGGGGCTGATCGGCCTGAAGGCACAGGCCGGGTGGGCGGCGATGGTGGAGGTCCGCTGCGAGACGGACTTCTGCGCCCGCAACGAGGTGTTCCGGGCGATGGTGGACCGGGTGGTGGAGCTGGCGGCCGGGGCGGCGCCGGGGCCCATCGAGGCGACGGAGGCGATGCAGCAGGCGGTGCAGGAGGCGCTGGCGAAGATCGGCGAGAACATGAGCTACGCCCGCGGGATCAAGATCGCCGCGCCGCGCGTGGGCACCTACCTGCACCACAACCGCAAGGTGGGCGTGATCGTGGGCGTCGAGGGCGAGATCGCCGACGCGGCGCTCAACGACCTGTGCATGCACATCGCCTTCGCCGACCCGCTGGCGATCGCCGCCGCCGACGTGCCGGCGGAGTTGGTCGAAAAGGAGCGCGCGTTTGCCCGCGAGGAGGCGGCCGCCAGCGGCAAGCCCCCCCAGATCGTCGAGAAGATGGTCGAGGGCAAGGTGCGGAAGTTCGTTTCCGCCAGCGCGCTGCTGGAGCAGCCGTTCGTCCGCGACGACAAGAAGAAAGTCGCCCAGGTGCTGGGGGCGGCCAAGGTGACCGCCTTCGCCCGCTTCGCCGTGGGCGCCTGAACGCTCGTCAAAGAATTGCCCCGGGCGGTCTTTTCCTCTCCGCCCCGAGGGGGCGGTCAGGATGTAGCCGGGGGCGTGAGCCCCCGGTCGGCAAAGAATTGTGCGCGCAGCCCCGAAGGGGCGACAGAAGATGCTGCCCAGGGGCGCGGACGCCGACGGATCGGCCAGGTCGACCGGCCGACAAGGTGGCCCTGCCATGCCAGGTGAGCCGAAGTACCCGCGCGTGCTGGTCAAGCTGTCCGGCGAGTCGCTGGGCGGGGCGGACGGCGCGGGGATCGACCCTGCCGCGGCGGCGTCCGTGGCGGCCGACCTGGCCGGGCTGGCGAAAATGGGCGTCGAGCTGGGCGTCGTCGTCGGCGGGGGCAACCTGATGCGCGCCCGCGCGGTGGCCGGACAGACGACGCTGGGCCGCGTCACCGCCGACGTGATAGGCATGCTGGGCACGGTGATGAACGCCCTGGCGCTGCGGGACGCCCTGGCCGCGGCGGGCCTGGACGCCCGCGTGATGAGCGCCATCGCCATGCCGTCGGTGTGCGAGACGTTCGACCACGCACGGGCGCTGCGGCACCTGGCCGGCGGGCGCGTCGTCGTGTTCGCCGGCGGGACGGGAAGCCCGTTCTTCACCACCGACACCACCGCCGCCCTGCGGGCCGCCGAGACCGGCTGCCGCCTGCTGATCAAGGCCACCAAGGTCGACGGCGTCTACGACGCCGACCCGGTCGCCACCCCGTCGGCACGGCGGTTCGACCGCCTCACCTACGACGAGGTCGTCGCGCGGCGGCTGGGGGTGATGGACCTGACGGCCGTGACGCTGTGCGCCGACAACGACATCCCCATCGTGGTCTGCCGGCTGGCGACGGCGGGCAGCCTGGCGCGGGCCGCCAGGGGCGAGGCGGTCGGGACGCTGGTGGGGCGATGAGGAAAGGGGCATCACGATGGCACTGGACGACATTCTGCTGGAGACGGAAGAGAAGATGGACGCCGCGGCGGACTATCTCAAGCGCGAGCTGCGCGGGATCCGCACGGGACGGGCGTCGGCGGGGCTGGTGGAGCACGTGAAGGTGGACTACTACGGCTCGCCGACGGACCTGCGGCAGTTGGCGACGATCGCGACGCCCGACGCGTCGCTGATATTGATCAAGCCGTTCGACCCGGGCAGCGTGAAGGACATCGAGCGGGCGATACTGGCCAGCGACGTCGGGATCACGCCGACCAGCGACGGCAAGGTGATCCGCCTGCCGGTGCCGCCGCTGTCGGTGGAGCGGCGCGGGCAGATCGCCGGCCAGCTCAAGAAGATGGCCGAGGCGACGCGCGTGGCCGTCCGCAACGCCCGCCGCGACGGCAACAAGGAGATCGACCGCCAGGAGAAGGCCGGCGAGCTGACCGAGGACGACGCACGCAAGGGCAAGGACGAGATGCAGAAGCTCACCGACCGCTACGAGAAGACGGTCAGCGACATCCTCGAGGCGAAGGTCAAGGAGGTGCAGGAGTCGTAGCGGAGCGGTCAGCGATCAGCGATCAGCGGTCAGCGGTCAGCGGTCGGTAGTCAGGCGAATGCGGCAAGGGCGTGCGAGGGCGTGGGGCTTGCGAAGCCGGGGGCTTCCGGGCAAGCATCGACAAGCGATGCCGTCAGCCGGTAGACTATAGGGCCGTTGGCTGTCTGCCCTCGGCTGACGGCCGACAGCCGATGGCTGACTGCTGATAGCTGATCGCTTTCCGCGGGGGAGTAGCTCAGGTGGTAGAGCAACGGATTTTTAATCCGTAGGTCGCGGGTTCGAGTCCCGCCTCCCTCAGTGGGACCGGCATTGACGCCGGGGCGGGGTGCGGTATAGTGGGTGCATTGTTCGCCCGGAGCGTTTCGGGCTGGGCGCCGTCGTCGGCCCCATCGTCTAGAGGCCCAGGACATCGGCTTTTCAAGCCGACAACACGGGTTCGAATCCCGTTGGGGCTATCTGTTGGTCTGCAAAGAGTTTGCATTCGCCTGCAAGGGCGTGCAAAGGCCCGCAAATCGCAGGTTCCTGCGCCTCCCCCGTTTCGGCTTGCACCCCTCCGCAGGCCCCTGCGGGCCGCTGCTGCGCCGGATTGTGCGCCGGATTTTGCGCCGCGCGGCGCGCCGGGTCTTCGGCAGCCTCCGTCGCCCGCGCGAAGTCCTCCGGCCGAACCTTGAGGTAGTGCTGCTCCGCGACCGCCGCGCTGTGTCCTAGCCACGCCGCCACGACGTGCGCGGGGAAGCGCTCGACAAGCTCCGTCGCCCGGCTCGCCCGGAGGTTCTGCCACAGTCTCGGCCAGGCCGACAGGCCCGCCCGCTCAATGATCGCCGTAAGGCCAATACGGTTCAGTTAAGGTGCATAAAACAAGCCTCCAAATGACGATAGGAGGAGTGCGCAAAACGCCATCTATCGACACGGAGGCTAAGTTATGGATACTATCGGTCAGGGACGGCCGGGCACTCCAGTCGGATTTCGCTGGCCGGAGGAGTCGGTTGTGATTGAGGCCTTGACCCGGACGGTCAGCCCGGAGCAGATCGAGGCGGTCCTGGCAAACCATGGGGGCAAGAAGCGGCGAATTCGCCGGCTGCCTCTGGTCGCGGTGATCTGGCTGGTGATCTGCTTTGGGGTGTGGGGCCGAGACAACATCCCAACCATCTGGCGCCGGTTGGGCGGGACGTTGCGAGCCTTGTTCGCCGCGCTGGACGACCGGCGTCCGCCGGTCAAATCGGCCTTCAGCCAGGCCCGCCAGCGCCTGGGCGCCGCGCCGATGCGCCGTTTGTTCCGCCTGACCGCCCGCCCGATGGCCAGCAAATCGACGGTCGGGGCGTTCTACAAAGGCATGCGGACGAGAGCCATCGACGGGGTGCACCTGGACGTGGTGGACACGCCAGCCAACGCTGCCGCGTTTGGCCGCCCCAGCACCACGCGGAACGGCCAAGCGGTGGCCGGCGGCTATCCACAGGTGTTGGTGGTCTACCTGTGCGAGACGGGAACCCATGCCATCCAGGATCTGGTCATCCGCCCGTGCAACAGCGGCGAGAAGCGTCCGGCCCGCTGGCTGCTCAGCCAGGTGCCGGCGGGCGATCTGCTGCTGTGGGACAGCGGGTTTTACAGCCATAAGCTGCTGGCCGACGCGATGGACCGTGGCGTTCAGGTGCTCGGCCCGGTCCCGGCCGGGGTGGTGCTCCGACCGATTCAGCGATTGTCCGACGGTTCCTATCTGGCCAAGACCTATCCGACCCAGTATGCCCGCCAAAAGGATCGCGATGGACGGATCGTGCGAGTCGTGGAATACACCTTCGACGACCCGGCCCGCACCGGGCACGGCGAGCGTCATCGCCTGGTCACCACATTGCTGGACGAGAAGGCGTATCCGGCGCGCGAGTTGATCTGCCTCTACCACGAGCGGTGGGAAATCGCAATCGCCAATGACGAAGTGAAGACCCATCAACTGGCCCGGGTGGTGGACCTCCGCAGCCGCACACCGGGCGGCGTCCGCCAGGAGATCTACGGCGTCCTGCTGGCCTACAACGCCGTTCGCGGGCTGATGCACGAGGCGGCGCTGGCCGAGCAGATCGATCCGCGCCGGCTGAGCTTCCTGGACTCGCTGCGGATCATCCGCGACACCGTGACCGACCTGCGCAATGCCCCGACTGAACAGTTGCCGGTCCTGTATCGGGGCATGCTCAAACTGATCGGCCAATGCCGCCTGCCCCCGCGGGACGGCCGCATCAACCCGCGGGTGATCAAGCGGAAGATGTCCAAGTGGCTGAAGAAGCGTCGGCATCACTACCGACCTCCACAACCCAGGAAGCCGTTTGAACAAGCGGTAGTCATGCTTATCTGAACCGTATTGGCGTGTGATGGCCGCTGGCATGTCTTGAGCGGCGCGTTCATTCCGCTCAAGAGGATGACGCTTCTGCAAGGGCAAGGCAATGGATGCACAAGCACGGGCATTCCTTTCGGCGAAGGCCGGTGGGCGACCCGACCATTCCAAGGGACCGTCCGCAGATGCGGCCTTCTCCTGAAGAGATGACAAAGGAGCATTCCATGTCTGATTGGTACTGGATGAAGAACGGCGAGAAACACGGGCCGGTGCACACGGCTGGGCTGAAGGAACTGGCTCGAACAGGCCAGCTCTTGCCAACCGACATGATCTGGTGCGAACGGCTCCGGAACTGGGTCCCCGCATCGCAGACAAAGGGACTGGAGTTTGGCGCATCTGGGAGCACCCACGCCGACCGCAGCAGCGAGGCGGTTTCTACTACATCCACCCGAACACCAGTCGCCCAGCGCCAGGCCACCCCGCGTGGCCCCATCAAGTACCGCTGCGCCCGTTGCGGCCGTCTTCTCGAATCACAAGGCAGCCTGGCAGGCAGGGAGGACACTTGCCCGGCGTGCGGGAAGGCGATGACCGTCCCGCTCCAATCAACCACGGGGGCTCGTGCGTTCCTCCGGAAGATGCCCAAGGCTGTCCACATCGGAACCGCCGCTGCGCTCTTGGTCGCCATCACTTCCTTGGCTGCTTGGCTGGCTCTACGGGATACCTGGGAGCGAGATCACGGCGCTGAGCTTCGCCAGATGAGCGAGCAGACGATTTCACTCATCCGGGCCGCCAGGAACGAGGACGGCGTGACCAGGTACGAGGCGATGCTGGCTCTGGTGGGCAACCGGCAACTCGAGGACCCTCGACTCCGTCAGGTTGTTGGAAACGCAGGGCGGGCTGCGGAATCGGCTCGGAGGCAACTGTCGGAGGCGTTCCGTCAGTCCGAGCAAAGCCGACGCGAAGCCGAGAACTTGGCGAAGCTGCATGCGCTGGAATCAGAGGCAAATGCGTTCATAGGAAGCGGCGATCTTGAGAGCGGCATCGGGAAGTATGACCTGGTCTTGGCCTTGGTCCGTTCCGAAAGTACGTCTCAGCCCGCCTTTGCAGATGCCATTCCACGAATAATTGCGCAGAGGAACGCGGCATATGCTGCACTCCAGGCAAGAAAAGCCGAACGGGAGCGCCTTGAGCGAGAACGCGCAATGAGAGAGGCGAAGCTTGCAGAGGAAAGGCGGATAGAGGAGCAGAACAGAGCTAAGGGACTGGTGAAGCTTGGGGGAGAGTGGCTGTCCAAGGAACAGGCACTCGCTGGCACCTTTGAGCTGGGTGTCAAGGCACTGGTCGAGTCTGGGCAGAGACCCACCTTCAAGCACGCAGTGCTGAACGTAGCGTACAATGTAGAGAAGTCTAACTCTCTCACCTTCCCCCATCAGGCCGCACTCACGTTTACTCAGCAACTCAAGTCCCTGCCGGGCAATCCCTATTCCTTTATGGAATTCCTCGTCAAGTGTGGCTTTGATGGCGAAAGGTGGCATGTGTCTTCAATGCTGGTGAAGGATTGGGACGGAGTCTGGAGGGACTACCATTCGCCGTGGTACCGCTATCCGGACGGGAGATATGGCACCGACGAAGTGGCTGAGTTGGTGCGCAAGGCACTCTCGAACAGAAGAGTAGATGCCGAAGTCCCTCCCTGACGGATCAGCCCGCCGCCTACGGCAGTTCTTCTCGCAGCACACCAGCGTTGCCCTGGCCGTGAAGCCCGGCGGCCAGCCGTGCTCGCGTTTCCTGCCGGCAACGGAAGTTTCTGCCGCCACCGGTGACAGCGCCCGGCAGTCCGAACGAGTCAATTGCCTCGCGGAAGGACGCATGGACAAGCGCCCCGTTGCTCACCCACGGTGTTCTCTCGCCATCAGTGCCCCTTGCCCGCCCACAGGAGCGCCCGCTGAACCCGTGGACGGTCCGCCTGCGCGCTCTTCCGCCTGGCCGGGGTAGCGGCGGTCAGCCCAGGTGCCATCGCGCTCTGCCTCCAAGCAGCGAGGCGTCGGGTGCCGCCGTGCCAGTCGTTACGTCAGTGACCGGCTTGGTGACCAGCTTCGAGGCAAGTACAACGACAGTACGACATCATGCTGCAGAGGCGTGTTCTCGTAGCTTAACTGGCGCAAGTCCTTGCAGTAACATCAATTATAGATACACACTATCAGCATCTATTGGTTATCTGGATAAAACTCGGGACCAGAAAGTCGCGAGTTTAAATTTCGCCGCCCCGAGTTTGTAAAGCCCTAACTTACAACAAGTTAGGGCTTGTCGTTTCCAGGGGGCATTCCGGCGGTGACCGGCTTTTGCGGATATGTGACCGGCTTTTGCATGGGAGCTACGCGCAAAGCGGTCGGTCTCCGCGCGATGACGAGTTCGATAGGCGCGCCATGCGTCAGGCGGCCGGGACGGTGCCGGCGCTCCCTGCCGGCGCACGGCAGAGATCGTGGTGGTGCCGAGGTGAAGGCCCGCCCGGGCCAGCTTGTGAGCTGTCTTCCGCTTGCCCAGGGACGGGCAGAGAACGTTCAGCCGCTGGACGATGTGGCGGACGAAGTCCGGGAACCTGGAGCGGTTGGGAGAGATGAACCAGGGCCGTGGGCCCCTCACGGCCTGCGGGTCCACGGGGCCGGATCGCCTCCGGGACCAAGCTTGACTGGTGCCGAGACGTTCCACTGGTTCGTCTTGCGCGAGACGACCTTAATGAAGTAGTGGTCCCCGCTGCGGAACGAGCCCTGCGCGTCGGCCTGCTTCGACGCCGGCAGCGGCCAGAGGAGCCTCCAGCGGCCCTGCTCCTGCCTGACCTGCGCGGCGGGCATGGGGTAGAAGCGGCCGGACCCCGACGCCCCGCCCCGCGCCGCGTAGTACTGCTCGCAACGGAAATACTCGGCTGCGAAGTCGCCCTGCGCGGCGTCGGCCGTCCAGGTCACCTCGACCGCCCGACGGGAGTCGGCCTGGGGCCAGGCGACCTCCCTGACGCGGATCTCGCGGATGGCCAGGCGGTCGTTCAGTTCGCGGCCTGCCGCCGCCTCCACCATCTGCCAGCTCCATGCGGGGACTTTCAGGCCGTCCCATGCGCACAGGGCGGCGAACCACAGGTGCGCCACCAGCTCGCGCCCGAACCCGTTGCAGTGGTACATGTCCTGGGAGAAGTACAGCGGGTAGTACGGGCGCAGCGGCGTGAAGACGTCGACGGCCGGGTGCCGCCGCCTGATCTCCGTCTGGTTGTAGGCCGCGACGAGGTCGCCGGCACGCTCCCAGCCGACGCAGTGCGGCCAGGCGACGTTCGGGTTGTAGTGCATGGTGCTGAGGAGGACCCAGCTCACGCCCTGGGCCTCAGCCCGCTGGACGCCCTCGCGCATGATGGTGACCCCCCTGTCGACGGCCTGGCGGTCGGTGCAGCTTCCCGGCACGGGCGGGAAACCTCTGGCCCGGAGCGCCCCGCTCAGGACGATGAGGATGACCGGCTCGTCGCCGGCGAGCTTCTGGCGCGGGCAGTAGTCGGGCATTTCATCGGGCCTGGCCGGCAGAGTGGAGGGGAATACCCGCCGCCCGTCCTCGTCGGTGCAGTAGCCCCGGGTCCGCAGCGTGATGTTCTCTGAGCCGGGCATCTTCCTGATCCGCGGGAAGAGCTCCCTGTCGCCGCGATGGGAACTGGTCAGCATCGCTATGACCTTCGGCTTGCCGTCGAAGATCTTGAACGGCCTGGGACCCTCGGGCAGGACCGGCAGTGGCATCGCCAACATGGGCGTCGGCTTGGCCGCAGCCGGCGCCGGGGCGGGCTTGGCGACCGCCGGCCGCGAGGTCGGCCTCGCCGCCACGGAAGGCTGGTTCAGCGGCGCCGGCTCGGCCAGGTCCTCCAGGCCCCCCAGGCCGGGCAGGGCCAGGGCCGCCGCCGCCGCTGTGGCGCAGGTCAGCAGGCAGGCCAGGAGTTTCATCTAGGCGTCTCCCCGGGCCGCGGCGGAACCGAGGCCGCCGCCTTCGGCACGCCGAGACGAACAGGCATCGACAGCGTCCAGGCCCCCGCCGGCCGCGAGGAAATCCGGATGAAGTAGTGATGCCCGTTCACGAACGTCTCCTTGGCGTCCGGGTTGCCATGGGCCGTCGGCTCGCGGTACTGGATCTCGCCGATCCGGGTCGACGGCGCGTCGGCCGGCAGCGGCCACAGGAGCTTCCAGCGGTCCTCTTCCCGCGATATCCGCGAGTCGGACATGGCGTAGAACCGCCCGGCGCCGTTGCTCCCGCCCCGCCCGGCGAAGTACTGCTCGCACCGGTAGAATTCGGCGGAGAAGTCGTGGATCGCCGGTTCGGCCCGCCAGGTGACCTCCAGGGCCCGGCCGGTCGGGGCGGTCACCAGCGCGACCTCCGCCGCCCGTACGTCGCGTATCGACTCGCGGGCCTTTGTTATCTGCTTCCGCGCCTCCTCGAGCATCTGGCCGCTCCATGCCGGCACCTCGATGCCGTCCCAGGCACACAGCGCCGACAGCCACAGGTGCGCCAGCACGTGGCGCGCGTAGTCGTTGATGTGGAACGCGTCCGCATCCAGATGAAGGGGGAAAACCCTGGCCGTCGCGGTCGAGACATCCACGGCCGGATGTCGCTTGCCGAGCTGCGTCCGGTTGAACGCCTCGACGAGCTCCCTATCGTGCACCCAGCCGACTGAGCCCGGCCAGGCGGGGTTGGGGTTGTAGTACATCGTCGACAGCATCACCCAGCTCACGCCTCTGGCGGCGGTCTGCCGCACAGCCGCCTGCATGATCTCCACGCCACGCCTGATCGCCTCCTGGGCCGAGCAGGCATTCGGCTCGGGCGGGAAGCCCTTCGCCCGCAGCGCGCCGCTCATGACGATGTAGATGACCGGCTTGGGGTCGTTCAGGTCGGCGCGCGGACAATAGTCGGGAAGGTCGTCGTCGGCCACGGGGAACGCGGCCGGCCACTTGCGCAGGGCGTCGCCGTCGTCGATGGGGAACTTCCGCCTGGTCACGGGACTGACCGAGTGTAGGCAGGTGATCTCTTCCGCCCCCGGCATGCGTTTGATGTGGGCCTCAAGCTGGACGATGCCCCGATGCCCTCCGGTCCACAGGCAGATCGTTTTGGGCTTGCCGTCGAATATCCTGAAGGGCCTGGCCGGGGATGTCGCCGTCGGCGCCGACGCCGGCTGCGCCTGCGCCGCCAGCGGACAAACAAGGGCCGCCGCCGCAAAGGCCGCCGCTTGCCGCCATGCCATCGGTCGGGCCTCCTTCCGTAGTGTCGTTCCACAGCTTCCAACACTCGGGGGCAGGTCCAGGGCCGCCGGCACGCTGTTAGAAGCAGTATGAACCCGGCGCCATTCCGAACAGTGCCCCGGCTTGCCGCGGGAATGGTGCTCACCGTCCTGGGCGCCCCCGCCCCGGCGGCCCCCGGGCTGGACAGACTTGCCTTGGACAAGTCGGCCGTCGTAGTGGAGGCCAACCAGCCCGCGTACGTGCGGCACGCCGCGGCCGATTTGGCCGCGTACCTCGAGGAGATCACCGGCCGGACGGTGCCAACGGGCGGTACGCGCGGTGCCGGCGCGGATGTCGCCATCCTGATCGCCGGGCCGAAGATGGCCGAGGGCGTCCTGGAACCCGAAGCGACGGACAAGCTCGGCGCGGAAGGCTTCGTTCTCAAGGCCGTGGCGAAGGGCGGGGCATGGTACATCGTCGCGGCCGGGGCCAAGCCGGCGGGGACGAAATACGCTGTGTTCCGGCTCATGCGGGCGATCCGCGCCGAGGGCGACAGGGCGTTCGTCCCCCTGCCGCTGGACATCAGGTCCATCCCTGCCTTCGCGAAGCGAGGGATGCATCCGAACGGCTGGGCGTTCAATTACCCCTACGCGTTCCGTGGGTGGAGCGAGGAGGACTGGCGGCGGTACGTGGACGTACTGTCGTACCAGGGGGTGAACCTGCTGCTGCTGTGGTCGTTCGTCGAGATCATGCCGGTGCCGCTGTCGGAGGCGGACCGGGGACACCTGGAGATGTTTCGTCGCGTCACGGACTACGCCCAGCAGAAGCACGGCATGGAGGTCTGGCTGATGCATTGCACGAACCGCATTGCCAGGGACCGGGCCGGCCAGGAGGACCCTCGCCTCCGGCGCTACTGGAATGACTCGCAGGTGGATGTGAACCCCGGCGACCCGAACGGCTTGCGCCAGATCATGGACTCGCGGTCGGCCATGTACCGGATCATCGACAACGCCGACGGCATCGGGAACATCGACTCCGACCCGGGCTACTGGCGCGGCAGCCCGCTGAGCGACTACATGAAGGCCATGCGCGGCTTCCGGGCGCTGCTGGACGAGCACAATGCCCACGGCAGGAAGGCGGCGCTGGTCAACTGGCTGTGGCTCGGCTGGGACGGCGCCAAGCCGCGGGACACCATCCAGGCCATCAAGCGAGGCCTGCCCGAGCCGTGGCTGCTCATCAGCGGCATGTTCAATCAGCTTCCCGTCTGCCGGGAGGAGGGCGTGCTCGGCAAGACCGTCTTCCTGCCGTACAACATCGTCGAGGGCGAGCCGTCGTATCCGATGACCAACGTGGACGTCGGGAAGATCTGCCGCGCGATGGGCGATCTGAAGACGAAGTACCCCGAGCTGCGGGGAGCGATGGGCAACGTCCAGTGCCCCCTGCTCCAGTTCCCCAACGTCTACGCGTTCACCTCCGTCATCTGGGACCCCAACCTGGCCCGCGCACCCGAGCCGGAGGTCCTGCTCGACCTGGCCGGGTACCTGTACCCCCGGCAGGCGAGGCTGGTGGCGGAATGCCTGGCGGGCCTGAAGTCAGCGGACCCCGCGGGGCAGGAAGCCCTGGCCGACAGGCTCGAGCAGGTCCTGCGCGAGGACAAGCTCGGCCGACCGGGCGTGTTCGGGCGCAAGCTGTTCCCCGACCAGAAGTTCTTCGCCCGCACGCTGCCGCCGCAGTTGCGGTTCCGGGCGGCCAACCGGCGGCTGGCGACCTTCGCCGCCAAGGGCGCCGACAGGGCGGCGGCCGTCAAGGTCCTGCGCGGCTGGTGCTCGGCCTTCCTGCCGTGGGACACGGCTCACGGATGGTGGAAGACCTGGCGCGGGTGGCGCGACCTTCCCGGCATCGCCGGCAGGCTGGCCCCATGCTTCGCCGACGAGGCGGACGCGAGCGCGGCTTTCGACGAGATCGACCGCGCCCTGGCCGGCGAACACCACGACAAGGCGGCACGGCAGCGATGCATCGACCAGTTGAGGCGCGGCGTGCTGGCCGCCCTGAAGGGCGGCAAGCCACGCGCCACCGCGCCGGCCGGGCCCGCGCACAAGGCGGCGCTCGAGCCGAACCTGCCCGTCGACCTCGTGGTCGAGGCCGTCGTGACGGCAGTGTCCAACCCGCGCCCTCCGGCCAGGCTCAGCTACGCCAACGGCTTCTTCGTGGTAAAGTACCGGATCGGCAAGGTGACCGCCGGCCGGACCAAGGGCGACGTTCTCCAGGCGGTGCACTGGTCGGTGCGCGACCGCCGGACCACGCCGGCCGCGGCCATCCAGATCGGGCAGAAGCACAGGCTCGTCCTGGCGTCGTGGGAGTCGGCGAGCAGGTACTTCGACAAGTTCGCCTTCGACGACGACTTCGTCGACGTCCGGACGCCCATGTACTTCGTCATGAAGTGGTCGCCGGCGGAGTGAACGTGACGGGGCGACGCCCGGAAGGCGGGTGGCGCGGTGGAACGGTCCTGCCGCCGTCCCGTCGCCGACTGCGGAATGCCGGTCGCGGATCGGAGAAGCGTGCCCGAAGTCCCGGACCTGGCCTGCCTGACCGGCCTTGTGCAGGAGAGATCATGCGTGCCGGGACACGTGCCGCGTGGAGCGCAAGAGGAGCGGGCGAAGAAAAGCTGCCGGCGCTGTTGGCCGGGGCCGGGGAGATCGTCATCACCCCCGACCCCGTCGGTACGTTCCTCATCGGGCCGATGGAGCTGAGCACCGGCGTCAACGACGACCTCTTCGCCCGCGCGCTGGTGTTGAACGACGGACGGACGCAGGCCGTCATCATCACGATGGACTGGCTCGGCTTCGACTTCGCGTTCAACGCCGTGCTGGTCGCGGCCGTCGCCGAGGCCACGGGCACGCCGGCCGACCACGTGGTCATCAACTGCTCGCACACCCACAGCGCCCCGCTGACGATCCCCTGGGGCACGTGGGAGCGGGCCTGGGACAAGCCGTTCCATCGGTTCCTGCCGCAGCGCCTTGCACAGGCGGCCCGTAAGGCCCGGGCGGCCCTCCGCCCCGTCCGTCTGCGCCACTGCCGGGGGCCCGCACAGGTCGGCGTCAACCGCCGCTACCCCACTCCCGCCGGCGTCACCATGGCGCCCAACCCGCTCGGCAGGATCGTGCCGTGGGTGGACGTGCTGGCCGCGGAAGGCGCCGACGGCCGGACGGTGGCGGTGCTCCTCAGTCACGCGGCCCACCCGGTGATCGTCCACGGGTCGAGCACGCTGATCAGCGCCGACTGGCCGGGCTTCGCGGTGCGGGCCGTCCGCGAGGCGCGGGGTGACCGGGCCGTCGTCATGTTTGCCCAGGGCTGCGGTGCCAGCATCAACGGCTTCCCTTTGCGCGGGGGGATCGACGCGGCAAGGGCCGCGGGCCGCGATCTCGCCCAGGCCGCCATGCGGGCAATGGAATCCGGCGGGGGTTGGCTTCGGCCCGGCCGGCTGCGCGTGGCCTCCGAGCAGGTGCTCCTGCCGCTCCAAGCGCCCCCGCCTGCCAAGGCAATTCGCCAGAAGCTGGCCGCCGAAGCGGACCCCGCGCGGGCCGAGCACCTCCAGCGCCTGCTGGCCATCGCCGAGGGCCGCGGGTCCGGGACCATGCCCATGCCCATCCGGGCCGTGGCGGTCGGCCGCGAACTGTGCGTCCTGACGATGGCCCACGAGTGCGTGGCCGAGTACCAGCTCTACGCCGACGGCGCCTCGCCGTTCCCGCACACTATGGCTTTCGCCTACACCAACGGCGTGGAGTGCTACGTGGCAACCGCCGATGACTACCGGCTTGGCGAACGCGGCGGGTACGAGGCGTTCGGCTCGGCGAGCCGGTACCGCATCGCTTCGCCCCCCGCCCCGGCCGCCGAGGCGCTCGTTCGGAAGGCAACCCGGCGCCTGTTCCAGGCGCTCCGTGGAGGGTGACCAATGAACCGACAGACACGCCGGCAGAGCGCCCGCGAACGACACCAGCACGACACCCATCAGAACCCGGCGACACACCGTCGCTTCCTCCGCGTCATGTCACGGCAGCAGACAGCAGACGGCGTCGGCAGCACCTTCACCGTGCCAACGGGCGACGCCACGGCTCCCGTCCTCAGTCGTGCGACCCCCCCAATCCGTCAGTCGCATGCTCCTCGGGGAGCTTCTGCAGATTGCCGCAGTTCGCCGGCCGGGCACAATGCACTTCGCTCCTGACTTACGGACCTATCGTCCTGCCATCGGAGGCATGGGAAGCAGCGAGCGTGCGTCTTCTTCGCGCCGGGGACGCCGCAGTGGTACCGCGGCGACGGGGTCGGCGTCCAGGACAACCGGATGCACTTCGAGGGAGCCGCCGTGCCGGCGATCCTGGCGGCACGCGACCTGCCGCTGGACACGGTCCTGTTTCCCCACCGAAGCGGATTCGTGGCGCCCCTGCTGAGGCAGATGCAGGAAGAGGCAACGCACCACGACCCGCGGTGGGAGGACCTCGTCGAGCTGCACTTCCGGGAACTCTGCCTGCGTCTCGCCCGCGAAGGGCTTCTGTCCGCCGAATCTTGCCTGTCCCCGCGGATGGCCGAGCTCCCCGAACGGCTGCGGGTGCTTCGGGGCACGCTGTGGGTCGCCCAGAAGTACCACCGCGGCAGGTGCCCCCGGGCGTCCTCAACCGTGCCCAATGCGAACAGGTCCTGGAGGACGCTCTTGATCTGCATCGCCCCGTACGGCAGACGAGCCAGCTCGGCACAACCAGGCTGGCCCGCTTCATTCTGCACGTCTGCCGGCAGGGCCCAGAGCGCAGGACGCCGGGGGGTTTGGGAGCAGGCCCCCAAGTGCTACCTACGCGGAACAGAGTGGAGCCTATTGTCCTCGGCCCGGAAGATGCCGTCGCGATCCACGTACATGGCCGCCATCCGCCCGCCCGTGCGCAGGTGCCGCCCGTGTGGGCCCGAAGCCGGCATCGCCGCTGCGGCAGGCATGCAGGATGGTTCTGCGGCGCTGTTCGGTGCTGCGGTGGTTCGACAAGCGCCCTCGAAGCCGGTGAATGGCTCCCGCGTCGCCCTGGGCCTCCGGACGACGCAGGATCCGTCGTACCTGCCGCGCCGTGAGGCCCAGCAACCGTGCCGCTTCGACCTGGCTCCGCCTGCCCTCCGCCAACGGGGCCATCGCCTTCAGCCGATCTCGATCCCGCCGACTCATCTCGGTCCGGTCTCCATCCCGGTCCATCCGCGTTCCTTTCCTCCTTCAGGGAATCCGACATTTCCACCGGGCAGAAAGCGGACATTACTGGTGGGCTGCGACAGGCGCCGCGCCAGGTCTTGCGGAGAGGCCGGCCTTCGCATACGCTGGTCGCGTCCTCGATGAGTGCGGACAGCCCCGATAACCTCAGACACGTGACGGTCGTGGGCGTGGGGCTGCTGGGCGGCTCGGCCGGCCTGGCGCTGAAGGCCCACGACCCGACCATCCGCGTCGCCGGCGTCGGCAGGAGGATGGAAAGCCTTCGCAAGGGCCTGGAGATGGGGGCCATCGACACGGCCCACCTGGACCTGACCGAGCCGGCGGCGACGACCGATCTGGTGATCCTGGCCACGCCCGTGGGCGCCTTCGAGCGGCACATGCGGGCGGCCGCCGCCTTGCGCGTCGGGGCCATCGTCACTGACGTCGGCTCCACCAAGGCCGGCGTCGTCCGCATCGCGGGGCGCATCCTCGGGCACGGGCGGTTCGTCGGCAGCCACCCCATGGCCGGCAGCGAGCAGCGCGGGCCCGCCTTCGCCCGCGCCGACCTGTTCGCCGGCGCCACGTGCATCCTCACGCCGACGCGGCAGACGCCGCCGGAGGTGACCGCGCGCGTCGAGCGCCTGTGGCGATGGATGGGCATGCGCACCGTCCGCATGGCCCCCGGCGCCCACGACCGCGCCGTGGCGCGCATCAGCCACCTGCCCCACGCCCTGGCCAGCCTGCTGATGCGCCTGCCGGGACGGCGCGACCTGGACGTGGCCGCCAGCGGCTTCCGCGACGCCACGCGCCTGGCCAGCGGCGACACGGAAATGTGGCGCGACATCTTCCTGACCAACCGCCGCCATATCCTGGCCGCGTTCGACGACTTCGAGGAGGAGCTGCTCGCCCTGCGCGACCTGGTGGATCTGGGCGACGGGCCCGGGCTGCAGCGATTCTTCGCCGCGGCCAAGAAACGCCGCGATTCCACCGTCGCCCGCGCGATCGTCGACCGCCGCGTGGCCGTGGAGTGACGGCGCGGGCTGCGGACGAGGCTTCCGGCCTCGTGCACCGTTCGCGCGCGGCGGGACGCCGCGTCTACACGGTACCCGTCGAAGGCAGAACGTCGTCGTAGAATCTCGCGTAGGCCGTCGCCATGTAGGGCGCCAGGAAGAGGTTCCCGACGATCAACACCGCCAGCGCGACCACCGCCCACACCACGATCACCGCGACGAAGTCCTCCACGCCACCTGCGACCGCCGTCACGGCCACCATCACGCCGCCCAGGTACAGCGGCGAGGCGATCAGCAGCGACCAGCCCACGAACCGCAGCCACAGGCCGAACAGCTTGCCCCGCCGCCCGGCCATGAGCTGCTTGCTGTTCTGCATGGCCTCCAGCGGCCCGAGGCGGCGGTTGTCAGCCAGCAGGTAAAACGTCTGGGAGTACGACAGGCTGGCCAGCACGGCCAGCACCATCCCCACAACCCCGCCGGGGACCAGCAGGACGGCGCCGAGAATGGCGACTTCCTCCGAGCCGGCGGCTGCGGCGGCGAGCAGGACGATCAGCCCGAGGGCCAGGCCGGCAAGCATCCAGCCCAGGACGATCAGGGCGATGAGCAGGTAGGCCCCCAGGGCGGCGCCGAAGCTGCGGAAGCCGTGGAACATCATGCCCATCTCGCCGTTCTGCCCGCGGCTGAAGGTCAGGAAGAACACCGCGAAGCCCAGTTGGAGCGGCCCGCCGAGGATGAGCGACGCCATGCCTCCGACGTATGGGATGATGTTGATGCCCAGCCCGACCAGCCAGAACAGCACGCAGAAGCCGATGGCGTGTCCCCACCGTCCACGCAGCGCCTCGCGCGCCTGGGCGGTGAGGTCCGCGTTGGGCCTCTGCCCGCCGGTGCCGCCTGGGGCAAGGGCGCCCACCAGCGCCGCCGGACCGTAGGCGTAGGCCGCCCCGGCCGGCGGAGGCGGCGGCGGGCAGGGGCGCGCGGCGAAGGCGTCGGGCAGAACGGCCCCGGCCGTCGCCCAATTGACCATCCCCTCGCTCCATACCGGGTCCTGGAAGCCCACTCGCCCTTCGGCGATCCACCCCCGCAGCGTCGGCTCGTCGGCCGGTCCGTACCGCTGCCCGTTCACGACGCAGTACCAGCTCTTCATCCGCATGTCCTTCCGCCAGCGAAGGCCCGTAGCAGGCCCATCACAGTTCAGCGAGGCGCCGGCGGAGTTCCGCCGCCGACACCCCGGCCACGAAGAACTCCTTCTGCGCCCTGCCCCCGCCGGCCCGGAGGGACAGGTCGCGCAACGCCGCCCCCAGCGCGCCGGCAAGGATGCCCGCGACGGCGGCGTTGGCCCTGCCCCGCTCCGGCGGGGCCGTCGTGGCCACCTTCAGGCAGTCGCCCAGCACGCCCACCACCCGGTCGCGCGACGCGCCGGGGACCACCTTGACGGCCAGCACCGCCCCGCCTCTCACGTCGCGGATCGAAATGGATGAGACGTTTCGCATGCTCCAGGATGCCCGAGCACAGCACGCTGCGGGAACGGGCGAAACAGCACCGGGCCGGTACGGCCCGGCTCTCTCTGTTTGCCTATGCCACATGGCGCCGCGCCCTGAACGACCCGTCGCGCAGGCAAGCAGGCGGAGCCGGTCCCTGAGGGACCGGTGTCGTTCCCTGCGATCATTCCGTGCGCCCGCCGCGCGCCCCCCGGTCAGCTCTTGCCCGCCAGCATTCCCGTCTTGCGCGCGTAGGCGAAGATGCCGCCGGCGGCCACGATGTCGGCCGCGTCGCCCAGCGGGCGCAGCTTGTGCGTCTG
>Ga0172364_10001104_pt1 | contig 20506 bp, 23 predicted proteins | sample LakKivSesite10cm_FD_114545 | JGI IMG/M metagenome (GOLD analysis project Ga0172364, IMG submission 114545) | Sediment microbial communities from Lake Kivu, Rwanda - Sediment site 10cm | ecosystem: Environmental > Aquatic > Freshwater > Lake > Sediment | place: Rwanda: Western Province, Lake... | reverse complement strand
CTTTTCAATTCTGCTGCTGTAAACTTCACTCTTCCGTTTCCATTTGGGCATTGACTGCAATAGACGCCGCATATTCCATAATTTCTGTTTTCCATTTCATGCCACCACTGAAAAGGAGTAGCTGGTGTATCATAAAAAGGCTTGTGATCGCATCAAAAAAGACCGCTGTAGCCATTAAGAGTTAGTTTTTTCAGCTTTCGATTTTTTTGCAGTCAAAACATTTCTTGTTATAGATGCAGATTGTCCCTGCACGCTTAGGGCATCGTGCGGGTTTAACCTCTTTCTTCAGGTGAATCGTTTGGATAGAAAGGTTTTATTGCAAAAGGCGCTATAATTTGTATCTTCAGATGATGAATTCGAGCAGGGAATGGAACTTTCCGGCTGTAATGACAGCAAAAAGGTTGCTGATGAAATATCTTAGACTGGAGTATGTTGGGTGGGGTGGTTCGGGTGAGGGTTTTGTTTGTGTGTTCTGGTAATGCGCATCGGAGTCCGTTGGCTGAGGCTTTGTTGCGGAAGATTAAGCCTGATTGGGTGGTGGATTCTGCTGGAACGGATGTTGCTATTCCTATTGCGGATGAGATAAGGGAGTTTTTGAGGAAAGAAGATGCTGAGCAGTTTTTGAAGAGTAGCCCAGAGAGTTTGGGTGGTAAGAGACTTATGGATTATGATGTTATCGTGACTATGGAGAGTAGACATAGGGATTACGTGTTGAGTCTGTGTCCAAAATGCAAGGATAAGATTGTTGTGTGGAATGTTAGAGACCCGTATTTTATGGATAAAGAGGACGCTTGGAAGGTGTATGAGCAAATTAGAGAGAAAGTTGCAAGACTGATTATTTAGCCTTTAGATTAGTGTATTTGTAAGTATGCATAGATTATTTATAGGTGTACTTCTTTAGACAGATTGGGAATGGAACTTGGAAAAAAAGGAATCAGCGGTTGGATTAGAAGAGATTCACACTACATGGTTCGGGCTTTCTTTGATTTTACTGGCTATTGCTTTGGTCGTCTCGTTTTCTCTGGCTGGAAGAGGACCCGTTGTGGTCATTCAGCTTAAGGAGGGTATCAGCGTTTTTGCAGTGGCTTATTTGATGGCTCAGTTTATTGAGCGTGCAGTGGAGCCTTTCAGCGAAATAAAGATACGTGAGAACACTGGAGCAAAGCTTTTCAGCGATACAGAAAGGATTGAGGATCTTCGCATGGAGAAGAAAAAGAGCGCTACGGAAGATGAAGAGCTTAATAGGTTGGAGGCTAAGAGGGTGATCGCTATGTGGGGGCTTACCTCATTTTTGGGCATTCTGCTTTGTTATTTCATTGTTGGTCTCTTTGAAATTGTTGGCGTGTCGTTCCAGTCTCTGGCGGTTGGAAACGGCATTATAACGGGGCATACAGTTGACTCTATCCTCAGTGGCATGATAGTTGGCGCGGGCACTAAGCCGCTTCATGATCTCATAGGATACATAGAGAAAGAGAAGAATACTAAGAGTTCGTAGAATGGAAGTTTGCAAGATATCTAGCTGCAGACTGTGCAAGCTATTACCTTAGCGTTTGCTTTATCACTTTTTCAATTCTTTTTCTTCTTGTTTCTTCAGTTTTTGCACTGTTAATCCAGTAGATGTACATGTTTCTGTAGGTGTTTGCGAGGCTTTGAAAATTGTTTAAGGCTTTTTTGTCTTCTGCTAGGGCTTTTCTTAGGTCAGTGGGGATTTTGTGTGGGTGGTTCGTATGAGAGTTTTGTTTGTATGACTATGGAGAGTAGCATGGGAATTGCGTGTTAAGTCTGTGTGGGCTTGCTCTGAAGGAAGTTTTATCCCTCAAACTATCGTAGCTCTATTCCGAATTTTTCCTTTAATTCTGCTCTACCTTTGTCAGTTGGATACCATTTGGTTCCTCTTCCACCAGAACCCTCTTGCCTGAGCCAACCTTGTTTTACACAGTACTCAAGAAACTTGGACCCGAGCCAGTAGTGATTAATTGGTTTTTCAGACATCTTCTCACCCAAAATTGCACACTATTTCTGATGGAAATGAAACTAGCATCTTTTATAAGAATTTCGCGCGTTCCCTCAAAATTGGTTGTTGGGGTAAAGTTTTATCCCACACACATTCATGCGCGTGCTTGCTACGGCAAGACTGCATGATATATTTTGCTTCTTGGAATATCCCCCTTATACTAAAATCTCTTTAGTTTAATGCGAGGAATCGTCAAAGCTGATTGGTATGGTGATGTGAACAGCAATGGCTAGACCGATGAGATTTCTCTTCCAATTTCCCCCAATCCATGGGGTCTTTGACTCAGGTTACGGAGTTATTTACATATTCGGTGAACTACACGAGAGCGAGATTGACAACATCATAGTACATGAGACCCTCCATTACGTCCTTTTGAGAGCGATTGGGAGAAAGGCAAGCATGAGGTTGGACAGAATTTATGCTTATTTTGATGATAAAACGTGGTAATAGAATTCAAGGCAAGCCACATCAGGTTTTTTTCCTGTACCACTACCATTGGGATTTTTTCGGTAAAGTTTTATCCAACAACAACAAAACTCACTGACGCAAAGCCTTATTTTCACCTCTGATTTAGTTTTCTGACATGGCACATGTTTCGGAACTTTCACCAAGTGACATTCCAAGGCTCAAGTCGTTTGTTCTGGAAGCTTGGCGACTAGCTGGTTCTGCCGCTCTGGGTTGGACTGGTGCGACTGATGAGAACATCGAGGAAATTGCCTCTGAGTCTTTCCTCCAAGGATTCATTGGAAACCCAAATCTGAGGGTCTTCATCAGTAAGACAGGGGAAGACGTGGTCGGGTTCTGTGCAATCCGAAAGATAGACGACAAGCTAGTTGAGCTGGCGGGAATCATCGTTCGCCAAGACGAACTCGGCAAAGGTTTTGGAACTGACCTGTTCGAAACAGCGAGAAAAGAAGCTGTTGTGTCAGGCTTTACTACTATGTTGGTTAAGACAGAATCCACCAACGATAGAGCTTTGTCATTCTACAGAGGCAAAGGTTTCACAGAGGAGGAAGAAGTGGTTGAAGAAGTCAGCGGAACCAAGGTTAACCTAACTGTTCTCAAGCTCAATCTCCGAAAAGCCTAGACACTAGATTTTGGGTAAAGTTTAATCCAAGGCATGCCACTTTCTTTTTTTGGTTGGTTGTTGGGGTAAAGTCTTATTCCAACTCCAGAAGTTTGTTAGCACCAGCAGAAGCATTATTACCATTGAACGCAATTACTCTTAAACATGAAAATGAAAGCGATCGTACGCACAAAATATGGGTCTCCGAGCGTTCTTCACCTTGAAGAAGTAGAAAAACCCACTCCCATAGACAATCAAGTACTGGTAGAAGTTCATGCGGCATGCATAAACAAAGCTGACCTGTTCTTCCTAAAGGGACCTTTCCTGGCTCGCCTAATGGGAGTAGGTCTTCGAAAACCAAAAAATAAGGCACTGGGAACAGACATAGCTGGACGAGTTGAAGCAGTCGGCGAAAACGTGAAGCAGTTTCAGTCAGGTGATGAAGTGTTCGGATGGTGCGGTCAAAAAGCTTTTGCAGAGTATGCACTCACCCGTGAAAAGGCGTTGGTGTTGAAACCTGCCAACGTAACATCCGAGGAAGCAGCAACTGTGCCTGTGGCGGCAACCACGGCTCTGCAGGCTCTTCGCGACAAAGGACATGTTCAGCCCGGACAAAAGGTGTTGATCAATGGAGCGTCTGGTGGTGTGGGTACGTTTGCTGTGCAGATTGCCAAATCGTTTGGAGCCGAAGTCACAGCCGTGTGCAGCACGGGGAAATTGGATATGGTGCGCTCGATTGGCGCAGACCACGTCGTTGATTACACACAAGAAGATGTTACAAAAAGTGGACAGCGTTACGACTTGATTATCGCGGTCAACGGATACCATTCGATTCTAAGTTACAGGCGTGCACTAAGCCCGAAGGGAACCTATGTACAGGCAGGAGGCTCTAGGCCGTTGTTTGGCTTATTTGAAGCTCTATTGCTGGGTGGATTGATTTCTGTGATAGGAAGCAAGAAGATGGGTTTCATGGGAATAGCGAAAATGAATCAGAAGGATTTGGTTTTTCTGAAAGAGCTTCTTGAAGCCAGCAAGATAAAATCCGTCGTAGATAGAATTTACCCGTTAAGTGAGGCTGCTGAAGCTTTTCGGTATTTTGAAGAAGGACACGTCCGAGGAAAAGTGGTAATCACACTAGAACGCACTCACCAAAAAGCAGATTGAATCACCCCAACTTGCACACATAAGGAAGTCTTATCCAACAACAAAATCACGAATGCGGAAAGATTATAGCTGGTTAAAGGTTTACAATACTCATGTTCATAGAGTATCTGGTTTTAGCTAGTATATCAGAACAAGGCAGCGTGTGCTGATTTGTTAATTGACTAATGGATTAGAATATTAGTCTTTTTCGTTTATGCTATGTGCCCATATCAAAAAAGTTTTTTAGTTGAGCCTATACTAGCTCTTTTTGTGAATGAAATGAATATTGCTGTATTATCGTTGGCCATTTTCGGGTTTATCGTGGGTCTTATTCTTTTTCTTTGGGCAGAGAAAACTCCTGAGGATGAATTGGTTGGGGGATTAGGCGTCTATATTTCGCATGAACAGGCATATTTGCGAGCTGGCATCGCGTGGATTTTCAGCTTTTTTTTGTTCATAATAGGCATATCTTAGCGTAGCGAAGTCATGTGACACGTGAAATTTGGTTGGGATAAAGTTTTACCCCAACCCAACTAACTCTCTCTCTAAAAAAACACGCACACCCAAAAAAAACACGCGCACGCGCGCTAGTTTCGAGTTTTACACTTTTGTTTATCGAAAGCCTTATACGTGTCTCATCTATGAGACATATTAATAAGATTAAACATTTAACAAATGAGGAATAATTGAAAATATAAGAATAAGGTGAGAAATATTAAAATTAAATTTGGCTTAAAACCAGGGATTAATCACGTTTTCATCCCTGTTTACGTAAATGGCAAAGGTCCGTATAATTTCACATTGGACACTGGCGCTCAAAAAACAACAATATCCTCAGCTTTGGTAGATGAGCTAGGGCTGGAAACGCAAGAGGTTATAGGAGAAAAATATGCGCATATGAAGGAAAAGAGGAATCTAAAACAGGTTGAAGCTAGCTTAAGTGTAGGTACAGAAGAATTAATTTCAGATGAAATTTGGGCAATGGATCTTGTCCTTTCTACTGAAGTAAAAGGAAAGAGAATTATTCAGTCGTCTGAAAGCAATGGTAAAGAAGTGAAACCTGTTGCTCAACCAGCTATACGAAGAATTATCAAAACAACAAAATCAGGTGAAAGAGTGATAGAACCTACTAGAGGAGTGATTGGATATTCTACTTTAAAGAACTACTTCCTATCTGTAAATTATCGCACTAAAATACTCCAATTAGAAAAGAATAGTACAGGTTTCACACACAACAATCAAGAACAGCTGCAGAAATTTGAATACATTGGTAATACTCATCTAGTTGGGATTCCAGTCATAATAAATGGTGATGGGCCATTTTCCTTTGTATTAGACACGGGAGCTGGTGGTACAACAATTAGTAAAAAGTTACATGAGAAACTGAATTTACCATTAAGTAATATTGTAGTCAAAGCTGTTGGTGTTCATGGAGCCCAAGAAACTCGCATGGCTATAATAGATCAAATGACAGTTTCATCTAACACCTATGAGAATGTTACTGCTGTTATAATTGATGAAAGCATTATTGGATCAAGAGCTAATGAAATCGAGAATGGCATTCTAGGCTACAATGTATTCCGAGATAAAGAATTAATCATTGATTATATCAATCAAACCTGCGCAATAATTTGACAGGAGTGTGCCCATATAATAGCTTCAGGTCCAGAGAAACTAATTTCTAGAATACCTTTGGTAACCAAAATTATTAACACTGAATCATGTCTACTCATTTACTCCTACTTAACGCTTTATGGCAAAACAACACCAGTCGAATTAAGACAGAGAATCAATCTTAGTAAGGCAACAGTATTCAGAAGTTTAGCTCTATTAACTGAAGCAGGAATTGTTTCTAAAGAAATCAATAATCAAGTAGCGGATAAACGTTATAGTGTTGAGTATTATATCACTGAGACTTTAGAAGAGTTCAGCAAAGCTACTATTTCAGAGGAAATTAAGAAGCGTGCAAAATCACAAGAAAAGCTAAGCATACTTGAAGATTGGTTATCCCAGCTAGAATTCCTACCTTTAGTTCTTAATCAGCTAACATCGCAGTTGATGATTTCAGTTTGTGATGGTTTCTCAAGCCCAGAAGGAAAGAGGAAACAAATCGTCAAAGTACTGGTTTTTCGACTGAAGGAAGAAGAGAATTACACTGAATTCAGGAAAAAACTGATGGATTTCATGAGAGAGATAGATGCAAAGCATTCGAAAAGGAAGAGAAACATGAAGGAACCGATGAAGAACCCAGTAGCTTTTTCCATTAGTGTTGTAGCTTGTACTGATGATTTAGAAACAGATTGTGAAGATATTGTTGTCAAAAAAATAAGAACAAAACAATGATTTTTATTTTTCACACACATGTAAATTGTGATAAAACTTTGCCCCAACCAACCATTTTACGTTTTCCCAATGATAAATAGCTGTGAGGCTGGTGACGAACCAGATCGGGCTATTGTCTCTTTGATTCTTAGTCCCTCTTCCCTCAGGCGATTTCGAGTTTCTGAATCTGGGTAATCTTCTATCCTTTTGATAGCATCATCAATATCTTTGACCGAACGGTGAAATGTTGTCTGATTCCTTGGGTCTTCGCACTCATATTTCCTCTCGCAAAACAGACAATTTACAGGGTGTGTGGAATCGAAGATCTCCAACTTGTCCAGCTTCAGGCTTTTGGTAATGTCGGTAATTCTCTGCCTCGTCAGGGTCTTGTTATGAGTGATGCCAAGCATGGAGTCAATCCGCGCCTCCCACTCATGCTCGCGTTCATCTGCTTTCTGCGCCTCAGTCTGGTCTCCGTCACAGTAAGGCTCTTGAAGAATGAAATTGCCACCTTTCTTGAGAACACGCTTCATCTCAGCTAAAACCTTGTCTATATTTGCAAGATGATGCAGGGAATATGATATACAAACTGTGTCGAAAGACCCATCTTCGAACTTCAAATTTTCGGCGTTCATCTCAAGGAGCCGCACAGGTTTTCCTTCAAACCGTTTTTTTGCTGATTCCATCTCTTTTTTTGATTTGGGTGAAAGGCAATAGTCTATTCCCACAAAGGAGTCATAATCCTTTAGGGTTTTCATAAGAGTGTCAATAAAATCTCCCCCTCCTGTGCCAACATCCAATACTTTGCCGCCAGAAACTGACCCTAACCTTTTCGCTATTTTGCCTGCGTTAGATGATGCTAATCCCTTTGGCAAGTCTTCCATTTGCATCTTTCCTCTGCTCTGTCATTAAGAAGTAAGTCTAAGCGGCTGGATAAAACTTTGCACGATCAACTAAGATAAAACTACCGTTGACTAGCAGTTTTTGGTTTTGCGGAAAAGATATAGCTTGAATAGACCGTTGCTCCCATTAGTCAAGCAGAAGGTGCGCCATCTGAAAGGCGAAAAGGTGGTTAGGGATGGTTGGTTTTGAGGAAGCTGGTTTCTGCGGGGATTACTGTGGGAAATGCCCCAACTATCCACAGAAGTGCAGAGGTTGCGTCGCTTCAGATCACATGGACTGCTACTTTGTCAAATGCTGTTCAGACAGGGGAATTGAGCATTGTGGGTTCTGCTCTGCATTTCCGTGCAAAAAGTTGAGTGATTTCTGTCCAGATGATAGACCTGAATGCCCTGTCGGCTATCACATTGAGAATCTGCGCGTTCGACGTGTTATGGGAACAGAGGCTTGGCTCAAGTTGCAACAGAAAAAATGGGAGAAATAACCGTTGCCACAAATAACTTGACAGTATTCGGTTGAGGGTGAAGTTTTGCTTAGACGCGAATGAGGGTTGTTGTAGCTATGTATAATTAATTGGTGAAAAAAGAAATGGTGGATGTTGAGGCTTTTTATATTATGCGATATTTGCATTTGGGCTTTCGTTCTTAACTAGGTCTATTCCATGCAAACAATCTTTTTTGTCCTTGTAACCTTCGCTACTATCAGCTATTATCTTGCTGTTGGATGCTCTAAGTCTCCATCTCCATTCTCCTTTTTTGTCTTTGTATACCTCAAATTTTGGTTGAGCCATTTTTGTTCACCACGAGTTAATTCGTAGCTTATGCTATAAAACATTTTCTATTCCATATTAAAAACCATGCTAAGCCTCTGAAAAAACAAACACTTGTAGCAGAACCGAAAGAACTAATCCTAATAGAAGATAAGTTCTACATCTATTTTTGTTTGTTCGAATATTGAAAAAGCGGGGCTTACTCTAATTTTTTTGTTTTGTATGATATCTCTGTGTGTGTTTCTATGTAACTAGTTAAGAGAAAGAAAGAGGACATAGAAAATCGTAAGATGGTGTAAGGGTAAAGTTTCATCCAAACCGAAAACAGTCTCTATTTTAGAGTAATTCAAAAAAATTAGAAGGTTTACTTTTATTGACTTTTTCACTCCTAAGAAACGCTTCAACAACAAAACGTTAGAAACTAAAATTTAATCTATATAAGGGAGGAGGTAGGCACTCTGAGAGCAAAACTCCAGCTTGCAGAAGCGGAGGTTGAACCTATATATAAGGGGGGCTAGTTACTCCGAGAGCAGAGACCGCTTAACTGCTAACTTTTGCTTTGATCTTTGGAATTATATCTTTCTGCATTTGCACTACGCCAAAAGTCGTAATCCTAAATTTATCATCAGCAATCTTCGCAATCATATCGCTCTTAACAAGTTCCCCAAGCCGTGTGCTCGCAATCTTTCCACTCTTCCCTAGCTTAGCCTGCAACTCCTCCTTACCAACCGCATCACTTCCAACCAACCCCAAATCATGACCTACGTGATACGCCAAAAGCCACAACAACAAACACTCATTATCCGTCAACCTATCCTTACCCACCAACAAATTCGCACCTTCCTTAGAAAACCCAACCAAACCTTCACAATCTTTAACAAGCCCCTCCAAATCAACACTCAAAACAAGCTTCTTCGCAATCTCAAAAGAAGGCAAAAACTCGCCAAAAAACTTGTTAAGGCTCAACCAAACATCTTCAACGCTACCCGAAAACGTCTGCTCAACATCACCAAACCTAACAACAACCGAAATTTGCCTACTCACACTCACGTCATCTTGCCCCGCAACCTAGCCAAAACATCATCCTCAACCCAACGCTCACCCTGCACAGTCAACTTGAACTCAGGCCGATTCGGATCAGGCTTAAACACCTGACCACGCTTAGTCATCTCATTAAGCCTCGCAGGAACCATGCACTTAATCCCACTAGACTCCAAAAGCCTCTGAACCTGCGCAGCCGTATTCCGCTTCTCCCCAGAAGTATACAAAACAAGCCCAATCGCCTCATAATGCGTCAAATTCTCACGAGTAACAACCACCGGACCCTCCGTAGTAAACTCAACAATACCCTTCAACTGCGCCGTAGAAGGCACCAAACGACTTGAAACAACACTCGAAACTTTTTCCATGAAATCCTCCGGAAAACCTTCAAGCATGCTAAGAACCGCCTGCGGACTTTCACCTTCAACAACGATCTCGCCGAAAGGCGTCTTAATCCGAGCCTCAACCTTTCCCATCCAGAATCACTTCGTTAACTCTTCCTTCTCAGTCAAAATATAAACTTGACCCGCATCAGTCTTCCAACGCCTAATCACTCTCTTCTTAACCAAACCCAAAAGAGCCGTTGCAACATCCCGCTCAGAAAAATCCAACTCATTAGTCTTCAAAGCATCCTTCAACTCGACATCAGTTCTTGGACGCCACTTACCCCAATCAGATTTGAGAATCCTTAAAACAGCCTCATCACATTTCTCCGATCGCAAAATCTTCGGATACTTCTGCATAACAGCCTCCTCCTTCGCACCTTCCTTCCGCACCGTGAGCGTTGCCACCGTTTTCGGCTTCAAACTTTCAAAAGCCCTATGAACATTAGCCGTCAAACTTGGCAACTCCTCAATAGTTTTCAAAACCTCCTCACGACTTCCACTAATCTCCACCTCATACTCACCCATCTTCACACGAAAAACAAAACTCTTCCCCGCCTCTCTAGCACCCTTACTTTGCAAAGCAATCCCCAATATAAAAGAGCACCAACCCCTTTTAGAATTTACGCATCACGAAATATATCGAAAATGGGAATATATGTATTAAATATTGAGATACGCTACTTTAATTATAACAAACACTAAGGCTAGAGGAATATGCTTGGCTAAAAAAGCCATATCCATGTGGCTCTTCAGCTCCTTAACTTTTATAGCTCTTCTACATTTGGCTGACGCAATTTCCGCCCTAGTTTTTAACAACGAAATCAAACTCCTTAAATTCTATCCCTTCATTAGCGAAAAATTGCAAGCAATAACGCCGATGATATACTTTTGGGCAAGCGCCACTGTGGCTTTCATTTTATGGGGCATCACATGCGCAATAGTCTTCGTAAACCCTGTAGAAACTTTCCTCAATAAGATACTTTCAGACGCTAAAAAACAGGGTATGGTAGAAACTCAATTATTAGAAAATAAAAGCGAATTGCTTGACGCGATGTTTGAGACTATAGAATCAGATAACGAAATTCTGGCACATGTTAAAGATTTAATGTGCAATGTCAGAGCCGATGTCAAAGAAATCGCTCCATTGAAAGAAGGCATGAATAAGCTAAAAGAAGAGCTTAACAGCCTTAGAAAAGAGATAAAGAAAATGGAAGAGAAGATTCACTCTTCAACTTTGTGCCCAACATGCAAAAAGCCGTTGCTTCCAGAATTCAAAATCTGCCCATACTGCGGCGAAAACATTAAACTGCTCTCCGAAAAAATCGTTGCTATAAGCGAATACAGATAACCTCAGTCTATCAGCGGAAAATAACAAGCCACAAGATGATCTTTCTTCAACTCCTCAAGCATCGGCTCCTTTTCCGCACATTTCTCCTGCGCTCTTGAGCAGCGTGGATGAAAACGGCAACCAGAAGGTGGATTAATTGGACTCGGCACTTCTCCATGGAGTATAATCTTCATTTCTTTTGTCTTAGGATCGGGAATCGGAACTGCCTCAATGAGCGCCTCAGTGTAAGGATGAAGTGGGTAGTCAAAAAGTTCGTCGGCATTAGCAAGCTCAACAATTTTTCCAAGATACATAACAGCGACTCTGTGGCTGATTTGCCTAACAGAGCTTAAGTCATGTGAAATATAGAGATAAGTAAGCCCTATTGTTTTCTGAAGGTCTCCAAGGAGATTGAGAATTTGTGCTCTAATAGATACGTCTAGTGAAGAGACGGGCTCGTCAGCTATTATGAATTCTGGTTCTACTGCCAAGGCTCTTGCTATACATATTCTCTGTCTTTGTCCTCCGCTGAATTCGTGCGGGTATCGTTCAGCATGGTATTCCTCAAGTCCGACTTGCTTAAGAAGCATGTAAACGCGCTCTTTCCACTCTTTTTTTGGTACGTGCTTATGGATTATGAATGGTTCGGAGATGATGTCGTAGACGGTCATTCTGGGGTCGAGTGAGCCATATGGGTTTTGGAAGACGAGCTGCATTTTTCTTCTAAGCTTTAGTTTTTCTTCTTTTTTGGATGAATTGAACATGTTGATGATGTTTTTTCCGTTGAAAAATATTTCTCCTTTTGTGGGTCCGATTAGGTTTAGTATTAACCTTGCAGTTGTTGTTTTTCCGCATCCGCTTTCTCCAACTAGACCAAATGTTTCTTTTCTTCTTATGCTAAACGTTATGTCATCAACAGCGTGTACGAATCCTGCTTGTTTTTTTAAAAGAATTCCCCTTGTAAAAACGGGGAAGTATTTCACCAGATTTTTGACTTGGATGAGATCCGCTTCAGCCAAGATGCTCTTTCTCTCCTTTTAATTTGATGTCTCTCCAATGGTGGCATGCGACGAAATGTCCAGGTTCTATTTCTTCAAGGATTGGTATTTCTTCTTCGCATTCTTTTGTAGCGTAGTTGCATCGTGGATGAAAACGGCAACCTGATGGTGGTTCAATCAAGTTTGGAATATTTCCAGGGATGACCTGTAATGTTTTTTTCATGTCTAATCTTGGAACAGCTGCGAGCAGGGCTTCTGTGTAGGGGTGCTTTGGTCTTTCAAAGAGGACGTCGGTTTTGGCGATTTCGCACACGCGGCCTGCATACAGTACTACTACTCGTGTTGTTAGTTTGGCTATGATTCCCATGTCGTGGGTTATCATTACTAGTGATGTTCCAAATTTCTTTTTTAGCTCGTTCAAAAGTTCCAGCATTTGTGCTTGAATGGTTACGTCGAGGTTTGTGGTTGGTTCGTCAGCAAATAGCAGTTTTGGTTCGCAAGCGAGAGCTCTTGCAATGGCTACGCGTTGTTTCATGCCACCGCTGAATTGGTGTGGGTATTCTCGCATTCTAGTTTCTGCTTCTGGCAGGCCTACAAGTTCTAGAAGCTTGATTATTCTATCTGTTGCTTCTTTTTTTGTGATATTTTCGTGTGCTCTTATGACGTCTCCTAGTTGAGTTTCAATTGTGTAGACTGGGTTTAGTGAGGCTGATGGATCTTGGAAGATTATGGCGATTTCGCGTCCTCGGATTTGCAGCATTTCTTTTTCGGTTTTGTCTAGGAGGTTTGTTCCGTTGTAGATTATTTTTCCTTCTATGATTTTACCCGGTTTTGGGACTATTCTGAGTACGGATAAGGCGGTCATTGTTTTGCCTGAGCCAGACTCGCCTACCAGTCCTAGGGATTCTCCTCCTTTAAGGTTGAATGTGATGCCGTCGACGGCTTTAACGACTCCTGCCTCGGTGAAGAAGTATGTTTTTAATCCTTCAATGCTTAGTATAGTGTCTTCCATTTTCTTTGCTTCCTCTTTTAATCTCTAAGTCTTGGGTTGAAGGCATCAGACAAGCCGTCGCCAAGCAGGTTAAAGCCAAATACTGTGAATAAGATAGCCAAGCCAGGGAAGAATTCTGCCCACCAGACGACGCGCACGTCGGCAAAATTTTCTTGAAGAAGCTGTCCCCAGGTGGTAGTGTTTACATCTCCAAAACCAAGGAAGCTGACTGCTGCTTCTATGAGTATGGCGTATGCTATTGTTAGACTTGAGACTACTATTATCGATGAGAGTATGTTGGGTAAGACATGTCTGAAGATTATTCTGGTGTTGCTAGCACCCAGTGCTTTTTCGGCTTCTATGAATTCAAGTTCTCTGACTCTTAGGAATTCGCCCCGAACCATTCTGGCATTTGACGCCCAGTTAAAGATGGCTAGTACAACGGTGACTATGGTGAGACCTGCTGGGATTTGTAGATTGATTATGGGTATTGTCCAGAACGGATCTCCTACTGTTAACGTGAATATGCGGACAAATACTAAAATGAATAGTAATGATGGAAAGACTAGGAAAATTTCGGTAATGCGCATTAATATGTTGTCGACCCAGCCTCCGTAAAATCCTGAAATTGACCCGATGATGATTGCCAATGCCATTGTAATGAGGGTTACTACGACTCCGACGTAAAGTGTGTATTTTGTTCCGTGGATCATGTCGCTGTACACGTCTGTGCCAATAGCAGACGTGCCAAATGGATACGTCCAGTTCAGAATTTGTTTTGGCCAGTTCTCCAGCCAACTTGGTGGTTTACGGACATCGCCTTTGTAGAATGGGAGATAAGCATCTGGATTTGGTCTGGCAGGATAAGAGGTGAAGAAGTCTCCGAAAACTCCTACAAGGAATACTGCAATTACTATAATTAAGCCAAACACTCCTACTTTGTTTCTCTTGAATCTTCTCCAAGCCACAGCCCACTGGCTGGCAGACCGTCTCTTGACTTCTTGTTTTTTACTTGTTTCCTTTTGGTTTAAACTCATATTATTTACCTTATTCTAATTCGTGGGTCTATGTATACGTAAATTATGTCCACTACTAGGTTGGCTATCAAAGTCATCACGGTTATTATCATGGTAATTCCCATCACTACTGGAAAATCTAGTCTTGTGGTTGCTTCCACAAATCGTCTACCTAGACCTGGCCAGTTGAAGACGTATTCTGTCATTGGTGCTCCTGCTATTATCGCTCCCAATGCGATTCCGAGATACGTGACTACTGGGCTGATGGCGTTTCGTAGCGCATATTTGTATATTATCGTGCGTTCCTTTAGTCCGCTTGCTCTCGCCGCTAGAATGTAATCAGACCTGAGAACTTCAAGCATGTTTGCTCTGATTAGGCGGATGTTTTGAGCTAGGGACACGTAAACGAGAACTGCTGTTGGCATTATAAGGTGGGCAACTGCATCTAGGAATGGGTGGCCCCACCAAATTTTGGTTCCTCCATATGCACCTTCTGAAGGTAGCAATCCCAAATTATACGAAAATATGATTATTAGTATGACTCCAAGCCAGAAAGTAGGCATTGAAACTCCAAATAATGAGACAGATGTAACTGTAACGTCCAGTTTTGAGTATTGCTTTCTTGCTGAGTATATCCCTATAGGTATGGAAATGGCTAATGCCAAAAAAATAGCGGCTAGTTGAAGTTTCACGGTTTCCCAAAGCCAATTTCCAATAACCAAATTTACAGATATGCCGCCATACAATGACTTTCCAAAATTAAGTTGCAGTATGTTTGAAAGCCAGTTCAGATATTGTATAGGTATTGGCTTGTCAAGACCGTAATAAGCTCTTATTGCATCTAAGGTTGCCTTGTCTACCGTTGCTCTTCCAAGCCTGATAATGTTGATGGGGTCTCCAGCGGCATACATGGTTATAAAACTGATTATGGAGATACCTACGGCTACAGGAATCATGTAAAGTAGTCTTCTGACGACGTATCTGAACATGGAGCTGCCTAACACTGATTTGAATCCTCTAACAATAGATCTACATGACAAAGCTACTTTACTTCCGATAGGTTTATCAGATCTCAAGACTACTCACTCGCTCCACTGAGCTTAATTCAATCTTCTATAGCTTATAGTATGTCTTAAGTTTTTATTCCTTATGTTAGAATTGAAACCGTAACTCGCAGATCTGCTACGAAACATGAGTTTTAAGCGTAAATCATTAATATATGATTTACACAAAAAGGGAAAGGTGAGTGACAACACATGAGTAAATCTCAAAGACTGATATTATTGCTGCCGTTATGCGCAATATTGATCTTTGCAATACTTCCATTAAATGTAGTAAAGGCAGAGAACGAAACATTGTTCAAAGTCACAATAATTGCTCCTGGAAACGCAAACATGGTCAGACGTCAATGGGGACAGATATTCGCAAATTCGCTGAAACTTTTAGGCATTGATGCGAGAGTAGTGTTCTTAGGTTGGACGAGTTGCTACGACCGCTGTCTGACTCCACCATATAACATGGTAGGTAAAACTTGGGACCAAGGAGGCTACGATATACAGCTAATCGGCTGGACACCAGGACTTTTCCCAGAACCTAGACAGCTTTACTATGGAGGCGATCCAGCCTTTTTTGCACCAGATGGACAGAACTATTATCTTTGGAATAACTCGGAGAGCAACCTTCTTTTAGACACATTCATCACCGCAACAGACCCCGCCGTGCAGAATGCCAGCTTGCAAGCATGGCAATCAATCTTTTTTAACGAAATGCCCTCTTCTCAAATCATGTATCAATCTGCTCCAGCCATTGTCAATCCTGTCATACAGAACTTGGGAACTACTGCGAACGGTGAAGGTTGGCTTTACTTCAATGTTCAATGTAACCCAGAATATTTGAAAGGAAAATCTTCTGTTGTCTATTGCTCCACAGGCGAAATCGAATCACTGATTCCACCACTGTCAAACTCTTGGTATGACACAATCATAAACTCGGTAATTTTCAACGGTCTAGCCCAAGTCGCAACTGACCTGAGCAATCTGACAGTGCCTGCCCTGCTAGTGAGTTGGTCTTCAAGCGATAACGGTTTCAAATGGACCTACAACCTTAGACACGGCGTCAAATGGCATGATGGATACAACTTCACAGCAGACGATGTCCTATTCTCCCTGTGGGCACTTATGAATCCCAACACTGGCTCTCAATTTGTAGGCTATTACCAGAGCGTCTATGGAAACAAGGTAAAGTTCACATGGGAAAATGGCACATCTGAATATCTCGGAACAGGCACAAGAGAAGGCAACATCACCGCTATCGACCCGTACACCGTTGAACTCTGGCTTCCTCAATTAGCTCTAGGCAAGCCATACGGATACATCGACCCATATCTCATAGGTTTTGCTAACAACATGATTCCAAAACACATTTTCGAGAAAATACCCGCAGCACAATGGACAGACTCACCATTCAACACAGGTCAAGGCTCAATAAACATTCCTGGAGTAGGCACATACACTGGACCAATCGGAACAGGTCCATACAAGTGGATAAGTTTCGACCCTGTCACACAACTCGTGCATTTGCAGAAATTCACTGACTATTGGAACAAAACTGCTCTGGAAGCTGATGGAATGTTTGGGGTTCAGGATTATTACATAAAATTCATCGCAGACAAAACCTCTGCTCTAGCAGCTTTAAAGAATGGCGAAGTGGACATGCTTGACACAAACTATCAGATGCAAGTAGATGTCCCGTCAATTGACCCATCATGGGGCAAAGTGCTACTTCAAGAAGGTACTGGAAGACAGGAAATTGGCTATAACATGCGACACCCAATCTTTGGCACAGGCGTAGACACTCCACTGGGTAAAGCCAATCCATCAAGAGCTGCGGAAGCAGCCAAATATGTGAGACTTGCTTTTGACTATGCCATTCCAAGGCAACTGATTATTGATAACCTTCTTGCAGGCTTCGGAGAACCAGCAACAACGCCAATGTTGCCAACGCAACCATACTACAATGCCTCAATAACTGCAAGACCATACGACTTGGCAATGGCAAAACACTACTTAGAATTGGCTGGTTACACGGTTCCAGGCGCACCCGTAACACCAACAGTTCCCTCATTCATACTTGGAGACTCTTATCCCATTAGTGGTATTTATACAGATGCTGACGGAAATCCAATTGCTAACAGAGAACTCGCGTTGACGGTAACCACAAACAACGCAACATACAATGAAAGTGAAACTGTAGACTACACAACAACAAATCTCAATGGATGGTATCGATTTGATATCGTGCCTACTGAACCGGGTGTGTTCTACTACTACTTGTTCGACCGTGAAGCAGCAGCTGGAAGCGAATGGACATATGTGGCTATGCTGAATGTATCTTCACGTGAGGCTGCATTCACGCCGCTTTACAACCAGATAGACACGCTAACGGATCAAATAAACTCGCTTCAAAGCTCAGTGAACAATCTAATGTATGCAGCTGTGGCAGCAATTGTCATTGCCATAGCAATTGGCGCAGTAGCTATATTCATGGCATGGAAAAAGCACTAACGGCGCTCTCCCTCTCTCCCTTTTTCTTTCTATTTTTTTCTGTTAACCTAAAAAATCGTCAAAGCCAACACTAGAGATTCTAAGAACATGAAGGCTCCAGCGAGAATGTACAAATTAGCCTTTTGTTCGTTTTTCTTCTGTTTTTCCGCAGACCATCTTTCTTCTGAATGGAAAAAGTGCTCTTTGATCTTACTGAAAAATATTGAACCACCCATTGCTATGGCTCCTGCAACGAGGAAGATTACGCCAGATTCGATAAACAACATAGTTGTGAGATAGCCGTTTCTGATTGCAGTGAGAACATCAATACTGTAGAATACAGCCAAAATCGGCAGCAAAACAATGTCAATTACTAGGAAGATGATGTTAACTCTTAAAACCCATGTTAGCGACTGCCGCCAATTCTGCGACATAGCAATCACCAAAATTCTCAGTGCCTTGGTTTATAATGCTTTACAGTTAGCCAAGGCTGTAGCGCTATCTTTTCAATCTCTCCTTAAGCAGTGCAGTGATTAATGCAACGTCTGCCTTTCCACGCATCTCCTTCATGACCAACCCCATTAATGGACCAAACGCTTGCTCCCCACGTTCTTCAACTAATCTTTTATTTTTCATAAGTACCTCTTCAACAATTTTCTCTACCTCTCCTCTTGAAAGTATCTTTAAACCGAGACTGCTGATTGCGTCTTGTACATTTTTGTCTTCATTTTTAGACAGCCAAGAAACTATGTTTGCTAACGATTCTTTTGTCAGTTCTCCAGCGCCTACACGCTTGAAAATTTCTCTTAGTCGATTGTCTCCCATCTTATCTGTTTGGATTCCTTCTCTTTTTAGTGCTGTCAGTGTTTCAGTTAGAAATGCTGCAACGATCGTCGGCGATACTCTGCTTTCTTTTACAATTATTTCAAATACTTCACAGTATTCTGAGTTCATGATCTGTTTTGCCAACTTCTGGTTCAGTTCATACTCTTTCGTTAAACGTGCCATTTTTTGTTCTGGAAGCTCAGGCAATTGTGTTTCAATCCTTTTTATGTAGCCTTTGGTTATCTGTATTGGCGGTATGTCTGTTTCTGGGTACAGTCGTGCTGCTCCGGGTCGCGGTCGCATGTAATGTGTTGTTCCGTCAGCGCTTGGTGCGCGGGTTTCTTCTGGAACCCCTCTTATGGCTTGGCGTGCTCTTTCAACAACAGCCTTCAGAGCATCTTTTGCACTTTCTGGACTATCTGCAATGAATACTACTGCATCTTCGTCTAAGGCTTTCATGGTTTCTTTAAGTTTTGCGATTTCTTCTTTTGTTATTCCATACGCGGGCATTTCGTCTGTGTGGAAGATTCCGCCAACTCTTCCCCAAAAACGTGCTCTATCTGCCATTTCTGTTCCCAAGCGAAGGTTTGGAGTTAGTTCTGTTTTTAGGATGCCGTTGAACTTGGGAAGTTTGACCGCTAATATTGGATTGTTTTTGTCTAGGGCTTTGCGAAGAACTTTGCAGGCAGTGTGTTTGAAAACGTGTGTCACATCAAAGAATTCTTCTTTAATTTCCTCTTCTTTTATTTCAGCCTTCTTGAGTTCTTCCCTGATTTTTATGAGATTAAGTTGACGTTGGACTTCGTATTCTACAACCTGCGAGAGGAGTTCAATTTCTTGCAAGCCTTTTATTTCTATCAGTGCACCGTTTGGGATTGATATGTTGATGTCTTGGCGGATTGTTCCTAAACCTCTTTTAACTTTTCCCGTAGCTCTCAATATTCTTCCAATTGCTAATGCGATTTCTTCTGCTTCTTCAGGCGAGTTTATGACTGGTGCGCTTGCAATTTCAATTAGTGGTATGCCTAGACGGTCTATGCGGTAGCGGATTATGTTGCCTTCTTCTTCGCCTGTTTTTCTTGCTGCGTCTTCTTCTAGGCTCACGTGTTCGATTGGAATGGTTTTCTGTCCAACTTTTATTGTGCCGTTTAGGGCTATTGCGCATGTTCTTTGGAAGCCTGTAGTGTTTGAGCCGTCTATGACTGTTTTGCGCATTACGTGTATTTCGTCGACTGTTTTTGCGTTTATCATTAGGGCTACGGTTAAGGCTGTTTCAACTGCTTCCATGTTGAGCGGGTGTGGTGGTTCTTCGTCCATTTCGACGAGGCATGAAGTTGCCATGTTGGCTTCGTAGAGGATTCTTACTCCTTTTTGGAATTCGAAGTAGGCTGCGGGGTCTATTTGGCCTAGTTCGCTTTGTGTTGGGCGGAGCTTGCGTAGGAATGTGATTTGTGGTTGTTCTTTGAAGAGTTCTGGTTTGCAGTTGCAGAACAATTTTGCAGAAGTGTCTAGTTGCTGGTGGATTTCTAAGCCAACTTTTAATCCAAGTTTAGCATAATCTACTTCCAAAGCAACATCATTCTCCCTTTTCTTCGCCTATCTCCTCAGCAAGGGTTCGTGATGAAAACTCGCCTGCAATATTTGTTTTCAAAAGCTTTTTGGCTTCCTCAATGTTTTTCGTTTGCCCAAAAATCCACATAAGCTTAACGAGAGCGGTTTCTGAGAGCATATCTTCTAATGGAATCACGCCTAAGTCTAGCAGGTCGCGGCCTGTATCGTAAACGTTCATGTTTACTCGTCCCCAAATGCATTGGGAGGCCATGGCAACTACGATGTTGTGCTCTACAGCGTTCTTTATAGCCTCAAAACAGTATTCACCTACGTGACCTAGACCTGTTCCTTCTAGAATGATGCCTTTGTACTCGTTTTTCACGTACCAGTCGATTACTGCTGGGTTTACGCCGGGATAAAACTTTAACAAGGCAACTTTTTCGTTGAATTCGGGTTTTAAAGTGAGCTTTTTTGTTGGGTCGCGTTTGTTGTAGTTTTCTGTTTGCATGGTTATTTTTTGGTTTTGTATTTGTGCTATGGGCATTGCGTTTATGGATTTGAAGGTGTCTCTTCTGCTTGTGTGGCATTTTCTGACTTTTGTTCCTTTGTGGAGTG
>Ga0172364_10001096_pt1 | contig 20542 bp, 19 predicted proteins | sample LakKivSesite10cm_FD_114545 | JGI IMG/M metagenome (GOLD analysis project Ga0172364, IMG submission 114545) | Sediment microbial communities from Lake Kivu, Rwanda - Sediment site 10cm | ecosystem: Environmental > Aquatic > Freshwater > Lake > Sediment | place: Rwanda: Western Province, Lake... | reverse complement strand
TGAAACAGAAGTAGAATTAGTCATGGATCGATTGAATAATAGGCCGAGAAAGTGCCTCGGTTTTATGTCACCTTTAGAGAAATTTTTTGATCTTTCTGTTGCACTTCAGAGTTGAATCCAGGTTATTTAATAAGGAGAAACAAATGTTAGTGGCTAATCGCTTTGATGAGTTTATCCAATTACTAACTCAGCTTCCACCTAAGACCTGGATAGCAGTAGTAACAGAAGAGCCTGAATGGAAATGGATGTATCCATTATCTGAGGTTTGGAAGTATGGGCATTTTGCTGTACTTTTTATTACACTAGGGTTAAATGATTACCAGCTAAAAGGAAAAGCGGAAATTGCTTATTGGCCAAAGGTAGTTCCTCTGGTTCCTCGACAACCTGATCCGACAGACCCGCTTAATCTGATAGTTAATCTAGAACCTTTTTATTCCAGAGAACGCCTCCAAAAGGATAAACTCAATAGGCTTCATCGATTCATAGAAAGCGACCTTTGCCACAGAATTTGGGCAAGTAATCCAAATTTTGTCGCGTCAGACTTTGGGCAGATTTGGCAGGCTCTTGGCCGTACAATGTATCAAAAGCCTGAAATGAAAACAATAGCCTTTGCTATGAAGTGTTTAGCTCTATCATTACTAATGTTCGGAGAAACCAACTTTAATTTTGGAGCCATCCCGATACCAGTTGATTCACGAATCCGAAATGTCTCTAAACGCCTTGGTCTACCTAGTGTCGATGATGCAACTGAACGTAATAGATGGCGGGAGGTACTTAATCGAATTCGAATAATGAATCCTGAGGTCACAATGGTCCATCTTGATAGCCTCTTATGGCAAATTAGTCCTTTATCTCCGAAAGAAATGGAGTCACACCTTATAAAACTTGGAGCCGGTGATCTAGCTTCACGTATTTCTAGGCTTTTTAACTATGTCGATTTCTAGCTTATTGTAAACACAATTTTCTATTGCAGAGGTCGATTGAAATTTTTTTTACTTCTATTTCTTGAAAAATGCCAGATGAATTACTCGATCATTGAATATTAATGCTGAGCCGAAAATATTATCGAGTTCATAACGATAATCCTTACCTAAACCTACGCCATCAAATTGATGCTCTTTACTATCTTTTATATCATCAACAAACTTTTGTCCCATTTCTTTCGTTACGTTCTCGATTGACTCTCTTCTCTCTAACATTGCTTCCATTGCAAAGCTCTTTATGAGTTGTGAGTGAACTTGTTTATAGATATCTCCTTTTGATATAACATCTAAACCCATAAATTCTCCATTTACAAAGACCAAGCATCCCTCTTGATTGGGCATACTCTCAAATGCCTGAAGATATTGATCTAGCTCTACACTCTTAGCGGTGAATACATCCTTCATCGCTGAGGTTGGTGAATGACTTCCAGTCTTTTGCTGAAGCTCATCAATCTCAGACCACACCTTCCCTTGATCTGATTTATAACCAGCCCCTCTAAGCAACGAAGCATGAACCGAGAACGATTTACTACTTCTGGCTTTTTGTGACATGATTACATCAGAGAGGGAAAATTTACTTGACGTATAATGCCACCGGCCATGTTCAGTACAACTGACTGGGATAACCATCTCTTTATTTTTATCTATCAAAACAGATGTGTTAAGGGTCCGGTTTTGCCTGGCTCCAACGATTTCTTCACCATCCAATATTAATACCAGCTGGTCTGAATGATTGGTGACCTTTAAGTTTGGGACTGATCCAGATTCAGTAACCTCAGAAATAACAAAAGAACCCTGCTCCAGAGCCTTTCGCAATGAAATATATTCTACATCGCGATTTTCCGCCGCAAAAATCGGAATGACCGCCATGTTTTCAAATGATTGGACTTCACCAAGTTGTAAATTAGATATGTAGTTTAGCAAATTCGCTTCCATTTTTCCCTCCAGAAATAGATAATATAGTTAGGCAGCTATTTGATATTCTGTTTATTTATATGACATGTGAAATTAGACGTGTGATCTCAATTATATCATTCCACATTTCCTCTGCGAAATCATGTAACGAGATTTTATTTTGTTTTGGTTGTAATCTATGGGCTGGGTAAAAATGATCGGATTTAGAAAATAGGCAAAATCTATTTGTATTAATGGCGCACAAATGGCCAGGCAAGTTTGCTTTAACATAAAAAGGCTACCCCCATATATGGCGGGGGTAGTCGTTATTAGTGGGGTCACCTGCCGTGATTTTCGGCGGTTTTTCCCCACATATATGGGGTGGGCAAAGGGCCTGCCTGCAGTGATCTTCTGCGGACTTGAACCGAATCCACCCGTCCAGGGTGCTGAACACCCGAGTAGGGTGCAACCACTTGATCCACGGTCATGTGCTCTGCCAGTCTAGCTACGCTCACCATACCTGCAAAGCTTATAACTGGTCTATATTCCACGTGAAAATGCCTTAAAATCTGCCTTGCTTAAATTAGTGCCCCGAAAATCCGATATACACTCGATAAATTTCTCAAAAATGACACCAGCGAGCAGCTCTCGAGGATATAGATATAATATCCTTTGCCTCCCTGGCGGTTGATCATTGACCTGCATTGCGTAATTTGAGTACAAATCGGTTTATATCCATATCGTGCTCTTCTTTCATACCGCATGGTGCTGTTTCCAACCGCTATAAAATGAGAATTCTTAAAATATTGCGAATTTCGCCCAGTTCCTCCTTAAACCCCTTGTAGAATTAGAACATATGTGCTATACTGTTCGTGTAACCCTGGCACGGGAGGCTTCCTTCATTCTCGTGCCTTTTTTCTTTATGGAGATAAAATTCATGCCCCATAATCCTTCCCCTCGTAAAATCCTCAATCAGGTGCCTCTTCCTTCACACCCCCCGCTGGTGGCTCGTTCTATGAGCCCCCACCCCGATACCAGGAGACGTGGTCTCTCCTATCGGGACCCGCAGCCCCACGAGACTGGGCCCCGGCATGCACTTGGCCGGGAGCAGTCTCCGCGGCCGGGACGCCGCCTCTGGTGGCTCGCTCTATGAGCCCCCACCCCGCTACCAGGAGACGTGGTCTCTCCAATCGCCGCCCCGGCGCTCAGCCCGGTAATGCGAATGCCCTCAAGCACGGCTTCTACACCCGCCGCTTCAATAAGCAGCACCTCGACGGCGTTGAAAGCACCAGCTTATCGGGTCTCGCCGAAGAGATCGCCCTCATTCGCATCTTCACCCGCCGCCTCGTCGAGTCCACCGATCTTTCCGCCGATGTCTACGATCTGGCTGGCGTCCTGCGCGCCATCTGCCTGGCATCCGCCACCATCACCCGCATCATCCGCATCCAGTCGCTTCTCGGCAGCAGCACCAACGACTGGCAGGATGCCATTGATACCGCCATCCATGATATCAGCATTGAGCTCGGCATTGTTCAGCCCGGCCTCCCTCCATCACCCCCTCCCGCTCCTGACGAGTGATGAAAGATATTCGTTCCTCTTCGTTTTTTCGAGGTTCCAATGCCTCTCCCCCTTCAGCCCCTCCGGTCTCACCGTTCGCCTTGGGGCGCTCCCACTCGTCCATAAGCTCTTTCAGCTTTCCCCGTTAATTGATCAGCTACTTCTTTCTCCCCGCCAGCGAGTATAGCCCGATGAACACGAAGATCCCGGCCAATATCCCGATACTGGGATTGTTAATCTTGAGGAACTGGGCAACCGGCCCCGAAAACAGCACCACGGTCAGTAGCGAGATGCCCAGGATGGTGAGGGTCGACAGGCCTCCCTTGCGCGTGGTGGTGCTTGTGCCAATCCTCTGCCCATACTGCGGCTCCGTATTCTCCTCCAGCACTTTCTTAGCGTCCTTCCCCGCCCCGCCTTCCGGGTCGAGCTCGATCACCTTCTCAAAATGCTGCCGTGCTTTTTCGGCTGAATCAGGGATGTACAGTGAGTAGAGCGATCCCAGCTGGTAGTGCGCCTCTAAAAAATCGGGGGCTTGCTCAACCGCTTTCGCCAGGTAGGTTTCTGCCTCCTGTGGATGTTGCAGCTCCAATGAAAAGATACCCAGCAGGTAAAATGCTGCCGGAAATTCCGCTTTATTCTCAACCGCTCTCTTCAGCTTCTCGATCGAAGCATTCCGATCTCGCAGGGCGATGGCCTGCAAAAACAGCAGTTCCGGATTATGCGGGTTATCCTGCAGCGCCGCCTCGATGCTGCCTACTTTTTTTGAGGTCGGTTTAAGGATGAAGTCCAGTGCCTGGAAATATGGATTGTGCTTTTCCGATTCGCTCCAGAAACCCGCGAACCAATCCGTCACCACCTTCCAATCTTTTTTATTCACGTTCACCAGGTAGCTCTTATTCTGGATGATATTGGGCGGGTTGGTGAACAGGCAGGCAATATTTTTGAGGAACGTCGCCACGGGCTGCTGCGGATCCGACCGCAGCCAGCCGGAGACGGTTTGGTGCAGGCCTGTCCAATCGCCATTCGATAGGTAAAGCTTCAATTGCGAGCTATAACCACCTGCCATGCTTGAAGTGCTATCAGAAAACTGCATCACAAGGAGATTCCTTTCTGCTGGAACAATTAAAATGAGACATGTGCGATCAAAAAAACAGCCAGGTAAATTTCATTCACCGTCTAAACAGGTGATTTTTGTGAGTTGCATTGTAATACAGACTGTCGCTGTTGGGGCGTGGTTTTCTATCACCAGGCAGTGCCTTCAATGAGGTTTCTGATGATCTGCAAAACGACCGCTGCTATCCCACTCAAATGAGGATCAGGATCAGCGCCAGCAGGCAGGCGGCCATCCCAGCCCATTGCGCCGGTGCTATTTTCTCTTTTAGAACCAGCCCGGCCAGCATCACCGTGCTCGCCGGATAGAAAGATGAAAGCAGCGCCGCGATATCCAGGCGGGTGAATTGGGTGGCCAGCAGGTAGAAGACGTTGCCGCCCGTATCCAACACCCCTGCCAGCACGGCCATCGGGTTCGAAGTGAGCCTTGGTGTGGGCAGGTGGTTCAGGCGCAGCATGATGAGCGCGATGATCAGCGTTACGCTGCGTGCCACCAGTATTGGAGCGAACACCTGCCCTTTACCCACCTGGGCCATGAAGATGAAAAATCCTCCGAAACCAATCCCCGAGACGAACGCCTGGAGCATGCCCTCCTTGAATGCCTTTTCACCTCTGGAAGGTGATCTGCTCAACAGCCAGATTCCCACGAAAGCCAGGGCGAACCCCACCAGCTGGGCTGGCTTGGGTAGCCCGGCGGTGAATAGCCCGAAGAACACGGGCAGTATTGCGCAGGTGATGGCAGAAGTGGGCGCCACGCTCGCCGTATTCCCCCTGGAGAGCGCCCGGTACAGCGCTGCCATCCCCAGGGCTCCGGCTGCCCCCGCGGCAGCCCCCCACAGCATGCTTCGCCCATCCGGCAGGCTTTCACCTCTCACCATGGCGCTGATCAGCAGCACCACCATCCCCGAGCCTGCTGCCAGCAGCAGCACCTGGAACTGGTGGCTCCTGCGGGCTGCCTGCCCCCCACTGAAATCACCTCCGCCCCAGGTTGCAGCGGAGATGATCGCAAAGATGATGCCCAATACATCAAGCGGCATATCGCACCTGGAGCATCACCTGGATGGGAAGCGGGGTTTGCACGCATTAAGTTTATCACCGCTCCGCTTCCCTAGATTATTCGAGCAAATAATCTTTCCATTCCGGGCCGTGCGCCGTCGTAAACAGCTGCAACGAGGAGCATTTTCTCAGTTCCTGCCGCCACAGCAGTCAGGTTTACTATTTTGCAGTAAAATCTATCAGTCAGGTAGCGAGTTGAATGCCTTATCAACCTGCGTTCAATGTTTACCTGCTGAGATAGCCATTCAGGATCAATCATCGAGAGCCAACGCTGTGGTCACCACGAATATTAGCCGCTTGCTGGATGCAAAAAAGATCCCTTACACGCTATATGAGCTGCCTGCTCAAAAGCTGGGCGCAACCGAGACGTCGCGGCTGCTCAATGTACCCCTGGAGCAGGTGTTCAAGACCATCGTGGTGAAGCGCGAGGCCAGGGGGAAGCCCATCCTGGCGGTTGTGCCCGGCAGCGCCGAAGTGGACCTGAAATTACTGGCTAAAGCGCTGGGAGAGAAGAAGCTCCACCTGCCAACCGAGCATGAAGCCGAGCAGCTCACCGGCTTGCAGGCAGGGGGGATCTCGCCCCTGGCGCTGATCAACAAGGGTTTCCAGGTGGTGCTGGATTCGAGTGCCCGCGGCTTCCGTGAGATCCACATCTCCGGTGGGCGCAGGGGGTTGAATATCCGCCTGCCGGTTGAGGCATTGGTCGCCATCACCAGTGCCAGGGTCGAGAGCATCAGCACGGGTACTTGATGGCTGTGTTGTTGCTGAGAGCTAAACCTGGCCTGCTTTTGCAGGCAGCGTGGCGGGCAAGATGATCTGCACTTCCAGGCCGCGTGGCTGGCGGTTGCGGGCGCTGATTTTCCCACCCTGTGCTTCAACCAGGCGCCGGGCGATGGATAGCCCCAGCCCGGCCCCGCCAGTAGCGCGGGCGCGCGATTTTTCACTGCGCCAGAAGCGGTCGAACACGTGGGGCAATTCATCTGTTGGGATGCCCGGGCCGCTATCTGCCACGCTCAGCAGCACCGATTTATTCTGCTTCCACATGGCCAGGTCCACCGAGCCGCCTTCAGGAGTGTAGCGCAGGGCGTTGTCAATCAGGTTGCCAATCACCTGTTGGAAGCGCTGCGGGTCAACCAGCACCTCGGGCAGGCCATCCTCAGCCTGCAAATTCAGCCTGACGTTCTTTTCAGCCGCCTGCGCCGAAAACAGCCCCATCATCGTCTCGCTGAGCTCATCCAGCCTCACCGGTTTCAGCTCGAAGCGCAGCTGGTTGGCCTCAGCCAGTGCCAGCAGGCGCAGGTCCTCCACCAGGCGCTCCAGCAGGTATGTTTCTTCGAGGGCGGGGGCGATATGGGCCTCATCCGCCGGGTAAACCCCATCCAAGATGCCCTCCAGCCGCCCGCGAAGGATGGTGATGGGAGTGCGCAGCTCGTGGGCAATATCCGCCAGCATGTTACGGCGTTCATGATCCGCACGTTCCAGCTCGTTGGCCATGTGGTTGAAATGGTCGCTCAGCGCCGAAAGGTCATCATTGCTCGCTTGAACCGGCACCCGCGCCGACAGGTCGCCCTGTGAGACGGCGTGCGCGGCAGCCATCACCTCTGACAGCGGGTTGATCATCCGCCGCATCAGCAGCAAGCCGGTCACCAGCGTCAGGATGCCAAGCAGCACGGAAATGATCGCAATCGGTCCCATCAGGGTGATGATCAGCTGCAGCGCCCGCGGTACAGCGCTGTGTTCCATCCATATCGTCCCTATCACCTGGTCATTTAGGGTCAGGGCTTGTTCACTGACATTGGGTGTGGGCTGGTACAGCGTTCCCACCGATGGGGTATCTGCATAGCCATGGTCCAGCACCACCCGCCCCTGGTCATCCACCAAAACGATCTGCTTCCAGTCTTGTCGCAAGGCACGGTTGTTGGTGCTGGTGTTCCCCTCAAGGACTGCATCCACACCATTCCAGCTGCCGTGTCCCAGGTAATATGATTCCAGGATGACCGCCGCAGGCGTGCGATACAGCGGGTTGTTGCCAGCGTTCCTGCTGATTACTACACCCGCTGCAATCAGGATCAACAGCACGGTCAGGAACACCACCAGGCCCAATGCCCGCAACAGCAAGATCAGTAAGCGCCGCCTCACCGATCGAATCGACCGAGCATTGACCTGGTTCATCACTCTACCTCAACGAACTTGTATCCGGCTCCATGTACGGTGATGATATGGCTGCTGGTGCCATCGGGCGGCTCGATCTTGCGGCGCAAGTTGCGGATGTGCGAGTCAATGGCTCGCTCGTAGCTCTCAAACGCCACGCCGCGGATGGCGGTGAGCAATTGTGCCCTGGAGAAAATGCGCCCGGGTTGGCTTGCCAGGGTGGCCAGCAGCTCAAATTCAGTGGGGGTCAGCGGCACTTCGCGGCCCGGGAAGCGTGCACTGTAGTGACCCCTGTCAAGCGTCAGGTCACCCGCATGGATGACCTCTGCCTGTGGGCTGCCCGCACCGCGCCGCAGCACAGTGCGCACGCGAGCCACCAGCTCGCGGGGGCTGAACGGTTTGGTCATGTAATCATCCGCCCCCAGCTCCAAGCCAATGAGCTTGTCTGCCTCTTCAACCCTTGCGGTGAGCATGATAATGGGTACGTTGCTTTCACGGCGCAGCTCGCGGCAGACGTCGAGCCCATCCATCGCAGGCAGCATCAAGTCGAGCACCACCAGGTCGGGGTGGCTGCGCTGGGCGACAGCTAACCCGCTGGGGCCGTCATAGGCGTGCACCACATCGAACCCGGCTTTGAGCAGATAATCCTGGCAGATCTCCACAATCTTCGGCTCATCATCGATCACCAGTATCTTCTTTGGCATGTCGTCTCCATTATCGCATAGAACCGTTCCGGGAAATAGAGGGATGGGGTGTTCTGCGATTTATTGCCTCCCGGTTGGCCATGGGAGCTTATACATCCATATCCATCTCCTGGGGAGAGGCGAACGATTTCCGGGATGCGGGTAGCAGCAATAGCACGATCACTGCCACGGCCAGCAGGATGCGCACGAGGTTCTCGATAAATGTCACCGCTGAAAAGATGCGCAGCATTCCGGGGATGGTCACCACGATGGTCAGCACCGCCAGCACGATTGCCATGATGGCTGCCCAGCGCTTGGTGCGGAATAAACCAATCGCTGCCACTACCGCCAGCAGCAGCAGGACAATGTCCAGGCCAAAAATTACCGGGCGGATGATGCCCAACAACCTGGTAATTCCGGTTAGTCCCGTCCGGTTGGGTATGAAGTTGGGTGTTGTGCCCGGGTTGTTGCCAAATCCACCGGATGGGAATCCGTTGGGCGGCAAGAAATTACGGCTGCGCAACGAGTTATTGAATAATGCCCGTCCGGCAAGCCCACCTCGCCCTAATAAGTTAAACTGGTTGGCGATCCCCAATCCCGCCACCAACAACGCTAATAGGATCAACACAATGGCTGCGATTGTGACCACAGTTGGTCGCCTGGTTGCTTCCATTTCTTCTCCTAAATCTTGCCACGAATGTTCATTAAGGTTATTCATACCTCAACGCTTCAATTGGCCTCAGCGAAGCTGCCTGGTAGGCCGGGTAAATCCCAAAGAACAGGCCGACCAATGCTGCAAAGAAGAAAGCGTAGAGGATCACTGAAATCGAGATAAATGGGGTGATCAGCCCAGTGAGGCTGATGATCCCAGCAATGGCTGCACCGAGAAGGATGCCTAAAATCCCACCCAGCAGGCTCATGGTGACTGTTTCCACGATGAATTGCGTCAGGATGGCCGAGCGCCTGGCGCCTACTGCTTTACGCAAGCCGATTTCACGCGTGCGCTCGCGTACCGAAACCAGCATGATGTTCATGATGCCAATCCCACCCACGAACAGCGAAATCCCTGCGATGGCTCCCAGGAACGCGGTGAGCGTGGTGGAGATGCTGCTGAGGGTGCTGAGTGCCTGGCTCTGGCTGGCGACTGAGAATGGCAGGCTATCGGTGAGGGTCAGGTTATGGTCTCTGCGCAGGATGTATTCCACCTGGTCGATCACACCATTTACATCGTTGGCATTCGCCGCCGATAAGGATATGCTTGACAGCGTGCGCTGGCCATTGACCACCGCCCGGCCGCCGAACAGGCGCACATACCCCGTTTCCAGTGGGACCAGGATTACCTCATCCTGGTTGAAAAAGCTGGTGGTACCCTTTGATGCCAGCACGCCCACCACGGTGAAGTTGATGCCATTGATGGTGATTTGCCGGTCCAGTGGGTTCAATCCGCTGAATAGGTCGGTGGCAGCCTGCGAGCCCAGTACCACCACCCGCGCTCCTGATTGGTTGTCATAGCTGGTGATAAAACGCCCCTCAGCCACCGTGTAGGCGTTCACCCCCAGGAAGTCGGGGGTGGCTCCGGTGACCGCAAACGAGGATTGGTTATTGCCATACATCACCTGAGCGGTGGTCTGGTAGGTTGGTGCGATGCCCGAGACATTTGTGGTGTCATTGGCAATTTGCTGGTAATCTGAATAATATAACGGCGTGGTCTGGGCGCCGACGCCTGAGGCGCGGACCGAGCGCGCAGATGTAATGGCAATCAGGTTCGAGCCCAACCCCTGCACCTGGCTGGTGATGTTGCGGGTAGCACCTGCCCCGATGGACATTAAGGCCACCACAGCTGCCACTCCGATGATGATGCCCAGCATGGTCAGGCCAGAGCGAAGCTTGTTGGCGGCCAATGCACGAATTGATATGCGGATGCTTTCCAGTATGTTCATCTACTTCTCTTCCTCAAACATTGCTCATGAATTCAACTGAGGTTGGCATGGATTTCATGATTTAGCCATCCAAATTATCTTCCGGCCTGGGCGTGCCTGCCACCAGCGGGTGGGCAACAGGGTCATCACTGATGACCTTCCCATCCACCAGGCGGATTACGCGTTGGGTGTGCCTGGCGATAAAGGCATCATGGGTTACGTAAATCACGGTCTGCCCCTGTTCATTGTGCAACTTTTGAAAGAGGCCAATGATCTCTTCCCCGGTTTTGGTATCCAGGTTACCGGTTGGTTCATCTGCCAGCAGGATGGTTGGCTCATTGACCAATGCGCGGGCAATTGCCACCCGCTGCTGTTCGCCGCCCGAAAGCTGGTTTGGGCGATGGTGAGTGCGCTCTGCCAACCCTACCAGCTCAAGAGCTGCCTTAGCTTTTTCATAACGCGATCTACCGCGCACACCGTCGTAAAGCAAGGGGAGCATTACATTTTCGAGGGCATTGGTGCGCGGAAGCAGGTTGAATTGCTGGAAGACGAACCCCACCTTGCGACTGCGCACCTGGGCAAGCTGGTTTTCATTCAGTTTTTCCACCGGTTGCCCTTCCAGCCGGTAAACCCCCTTGGAGGGTATATCCAGGCATCCCAGGATGGCCATCAGGGTGCTTTTCCCCGATCCGCTCGGCCCCATGATCGCCACCATCTCGCCTGCCTGAATTTCCAGGCTGATATTGTCCAGGGCCACCACTTTGGTTTGCCCCAGCCGGTAAATTTTTGTGACTTGCTCAAGCTCAATCATCTTAAACCTCTCCACCGGCAGATGACCGGTTTATGGGCCGAAGAAACGTCCAGCACCGCCGCCGGTGGGATTATTCGTGCCGACTGTGGGATTGGATAGCAAGCCAACAGTTTCACCTGCTTTCAGGTTCCCGGTGACAATCACGGTGTTATTGGGCAGGATTTGACCACTGGTAACTGCAACCTGTTGGGAGCTGCCGTTCTGCCCGATCACGTATACATATTCACCCTGTGAATCATTGCCAATGGCATCGACCGGCACAGTCAGCACTTCCTGTGGCTCACCAGCCTGGATAACTACGTCTGCTGTAGCACCGATCAATATGGAGGGATCGGCCGCGTCGAGCTTGACCTGCACATCGTAATACACCACGCCCTGGCTGGAGGCGCCCACGGGGTTGATGTAAGTGACCTTACCCGTCAGGTTCAGGTTCGGAACCACTTCGAGGGTGATGGTGGCTTTGTCGCCCTGGCTCAGCGCCACCACCTGGCTCTCATCGATTTGCAGGTCTACATACAGGCTCGTGCGGTCCACCAGCACCACTGCCACTGTGCTTGGGCTTACGCTATCGCCAGGCTGGTAACCCACCTGGGTCACTTCACCCGCAAAGGGCGCTGTGAGTGTTAAGCTGTTCACTTCTGCCTGGGCTGACTGTACCTTCGCCTCTGCGGCTGCGATGTCATCCGGGTTGGGCGAGACTTGCAGCTGGTATAGCGAGTTGACAGAATTGTTCAATGCCTGGCCTGCTGCCTGGTAGGTTGACATGACGGTGCTCAAATTAATCGCCAGGCTGTAGACGGCGTTGCCTGCGTCATTGATCTGCGCTTGGTCGGAGGAGATTTGTGCTTGCAGCAGCTGGATCTGTGCCTGGGTGGCGGCGATATCAGCATTCTGGGCAGCAATCTCGGCTGCACTGTAATCAGATGAGCACCAGTTAAGGTTTGCCGCTGCAGTTTCCATTGCGTTATATTCCGGGCTGCCGATGATGTGGGCTGACAATTCATACCTTCTCAGGGCGGCATCATATTTATCCTGGTAATCAGCGATCGTGCTAGCGGAACACCGCTTGCCGTTCATCGCCGCGCGTTGGTTCTGCTGGTCTTGCAGGGTCGACTGCTCACTTAGCAAGGAGGATTGCTTGGAAGTCAGGTCAGCCTGGATTTGGGCCAGGTTCACATTGGTGCTGGCAGTAGTAGTGACCACTGCTCCAATAAAGGCAACGGCAGCGGCATCATACGCGTTTTGTCTGTCTACCAGGGTATTAACCAGCTGTACCACACCGGCAGATAAATCAGCTTGCAGCTGGGTTTCCTTTGCCTGGCTGTTTTGCACAGCAGCTTGCAACGAAGTTACCTTCTGGGCCATGATGCTGTCTTGGGGATTGTTGCTGGAATTTTGCTCTGCCGCAGCCAGCTCCTCCTGCAGCACGCTGGCATCGCTGACCGCCTGGTAATAAGCCTGCACATCGATGGGTGCATTCGCCAGAGGCAGGTTATTTTGTGCCTGATCCAAGGCTGTCTTGGCATCCAGCCAGCTGGTGTAGAGCGTGTCGCTGCTGGCCGCCTGGTTGTTGATGATGGCATTGGAAAGTGCTGATTGGGCTTGCTGGAAGCTGGCGTAAGCATTCGACAGCGCGGCTTGCGCATTGGCAACCGTATCCAGGTCGGGGTTGGTCAGCTGGTTGAGCGCATTCTGAGCATTGGTCAGGTCAGTTTGGGCGCTTTGTAAATTCGACGGCACTGTAGTGGGGTCAAGTGTCATCAACGTATCACCGGCATTCACCTTTTGCCCCACCTTGATCTCGGTCATTGCGACATTACCTGTGGTGGAAAAGCTCAGCGAGGCGATGTGCTGGGGCTCAATATTACCGGTGCTTTCTACGGTGTTGGTGTAACTCACCTGGGCAACCGTGCCATACCCCGTGAAACCACTCGAGGATTGGCCGTTTGCCGTCCCTGCGCAGCCTGCCAGCACCAGTGCCAGCAATACGACGGTTGAGACGATGGTTAAAACACGCTTATCATGGAACATGGATACCTCCTGAAGACAGACCTAAAAGACCCTTTAATCCCTCTGGTTTTTAAACCTTAATTACCAGGACAAGGATATCCTACGAATGTGCAGAAATTGTGGAGAAAAGCGAGAATTAGATAAAAATTACCTTATGGGCACATTAAGTACCTGGCGGATAAATCTAATCATTTTTCCTTGCTGCATGCCTTACCGAAGGCAGCCAGATGTCAGCGAGTCGATAGAGGCAGCGAGGCGAATATTAAAGCCACCAGTAGAATCTGATCGCTTTTCAGCTTGTGCTGCCAGCCGGTGCATACCCACATGTATTTGTTGCCCAGGGGAGGGTTTCAGGCCCTGGTGCATCCCAAATGCAGCGGATGGTATCAGGCCCTCATTAATCCCACCGATAAGGGATTGTATAAGACCATTATCTAAACTGCGTTCGCTTCTGATGTGAAGGTGAAGCCCTACTCCGGTTTATGCTCAGCAGGTAATGTCAGGGTAAACTCTGCCCCACCGGATGGATGGTTGGCTACCGTAAGGTCACCGCCATGGGCACGCGCCAGCTGGCGGGCAATGGCAAGGCCCAGGCCGCTGCCGCCTTCGGCCCGGCTGCGCGATTTGTCTGCGCGGTAGAAGCGCCCAAAGATGTATGGCAGTGATTCGGTGGGGATGCCCGGGCCGCTATCGCGCACGCGCACCAGCACCGTCGATGACGTTGCGCTCATTAAAAGCTCGATTTTCCCATCCTGAGGGGTGTAACGGAAAGCATTCGAGAGCAGGTTGGTCAGGATTTGCTCGATGCGCACAGGGTCAAGCGGGACCATTGGCAGCGGCGCAGCGGGTGGCGAAACCATGAGCTTCACCTGCTGGGTGGCAGCCTGAGGCTGGAAACGCTCGACCACCCTGGTGACCAGCGCGGCCAGGTCGGTTGGAGTGCGCTGCAGCTCGATTTGCCCGGCGTCTGCCAGGGCCAGGGTGCGCAGGTCATCGACCAGGCGGGTGAGCAGGAAGTTTTGCTCGATCACCGGTGCCAGGTTACCGGCAGTGAGGGGGTAGACGCCATCCTGGAGTGCTTCCAGGTTGGCACGCTGCACGGCCAGGGGCGTGCGCAGCTCGTGGGCGATATCGGCGGTCATGCTACGGCGGGCTTCTTCTGCCTGCTGTAATGAATCGGCCATCTGGTTGAAGGTGCGCCCCAGGGTGGCCAACTCATCCGTGCCGTCAACATCCACTCGCTGGCTCAGGTCCCCTTCAGCCAGGCGTTGTGAGGCCACGGTGAGGGCGCGCACGGGTCGCAAAAGGGTATAGGCGAGCACCAGTGAAATCACCAAGCCCAGAGCGCCCGAGATTAGCCCGGCGATCACCACGCCACGGTTTAAGCGGCTCAACACTTGCTGCTGGCTGCTGTTATCAATCCCCAGGCCGCCTACAGCAAACAAATATCCCACCGTCGTGCCATTCACTTCCAGGGTGATCGAATCTGCCAGCTGAAAAGGCGTCAATTGCGCACCAATAGCAGCAGATTGTGTATCGGCTACCACCAGGCCGGAAGAATTGGCGAGCTCAAGGCGCTGGTTCAAGATTGCTCCAAAACCATTTACCCCACCGCGAGGAGAACGAAAGATTGATTGCACGCCCTGCCAAGAACCATTGGCGCTGTAATAATTCTCCAGGCTGGCTGCCAGGTCACTTAACCCGTACATCCCACCGCGAAAAATGAAGGTGCGCACCTCATTGACCGCTCCACGGCGGGCGATGACGGCCACCAATGAGACAGAAATCACAACAATCAGCGTGAAGGAAAGGAATAGTTTTAGTCGCATAGGTACTGTCCAAAAAAGTGAAGCTACACTAACCCAATAGACAGGTTTAGCAGGGTGATGGGAATTCCGGTTTTCAGGTATTCAACGAAGGATAGGTTAACCCCACGCTTACGGGCAGATTCAGCCACGATAAGATTGGCGACGGATCCAAGAAGGGTCAGGATGCCCGCCAGGGTGGTTGCCATGGCGAGGGTCAGCCAGGATAGCTGCGGGTTGGAGAATTGCGGGATGAGGGGGCGAAAAAGCGGGACGGCAGGTACGTTGGATACCAGGTTGCTCAACACAGCCGCCACGCCGGCCAGCGAGGCCACGCCAGCCTGGGCCAGTGGTCTGGCAAGGCTGAACAGATGCCCCAGCGAGCCGGTCGTTTCGATCGCGCCAGTGACGATGAACAAGCCCGAGAAAAACACCAGTAATGGCCCATCCAGCTGCCTGAAGACCCGTGTGGGGTTGATACGCCGGGTGATGAGCAAAAAGGCTGCCGCCGAAAGGGCAGCCAATGAAATGGGAGCGCCAATGAACAGGGCGACGATCATCAACAGGGTTGCGATGGCGTCTTTTATCAGAAAAGGCTTATAAATCTGCAAATCGGGAGGTTTTTCAGCGGTAAGCGGGCTGGGGGTGAACTCGCGACGATAGACGAATACCAGGATGACCCACGAAATGAGCAGGCCCATGATGGCAATGGGGGCCAGGTGACCGCTGAAGGTGAGAAATGGGATATGGGACGAGCTACCGATGATCATATTCTGGGGGTTGCCGATGATCGTGGCGGTTGAGCCGATGTTGGCAGCCGAGACCAGGCCAACCAGGTATGGGACAGGATTGCGCTTGAGGGTGGAGGTAAGTTCGATTACCAGTGGAGTGAACATCAGCGCGATGTTGTCATTGAGAAATATCGCAGAAAGCACACCCGAAAAAACGATCAACCATGTCAACAGCTGGCGAGGGGTGTGCGCCAGGCGGGTGATCCTGCAGGCGGCGAGATCGAAGAAGCCAGCCATGCGCAGGTTGGTATTGATGATCATCATGGCGAATAATAATGCGATGATATCAAAGCCAATGGCGGCAAAGCTTTTTCCAGGGGAATGGCACCAATTACGATGAATAGTGTTGCTCCAACCAGGGCGATGGAGGCCCGGTTCATACGCAACCAGGGATACCGGCCGATGACAACCCCGACGAAGGTGATGACAATAATGATCAAGGCAATGAGGGTGGGGAGAGGCAAAGGGGGAATTCCTGTTGCTAGGTATACAGATGAAGAAGTCGAACATCACCCCATGGCTGGTTACTGCTTCACAAAGCGGTATCCGATGCCAAAAACCGTCTCGATATACCTGGGATTCCTCGTGTCAGGTTCCAGCTTGGCACGCAGGTTCTTGATATGGGCGTCAATGGTACGCTCATAACCTTCGTAGGCCACTCCCTGGGCGGCTTCGAGAAGCTGCAACCGGCTGAAGACCCTGCCGGGCTGGTTGGCAAGGGTGACCAGCAGGTTGAATTCGGTGGGTGTCAGGTCAATGGTACTTCCTTCCCGGCTGAGGGTGTGCCCAGCCGGGTCAATTTCCAGACCGGCGATTTTGATTTTCTGGTCCAGTGCTTTTCCAGGCTCACTACGGCGCAACAAGGCATTCACCCGGGCAACCACGATGCGCGGGGAGAAAGGCTTGGTGATGTAATCATCTGCGCCCAGCTCGAGCCCGGTGAGCTCATCCGATTCGCCGGCACGCGCCGTGAGGATGAGGATGGGGGTGCGCAGGTTTTCATCCTGGCGGATATGCCGGGCGACATCCAGGCCATCCATCCCGGGCAGGTTCAGGTCGAGGATGACCAGGTCGGGGTGCTTATTCTCCCAGGTGGCCAGGCCGGTGTCGCCACGGTATGCCGTTAGGATATCGTAACCCGCCTTTTCGAGGTAGGAGCGCAGCACGCGGGCCAGCTCGGGCTCATCTTCGATGATGAGAATTGTGGATGGCATGGGGTGAGTATACCAAATTAATGAAAAAAGAAAATCACGGAGGATACAAAGGAAGTGCATAAAGATGGGTAGGGTGACTCGTGAGTCACTCTACCCGCTTGTAAAGGGAATAGATATCTGCGGTGAGATTGGGCAGGCTCGTTTTATACGGGCTGGTAAGTGGCAATCACCACCCCCGTAGGGGTCGATTTATGATCCAGCAACTTCAGCGTGGTATAAAGGCTGTTATCGGCGAAGAGACGACGGCCGCTACCCAGCACAAGCGGGTGGATGAGGAGCACATATAAATCAATGAGACTGTGCTGCATCAGCGTAGCCACCAGCACACCGCTACCCATCACCAGGAAATTCTTACCAGGTTGTGCTTTCAGATCTGCCAATGCTGCTGGGATGTCATGGCTGAGCAATACCGAATTTTGCCAGGGTAGCGGCTCCTGCAGGGTGGTAGAAGCAACGTATTTCACGGCGTTATCCAATAACTGCGAGTAGGGATTATCGGTGCGGCCATGCCACGAATTGTAGAACTGCTGGTAGGTACGGCGGCCGAATAGCATGGGGCCTGTGTCCAGGTCACTATTATTCACATAATTCATGGCAGCATAAGGTGCTCCCCAGCCACCGTAGCGAAAATTACCCCGTGTATCCTCATCGGGAAGTCCCGGGGCTTGCATCACACCATCTAGAGTGATGTTGGTTAACAACACAATCTTTCTCATGAATTCTCCTTGTTTATTGACCTGCTTCACGCATATTCACACCAGTGGTTGTTGGAGAACCCAGCCATTCCCATCGGGATCATAGAAGACAGCCTCCTTGCCATAGGGCTGATCCTTGATCTCTGATATTTCGAGGCCGCGTTGTTTCAGCTCCTGACAAGTGTGGTCGATATCATTGGTAATAAGGACAATACCCTGGAGGCTTCCGGGTGGCATCTGCTTGAACCAATTCACCAGCGCAATGCGGGTTTGCACACCGGGGAACTCGAGCCTGATCCAGCGGCTGCCTGGCATCATGGGATTATCCTCTATAACCCGGCAACCGAGCACGCTGGTGTAAAAAGCCTTGGAAGCATCCTTGTCTTTGACCGGGACAGAGACAATGGAAATTTTATCGAACATAGGATAACTCCTTTTATCCTGTATCCTGACAAATCAAAGATGAAAATTCGGACCAAACCCTGAACACCAAGAGTTTATTCCCTCATACTGGCTTAAGGGAGGCCCATCGCTGCCCGATCGGGTGAGGTGATGCCCGGGACAACCTGGTAGGTGGCGCTGATGGCGCCTGTTCTCAGGTTGGTGGAGTGGGCCAGCTTCAATTTGAATGAAATGTCCATCTCATCGAACAGGCGCATTCCGCAACCCACCACCACCGGGCATATCGTGAGATTGAGAACATTCAGGAGGCTATTCTGGATCAAAAAGCGCACCAGCGTGGGGCTGCCGGGTACCTGGATATTCTTGCCAGGCTGCTGCTTGAGCAGGTAAATCTCGTGGGCGAAATCGTCCTTGATGAGGCTGGCGGGCTGCCAGGAAAGGGATTCCAGGGTTGAGGAAACCACATACTTGTGCGACCGGTTGAAAAAGTCGGACATAAGCACTTCACCACCTTGTTTAGGCCAGATATCGGCGAACTCAAGGTACGTCCGGCGGCCGAGCAGCACCGTATCGGCCTGGGCAATGCCGTCGGATAGGCCCTTGCTCATCTCCTCATCCATATACTGGAATCCCCAGATAGAGGGCGCTTCCACAACACCATCTAATGAAATAAACAGACCTGCGACTATATCACGCATTTTGATCACCTTTCTGTTCGAATTCAAAATTCGAACCATTTAACCAGATATAAAAAATAAGAATGGAGGGTAAACTTTGCCTGCCAACAAATTTCCCACTTCTGTGCGGCAATTATACACCGAATCAGATATTATTTGTCTTTATATCTTACGGATTTTTCGACTTAGACTGGCAATTATTTGTGTACCAGGAACAGTCGGCAGGCCAATGAGATGGAGATAGAATGCCATTTTTTCCCTTGACGCCTGTCGAACACAATGATAAACTCTCACCGCATGTTAATCTTGAAGGAAGGAGAGCGTTTCATGTTACATATGATCTCGGTACTTGTCATTCATAACACATGGGCGCGCCCCCAGGTGACGGAATAAGACTGCCTTACCATTGACCAGTCGATCTGCCACGGGAGCGTCCATGACCCGTGGCTTTTGTTTTAAGCTGCGAATAGGGTGCCTGCCAGCCACCTGGCGGTAAAGGTACTCATTGCAGCCTCGATATTTCTCACCCACACCAGCTACGGTTATAACACGTGGCTGGTTTTGTTTCTTTAGGACTGAAGACAATGCATTCTGATAGCAGCAACATGTACGACGGAAGGCCCACCTTCACCGGTGTGGTCTACAAAAAAACGATTGGGAATTACACCGTCCACACCAATGGCCGGGTAGTGCCGTGCGAGCTCTCCAACCGCATGCGCAAGCAACTGATCTACCCGATTGCCGACCCGGGCAGCCTGCACCACCGGGTGCAAAAAGTGGTGGAGCTGGAACACATGGATCCACTGGCGGTGGGTGATGAGGTGCGCTACATCCTGTCAGAGGACGAAAAAGGCCTGATCATCGAGCTGCTGCCCAGGCGCAACAAGCTCACGCGCAGGAGCGCGGTGCCCAAACCTCTGCACCTGGGGGCGCACCCTTTCGAGCAGATCATCGTGACCAATGTGGACCAGGTGGTGCCGGTGATAGCGGCGGCGCAACCCGACCCAAAATGGAACTTGCTCGACCGCTACCTGGCATCGGCAGAGGCGGGGGATATCCCGTCCCTGATCTGCATCACCAAGCTCGACCTGGTGAAGGGCAGGCAGGAAGAGCTGCTGGAGGCGCTCGAAGAATACCGGCGGGTCGGCTACCGCTTCGTGCTCACCAGCAGCCTGACCGGCGAGGGAATCGAAGAGATGAGGGCCGCCCTCGGCGGGCGGCTGTCGGTGTTCGTGGGTAAGTCGGGGGTGGGGAAGACAGCCATGCTGAACGCCATGCAGCCCGGACTGGGCTTACGGGTGAAGGAAGTGAACCAGGTGACGGGCAAGGGCAGGCACACCACCACCAACCTGGAAATGTTCCCCCTGGATGGCGGAGGGGCCATCGTGGATACACCCGGCACGCGTGAGTTCGGGCTGTGGGACTTCGAGGATGACCCGGCATACCTGTTCGTAGAAATGCGCCCCTTCATAGGCCAATGCCGCTTCGGCCTGGATTGCCAGCACGGCGATGAACCGGGCTGCGCCATCCGCAAGGCGGTGATGGACGGGCTGGTGAGCCCGCGCAGGTACCAGAGCTACCTGCAGCTGAACAAGGAGGGGTTCGATGTATCCCGGAATCTGTAACCCCCCCAGGTACCCCACCAGGGAGCGGGAAAAGATGCTAGCCCACGAAAGCCATTTCAGGTGCCTGCACTGCGGGGCGCTGGTGTACACCCAGCCGGCCATTTCAGGGGTGCAGAACCGCAACCACTGCCCGTTCTGCCTGTGGTCGCGCCACGTGGA
>Ga0172364_10001091_pt1 | contig 20572 bp, 7 predicted proteins | sample LakKivSesite10cm_FD_114545 | JGI IMG/M metagenome (GOLD analysis project Ga0172364, IMG submission 114545) | Sediment microbial communities from Lake Kivu, Rwanda - Sediment site 10cm | ecosystem: Environmental > Aquatic > Freshwater > Lake > Sediment | place: Rwanda: Western Province, Lake Kivu... | reverse complement strand
GGTGAGCGTCACAACCTTGTTGTTGCTTTTGCAGCTATCTTCCTGAATGCGGGGCTGACCCTCGCCGGACCATACATGATAGGGTACACAATTGACACCTATGTCCAGACAAAAAATTATCACGGTGTGCTTCTCTTTGCCGGCATACTGCTGATCATGTATGTTGCGGCATTTATTGTCAATTATGCGCAGATGCGTATGATGGGCGGCATAGGCCAGCGGATGCTGTTCAGTCTCCGTAACTCTGTGTTCAACATGTTGCAGGAGCTGCCACTCGATTTTTTCAACCAGAATAAGGCAGGAGACCTGATATCACGGATCAACAATGATACCGACAGGGTAAACCAGTTCTTTTCCCAGTCACTGATGCAGTTTATCGGAAGCCTGATAACAATGACCGGGGCAGGGATACTTCTCCTGGTAATAAACCTGCCGCTGGGACTCGCAGCACTCGCCCCTGCACTTATCCTGTGGATCTTTACGAAGACTATCTCACCCTGGATCAGGAAAAAGAATGGAGCCAGTCTTAAAAGCCTGGGTAACCTGTCTGCCGAGATACAGGAGAGCCTGGCAAACTTCAGGGTGGTTATTGCCTTCAACAGGCGCGATTACTTTCGCAAGCGGTTTGAGGAGGCAAACAGTGATAATTATAAAAGATCGGTACATGCAGGTATTGCCAATAATATACTCACCCCGGTTTATACTTTTGCGTCAAATATAGGCCAGCTTATCGTCCTCTCCCTGGGCATCTGGCTCATTATCAAAGGGCATTTCTCAATAGGCCTGCTGATAAGCTTCATCGGCTATGTTGTCAATTTCTATAATCCCTTACGTCAGATAGCTGCCCTGTGGGCCAACTTTCAGCTGGCGCTGGCAGCCTGGGACAGGATATCCTACCTCCTCTCTTTTGAAAACAACATTCTGGTTGTTGCTGACACGGGTAAGGTGACAAGTACATCCTATATCCATTTCAGGGATGTCTCCTTCAGTTACCCAAACGGGAAGGAGGTATTACATAAGGTAAGCTTCGATCTGCAAAGAGGCAGGACTTATGCTTTCGTTGGTCCGACGGGTGGAGGAAAAACCACCACAGCCTCGCTCATAGCCAGGCTGTACGATACTACGAAAGGCACACTATTGCTTGATGGCAGGGATATCAGGTCGTATACCCCCTGTGAGCGGGCTTCGAAAATAGGGTTCATACTCCAGGATCCCCTGCTGTTTTCCGGCACAGTACGTGATAATATCCTGTACGGAAATCCTGAGTGCGCCGGTCTCACCAATGGTCAGCTTGAAAAGGCTCTTGAGGATGCCCGGCTTATAAGCCTGCTTAAACGGTTTGACAGAGGGATTGAAACGCCCATCCGGATGACAGGCGATGGTTTAAGCCTCGGGCAGAAACAGATTATCGCTTTTATGAGGGCAATATTACGCAAACCGGAGCTACTTATACTTGATGAAGCAACGGCCAATATTGATACAGTAACCGAACAGCAGCTTGAGGTAATACTTGCGAACCTTCCTGCGTCAACCACAAGGGTTATCATTGCCCATCGCCTGAACACCATCGAAAATGCCGACGAGATTTTCTTTGTCAGCTCAGGAAAGATCGTTGCAGCAGGATCGTTCAATGAAGCCCTCACCCTGCTGATGCAGGGCAGGGTGGAAAGATAATCCGCCGGCTGGGGTATTCGGGGTCCAGGGTTTCCGCGAGCACTGTCCGCTTATCGCCGAAACTTTAGCGGAGGCACAATCCGCCAACTGACGGAGGAGGCGTTGCCCCGGGGTTCATACCAATTGATTATCAGACAGATATTTGTGTGAAAACCATTCGCTCATGCTCAACGCCTGGTTTCTATGATCACCACACCATTGCCTCCACGTGCCCCGTAAATGGCAGCATTGCTGTCTTTCAGAATATCGATTGATCTGACCTGGCAAGGCTGGATCCAGCTGATGCTGCTGACAGATACACCATCGACTATATAAAGTGCCTGAATCTGGCCGCTGAAAGACCCGCTGCCTCTTATATAAACATCTCCACCACTCACCATAACACCAGAGAACCGGCCTTTTATCATTTCGAAAATATCCGAATAACTGCAAAAGTCGTTATTTTCCTGTTCCAGGTGACTGACAGCATAAAGAAGATCCTTCTCAGAGATATACCCGTATCCCACGGAGAGTTCCCTGTTTGATTCAGAATCAATGAAAACCAGGTTAATGAACAGTGAGTCTGTATCCGGATCAACCCTCCTGGTGACAGGTTGAAAAGGCTTTGTTCTTATCCTGATTATATCGTTCTCCTGACACACTATAGAGAAATGTCCTAATGAATCAGAGTGTACAGCCGTTCCTGCTTTCTTTGCAGTAATCTCAATATTCTTCACAGGAAAGGTATTAAACACCTTCAGTTCTCCATATATTACCATGTTCTGGGGTAATACACAAGCTGATATGAGTACTGCTACAAATACTGTTATGATCCTTTTCATCTGAATATTTACTGACATCCAAAGATACCGTTCTTTTATCATTTCTGAGATCCGGGGGAAATTATGTATTCAGGGACTGTTCAGGTTAATAAAATTTCTTGTATTATATTAGGAATTCTAAAGAATTTTTATTATAACTTTGATATTGTGAAAAATTATTATAACTACTATTTACTCTAACCTTAACCTTTCTAAGTTATGCAAAAATTCAGATTTTTGAATGGTTTATTGTCTCTTCTGTTACTATTCCTTACAGTTAACCTGGCTTCGGCACAGGTAAGAACAGTCACAGGAACAGTATCATCTGAAGAACAAGGACCACTTCCGGGTGCCAGCGTTGTGATACAGGGAACCACAAAAGGAACCATCACAGATGCTGACGGCAAATTCAGTATTGAAGTACCCGGCCCTGAGGCAGTACTTCAATTCTCTTTTGTCGGTATGTCAACTCAGGCCATCGCCGTCGGTAATCAATCTGTTATCGATGTTGTGATGCTTCCTGACCTGTCATACCAGATTGTTGTTACCGCTTATGCTGCCCAGAAAAAGCAAGACCTTACAGGATCCGTTGGGGTCGTTACATCCAGCGAATTGATCGCGATGCCCCAGGGTAATGTGACACAGCAGATACAGGGCCGTGTGGCCGGTGTGACTGTGACACAGGATGTAAGGCCCGGTGAGGCGGCAAAAGTAAGGATCAGAGGGTTTGGATCTTTCTATGAAAACGACCCCTTGTATATCGTGGATGGTATACCCACCGGGGATATTAATACCATTAATCCAGAAGATATCGAGTCATTAACTGTCCTTAAAGATGCCGGTGCAGCCTCTATTTATGGAGCACGGGCATCAAACGGGGTTATTCTGCTCACCACCAAAAAAGGATCCCAGGGCATGCAGGTGAACTATAACATGTACGTGGGCACCCAACTTCCCGGGCCCGGGCCCGATTTCGTGCTGAACACGAAGGAGTATGCTGATCTCCAGTGGCTGGTTGATGACAATGATGGGACTGTGGAAGACCATCCTATTTACGGCTTATCAACTAATGCATCACCCAAACTGCCTTCCTGGGCAGCTGATACAAAATGGTGGAAGGAGGTTACGAGAAATGCCATGATCATGAACCATGACCTGTCACTATCAGGCGGAAATCAGACTTCCAGGTACTTTGCCAGCATAGGCTATTTTGATCAGGATGGGGTAGTGATTAAAAACTGGTATAAGCGTTACAGTGCCCGTTTTAATTCTGATTTCAAGATCAAGAACAGGGTTACCATTGGTGAGAACCTGAATGTGGTCCACCGCTCCAATCACGGAACAGAAAGCAATGACAGTGAAAACTCAGCATTGATGATGGGCGTTTATCGTCAGCAGCCTATTATCCCTGTAAAATGGAACTCTGGTACCTTTAAAGGATTGTCTCATACTTTTGAAAATGGCGATTGGGGAGGAACAGGTATTATCGGAAGACTGGGTAATGCAAGTAATTATGTTGCAGATCAAACCCGTGATGAAAATGATAAATGGCAGGAGATCAGACTTCTGGGTGATGTATATGCCGATGTAAAGATCATTGAAGGACTTAATTTCAGATCTACTTTCGGAGGTTCCATAAATAATTATTATTCGACCGACTGGGCGGGAGCAACGTACGAAAATACCGAAAATACTGCCACTTCATCGTACAGCGAAAATGCCGGAATCGGAGGGGACTGGTCATGGACCAACACAGTGACCCTTAATAAACAATTTTCCAATCATAACATACTGGCTGTAGCAGGTTATGAAGCGGTAAAAACCAACATGGGTCGCAATGTAACTGCTCAAAGGGCGGGATACCTGACAGACCGATTTTCATTCAGAACGGTAAGTAACGGGGCAACCCTCCAGTCCGGGGATTCCGAATTCGATACTCCCAGGGCACTGGTATCACAATTTTTAAGAGCGGATTATAATTACCTCAGCAAGTATTATCTGAGTGGAACTGTAAGAAGAGATGGTTCATCAGTATTTGGCCCTGATACACGATATGGTATTTTCCCGTCAGTATCAGCCGGCTGGAGAATAAGCGGGGAATCATTCCTCTCCGGAGTAAGTTTTATTACCGATTTGAAGATCAGGGGAGGATACGGTACAATGGGAAATCAACTGGCTGTCTCACCTGAAAACCAGTTCTATTTATATGGTTCTGGTTCAGGCGCAAGTTTCTACGACATAAACGGTACGTTTACCTCTCCGGTCCAGGGTTTCCGTGCTACCAGGACAGGCAATTTAAAAGCAAAATGGGAAACGAATGTGACCACTAATATTGGTTTCGATGCAATCATGTTTGGACGCCAGTTAGAAATGCATTTTGACCTGTATTCCAAACAAAATAAAGACCTTCTTTATAATCCGGAATTGCCGGGAACATGGGGATCTGCCTCATATCCTTACGTAAATATAGGGAAGATGAAAAATAGCGGGATAGATTTCAACCTTATATACCGTAAGACCTGGTCCGATTTCAATTTTGAGGCTAATGCACAACTTACTACCTATAATAATAAGATTGTCAAGATCGCAGAGGATGTTGAATATTTTGATGCGGGAGGATACTCCAGGATCGGAACCTTCAGCAGGAACATAATAAATCATGAAATGGGTGAATTCTTTGGATATAAGGTGAAGGGCCTGTTCCAGAGATCAGATTTCAATTCGGATTCCCTCGCCCTCGATCCGGTGGTTTATTATCCTGCAACCGGTGTCGCTCTTCAGGAAGGTGCTGAACCCGGATTTTTAAGGTTTGAAGACACAGATGGTGATGGAGAGATCACACCTGACGACAGGGTATCAATCGGCAATCCAAATCCTGATTTCACCTATGGACTGAACCTATCCCTCGGATATAAAGGTTTTGACCTGACTGCATTTTTCTACGGATCTTACGGGAATGAGATCTTTAACTACAATAAATGGTGGCTTGATTTCTGGCCTTCATTCCAGGGGCAGAAAAGCCAGGATCTTCTTTATAACAGCTGGACTCCTGAAAATACGGGTGCAACCGTACCCAAAGCTTCCAATACGTCAAACTTCTCAACAAACGGTGAGTCAAACAGTTATTATATTGAAGATGCTTCATTCTTAAGACTGAAAACCCTACAGATCAGTTATAATATACCTAAATCTGCCCTGGGGAATGTATTCGCCAGTGCAAGGGTTTATGTTCAGAGTGTGAACCTGTTCACTATTACAAAATACTCAGGTATGGATCCTGAACTGGCAAGCTTCAATGATACCTACTTTGGAGTGGATCAGGGTAATCTCCCGGCAGTCAGACAATTCCTTCTTGGTCTGAGTGTCGGATTTTAACTTTAACAGAAAAATAAACCTACAAGAGATATGAGACTCAGAAATTATTTAACAATAGCAGTGATCATTACAGGACTTCTGCTTATAGATTCCTGCAAAGAAAGCTTTTTGGATATTACTCCAAATAATGCATTAGACCAGGCAACGCTGGCCTCTTCCTATGAGGGTGTCGATGGACTCCTCATAGGCGCCTATTCGATGCTTGATGGTGTTTCACAGCAATATGAAGATGAAGATCTCGGCCCTTATGTGGACGGATGGGAAACAACGACCTCAGGATGGGTTTATGGCAGCATCAGGGCTCTGGAAGCCAATAAAGGTACCGATGCAGGTGACCAGCCGGATATTAATCCTATCCAGACATTTTCCGAAACACCAGATAACTTGTACCTGTACAAAAAATGGAGGGCTATCTATGAAGGAGTCGCCCGTTGTAACTATACGATCACAACAGCCCGTATGGCAGAGACAAATGGTGTTTTGACTTCTGATGAGTCGGCTTCTATTATCATGCAGGCAAGAGCATTGCGTGGCTTCTACCATTTCGAGGCATGGAGAATGTGGGCAGATATGACCAGCGATAAATTCGTTCCCTATGTGGATGAAAATACTGACCAGGCAACACTGACCAATACTGAAGATATCAGGGATAAAATTATCGAGGATCTTACAGCAGGGACCGGACTCCCGGATAATATGAAACAGGTTGGGCGGTTTAACAAAACCGTATCACAGGTACTGCTTGCAAAAGCGTACATGCAAATGTACAAGGATTACACTTCTGCACTGCCACTCCTGTCAGAAGTAGAAACCAGCGGCACCAATCCCCTGGGCCATCCGGTAAGCCTCGAACCCCTTTTCTATAATATCTTTGACCTTGAGAACCGTAACGGCAGAGAATCCATCTACACCGTACAATATTCCGTGAATGATGGTTCAGGTGGTTGGAATGCCAAGGGCGAAGTGTTAAACTTCCAGTATAACGGTGGTAATGGTCCGGGTGGCTGCTGTGATTTCTACCATCCCACACAGGACCTGGTTAACTCTTTCCGGACGAATGCAGATGGGCTTCCTTTCCTCGATAATACCTATAATAGTGAGAAAGTTAAAAATGACCAGGGATTGGATGATGCTGACCCATTCACAGAATATACGGGTCAGGTGGATCCTCGTCTTGACTGGACAGTGGGTCGGAGAGGTATACCTTACTGGGACTGGGGAGTAATACCCGGGCGAAGCTATACGAGGGATCAAACCTATGCCGGGCCATATACCGGGAAAAAGCACGTCTATAAAAAATCACAGGAAGGGGGATATACAGATGTTGGTAACTGGACTTCAGGTTATTGTGCCAATGGTTACAGGTTAATACGATTTGCTGACGTTCTCCTGCTCAAAGCTGAATGTAAAGCAATGACCAACACCGGTGACCGTGGCCTTACAGAAGTTAATGAGGTCCGGGGCAGGGCTTCGAATTCAGATGGCTTTGTTAAAGAAGCTGATGGAGTTACAAACGCTGCCAATTATGTTATAGGTCTCTATCCTGCTTCCCAATTTGCTACCCAGCCAGATGCGATGAAAGCCATTAAGTTCGAAAGAAAGCTTGAACTGGGAATGGAAGGCCACAGGTATTATGACCTGCAGCGCTGGAGTGATGTCCAGTCGGAACTCAGCAGGATCCTGGCTTATGAAAAGACAATGGAATGGGGCTCCAAACTTTATGGAAGCGCATCGGTTGGTCCCGAAGATGTGAACTACCCCGTACCACAACGTCAGATCGATTTGAGCAAAGGTAACCTAGTACAGAACAGGTAACATCAAGAATAGATAATCTATCAAAAAGAGGTCGTCCCGGGTATTCAGGGCGGCCTCTTTTTCTTTGGTCATCTTAAAGAAAGTTCAAGAAATCGTGAATCGTGAGTCGTGAACCGTGAGTCGGAAGAAGGCTGATAGGCTGAAGGCTGTTAGGAAGAAGGTTTTTATGTTGAAGGCTGTTAAGCTGAAGGAAGAAAGTGAATAGTGAACAGTGAGTAGTTAGTAAAAAGAACAGTTACGTGTTGGCGTGTGGCGTGTTGGCGTGTTAAGGAATAAGTCGGAAGTCGGAAATAAGATATTCCTTTTTCCACTTTTTCCCTTCTCCACTTATTCCCTTATATACTTAATCGCATCTACGCATCAACGCTTTAACGCTTTAACGCATCAACCCATTAACTTTGAACCTATTTAATCCTATATTTACATTAGGTTTCAATATTTTCCTGTTGCAATGAAAAACTATTTCCTGTTTTTGCTGGGTATCATTGCGTGCTCCTGCTCCCCTGCACCCCGTTTTAAATTGCTGGATCCTGCCAGGACAGGGATAAATTTTGTAAATAAAGTCATCGAAACAGACAGCCTCCATGTGCTGAATTTTGAATATATCTACAATGGAGCCGGAGTGGGAATCGCCGATCTTAACAATGATGGCAGGCAGGATATCATTTTTACCGCAAACCAGGTGTCACCAAGAATTTATCTAAATGAGGGAGATTTCAAGTTTTCCGATATCACTTCAAGTTTTAAAGACCTGGATAACGGACAATGGTACAGCGGCGTTACATTCGCCGATATAAACGACGACGGATGGACGGATGTTTATTTAACATGTACCGCATATAATAATCCTCCTGAAAGAAGAAAAAACAGGTTCTTCATAAACCAGGGATTGCAGGCAAATGGCAGCCTCCTGTTCAGAGATATGGCAGAAGCCTATGGTGTTGCAGATGACAGCTATACCGTCCATGCAGCTTTTTTTGATTATGACAGGGATGGCGATCTCGATCTCTACCTGATGAATAATTTTGTGAACGACAGGCTGTCTTCCACATATAGGGTAAAAATCAATGACGGGAGTGCTGCAAATAATGACGACCTGTACAGGAACAACGGTGACGGCACATTCACCAATGTAACTATCGAGGCAGGAATCATCTTTGAGGGTTTTGGCCTGGGATTGGCACTGGTAGATGTGAATAAAGACGGGTATCCTGACATTTATATTTCCAATGATTATATTTCCAACGACCTGTTGTATATCAACCAGCGTGATGGCACCTTTAAAAATGAGATTGCCAGATACCTTTCTTACCAGTCCAAATCCTCCATGGGCGATGATGTTGCAGACATCAATAATGATGGGAATCCCGATATTTTCTCATTGGATATGATGCCCGAGTACTTTTATAAAAAAAGGCAAACGATTAACGGATTTGGATATATATATTTTATAAATGACGCGAAATTCGGTTATGAGCATCAATTCCTGAGGAATATGCTGCACCTGCATAATGGCTTTGTGAACGGAGAGATGGTGCCTTTCAGTGAGGTGGGACAGATGATGGGCATTTACCAGACAGAATGGAGCTGGTCCCCCCTGTTTGCTGATTATGATAATGACGGTGATAAAGACCTGCTGGTGGCAAATGGTTACCCCAGGGATATGACTGATAAGGACTGGACACGCATGAAATTCGAGCTGTATGGTTCTGTAGCCTCTGCCAGGTACGTCATCAGTAAAGTACCTGCAGTCAAGGTCCCTAATCATGCATACGAAAATGTGGGGGATCTGAGATTTAATAAAATAACCGGTAAATGGTTTGACCAGAAGCCTTCCTATTCTTATGGGGCTGCCTTTGTTGACCTTGACGGCGACGGAGACCTGGATTATGTAGTCAATAACCTGAATGACGAGGCATTTATTTACAGGAATACAACTGTTGAAAAGGCTAAGAGTAACAGTAATTTTATCCGGATCAGACTTAAGGGCAAAACAGGGAATACTTTTGCATATGGTGCAAAAGTAGAACTGTGGAGCGGTGGCAGTTACCAATTCCTGGAGCACTTTCTATCAAGAGGGTATATCTCCTCGGTAGATCCGGTTGTTCATTTCGGCCTTTCAGACAAAACCCTCATTGATTCTGTAAAAGTTACCTGGCCGGCGACCGGTTATGTTTCATGCATTAAAAATATAGGGGCAAACCAGCTGATAGAAGTTGACGAACAAAACTCCTCACCACCCGGGAACGATCCCGGGTATGCAGAAAAACAGGAATACCTGTTTACCCGTGAGGATGATATACTTGAATATACCCATCAGCAGAATGATTTTATAGATTTCTATTATTCCCAGAATATAATCCCTCACAAGTTTTCGCAGATAGGACCCCGTATGCAAAAAGGAGACCTTAATAAGGATGGCCTTGAAGATATTATTATTGGTTCAACAAATATATTGCCCACCAGGGTTTTTCTGCACAATGGAAAAAAATTCGAAGAAACCAGGATTGATAGTGTTACGGACCTAAAGAAATTCTCTGAAGCTGACTTCGCCATTATTGATGTGGATAATGACGGGGACAATGATATAATCGCACTTGCAGGTGGCTACGAGAGCCGGGATGAAAGAGTATACAAACATTATCTTTATGAAAACAGGAATGGTTCATTTACAAGGACTGAACTTCCCGTTCCGCCATTTTCAGCCTCTGTGGTGAGACCATGTGATTTTGATCATGACGGAGACTTAGACCTGTTCATTGGAGCGAGAATTAAAGTTGAAATGTTCCCCTTCGCTCCTGATTCATGGATACTCATTAATGACAATGGTAAGTTCGATGCAGAAAATACCATGCATTTTAATACAGGTATGGTAACCGATGCTGTATGGAGCGATTATGATGGTGACGGATGGGAAGACCTGCTCCTTGCAAGGGAGTGGAATTCAGTTGTTTTTATCAAGAACATGAAGGGTGAAAGACTCGTCAGTCAGGATATACCTGAAATTGAATCCATGCACGGGATATGGTACTCGATTGCAGCAGGTGATTTTGACAAGGATGGGGACGATGATTATATCCTGGGGAACCTTGGAGAGAACCACCGTTTTACCATCAGCGATAAATACCCGCTGAGAATTTATGCCCTCGACATGGATCTGAATGGCACCCTGGATCCCATATCGACGGGATACTGGAAAGATCAGAATGATGTGATGACGGAATATCCCATCAACTATCTCGACGAACTTGCAGGCCAGTCCTCATACTTTTTCAAGAAATTCAGGAATTATACATCTTTCAGCTATGCATCCATCAAGGATATCCTCGACACTGCAATGATGAACAGGGTGGATTATATTTTCTATGTAAATACTTCATCAAGCTATATTCTGTGGAATAAGGAAGGTCATTTCGAATGGGAGAAACTGCCACGGGCCGCACAGGTATCCCCTGTCAAAAAAATGATCGTCCATGATTTTAACAATGACACCTGGCCTGATGTTTTACTGGCTGGCAATGACCACACCTATGATATCAGCACCGGTTATTATGATGCCAATAAGGGAATACTTTTGCTTAGTAAAGATAACCGCCCTTTATGTGATCTGAAGGCTCCTGCACAAAGCGGCATCGTGCTTAACGGGATGGTGGAGTCATTGCTCTTTTTAGACGGTGATCCGCCAATTATTATAGCAGGAATGAACAGGGATAAAGTAGAGGTATATACCTTAATGAAAGTTATCAGCCTCAGGGAAAGTCCTGAACCGTGATTAACTTGCCAGGGTGTGTTACAACCCCGGAACGGACTCCGGTTCCCGAATGAGAAAAACATCAAACCATAGAAACTTATCGGATGACTTTGAGGCATCCGACGAGGATAATATCCGCAAGGGGTTGTGACACACCCCCGGCAAAGCCTAAAAACAGCAAAGGATCATTTGCCGGACAGCAGCAAGGTTAAGTTTTTTCTTATAAGGAAAAAATCATAACTTGCATCATTGGTTGGACCTGAAAAATCCTTCTTTTATGAAAAGACTGTATACCCTGGTATTTGTCCTCGCTGCCGGAGGCAGCCTTTTTGCCCAGCAGGTGGTGCTGACTCTTAGGACCCATGGTCTTTCCCCGGGCCCTGTCAATGAGATGAAGAGCAGCGGTTATATCGATCCGGGCCCCGCCGGGAGAAACAAGGTCTGGGATCTGAGCAGCATGGGAGGTGATAAAGATTTCCGGAGCTTCGTGGCACCGGCTGGCGAAGCAGATAAAGACCTGCATTTCCCTGAAGCCAATGTTGTATTGAACGAAGAGGAAAACGAGTACTATTATCATGTTGATGATGATGCCCAGATGGCATGGGGTGCAAAAAACGCGTGCGGGAGGGTGGTGTTTAAATTCCGCCGCCCTTTAATAAATATGAGATACCCCTTCACTTATGGTGATGAAATCTCAGGGAATTATGAAGGAACATATTATTACCCTAACACAGAGGCACCCCTGACAGGCACCTATCATGTCAAAGCTGACGGTTATGGCAAGCTTATTCTCCCCGGGGGAAAAGTAATTAGCAACGTCCTCAGGGTGGTTTTCACCCACTCCTATGACGTTTTGCTGGAGAATGGCACCCAGACTTTTGATGTAATAGCCTACCGGTGGTACTGCAGCAGCGAACGTTTTCCGCTGGCCATAATCATTGGCACGAGAAACTCAACCTGTAATCCCAATAATTACAGCTACAGGTCTTTGTACAGGTTGCCTCAACAAACTGAGTCACTTGCGGAAAATACGCCAGAGCCGGAACAGAACGCTTTTTCAAAAAATGCACCTGACCTCCTGCAAAACCTCGTCAGCATCTATCCCAATCCTGTCAGTAAACAGTTCACACTGGAATATACCGTGAACAACGATTCGAAAGTTTTTATTGAACTATATGACAATCTGGGCAGCAAGATCGCCATACTGGTAGATCAGAATATGAAAGCCGGCAGCTACTCGGAAGAGTTCAATACTGGCAGGTACAACCTGCAGCACGGTATCTATCACATCCGCAGCCTTATCGGCGACCAGAGCATTACCACCACTTTTATTAAAGAATAAATATTTTCCCCCTGTGAAAGCCACTCCTGGCTGGTCAGGAGCTTTGAGATCACTTACAGTTACATTTCATCTTCATGGTTTTCAGGAATTGTCCTGAAACCGATGATACCCATTTTAACAGGGGCCATCCTTAAATAAATCTGTTTGATTAGTACTTGATAAATTTTCTGTGAAAAAAACAACCGTCCGATTGAACCAACAGCAGGTATAATCCCGGACTTAAATCACCTACTGCCAGTTGTGCAGATTGCTGCACCTGACTGAAAAATTTCGTGACCTGACCGGTTGAGCTGATTATAACCATATCGAGCTTATCAGAACCTGGCAGATTCCCATACCAGTTTACGTTGATGCATTCCTTTACCGGATTCGGCATCAGCCGGAAATTCTTTTCCTCGTATCCGTTGTTTATGGATACAGGAGGGACATACTCACCAATTTCATATACTCTCACATAGTCAACCAGGAAAGAGTCAGGGAAAACAGCCTGTGACGGGTCATTTGACCAGTAACTGTTGACAGCCCACTCTTCCGTGGATATCTCACCTGTCACCTTTACATAACCGGCATTATTGCATACCCCTCCTCCCGTGGTCCGCCAGGTTTCTATTCCATCCACAAAAAACACATACATTTCAGGATACCATTCCAGGCTATAGGTATGGAAACCCTCCCGTATACCGGGTATTATCCTGCTTTTACCTGTTGACTTATGTGCTGATCCGTAGCCATCCCAGTGAATAGCCTGGTTGATTCTGTCTATCCATCCGAATGCTTCCATAATATCCACCTCAGAACCATCAATCCCTCCATCCGTGGTTCCTGCGACGTTACCCTGCATCATCCAGAAAGCCACCCACCAGCCAGGTTGTGTGGGCAGCTGGCACCTGATGTCAAAACGACCGTATAGCTGTGTAAATTTACCTGCTGTCCTGACAGCGCCGACACTGTAATCGTACGGGTCACCATCACTGTTTTTATCATCAATTTTCCTTACGCGTATCACCAGGTTCCCCTTTCCATCAAGATAGGAATCTTCTCTGCTCCAGAAACCATCAGGTCCCGATGAATTGGGTCTCCTGTTGTATTCCGGACGATCCCATTTGGCCGGATCAGGCACACCTGTTCCATCAAATTCGTCGGACCAGATCAGGACCGGTTCGCCAGGTAGATTGCCTGTTAAAAGCTTGTTTGCCTTGGCAGGATCAGTAATCATGGTTTGCGCCATAATTACTAACGGAGGTAGCATAAAAATGGTCAAAACAACAACTGCTTTTTTCAATTTGAAATAGTTTTAGCCCGGTTATAGTGTTTGTTCTCAATATCAGGTCTGGCCGACACCATGCAGCCTTTCTGTTTTCCCGTCAGCCTGATACGACAGGGGTTTGCCAGATGCCAGGGAAAATCAATCGGTATAAACCCCGGGACAGCGCCTCCTCCGTCAGCTGGCAGATTAAACTGTACCTTCCTGCCTGCTTGCCCGCCAACTGACGGTTCCGCCTCCCGGCGGATCAAAGATATCCAGATGATGAATCCTTACCAGGAAATGACTGAGGTGTCATGACGACCCGTCACACCCTTTTCGGCAGGGTAAATGGTTCCCTGTATGTCTGTGTCAGGTAGGTATCCGCCTCTGCGTCGTTAACGAAGGTTTCCTTATCCGGGTTGAACCATAAGGTCCTTTTTAACCTGCAGGCTATATTACCCAAGTGGCAGAGCGATGATGACAGGTGTCCTTCCAGGATATCTGCATCAAGATCCTGCCACCTGCCTGACCTCACACAATCCAGGAAATTCTTAAAGTGATTGACCACCGAATCCGCGGTTGCCGGGTCCATATTCTGGAAGACAGGACCCGGTGTTTCGCTGTAGGAAGAAAAGCCACTGGGTTGAATGATTATATCGCTGAAAATAGCTTTGCATCCACCGACATCTTCACTGTCAATGCTCAGCCACCCCTTGGATCCGTAGACCAGGTTCCCGATCCTGATATCACCTTCTGAATTTGTACCCAATCCTCTTACCTCGAACTGAAGGATCTTGCCGTCATCATACTCATACTGCACATGCTGGATATTCGGTGTTTCCTGGTCGCTGTCCCAGATAAAATAATTACCCATCGCCTGTATCCTCACAGGATGAGTCATTTTATTCAGGACCCATCTGCCGACATCTGTCTGGTGAATGCCCTGGTTTCCCAGGTCACCGTTACCTGTATCCCAGAACCAGTGCCATTTATACTGAAAACGGTTTTGATTGAATGGCCGGAAAGGTGCAGGCCCGAGGAATGTATTCCAGTCAACTCCTTCGGGAACTTCGCTGTCCTGGACGTGCCCTATGCTGCCGCGTGGTTTAAAGCAGAGCCCTTTTGCCATGTAAATGTCTCCCAGTCCGCCATCGCGCATGAAACCCATAGCCTGGAGTACAGCAACACTGCTCCTGGACTGCGTGCCGGTCTGTACCACACGTTTGTATTTCCGGGCGGCTTCCACCATTTTCCTGCCTTCCAGGATCGTATGAGAGACAGGCTTCTCCACATACACATCCTTCCCAGCCTGGCAGGCCCAGATAGTCTGTAACGCATGCCAGTGGTTGGGTGTGGCAATGGTGACAACATTAATGTCCTTATCATCCAGAACTTTCCTGTACTCCGTTTCTGTTGAAGGCTTAAAGCCTGTTAACTGTTCAACTTCCGCAACTGCTTCCGGAAATAATCTCTGATCGATGTCACACAAAGTGACAATCCTTACACCCGGTATCTTTGCCAGGGCACGGTAATGATCCTTACCCCTGCTCCGTATCCCGATTATAGCCAGGTTAATTGTGTCGTTAGCACTTTGTTGATTAAAGGACCGGGCGATCAGGGGACTGGAGACAACAGCTCCGGCGGTGATGACACCGGATCTTCTGATAAAGGTACGTCTGTCTATGCTTTCCATAATTGTATTACTTTCCTTTAAAATTATAGAATCTGTCCGATTTATCAAATATTTTATGCTTTAACTATCCTATTTATTCAAGAGGGCTGTCTCAAAAGCTCACCATATCATCTAAGATGCTATTTTTATAATGAGGGTATATATATGCCTGTATGCTGCGGCTGCGGCGTACAGGCTTATATATTACTTTAGGTCCAAATCATCAGGAAGTTTATTTGAGACCCTTGAGACTGCCCCTTTTTACAGGTCAAAGCTGTCATCCAATTTCTCAAAACCGGTTATGATTATTTACAGCATACCGGAAGCTTGCTTCAATAAAGTATTAGAATAACTGCCGCTATTCTTTAACAAACCTGAACTCGAATACTCCCGCTTCGCTCCTGACCTTCAATATATATATCCCGGCATCCAGTGAGGATACATCGATCATACGAACCTCAGTTTTTATCTCCAGCACCCTGCCACTCAAATCCATCAGGACCAGCTGGTCTATTCTTGCAGAAGATTTTACCGTCAGTATATCGCTGACCGGGTTCGGATAGATCTTAATATAGGTGGCTGCATCGCCGATACCTGTTCCATCATCCACATTCACGACTTTGATGGTGAAGCTTTGCGGACCGCTTGACAGCCCCGTGTTATCTGTCGCTATCACGTATATTACCAGGACTGAATCCTCCTCATAATCGAAACTCGCTGCCGTGTATAACTGATCACTTACCAGGCTGAACAGGTTATTGTTATTATCCGCTATGGTATCGTAAAAGGAATAGGTATACTGGTCACAGCAATCTTCATCCTGTACCGTCAGTGTGCCTATATAAAATGGCGGGGGAACATTCTCTACAACAGGGTTATATATATTCAGCCAGATACCTATTGGAGGATCGTTCATATCATTAATATTTATCTGTACCTGCCTGTCATAGAACTCCACGCCTGAGCCTGTCTCAAAAACCCTGACCCTAAGCTGATAATAACTCACTTCTTCATAATTCAGGGTATCTCCTATCCTGAGTATACTGTCAACCATATAGAAAGTTGTGACAGAATTGGAAAATGCATCAACAAGCTCAAAGGTGTATGAGGCGGACACATCTTCATCACGCACCCCGAAAACCCCTATCACTGAATCCGGGGGAGCATTCTCATTAATATACAGATTAATCATTCCTGTGGTCTCCATGCCATTGAAGTATAAGCCCTGTGGAGGTTCATTTACATCCTGGACGGTAACACTGATCCTCAGGATACTGGTATCGACGCCATCATAGGCGGTAATATTCAGCCTGTATATATTATTACCGTCAAAGTCGGCCGGCTGCTCAAAATCCGGAGCTGTCAGGAAATAAAGGTACCCCAGGTCCGCGTCTATACTGAACTGCCAGCGGTCCTCTCCACCGGCTCCACCGGAAATACTGTAAATGATACCTGCATCCTCAGGTCCGCCTTCCCCGTTACTGGCATTAATATCAGCCACCATATCCATACTGTTTTCGGGGAATAAATATTCATTGCCTGAGAGGAACACAGGTTTGTTATTTATCCAGGTGACGGTTACTGTGAATTCATCTGTAACAGTTCCTCCGTTCCCATCATTAGCGGTGACCGTTATCACCGTGGTTCCAGTATCAACCTCGGTAATGGTCAGGGTGCTGTCGGAAACTGCAACAGTGACGACACCTGCATCAGATGGTGTGGCAAGGAAGGTCAGTACATCACCATCAGCATCGGTGAATACACTACCCAGATCCACTGTGCTGCTGCCAAAGCCCTTGTTATAACTCCTGTCTGCAAGAGCATTCGCAACCACGGGAGCAATATTTACATGCACCACAGTCACTGTGAATTCATCTGTAACAGTCCCCCCGTTCCCATCATCAGCGGTGACCGTTATGGTTGCAGTACCTGTATCGACTTCAGATATGGTCAGTAAAGTGTCGGAGACTGCCACGGTAATAACTCCATTATCAGATGATTGCGCAGTGAACGTCAAGGTATCACCGTCAGCATCAGTAAACCTGTGTGCCAGCCCTACAACACTGCTCCCGAAGCCCTCATTATAGGACTGGTCAGGTATAGCTATAAGCAAAACAGGTAAAGTATTACCGGCTGCATTGACAGTTACCAGGAATTCATCACTGATTGAACCTCCCCTGCCATCCTCCGCAGTAACAGTAATAATTGCTGAGCCTGCACTTACCTCCGTTAATGTAAGTACCGTCCCGGAAATACTGACAGTGATGACGCTTAATTTACCTGAAACAGCACTAAGGTTTAAAGAATCCCCATCTGCATCTGCGAAAGTGCTGCCCAGGTCAATATCAGCACTTACAAATCCTTCATTATAGGACTGGTCAGTCAAGGGCACAGCAACAGTAGGGGCGTTGTTGGGTTTTGGATTGACAGTAACAGTGAAGGCATCCGTAACCCATCCTCCCCTGCCATCATCTGCACTTACTGTAACTATGGCGAGACCCGTCCCCTTTTCACTGATTGTCAGGGTCGTCCCGTTTACCTCAGCAATGACTACAGTTACATTGTCCGATACGGCATTCAATATCAGGCTATCATCATCTGCATCTGTAAATGTATTGTCAAGATATATATTAAGAGAACCGAATCCCTCCTCAACAACCTGGTCGGGGACTTCATTCAGCACTGCCGGTGGGTGGTTACCTGCTGCATTCACTGCGACAACGAATTCCACGACGGCAATTCCCCCATTGCCATCATCAGCTGTGATGGTTACGTGGGAAGTGCCAACTCCTGCCTCCGTAATTGTCAGGACCTTCCCTGAAACCGATACCTTCACTACAGCCTCATTTGCCGAGATGGCACTTAACGTCAGGCTGTCCCCATCTTCATCAGTAAAAGTATTGCCCAGATCGAGCGTGCTGCTGACAAATCCTCCTGTAAAGGTCTGATCAGCAATAGTTGTGGCCACGACAGGAGCTTCATTGACATTTGTCACAATGATCACTATGTTCTGGTACGCACTATAGGCACCATCAACGGCAGTGACCTGTAATTCATAGGTGTTGTCATGGTTGGTATCAGCCGGCATTTCAAAATCAGGCGCATGCTTATATTTAACTTCCCCTGTAGCCGCATCCAGGGTAAAAAGGTAATGGTCATAGCCTCCTGTCAGGCTGTACGTAATACCTTCATCAGCCGCCCCTCCGTCACCGTCATTGGCATTCACATCAAGCGCGACCCCTGTACCATTCTCTGCAAACAGAGCCGTATCCCCCGAAACAAAAACGGGATCATGGTCGTAGGTGACCAGCAATATTCGTGTAACTGTGTCTGCCGCATAATAATTGACATTACCGGCCTGGATTGCCGATATTGTCGTTGTTCCCGTTCCTGTCAGGGTAACTGTTGTTTCCGTGACAGTGGCCACATCAGTGTCTGAACTGCCGAAGCTCACCTCCAGGCCGGATGAAGCCGTGGCCGCCAGTTCAAATTCAGTTATTTCACGCATGTTATAAGGGCCTATGGAGTCAAATGTTATGAACTGGTCTGCCTGTGTTACGGTCAGCACACCCGCAATATAGGATAACTCATAATTTAGGTCACTCCCGCCGCTAACCAGGATATCATAGGTGCCGGCATCCGAATTGATATCCGCCGTTGTTGTGGCCTGCGGCAGGTTATCAAGGGCCGTGCTGTCCTCTCCGTTAACAAACCCGCTGTATGTGATGGTGAGAACAGGATTGGGTTGCCCGTATGGACGGCTCTTGTCGTCTGCTGACAGGGCCAGCGCTGCCTTCTGGACAGTCAGTGTTCCGGATGTATATGTTAAGGTATAATTGCCGCTTCCCCCGCCGCTGACCGTAATATTATAGGCCCCTGCGTTACTGGCTGGACCGGCAATGGTTGAAGCATGGGGCAGCGAATCCAGGACGGTGCTGTCCTCAGCGTTCACGAATCCCGCAAAAGTATATGTCAGCTCCGGATTCTCCTGTCCGTATAACCTGGTCTTGTCGTTTGCAGTAACAACCAGTGTTGCCTTCATTATGGTGAGCGTACCGGCAATATATGTGAGGTCATAGTTGTTATCATAGCCGCCAGAGACCGTTATATTATATGTTCCTGTACCCGTATTCACATCAGCCACCGTGTAAACTACAGGCAGTGTATCCAGGACAGTGCTGTCTTCACCGTTCACAAATCCGGCATAGGTAAAGGTCAGGTCCGGGTTGTCCTGCCCGTAGATCCTGCTCTGATCATCAGCAGTAACGATCAGCGTTGCACCGGTAATGGTAAGTGTCCCCGGTATATAGCTAAAATCATAGTTGTTGTCCGTCCCGCCACTTACCGTAATTTCATATGTCCCGGTCCCGCTGCTGTTATCAGCTACTGTTGACGCAGCAGGAAGCGTTTCCAGCACCATGCTGTCTTCCCCGGTAACAAACCCTTCATAGGTGAATGTCAGATCAGGGTTCTCCTGGCCATAGGTCTTCTCCTGGTCATCTGCGGTAACGGTCAGGGTTACCTTACTGACGGTAAGGGTACCGGTGATATAGGTGAATTCATAGTTCTCATCCACCCCTCCGCCTGCAGTTATGTCATAGGTCCCGGCATCAGAATGTTCATCCGCCGTGGTTGTGGCCACCGGCAAGGTAGCCAGCACACTTGAATCCTCTGCGGTCACATACCCCGCATAGGTAACCGTCAGGTCGGGATTCGCCTGGCCGTAAACCCTGTTCTTGTCACCTGCCGTCACCTGCAGGTTAGCTTTAGCAATAACAAGCACCTGCTCATCCTGTCCTGCCAGGTAATTGCTACTCTCAGCCTGATCAACAATGATGGTGACCGTTCCCGCCTTCAGCACCGTAGCCTGGTCTCCCGTGACAGAGAGTATCCCCTC